>Ga0116144_10005008_pt1 | contig 12219 bp, 11 predicted proteins | sample AD_UKC035_MetaG_FD_89746 | JGI IMG/M metagenome (GOLD analysis project Ga0116144, IMG submission 89746) | Active sludge microbial communities of municipal wastewater-treating anaerobic digesters from USA - AD_UKC035_MetaG | ecosystem: Engineered > Bioreactor > Anaerobic > Digestate | place: USA... | reverse complement strand
TTTTTGCCATCGTTGTTAAAAATCAATGTTCCCGTACAGGTAGGCGTGTGTTTAATGCCATCGTAATCATTGAGGTAAAAATCTACAGGAATCCATTTGCCATCAATGGCTTTATTGTTCTCAATTTCTTTAGAGCAACCCCATATTGATATCAGTAAAATGAAAATTCCTAAATATTTCATTCCTTATATGTTACAATTAAATGATGTTTGTTGGTGATTAACTTTTGAAGCAATTGTTCAAACTGTTTTTTTGCTCTTTCATCAAATTGCATTGCTTGAGCATGCTTTTCAATTTTTAAAATCGCCTTTTTTTGAAGTTTTTTACGTGCCGTGTCCTTCCAATCACCATGTTCTAAAAAAACAGATGTTCCTGAGGGAATAACCACACAACTTAAAATTTTGGGGGCATGAACAACAACATGCGCGGTGTCGTTTATTACATTCACTTTAAATTCATCGGATTTTAAATCAAAGCCATAATTTAATTCGCCATTTACAATTAAGGTGAGGCGTTTTTCTATTGCAGAACCTCTTAGGGCATATCCCCAAGAACTTGGATCGATTATTTTACTCACATTTCCAACTACTTGTTCATTAACGTTTTTGTAATAAACAATAGAATCTACAACCACTTCATCTTTAAAGTTGATTAAACTTAGTTGTGCAATTTTTTTAATACTTTCAATTTTAAGAGGATGATTTTCTAGGGTCCATTCTTTTTCTTCGCTGGATGTACATTTTTTAAACCCAACAACAATAAATCCAATTAAAGCGCTAATAATTGCAAGTTTAGCCACTAATTTCAACCAATAAAGTTTGTTTTTTACTTTCATAATTTGGCTGATTTAGTTTCAATAGTAACCGATTCATAACCAAGGTTGGTATAAAAATCAACTAAAAAGGCGTGTGTATTTTTTTTAGCAACTTGAAGAATAGCACTTTTTCCCATGTCTTCTTTGATGCTTTTTTCACCCAGTTTTAAAATCTTCAATTTTTCCTGTTGGCTAAATTCAAAACGCAAACCGCTTATATCTTCCATTTCTGTTTGCACATCATCCGGATTAATTTCAAAGGCTAAAATTTCGGCTTCTGGCAATTTAATGTGGATGGATTTTTTACCATCAATGGTTACATCTTCTGGTTGTACTTTATTAAAATCTATACCTGCTTTTACTTTTGCTTTAACACTGAACAATATTTTGCGATTACCTATTTTGTACCAATCTTTATCATCGTTGAGTTGCACAATTTTGCTAAAGGTGTATTCTGTAGTTGCTAAGGAACCAATGTCTTGAATTTGAATAATATTCGTATTTGCTACTTCTTGCGCATCGTTATTTGCACAGGAAACAACAAAAAGAAATACAAAACAAAAACTGAATATTTTCATAGATTAAAAAACAGCTAAACTCATCATTTGCATACCAATTTTCAATGCTTGTGGGTCGATATCAAAACGTGCATGGTGTGCACCAAAGATAATTCCATTTTTTTCATCCCTCACACCTATTCTAAAAAAACAAGCTGGAATTTCTTGTGCATAATACGAAAAATCTTCACTTCCCATGCGGATAGGTAAATCAACCACATTGTCACTACCCAATAAATCAATAGATTTTTGTTTCAGTTGAGCAGTTAGCGTTTCGTCGTTTTCCAAATAGGGATAGCCCTTGCTAATTTCCAACTCCAGCGTTGCGCCATTTCCTTCCACTATTGCTTTGGCTTGTTGTTGCAATAATTCAAGAGCTTCTGCACGCCATTCTTCATTCATGGTACGAAAAGTTCCTTTCAAAACCGCTTTGGCTGGAATGATATTGGTTGCCCCCAATGCTTCAAAATATCCAAAGGTTAATACACCCGGAATTTTTGGATCTCGTCTTCTACTGATGATGGTTTGCAAATTTAAAATCAATTCTGCACCAATCGTTATTGGGTCGATGCATTGGTGTGGAGTTGCTCCGTGACCACCTTTACCGTGAATGGTAATATAAATTTCATCGCAACTAGCCATGTAGAGTCCGCCTTTAAACCCTGTCATTCCAGCCGGTAAATCTGGAAAAACATGCAATCCATAAATAGTTTTAACAGTAGGATTTTGCAACACTCCATCCTTAATCATCAACGATGCGCCACCTGGATTTTTTTCTTCGCCCGGTTGGAAAATCAGTTTGACAGGTTGAGGCAATTGCTCTTTAATTTCTTGCAGTATTTCTGCTGTTCCCAACAAAATAGCTGTGTGTGCATCGTGTCCGCAAGCATGCATCACGCCATCCACTTTTGATTTATAGGGAACATTATTTTCTTCATGAATGGGCAATGCGTCCATATCAGCACGCAAGGCAACAACTTCCATATCGTTGGTGTGGTGAGAGGCTTTAATAATCCCTACGACACCTGTTCCACCTACACCTGTTTGATGTTCAACACCCAATTCTGTTAATTTATCAGCGACAAACTTCATGGTTTGATGCTCTTGGTATGACAATTCCGGATATTGATGAAGGTGCTCGCGATAAGCCTTCACTTTTTCAAACAATTCGTGAGAACGTTGAACAATATGTGTTTTTATTTCACTCATGATGCGTAAAATTAATAAAAAATGAAATTCAATGAATGAAAATAGAATTCTCTGATAAAAAGTAGAAATATTTTCCTAAATTCGTAGAAGTTGACTTGCAAGATGTTAAAATGAATAATTCTTTAAAAAAACACATTTTAGATAATTGGAAAAAAGTAGGGCATTATAAAACTTTAGGTGATTATGAGCGTGAAATTTCCATTCAAAAGAAGTTAATGGAATTAATGCAAGTTGGTGATTTCTATTACTTTATTTTTGCACCTCCGATGAATAAAATAGAATTTGTTTCAGCAGAAATGGAAACTATTTTAGGATACAAACCATCTGAATTTACAGTTGAAAAATTATTATCCATCATTCACCCTGATGATTTACCCTATTTCATTGATTTTGAAAACACGGTAATTGATTTTAAAATGAAGTTGCCACCAGATAAAGTGATGAAATACAAATCGCGTTACAATTATAGGATTCGAAAAAGCAATGGTGAATACATGCATATTTTGCAACAATCTACTACTATACAAACCGATGAAGAGGGTGCTATTTTGAGAAACTTTGCCATTCATACCGATATTTCACATTTAAAAAGAAAATCGGATACCAAAATGGAACTCTCATTTATTGGGTTAGATGGAGAACAATCGTTTATCAATGTTAGTCCCCAAAAAGAATTCATAGAATTAGCCGCTGTTCTCACTCCTCGAGAAATGGAAATTGTTCAATTAATTGCCACCAATTTAACCTCCAAAGAAATTGCCAAGCAACTTCAAATTAGCCCAGAAACAGTAAATACTCACCGCAAAAATATACATATAAAAACGGGAACAAAAAGTGCAATAGAGCTGGTTTTATTTGCGCAAGATAAAGGATGGATATAACAAAGGCTATTCTTCAATAGAACAGCCTTTATTTATATAAATTGTGGATAGGTGTAATTTCTAGTTGCTAAGATTTGTACTTTTTATAAGTATTGTTCAAATGTACAATTATCAAATGGAGTGGATATACCCACTATTGGGTATATGCGGTTTTTTGGTTAATTAATTTTCGATTTTTAAGTCATCTAACACAAAAACCATCGCATTCTTGCTTATACAACCTCTTTCATTTTTAAATATTCTGGTGCTGTAATTGCCAACACTTTCGTAAATATGTGTATTTTTGAAAGAAAAAAACATGAAATTTATCCTCGTTTCCCTTTTAGTAGGCTTTAGCTTTTTAACATTTTCTCAAAACAAACCTGCTTATGTTATTTACAATGCAAAAGGAAAAAAAGTAAGTTACAAAAAGATGCTTCAAGCAGCAATAGCATCTGACATTACTTTTTTTGGTGAATTTCATGACAACACAATTGCCCATTGGTTAGAATTGGAGCTAACGATGGATATGGCTCGTTTAACCAACAACCAGCTTACATTGGGCTTTGAAATGTTTGAACAAGATCAACAACAATTGCTTTCCGATTATCAAAGTGGAAAAATTACTGCCAAACAATTTGAAGATAGCACGCGTTTGTGGAACAACTATAAAACTGACTATAAACCGATTGTAAATTTTGCTAAGGACAACAATTTAATTTGTGTTGCATCTAACATTCCACGTTGGATTGCAAGTTTAGTTTACAAAAAAGGGCGTGTTGCTTTGGATTCACTAAAACCAATAGATTACAACCACATGTGTGATAAAAATTATGTGGTGGATACTTCACTTTCGCAATACAAAAAAATGTTGGGAATGATGCCCGATCACAACAAAGGTTTAAATTTCATTTATTCGCAAGCAAGCAAAGACGCTACAATGGCGCATTTTATTGATAAATATTGGAAAAACTATCCAACCAATAAATTCATTCATTTCAATGGTTCGTTTCATACCGATTTTGACCAAGGAATTATTTGGTATCTAAAACGTTTGCGTCCAAATTTGCACTACACAACCATTACAGTGGTTGAACAAAGTGATTTCAAAAAAATGGACAAAGAACATATAGACAAAGCACACTTCATTATTTGTGTGGATGAGCACATGACCAAAACCATTCATTAAAGAATAAATTTGCTACCACTCCATGAAATAACTAACACGCGCATTCTCTATTCTTTTCTTAATTGGGGAAAGGGACATTTATCGCGTTCCATTGGTATATGCAAACAGTTGGTGCAACAAGGTAATCGTTTAGTTATAGCCTGCGAAAAAGAAGATTTTTTGGTGCTTGCCGAATACTTGGATGACTTGGAATTTGTGGAATTGGCAAACTACCCATTTCATTTTTCGGGAAAGGGGAATTTTGCCGTTGATTTATGGAAGAGTCGTAAAGCATTGCTTCAACACCTACAAAACGAACATGTTTTAGTAGAAAATATAGTGAAAGAATACCAGATTGATGTTGTCCTTTCTGATCATCGATATGGGTTTTATTCCAAACACATTCCTTCTGTTTTTATCACCCACCAAGTAAATTTGGCGTTAAAATGGTGGCAATTTCCAGCGCAAATGATTCACAACCGATGGATGCAAGCTTTTAATTGGATTTGGATTTTAGACGATACTACACAATCATTGGCAGGTAAATTAAGTGCAAACAATCGTTGGGCTAACAGTTCTTACATTGGTCATTTCAGTCGATTTGACACAACGACAATAGATACTCCTAAAAAATTAGTCATAGGGGTTTGTAACGGTCCTTTTCCCTATAATTTTCAGCTTTTACAACAACTGGAAGCAATAAAGCATTTGGATTACATCATAACCTCGTTGCCAAGCAAAGATAAAAGAGCCATCCAACCAAGGTCGTGGAAAGAAAGCGATGTATTGTTTTATCAAGCAAAAACCATTTATAGTTATTGTGGTTACACCACCTTGATGGATCTAAAAGCGTTGGGGTGTGAGGGGAATTTATATCCAACACCCGGACAAAGCGAGCAAGTATATTTACATCGATTGCATAAAAGCAAAATTGAGCGATAATAAAAAAGTCGCTCTACCTGTAACAGAGCGACTTTTACAACGAAAAATTTATGTTGTTTTGTAGAATGCTTATTTGGCCAATTCTTCTTTCACCATTGCCGAGATGATTTTACCATCTGCTTTTCCGGCCAATTGTTTTGTAAGAACTCCCATTACTTTACCCATATCTGCTGGTCCAGATGCACCAACTGCTTGGATAGCTGCTTTTACTTCGTTTCTGATTTCATCTTCAGAAAGTTGTTTTGGCAAATATTCTTCGATAACTTTTGCTTGAAATAGTTCATCATCGGCTAAATCTTGGCGACCTTGTTCGATGTACAAGTTATAGGTATCTATGCGTTGTTTGTGTAATTTTAAAACAATTTTTGCAGCAGCTTCTTCTGTTACTTCACCAGCTCCAGAAGTTGCTTCTAACATTAATTTTGATTTAATATCGCGCAATGCGGCTAAGCGTTCTTTGTCCTTAGCCAACATTGCCGTTTTAATATCTGCGTTTATTTTATCTGTAAAACTCATTTGTATCAATCTACGTTATCGTGTAAAAAAGAATTTCCACCATTCAATCTGTACCCTCCATTTTCATCAGAATTAACTCCAAAACGTGAAGATTCAGAAGAAGAGCTGTAGTTATTACTGTTATCAATAGTGATATTTCTTCTTGTGAAAGCCGGTTCTTTTTCCAATTCAATCACACCATCTGCTTTTTTCAAGCGAGTAGTGTATTCGTGAATACGGCTCATTCTTTCTTGTTGTTTTCTCAATTGCTCCTCAGGTGAAAGAACGTGTCTTTTTTCTGTAGATTCAACATTATCCGTTGTATTCATCGTTTCATCCTCTTCATCTAATGTATAACGAACAAATTCGCTTGTTGTATTTTCTGCAACAGGAATAGATGGAGTTTCAGCAATTGGCGCTGGTGAACTTACTTCCCAGTCAAAGTTAATTGCACCTTGTTGTTCTGTAACTTCATCATCTAAATTAACTTTTTTCACTTCAGCAACTGGTTCTGTTGGCATTGAAACAAATTGTGGTTTATCTTCCACTTTCGTTTCAACAACTTGCTTGATGAACGGTTCTTCTTGTTCAGCAGTTACTTCTTTGGCCCCACTCCACACAGCAGATTCAGTTGGAGAAGTCATGGGCATTTTAATTTCATTTTTTGGTTCTTCGTCCAACACTTTTTTGATTTGCTCTGGTGCTTTTTCAAAACCTGTAATTGGAGAAGATGCGAAACCTGTTGCAATAACAGTAACGCTCAATTTATTTCCTAAAGACGCATCGTAGCCATGTCCGAAGATAATTTCAGCAGTTGAACCAGCAGCTTCTTGGATGTAATCCGTAACTTCTGCCATTTCATCCATAGTAATTTCAGCATCGCCGTATGTAATGTTCAACAACACATATTTAGCTCCACTGATATCGTTATCGTTTAACAATGGAGAAGCCAACGCATTTTGTACAGCAACAATTGATCTATTTTCACCTTCAGCCGCAGCGCTTCCCATGATAGCAACACCAGAGTTACGCATAACTGTATTTACGTCATTTAAGTCAGTATTGATAATACCAGTAACCGAAATTACTTCTGCAATACCTTTAGCAGCCACTGCCAACACGTCATCTGCTTGAGCGAACGCATTGCTCAATGATAAATTACCAGTTAATTCACGCAAACGTTCGTTATTGATAATCAACAAAGCATCCACGTTTTTGCGCAATTCATCCAAACCTTCTTCCGCTTGTTGACGGCGTTTTTTACCTTCAAAACCAAATGGAACAGTAACAATACCAACTGTTAAAATACCCATGTCTTTGGCAACACTAGCAATTACAGGAGCAGCACCAGTACCAGTACCACCACCCATTCCTGCAGTAATAAACACCATTTTAGTGTTGTTTGAAAGCAAGTTTTGAATTTCTTCAATGTTTTCTACGGCAGCATTTTTACCAATTTCTGGAATAGAACCAGCTCCTCTTCCTTCAGTTAAAGATGGTCCTAACTGAATTTTGTAAGGCACAGGTGAAATGTCCAATGCTTGTTTATCGGTATTACACACGATGAAATCTACACCTATAATTCCTTGGTTATACATGTGATTAACAGCGTTGCTACCACCACCTCCTACACCAATTACTTTGATGATTGAAGCGTTGTCTTTCGGTAATTCAAATTCCATTCTATTTAGTTTTTCGTTGTTGTATAATTTATTATAATCAGCTTATTCTTCGTCCATAAAGAAATCTCTGCCTATATCTTTACTTTTAGAGATTAATGACTCAAAGAATCCTTTGCGCTCTTTGATGCGTTTTGGTTCTTCTACCTTTTTCTCTTCTTTATCGTTTTTAATTTCAGCATTAACAGCATTGGCATTTATTGCATATCCTTCGCGTTTATCTAGTTCTTTAAATCCTGTCAACACCAAGCCAATACCAGTTGAATAAATTGGGCTTTCTATATTTTCAATTTCATTATTATTTGCTAAATGTTCAGTTGGATATCCAATACGTGTATCCATTCCTGTATGGAATTCAAACAATTGTTTCAAGTGTTTTAATTGTGATCCTCCACCTGTTACAACAATTCCACCGATTAATTTTTTCTTTAATCCTGTATTAATTATTTCGTAATCAATCAACTCAATGATTTCTGTCATACGTGCATTGATGATTCCTGCTAAGCTGCTTACTGTTATTTCTTTAGGCTCACGTCCTCTTAAGCCTGGAATGCAAACAATTTCATTGGATTGATTTTCATTGACGATTGCAGAGCCAAACTTCACTTTCAAGCGTTCTGCTTGTTTTTGCATAATTTGACATCCCTCTTTAATATCTTGTGTAATAACATTTCCACCAAATGGGATGATTGCTGTATGTTGAATTATACCGTCATGGAAAATGGCAATATCTGTTGTTCCACCACCTATATCAACCAATACTACACCTGCTTCTTTTTCTTCTTCAGAAAGCACAGCTTCGGCAGATGCCATTGGCTCCAACACCATATCTTGAACATGATACCCAGCACGCGTTACACAACGCACTATATTCGTACAAGCCCCAACATTTCCAGTAATCATGTGGAAATTAGCCTCAATTTTAACACCAGCATGGCCAATTGGGTCTTTAATTCCCTGGTGGCCATCAATATCGTATTGTTTTGGAATAACTTTGATGATTTGTTCTCCAGGAGGCATTAACATTCTGTACATATCATCTTCCAATATGTCTAAATCTTTTTGCGAAATTTCATTTTCAACATTGGTACGCACTAACATACCTCTGTGCTGCATACTTTTGATGTGCTGTCCAGCAACACCAACATAAACACTTCTTAATGTAATTTCAACGCCATCTTTTTGCTGTTCAATATATTCTTTAGCATCTTCGATAGCTCCTTTAATAGATTGGATCGTTTTTTCAATGTTTTCAACCACCCCTCGATTTACTCCAAGAGATTCCTTTTGGCCGATTGCTAAAATTTCAATCTTACCATATTCATTACGTTGCCCCACAAAACAAGCTATTTTTGTGGTTCCAATATCCAATCCTACAACAACTTTTGACATACTTTCCGTTATTCTTTTTTCTTACAAACAATCTGCTTATCGTATTTCAGTGAAATCTCACTGTATGTGCTCCATCCTTCATACGGTATCGCTTCTTTGTAAAATATCTTCAATTTTTCAAATTTATTCTCTATTTCTTTTTCAGTATTTGCCATACCAAAAACAATAGTTTGATCACCAACTACTGGTATCAAAACAAAATCACCGTTATTTTTCAAATGAATTTGCCCGATTAAAGACCTCATTAGTGGATCATTACAAACATAATTTGAAATTCTATACACATTATCAATTTTTTGAATAGTTTTCAAACTATCGTTGTTAATAATTTCAAACACTGTTTTCTGATTGAATATCAATGGTTTATCTGCTGTAACAATTAAAACACGTGCTGCATGGTCAATTGTACTACTAATTTTATATCCCTCAGTATCAACATAATAATTTTCACCCGATGGATTATAAACATGAAACAATGGCTTTCTTAACACGATAGAAATAGTCCATTTTCCACCAAAAGATGAATAAATTTTCACATTTTTCACTTCTTCCATGTTGGAAATAAACCGCTCAATGCGCTCCGTATTTAGGTCTTTTACACGTTGGTTGACATAAATCAAATTTTGCCGTTGCAACCTTGTCATTACCTCTTCTTTGTTGAGAATAGCATTTTCTCCATCAACGCTAATTTCGATAGTAGGCGCTAGCAAAGTCATGTTATTAATTGCTTTTTGAGCAAAAACCACACCCACAACCACTGCAATTGCAACGATGGACCACAACGTTATTTTAATCCATTTATTCACTTAAAACTTTCGTTAATGGTTCAACAATTCTATCAATATCACCAGCTCCAACAGTTAAAATCACACCTTCTTCAATTGTAGATAGGTAATCTATCACTGCTTGAGAGGCTAACAATTGTTTTGCAGGCGCATGAACTTTATCGAGCAATGCATCACTGGTTACTCCAGCAATTGGTTCTTCGCGAGCAGGGTAAATCGGCATTAAAATAGCTTCGTCAAAACGCGATAATTGCTCTGCAAATCCATCAAAAAAATCGCGTGTGCGGGTAAACAAATGTGGCTGAAAAACACCTGTAATTTTTCGATTAGGATAGATCAACTTAATGGAATCAATCAACGCTTTTAATTCCGTTGGGTGGTGCGCATAATCGTCGATATAAATTAATTTTTGCGATTTTATATGGTATTCAAAGCGACGTTTAACTCCTAAAAAGCTTTTTAATCCCTTGCGAATGGTTTCCATTTCAACACCCAATTCTAAACATAACGCTATGCAAGCAACTGCATTTTCGGCATTGTGACTACCGGGTACTCCCAATTCAATGGCTTCAAAAAATCCAAAAGGAGTAACAACATCCATCCAAAATTGTTCATCCACATAACGCAAATTAACACCATTAAAATCGGCATCTTTTTGTTCAATACCATAGGTATATACCTTTGCTTTGGTGGGTAAATTCAACCCATATTTTTGCACTACTATTCCATTTTCTGGATGCAAATTGGCATACATTTCAAAACCTTCTCTAAAATGAGCTGCATCGCCATAAATATCCAAATGATCGGGATCTGCAGACGTTATGATGCTTGAAAATGGCGACAAACGCAAAAACGAACGGTCAAACTCATCGGATTCAATTACCGTATATCGGGACGTTGGTTTTAGCAATAAATTGGAATTATAATTGGATGAAATGCCTCCTAAAAATGCTGTGCATCCTTCCTCAGTTTGGTTGATGATGTGCGCCAACATGGTACTTGTGGTTGTTTTTCCATGCGTACCAGCAACACCCAAACCTAAAGAATTTTGTGTAATTAAACCCAACACTTCTGAGCGTTTAACCAATACAAATTCTTGGTGTTGGAAATGCATCAATTCTCCATGATTTTTTGGGATAGCAGGGGTATAAATAACCAACGTTTTCGCCTTATCGCAATATGGCGATATGATGCTTGAATTTCGATCTTCAAAATGCACCTCAATTCCTTCCTGCACCAAGCTTTCTGTTAATTGAGAAGGTGTTTTATCGTAACCAGCTACATTTTTTCCAAGCGCTTTAAAATAACGTGCCAAGGCCGACATGCCGATACCGCCTATTCCTAGAAAATAGATGTTTTCAAATTGCTTTAAGTCGATATTTAATTTTCTAATTTCCATCGGTTATTTTACAATTTTGACTATTTCTGCAACGATATCCTTTGTAGCATTCGGTTTGCCCAATTGCGCTATATTTTGTGCTAAGGTTTGTTGTTTTTCTTTATTATTTAATAAATCTATTGCAACATCTACTAATTGATTTCTTGCCTCGCTGTCTTTCACTAAAATGGCTGCGTTTTTATTCACTAAGGCCATTGCATTGTGTGTTTGATGGTCTTCTGCTACATTTGGGGATGGCACTAAAATTACAGGTTTATGGACCAAGCACAATTCTGAAACAGAAATGGCACCAGCACGCGAAATAATCACATCGGCAGCAGCGTAGGCCAAATCCATTTTTGCTATAAACTGCGTAAGATGAATCCCCGTTATATCTTTGCCTTTTAAACGATTGGTTAAATCATCAAAATACAATTTACCACATTGCCACACCAACTGAATACCGTGTTGTTGAAATTGTTCTATCCCAGCAATAATCGACTCATTCAATGTTTTTGCACCCAATGAACCACCAATTACCAACAAAACAGGTTTTGATGCATCCAATTGATAATGTGCAATGGCTGCTTCTCTTTTTCCTTCAATTTGGGTTACTTCAAAACGAACAGGATTTCCGGTTAATACTATTTTATTTTTTGGAAAAAACTTTTCCATTCCCTCATAAGCAACACACAATTTATGTGCTTTTTTTGCCAGTAACATGTTTGTTTTACCAGCAAAAGAATTTTGTTCTTGCACCAAGGTTGGAATACCCAACAAGGCGGCCATTTTTAGAGTTGGACCCGAAGCATAGCCCCCAACACCAATAACAATTTCAGGATTGAAATTTTTAATAACTTTTCTTGCCAGCAATAAACTTTTGATGATTTTAAACGGTAAAGCCAAGTTTTGAAGTGTAATTTTTCGTTGCAAACCAGAA
>Ga0116144_10005007_pt1 | contig 12227 bp, 10 predicted proteins | sample AD_UKC035_MetaG_FD_89746 | JGI IMG/M metagenome (GOLD analysis project Ga0116144, IMG submission 89746) | Active sludge microbial communities of municipal wastewater-treating anaerobic digesters from USA - AD_UKC035_MetaG | ecosystem: Engineered > Bioreactor > Anaerobic > Digestate | place: USA... | reverse complement strand
TTTTAACCCAAATCATGCAATAGAGTTTCGTAATGAAAACCGGAAGGCCAATAAAGACTGGCGCTCCCGGACTATTTTTACCGCAAACATAGGCACTCCTATGGTGAGGATAAAAATGGGAGGCTGACCTTAAATTATAAATCAAACTATTCGGCCGGGAAGTGCCAGTATTTGCAGGCATTCCGGTTTGTAATAGAAATTCTATTGCATGGTTTGGGTTGAACATTTATAAAAATGGTCAGGAATCAGAATTTGAGGTTAACCCCTAGCTGGCCATAAAAGGGCAGAAGAGGCTTTGTTTTAAAATCCTGAGCAAACATTTTTCCGCCCTTTAGAAAAATATCCTGGTTTTTAATGGAAAATCCTGTTTGCACACCGTAATAAAAATTTCCTCCGGTTGCCGGTTCATACCACCCGTCGACGACCTGGGGATGCTGGTCCCTGTAGGCCTTTGAATGTTTGAAGTGGCTTACAATAGCTTTATCGAAACCAAATTCACCGGCGAAAAACCATTTGGGGCGATAGATCCCGAGGATACCGGAAAAATCACTTCCAAAATTAAGCAGGCGCACCAGGCCGGTCTCGTGCCTGCGGAAAACACCTTGCAGTTTGGCGCTGAACCGGAAATGACGGTACTGTACCAAACGGATCTGTACCCCGATTTTGCTTTTCAGATCGTCCAATAAATTTTTGCCGGAGGGGAAGGAGTATTCCATGCTTGCCACCATGGGAAACAAGCCGGTATTCATCTGATAACCATAACCTATTCCAAACACGGCACCGTATTCCATGCCAAATTGAGCATGGATGATATGCCGGTTTTCCTCTTGCAGATTTGCCCAGTTCAGGGTTTGGGCATCCAGGGTGCTGACGAACGGGGTCAGCAGGCTAAGGAGTATGGATTTAATATAAGTTTTCATCAATGATTTTTTTATTTGGGTTTAAGTAAAATGGATTTAAAGGGAGTTCAGATAAGTGAGCAATTTGGGCAAAGTTTTTTCCTGCCATGTTTTTTTATCCTGGAAAATGCCCGAATGCCCGACTCCGGCGACTTTATGAAGGTCCGCCAGAGGATAGGCTCCCGATATTTTATGGGCCCAGGAGTCCGGATAGGCTTTGTTTTTCTCACTGAAGAAAAACAATACGGGCGTTTTAAACTGGCCAATGCCTTCGGAGAAATCGGGCTTGTAATTTTCGCCGATCTCCAGAAAAGCGTCCCGGATCACCGCACCCGACCTCCAGGCGCTGCCCGGCTCGGTATTGTTTTCTCCGGTGATCTCATTGGTGCCCGCCAGGAGGGCCAGTTTATAATCCAGGATTTCATGCCGGTCTTCCCTGCCGGTGACAAACTGATCCGTATACGTGGCATCATTTAACGATTCACTCCATAAATTAAAAGCGTTCGATTTTTTAATATATTCCGAGATCTCCGCCCATTTCAAGCCCCCGGGTTCACCAACGATCAAACCCTGGATGGCACCGGGATTTTTGCCGGCATACCCTGTAGCCAGAATGCCGCCCCAGGAATGCCCCAACAGGATTACTTTTTGGTTTGGGTTTGTTCTGTAGTGCGCAATCACCCCGCCCAATTCATTAAAAACGGCGTCCAGGGCAGCCAATCCCAAAGAAGTGTAGGACGCTTTGGGAAGTCTTTGGGAAAGCCCCGACCCCCTTTGGTCATAAAACACGACGCGGTAACCATAATTTGCCAGGTCTTTGCAGTTCAACAGGTAACGGTAATCCCCGCCGGGCCCGCCGTGAATGCATACAATCATGGTGCTGTCCGGATGGCCAAAGGCCTCGGAATGAAGAAGGACGCCATTTACCAGGATGGAAGGAAGCCCGGGGTCCTGGTCCACCGTTTTGGGTACCAGGTTGCCAGGATCATTTAAAAAACGCTCTTTGGAGCAGGAGAAGCTGACCAGGGCCAGGAATGCCAGGGCCAGAAGACTGGATGTGTTTTTCATGTTTTTTGAAGTTTAAATTGAACCACAAAAATGAAGTTCAAGGTCCCTCCAAACGCTTCACCCTGAAGGTTGAGACCTCAGGCTTGCCAGCTTATATAAAACAGAAAAACAATAAATTATGAGCGATGAGACCTTTTCATGAGCCTTGAGACCCGCTCAGGCTTCGGTCAGCTGCCTTTTCAGGTATTCCCGGGGACTCAGCCCGGTGTATTTTTTAAAATTCCGGTTGAACGAAGCCTTGGAGTTGAACCCGCAATCATGGGCAAGGGAAAGGAGGGTGAACTGCTGACTTTCCGGCTGGCCGGACAGGAGGATAAATTCTTCTACCCGACGGTCGTTGATCAGTTCGTAAAAGGTTTTTTTAACCCTGGAATTGATGACCTGCGACAGATGGTTGGGGTGAACGTCCAGGCTATTGGCAAGTTCATTCAGGGTCAGGTCCGGATTTTTAAATGGTTTTTGTTCAGCCATCAGGCGTTCCAGGCGCGCATGAATCTCACTTGCGTCCCGCTCACTCAAGGTGGATTTTTGATATTTGAGGTTTTCCGATTCTTTCTCAGAGGCCAATGCTTCCGTTTCCCTTTGTATTTCCTGACCGTAAAGCCTTTTATCTTCCATATTCCTCTGGACGGTTGAAGAAGTTTCCGTTTTAAGCAGGGGTGCGTTTTGGCTAAAAACACGAACCTGCTTGATCCCAAAATATCCCAGCCAAAGAACGAAGAGGGCGGCCATCCCGAAAATCCACTGGTCTTTCTGTACGAAGATGATGGTGATCCAGATCAACACGATCCAGATAATCAGGTAAAGCAGCCAGTTAAAATTGATTTTGTCCGTATTGGAAAACTGGTGAACCAGGTTTTTTCTGTATTTCAGCAAACGGGCGATGGAAAGGCCTGAATACACGATCCCGGAAATATTGATCGCGAAAATATTGATCCTGGACTGGGTTTCATATCCCTTTCCGGCCTGCCGGAACACTTCAATTTTTTGCTCCAGGGGCATCAGGAAAAACCCGGCGAACAGCAGGTAGGATAAAAACAGGGGTAAAAAATGAAACAGTTCTTTCGCCTGGAAAGGGTCGGAGGACGTTTGCTGCCGGGTGTATAAATATAAAAAGGGGCCGTGGGTCAGGGGCAACGAAAAACCAAGCGCCACGAAAGTAGGATATTTCACAAACTGACCGGTAAACAACACATAAAAGGAGAGCAAATGGATCCCGATAATGCCCAGCCAGGCGGTCAGGATGAAATCCGCCGCCGTTTTATTCCTTTTTGTAAATAATAAAAAACAAAGGAAAAAGGAAAGAATGATTCCTGAAAGGTAGAGCATGGCTTATGGTTCTTGGTCCGTATACATGACATCTCTCCCGTTTGCGGGGAATTCCATTGGGAAAATACGGATTGTCCGCTTAATCCGGTTTGGATTTCAGACGACGGCAGGGAAAGGGTGGATGGAAGGGATTGCCGGCATCCCGGGCCGGATCAAGGGACACTAAAGGGTTGAGTATAGAAGACCAGCATCAGTCTTGCTCCTTCCACCACCACCATTTCAGTTTTTCTTCCTCCCGTTCTTCCGGCGGCGTCTCCGCGAAATAGACCACGCACCGGAATACATAAAGCAAACAAGGGTCCTGTATCTTTCCCGCATGCCGGTTTGACTGATCTTAGAGCTTTCGGGGATCCTTACCCTTCAGGTTTCCCACCGACCGGATGCCGATATCCATCAGGTCCCGTGCAATGGACTTGCCTACTCCGGGTATGGTGCGCAGGTTTTTCAGGCTCTCCTGCTCCTCCTCAACGCGGGATTTTATTTTATGGGTTGAAGGTGGCATAGGTTACCAGGTTTGATCGATGACTCAGGTCGATAGGAATGCTCACTTTGGGCATGGTTTATCCTAGGTTTTCCTCCATGGCTTTAAATACAGCCTGATCAAAGCCACAAGCGATACCACCGCCCAGGTTCCCTCCAATACCATAAAGGGCAGGGAGTGGATCATTACCGAGGACAGAAAAGCAAGGATCGCCCCGGCCAGGTTCATGAGGATATAGAGCAGGCTGCCGGTTTCTATTTTTTTGTACAGATTAAAAAAATAAGCCAGAAGGATCAGAAAAACCCCCAAAGCACCCAGGACATCGGCCAGACTCATCATAATATCAAATCTTCAGGCCTTGCCCTTTTTTGCGATCTTGATCAATTTGCCTGCAGGAACCGTTTCCGTCAGTTCCATCCCGTTCAGAATGGCAAATTCATTCAGCCTTTTTTGTTCTATTCCATAGCGGGTAAGAAGGGCTGAGAGCGTGGACTGGCTGGGCGCATTGACCGTATAAATGTATTCCGCCTGCACATTGATTTTGGAAGCCTCGGTGAGGTTGCTGAATCCTTCCATGGTATTTAGGAAAAGGTTCTGATAACCCTGGAAATCTTTATTGGCGCAGACGCCGTGCAGGCAATAGATATACTGGTCCTTCTGGATATAATAACTGAGGATCATCGGTTTTTCAGCCTCCGGGGGCGCTTGCTGGCCCTGGGCGACCTGCTGGGTGGCTAATACGACGACCGTATTGTACCCGTTTACTTTCCTGTTTTCGGAACGGATCGGCGCCAGGCCATATTGTTTGTTCGAATTGGCAATGACCTCATCGAAATTCGCACCCTGTCCCAGGACCAGCAGCATCATGGCTTTTCCATTGGGTTCGGCCATTACAAACTGGACCGGTGAGTTCTGGGTTTGCCAGCCCGTGGGTATCGGAAAACGGAATCTCAACTGGGGATGATAAAAAACATTTCCTTCCACATAGCCTTCGTTGGGATCCTCACCGTACATCAGGCCGTGGATCCTGCGGAGGTATTCGTCCCGGTTCACTTTTAAGGTCGATTTATTGATCGAAGCCTGGGCAGCCTCCGCGAGTTTATGTACTCGGTTGTAGCGGTCACCGGGATCGGGATGGGTACTTAGAAAACTGGGGATCCTTGCACCAGCCTGATCGGAAAGCCGGGCCAAAGTTTTGAAAAACTCCGCCATTTGATGGGCATCGTAACCGATTTTAGTGGAATACTCCACGCCCAGTTCATCAGACTGGGTCTCATGGGCCCTGCTGAATTTGAGCAATAAAAGCTGGGCGCCCTGCATCAGGGTTTCGGCCATCTGTGCCGCCGCCGGAGAGGCAATGATCAGTCCGATCACTCCGATCTGGGTCAGGAGCTGATCCTTGGCCTGGGCATTGGCATGCCGCGCCGTGATATGGCCGATCTCATGGCCCAGCACACCCGCGAATTCCGCTTCGTTGTTGAAATGGGCCATGATGCCCCGGGTAAAATAAACATATCCCCCGGGCACTGCAAAAGCATTGACTACCGGAGAACTGATCACCTGAAAGGTATAGCCATGCTGAGGACGGTGGCTGATGGCCGCCATTTGCTGGCCTTTTTCATTGATAAAAGCCTGCAGGTTGGCATCTTCATATTTGCCAAATTCAGCCAGAACCGCCGGATTGCTTTCGGCCCCCATCGCCTTTTCCTGTTCTTCGGACATGAGGTTCAACTGTTTTTTCCCGGTAACAGGATTTCGTGAACACTGGTAGAAGATCAGACCAAGAATGGCCAGCGTTAATGCTAAATTCAGTCTTTTCATTTTCCTTAATTTTGGTGCTTAAAGTATAACGAAGTCCGGAACAAGTTAATTTCAGAATTAAAATACGAAATTCCTTTATTACATGCCGTTTAAGCAATTTTTAATCGGACTTCTGTCCTTGTTTTGCCTGCCCGATTCCCTGGTCCTGGCCCAATTGCTGGAGTGGGCTCCGGCCTTTCCCAAGGCTGAAGATACTCTGCGGATAGTCATGGATGCCACCAAGGGGAACAAAGGATTGCTGGACTACAACGGCAAGGTCTATGTTCATATCGGGGTGATCACTTCGGCCAGCTCTTCTTCTTCCGATTGGAAATACGTTCCCTTTACCTGGGGGTCGGAGATGGCTGGATCCCAGGCCGTCAACCTGGGTAAAAACCGGTGGCAATATTCGATCCCCGGCATCAGAAGTTTTTTCAAGGTCCCTTCATCCGAAAAAATCACGCATATAGCCATCCTTTTCCGGGCCGGAGGCTGCTCCAACTGCGCGGCTCAGCGAAACCGCGACGGGAGCGATATGTATATCCCTGTTTACGATGATAAACTGGCCACCCGTTTCATCAAGCCCGCCTTTCAGCCTTTGTACAAGCCAATCCCGGAAATCATTGAGGTTTTCCCTGGCCAATCCCTCCCTATTGAAGCGGTCAGTAATGCTGAAGCGGAATGGGAATTGTTTTTAAATCAGCAAAAGGTCGGACAATACCCGGCCAGGGATACCCTGGCTGTGAATCTGGATATTCCGGCCGGCGGAAGTTATACGGTTACTGTTGCTGCTCATTCAGCGAACCAGGCCGCCAGGGATTCCTTTGCCTTTTTTTTAGCGGACTCCATAGTGAAAAAACCTTTGCCGGAGGGGGTAAAACCCGGCATCAATTACGAAGAGGGGGATACCTCCCTGATCCTGGTCCTGGTGGCGCCTTTTAAAAACAGGGTGGCCGTTATTGGAGATTTTCCAGGCAGCAACTGGTCCGAAAAACAAGCTTTCCAGATGAACAAAGCGGATGACGGAAGGACCTGGTGGCTCAGGATCACCGGCCTGAGTCCCGGTGTGGAATATGCCTTCCAGTACCTGGTGGATGGCAGTTTAAAAATTACCGACCCTTATACTGAAAAAATACTCGATCCCGTCCATGATCCCTTCCTTTCAGCGGAAACCTATCCCGGACTCAAGGCTTACCCAACAGGTCAAACGACCGGGATTGTGGGAGTGGTGGAAACCCGGAGACCGGTCTATGCCTGGCAAAATACGTTTAACCGTCCTGAAAAAACCAATCTGATCATCTATGAACTTTTACTCCGTGATTTCCTGGCAAAACATGACTGGAAAACGCTGACCGACACCCTGAATTACCTGAGCAGGCTGGGGGTCAATGCGATCGAACTCATGCCGGTACAGGAATTTGACGGAAACCAGAGTTGGGGATACAACCCTTCCTTTTTCTTTGCTCCGGATAAATATTATGGGCCTGAAAATGACCTGCGGCAATTTATTGATTCCTGCCATGGACGGGGCATCGCGGTGATCCTGGATCTTGTGCTCAACCATGCCACCGGCGCCTGCCCCCTGGCGGCTTTGTACTGGGATGGGATCAACCAACGGCCCTCTTCGGACAATCCCTGGTTCAATGTCACGGCTACCCACCCTTTTAATGTATTCAACGATTTTAATCACCAAAGTCCGGATACCCGGTATTTCAGCCTGCGCGTGATGGAGCACTGGCTGAAAAACTTCAACATCGACGGGTACCGGTTTGACCTCTCCAAAGGGTTTACCCAGGTAAAAAATCCAAATGATGTGGGACGCTGGAGTGATTATGATCCGAGCCGGGTGGCCATCTGGCGCCTTTATCACGACAACATTCAGCAGTATTCCCCCAGCGCCTATACCATCCTGGAACATTTTGCGGACAACGGCGAAGAGTCGGCGCTCGCCAATTATGGCATGCTGCTTTGGGGAAATGCCAATTACGCCTACGGAGCGGCTACCCGGGGGATCCATGAGGCATCCACCTTCGACTGGTCGGTGTACCAGACCCGGGGTTGGAGCCAGCCCCACCTGGTGTCCTATATGGAAAGCCATGACGAAGAACGCCTCATGTACCTCAACCTGCAATCCGGTCTCAGCAGCGGCACATATAATATCCGGGATTTTAATACGGCGGTGGAACGTAATAAAATGGCCGCCGCATTTTTCCTGCTCACCCCGGGTCCCAAACTGATCTGGCAGTTCGGTGAACTGGCTTATGACTTCAGCATCAACACCTGCCAGAACGGAATGATCGACAACAATTGCCGGCTGGACAATAAACCACCCGGTTGGCCCTTGCTTCAAAATGCCAAAAGGAAAGAGTTGTATGACTGGTATAAAAGGCTGATCGAGATCCGGAATTTTCCATGGTTCAAAGGAAAATTCAGCCAGGCCAGCCTGCAATACCGGCTAAACAGTCCAATGAAATATCTGAGCCTTCAAAGCGACTCCATCAGCCTGGTCGTGGCCGGTAATTTTGATATCCAACCCGTCACCGCCAGTGTTCGATTCCCGCGGACAGGGACCTGGTATGACCTTAAAGACAGCAGTTCCATTTCGGTTGAAACCCTGTTTACCGATCTTAACCTCATGCCTGGGGAATACCATGTGTATACGGACCGGAAACTGGACGTGACCACTCCGGTGAAATACGTCGACGCGGGGATTCATGCCCTTCGAGTTCTTCCAAATCCTTCCCGGGACTTGGCCTTTTTGGAAATATCCGCTGGCCGTGAAGACCGGATGGAGATTGGGATTTTCGGGGTTGACGGGAAACCGCTGCCCTGGAAACACCAGTTGCATGTCATTCCCGGAACCCAGGTGATTGAACTTCCCAGTTTGGTTTCTCCCGGTATGTACCTGATCCGGGTGGCCGGCGCGCGGGGAGTGAAGACCGTAAAGTGGAGCGTGAATTGATTTTCCCGTTTCTTTGTCTTCCTTTATGAATAATGTTATAATAGCCTTTGTAATTCTTTTGTTTTCCATGAGCTGGCTCCCGGTCCGCGCTCAAACGATGACCGGCACCTGGAGGACAGTGGATGACCGGGACAAGCAATCAAAGTCCTATGTGCGTATTTATGAAGAAACCGGCTTGCTCTTCGGCAAGATCACCAAACTGTTGAAGGATAAACCCGATGCCATCTGCGAAGTCTGCAAGGGTCCACGAAAGAATCAGGCCCTGCTCGGCATGGTGGTCATCGAGGGGCTCCGGAAAATCAGGGATCAGTATGGGGATGGCCGCATCTATGACCCGGTGACCGGAAATGATTACAAATGCACGATCTGGATCGAGGCCGGCAAGCCGGATGAGCTGAAGGTCAGGGGGACCCACTGGTCTGGAATCTATCGGACACAGACCTGGTATAAAGTGACCGATTAATGTATATTTGTCTGAAAAACAAATACTTGCCTAATTAACATTTGAAAGATACCCGGATTTACAATAATTCGCCCGGGGCTCAAGTTTTAATACATGTGAAAAGCATTGTATTACAAAATAAAGTCTATGGCAAAAAACATTACACTAAAGAATCAACTGGTTTCAACTGTTATTGGTTTTGGGGCTTCGTCGGATCCGTTTAATGAAACGGCCAAAGAAGATCAGCAGGTCAGGGAATTTCTGAATCAAATCAAAAACCTCCGGATCCGTCCTTCTTTATCCGGCATCCGCAAGATCACGGAATATGCCCGTATGCAGACTTCCGCCCCCCATAGCTGAAGCAAAGAAAGATTCCTTTACTCAGAAAAACCTTTGAGTCGTTAAAGATCAAAGGTTTTTTTATTTGATCAAATTCGGTTTACCGGGAGGGAAGAATTAAGTGCGATTCGCTACCTTTGATCCCTTGTTAAGGGGTGGTATATCCGGATTGGTTTTCCGTTAAATCCAGTTGTTCCTCATGAAATTCTTGTTGAAAAATCTCCTGGTTTTTGCCTTCTTTGCCTCCTCCTGCGTTCCGGTCAAGCAGGAGGGCGCGGCTTCCGATGCCATCGATATCACCCCGGTTGAACTGGACCTCCGCGATTCGGTATTCGCTTCCGTACTGAAGGCACAAAACGACCAGGACCTGGTTGTCCTTGCAAGTTATTTCAGCGCACCTGGTCCATCCATCCGTTATGCCGCCGCCCTTGCCCTGGGCTCCGTCCGCGACAGCAGCATGGCCGACACCTTGGCTCACCTCCTGCACGATGCCAATGTCCACGTTGCTTCTGCTGCGGCATACAGCCTGGGCCTCATGGGGGCCACCCACAGCCAGGATGCCCTACTGAATGCCTTCCGGCAATACGATACTTCAGGGATCAACTCCCCGATCAACAGTTCCATTCTTGAGGCGGTTGGAAGGCTGGGCACCCCGGACTTTTTACAGGCCATGGCTACCGTGGAAACCTATGAGCCTACGGATACCCTTCTCTTGCTCGGCCAGATGCGCGGCATTTACCGTTATATGCTGAGGGGCATGACGGATCCGGCCGGGACCGCCACGGCATTGAAATACCTCGCCGACAAATCCTATCCCGGAGAAGTCCGGATGCTGGCAGCGCATTACCTGTCCAGGGCCAAGGACCTGGACCTTAGCGGGCAGGCAGATCAATTGCTGGCCCTCCTGCAGGGGGAATCGGTTCAGGAAATCCGGCTTCCCCTGGTTCTCGCCCTGGGTAAAACAAAATCCGAAGGCGCCTGGAACGCCTTGGTTGAAATCATCCGGACGGATACGGATACCCGTATGGTATGCAATGCGCTCAGGGCGATGAACCTCTATGATTATTCGCAGACCAAAAACATTATGCTGGCCGCTCTTAGAAACAAGGACATCAGCATCGCACGGACAGCCCTGGAATACCTGGACAATTTCGGGCGCGTAGCCGACGCCGGCGACTACCGGAATATCGCCAGGGAAAACCTGCCCTGGCAGGTGAAAGTCCCCCTGCTTGGCATTGCCAACGAAAATTATTCCTATGCCTACGGAATCACTAAAGGGAATATTAATACTGAACTCAAATCGATCCTGAGCCGTGCCGCAGGCATCGACGAAAAGACGGCTTGCCTCCGCGCCCTTGCCACCGATCCTAAAAATTACTCCTTTATCCTTGAAACCGGCAGGCAATCGGCGCTGCCCGCCATTCATTCGGCGGTAATGGAAGCGGGCATCGAAATCCTGAAAAGCAAATATTTCAGCAGCGCCTTTGGCAACGGAGAAGGGGTAAAAAAAGAAATACTGGCTTATATTACCGGTCATCTTTCCACGGGCGATGAAGCGGCCCTTGAAATCGTGGAATCTCTGGCCCGCGACGGTTCTTCCGGTTTGAAAACCCTGGTGGACATTCCCACCCTGGAACAAATCAAATCCAGCCTGGCCGCCAATCCCTATGCCCAGTACATGCTGGGTAAAACCCTCAATAGTCTTAAAGGGACTGCAAGCCCCCTTGCCCGGATGGATAATTATAAAAAACTGTCTTTGACTGATTTTACCTCCTCCGCGGCCCCTGCTTTTGCGGATATCCACACGGATAAGGGGACCATACGCCTTCGTTTGCTGAATGCCCTGGCACCGGCTACCGTGATCAATTTTGTCAACCTTGCCCGTAATGAATTTTACAACGGCAAAACTTTCCACCGGATCGTTCCCAATTTTGTCATCCAGGGCGGATGTCCGCGCGGAGACGGCTTTGGTTCGATGGAATACAGCATTCGCACGGAAACCCCGCCTGTATATTATAATAAAGCCGGCCTCGTGGGCATGGCTTCCAGCGGACCGCATACGGAAAGTTGCCAGTTTTTCATCACCCACAGCCCGACTCCTCACCTCGATGGCAATTATACGGTTTTCGCCGAAGTGGTTTCCGGGATGGATGTGGTCAACCAGGTCCAGCCGGGAGATAAAATACAACGCATCAATATCACCGAATGAAAGAACTCGCGCTGGCAGAAATCCATAAGAGCCTGGGGGCTAGAATGGGCGAATTTGCAGGCTTTAACATGCCGATTTATTATCCCCGTGGGATCACGGAAGAGCATTTGCAGGTAAGGAATAAGGTGGGGGTGTTTGACGTATCCCATATGGGCGAATTTATCGTGAAAGGAAAAGAAGCCCTGAACCTGATCCAGTCCCTGACCACCAACGATGCCTCAAAACTGGAGATCGGACAGGCGCAGTACAGCTGCCTGCCCAACCTGGAGGGAGGAATCGTCGACGACCTGCTGGTTTACCGCCTGGACGAGGACCAATGCGCCGAAGGAGAACAGGCCTTTATGCTGGTGGTCAACGCCGGCAATATCGACAAGGACTGGGCCTGGATCAATGCGTCCAATACTTTTGACACCCGGCTGATCAATATCTCCGACCAGACCGCCCTGCTCGCCGTCCAGGGACCCCTGGCGGCCCGGGCTTTGCAACCGCTTACTTCGATAAGCCTTGAAGAAATGGCCTATTATACCTTTACCAAGGGTCAGTTTGCCGGGGTGGATAATGTTTTGATTTCGGCCACGGGATATACCGGGGCCGGCGGGTTTGAATTGTATTTTGATGAAAAGGATGCGATCCCCCTCTGGCAGGCCATATTTGACTCCGGTAAATCCTTGGATATCCAACCGGTGGGTTTGGGAGCC
>Ga0116144_10005006_pt1 | contig 12230 bp, 9 predicted proteins | sample AD_UKC035_MetaG_FD_89746 | JGI IMG/M metagenome (GOLD analysis project Ga0116144, IMG submission 89746) | Active sludge microbial communities of municipal wastewater-treating anaerobic digesters from USA - AD_UKC035_MetaG | ecosystem: Engineered > Bioreactor > Anaerobic > Digestate | place: USA... | reverse complement strand
CAACTGAGCTATTTCCGCATTTCAATAGAGATTGCAAAAATATATCAATATTGAATATCTCCCAAACAAATGGGCATTTTTTTGCCAAATTCCGGCAATTTCGCATATTTTGTATTGAATGTCAGGTTGTTACAATACAATGTTCCCGTGTTTACGGGGTGGTTGCTGCTGGCTTTTATTGCTTGTTAACTCCAGTGCTTGTATCAGCTTCGTACGGGTCTGCCGTGGATAGATTATCTCGTCGATATAGCCAAGTTCCGCTGCTTTATACGGATTGGCCAAAGTTTCGCGGTATTCGTCTATCAGCTTTTGGCGCTCTTCGTCGTTTGAAAATTTATTCCGATGGATAATATTAACCGCACCTTCGGGGCCCATTACAGCAATTTCCGCGGTAGGGTAGGCGTAGTTAACGTCTGCACCTACCTGCTTGCTCGACATCACACAGTAAGCACCACCGTAAGCTTTCCTTGTTATTACAGCAATTTTGGGCACTGTTGCCTCGGAGTAGGCGTAGAGCAACTTTGCCCCATGTTTTATTATGCCGTTGGTTTCCTGCGTTAACCCCGGTAAAAAGCCGGGTACATCGACAAAGGTGATCAGTGGAATGTTGAATGCATCGCAAAAGCGGATGAACCGCGCTGCCTTAACCGATGAGTCGATGTCGAGTACTCCGGCCAGATGTGCAGGCTGGTTGGCAACAATGCCAACGGTTTGTCCGGCCAATCGTCCATATCCTACGACTATGTTTTTGGCAAAGTGGGGTTGAACCTCGAGGAAGTTCCTATCATCGAGCACAACATGAATCAAATCCTTGATATCGTATGGCTTGTTGGGGTCGGCCGGAATAAGGGTTTGCAACTCCTCGTCCTCCCTAAGGGGGTCGTCGGTAGAGGGCACCACCGGGATTTGCTCCATGTTGTTCGAAGGTAGAAAGCTAACCAGCTCACGGATGAGCATGAGCGCCTGCTCATCGTTATCGGCGACAAAATGTGCCACGCCGCTTTTCGAGCTGTGGGTGGAGGCACCCCCCAATTGCTCCTTGGTAACCTCCTCGTGCGTAACCGCTTTTACAACATCGGGGCCGGTAACAAACATATAGCTGGTGTCCTTCACCATGATGATGAAATCGTTGAGGGCGGGTGAATATACTGCGCCTCCGGCGCAGGGGCCCATAATGCATGTGATTTGCGGAATGACTCCGGAGCTGCGAACGTTGTTGTAAAAAATTTCGGCATACCCTGCCAGGCTTTGAACTCCTTCCTGAATCCGGGCGCCGCCCGAATCGTTGAGTCCAATTATCGGAGCGCCCATTTTCAGGGCCATGTTTTGCAGCTTAATTATTTTATCTGCATTGGCGCGGCTGAGAGTCCCTCCAAATACGGTAAAATCGTATGCGTAAACGTACACGGTAATTCCGTCGATTTTCCCGTATCCGGTGATTACGCCGTCCCCCGGAATATGATACTTGTCCATGCCAAACTCGGTGGAACGGTGTACTACCAGTTTATCAAACTCGTTAAAGGAACCCGGATCGAGGAGTTCGGCAACCCGTTCGCGCGCCGTTTTTTTGCCGGCATCGTGCTGTTTACGAATTCGATCGGGGCCTGAGCCCTCTTCGGCAAGTTTTATTCTGCTTTCAAAATACTCATACTTTTTTTCCAAACTGTCCATGGGTTGAGGTAATTTGGTTGTGGTTGTTTGTCGCTTTGGGCAATAGGGCTTTGCATGCAGACTTATCTATTGGCCAGACCATTAAGCCCTATTCAAACTCAATTAGCGGTTGATTGCCTGCGATGGAATCGCCCTCTTTGACAAAGATTTTTTTAATCTTCCCATCGGCAGGGGCACGGTATTCACTTTCCATCTTCATTGCCGATATTATAATTACTGTTGTTCCCTTAAGAACTTCCTCACCTTCGGCAACGGGTATTTGTACAACCCTTCCCGGCATTGGTGTGGTAATAATTTTATCGCCTGAGTCGAGGCTATCCTTACTGCGGCTTTGCTGGTAACGTACCTGTGCATCAACAATCGAAACATCGTACGATGACTGGTATGTGTTCACATGGTAGTTTTTTGGGCCATTGCCCGGAATTAGCTCCACGTTATACGATTTGCCCTGGTGAATAATGGAATATACCCCTTCCCCTACCATAATTATATCGACTTCATATTCAATGCCGTCAACATCAATTGTGGCTTTTGTACCCTCCCTGTTCACCAGTTTAACGCTGGCTTCCCGATCGCCTATTTTAAGTTCAAGTGCCATTCCGTGCTAAATTCGTTGAACTGCTTTCTTCAAACCATACTCTTTCCACCTATTGTCGCCATTGCGTTGGAGGGAGTAATCGCCCATGGCAATCTTCTCGATTTTTGAGGTGTAATCCATGTATGCAGCAATTATCGCCATATCTGCGCAAACCGCACTCTCATCGGTATGCCTTTGGAACAGCTCATCGCCGTGCATGTCAATAAAGTGCGTGTCGTAGATCCCGTTTTTAAAACTTTTATTCCGCATTATCCGCTCCAGGAATGCGGTTGAGGTTTTTATTCCGGCAATTTTGTATTCAAAAAGAGCACGTCTCATGCGTTCGATGGCCTCATCGCGGGTTCTTCCCCATACAATTACCTTGCTGATCATAGGGTCGTAATACATCGGCACCTCATACCCCTCGTAAACATAGCTGTCAATCCTGATCCCCAGCCCGTTGGGCTGACTTACGTGTCGAATCACTCCGGGGCTTGGCATAAAATTATTGAAAGGATCCTCGGCGGATATGCGGCACTCTATGGAATGGCCGAACTGGGCTAAATTATTTTGCCCGAAAGACAAGGGCATTCCCGAGGCGATGGATATTTGCTCTTTCACAATGTCAATGCCTGTGGTGTATTCGGTAATGGGATGCTCAACCTGCAACCGGGTGTTCATCTCAAGAAAGTAGAAGTTATGGTTGGCATCAACCAGAAATTCAACCGTACCTGCACCCTCATAGGCAACTACTTTTGCGGCCGCTACCGCTGCCTCGCCCATGCGTTGGCGAAGTTCGGGGGTGAGGAAAGGTGAGGGGGTTTCTTCTACCACCTTTTGGTGCCTGCGCTGCACCGAGCATTCCCGCTCAAAGAGGTGCACCGTATTGCCAAACCTGTCGGCCAAAATCTGAAACTCGATATGGTGGGGGGAGTCGATGTACTTTTCTACGTAAACAGTGCTATTGCCGAAAGCCGATAAGGCTTCGGATTGGGCCAAACGAAGCGAAGGGATTAGCTCGGATGCCTCCCGTACCAACCTCATTCCTTTTCCACCGCCTCCGGCAGAGGCTTTGATAATTACAGGAAGACCAATGGCCTGCACAATTTCATTGACATTCTCTTCGCCGGCTACGCTATGCTCCGATCCCGGAACTACCGGTACGCCTGCTTGTATCATGGTTTGACGTGCTGTTATTTTATCACCCATAAGGGTGATGGCCTCAGCCGAAGGCCCGATGAAGATGATGCCCGCTTCGTTGCATTTGCGGGCAAAATTGGCATTTTCGGAAAGAAAACCGTACCCGGGATGGATAGCATCGGCGCCGGAGATCTTTGCAATTTCAATGATTTTGTCGGCATTTAGGTAGCTCTCGTGCGATGGCGAAGGGCCTATATGGTATGCCTCGGTTGCATGGCGAACATGCATTGACGTCCTGTCGGCATCGGAGTATATGGCCACCGTTCGAATCCCCAGTTCGCGGCACGAACAGATAATGCGAACAGCAATCTCGCCCCTATTGGCAATAAGAACCTTTTTTATCATAACCATACGTAATTTTGTCCCCAAATTCTGGGGCAAATATAACAGCAATTATGTTATAGAACATATAAATGCCTAAAATATTATGTTGTAAAACAGTGTTATGCGACATATATGTTTGTGAAATAATCAGTTAGGTTGTTAATATTTTTTTAAACGATAGTATAATTCTATGGATTTTTGAAAAAGTAAACGTTAGGCATTTTTGTTTGGAAATGCCATAAAGAAATTGCAGCGAGAGCACTATGGCAACGCTGATAGCCCTACAATCAGCAATAGAGGCAGTGTGGGGCAGTATTTAACCGGTTTGGTGAATTGAGAAATTTGTGCGGAGAGGGTTAATCGAGGGCAATCATAGGGTATCCGGAGGAGTTACAATCCCGATAGGCGTTTAATTTCGTTGAGTTTGTTCAAAGCTTCGATTGGTGTAAGGTTGTTGATATCCAGCTTTGCCAGTTGATCGCGAATCTGCTTTAAAACGGGGTCGTCCAGCTGGAAAAAGCTAAGTTGATAGCCCTCGCGTTGCTTTCCAAGGTCGTGTCCGGGCTTGGTAAATTTTTCATTCTGAGGGTTTCGTTCCAGCTCCTTAAGCACCTCGTTGGCCCTTTTCACCACGCTGGGGGGCATTCCGGCCATACGGGCAACGTGGATTCCAAAGCTATGTGCGCTGCCGCCGGGAATCAATTTTCTGAGGAATATGACCTTGTTATCCATCTCTTTGATGGAGACATTGTAGTTTTTAATGCGGGGGAATGAGCTCTCCATCTCGTTCAGCTCGTGGTAGTGAGTGGCAAACAGAGTTTTGGCCTTTCCAAACGGGTGCTCGTGGATATACTCGGTCATTGCCCAAGCAATGGATATGCCATCGTAGGTAGAAGTACCCCGCCCAATCTCATCGAGCAGGATTAGGCTGCGCTCCGAGATGTTGTTCAGTATGCTGGCTGCCTCGAGCATCTCCACCATAAAAGTCGATTCACCCAGCGAGATGTTGTCGGAAGCGCCAACCCTGGTGAAAATTTTGTCAACCACTCCGATTTTGGCCGATTTAGCCGGCACGAACGAACCAATCTGCGCCAGCAGAACGATTAGCGCTGTTTGCCTAAGCAGTGCCGATTTACCCGACATGTTGGGCCCTGTAATGATGATTATCTGTTGGTTCTCCGTATCCAGAGTGGTATCGTTGGTAACGTATTCCTCTCCTGATGGCAACATTCTCTCGATTACCGGATGCCGTCCCTCCTCAATGGCAATAGTAAGAGAATCGTTCACCTCGGGCTTATTGTAGTTGAAGGCAATGGCGCAGGCAGCAAATGAGAGCAGGCAATCGAGCTGGGCCACCAGATTGGCGTTGAGCTGAATGGGAGCAATGTATTCCGAAAGGCTGAAAACCAGCTGTTCGAACAGCTGCTGCTCTATGGCTAACACTTTCTCCTCGGCACCTAAAATTTTCGATTCGTACTCCTTAAGTTCCTCTGTAATATAGCGCTCGGCCGACACCAGGGTTTGCTTGCGTATCCACTCGGGCGGAACCTTATCCTTGTGGGTGTTGCGAACCTCGATGTAGTAACCGAAAACGTTGTTGAAGCTAACCCTGAGCGATGGAATACCGGTTCGATCCGATTCGCGCTGCTGGAGGTCGATGAGATACTCCTTGCCTGAGTGCATGATGCCCCTTAGCTCGTCCAGCTCGGCGTTTACGCCATTGGCTATTACATTGCCCTTGTTCAGAAGGGCAGGGGGGTCGGGGACAATTTCTTTGGCTATGCGATCGCGGATTAAGGTGCACAGGTTTATCTGTTCCCCAATTCTCCGGAGGGTTGGGTCGGCTGAGCCGTCGCACGCCTCCTTGATGGGAGCGAGGGCCAGTAAAGCATTCTTGAGGCTAATCATTTCGCGTGGCGAAATGCGCCCCACGGCGGCTTTGGAGATTACCCGCTCCAAATCGCCAATCTCCCTAATTCGCTCTTTCATGCTTTCCATCAGCGAGCCATGGGAAATCATGAACTCAACCGCGTTCAGCCTTTCGGTGATAGGCTTGGTATCCTTTAGAGGCAGTGCAATCCACTTTTTTAGCAGCCTTGCGCCCATGGGCGATAGGGTTTTGTCGATGGTATCCACCAGTGTTTTTGCCCCCTCATGCACCGTGTGGAAAAGTTCAAGGTTGCGTATGGTGAACTTGTCAAGCCATACGTACTTATCCTCGTCGAGGCGCGAGATAGAGGTGATATGCCTGACGTTGTGATGCTGGGTGAGGTCGAGGTAGTAGAGTGCTGCACCGGCAGCAATGGTACCAAGCCTTATGCTGTCGATTCCAAACCCTTTCAAGCTCGAAACCTGGAAATGCGCCAGCAGTTTTTCGCGCGCTCCATCCTCGTGGTATGCCCACTCCTCGAATTTGTAAACGTAAAACCGTGTGCCAAAATATTCTGTAAACTCATGGTAGAGGGAGCGTTCGACCAGAACCTCCTTGGGGTTAAAATTGGTCAACAGCTTATCGATGTATTCGTAAGTGCCCTCGGCAGCGTAAAATTCGCCCGTTGAGATATCGAGAAAGGCAACCCCTGCCTGCTTCTTTTCCATGTGAACACTGGCAAGGAAGTTATTCTCCTTTTTTTCCAGCACGTTCTCGTTGAACGATACCCCGGGAGTAACCAGCTCGGTAATGCCCCGCTTGACAATGGTTTTCGCCATCTTGGGGTCTTCCAGCTGTTCGCAGATAGCCACCCGTTGCCCTGCCCTGACAAGTCGGGGGAGATATGTATCGAGGGCATGGTGAGGGAATCCGGCCAATTCGACAAACGATGCGGCACCGTTGGCCCTACGTGTAAGGGTAATGCCAAGAATTTCAGATGTTTTAATGGCGTCCTCGCTGAAGGTTTCGTAAAAATCGCCCACCCTGAATAGCAGAATGGCATCGGGATGCTTGCGCTTCACGGCGTTGTACTGCTTCATGAGCGGGGTTTCAACCGCATTCACATATGACTTCAAGGCATTGGTTTTTTTCATTCATTGCAAAAATATGAAATACTATTCTATAAGGTTAAGTATTTTTATTAACAACGCAAAACAGCCCGATGATCAATAAGATATGATATTGTAAGGGGGATTTTTAGTTGCCAAAATCCGTTTAAAACCGGTAAAAACGTGGATAAAAAAATTTTTAATATGAAATAGAATTCATAAATTTGAAACATCATAAAAACAAAAGTATGAGTACGTCGAAACGAGTAATGGTTGTAGAAGACTCCGATTTCAATCAGATTATCGCCGAGTCGTTTCTTAAAGCGTGGGGATACACGCCTGTTGGCTTCCAGAGAGCTGCTGATGCGCTGAACGAGTTGAAAAAGGAGAAATACGAGTTGATTCTTTTGGATTTGATGATGCCCGAAATGGATGGCTTTGAGTTTTTAGGCCATATGCAAAAACGTAAGGATAAAACGCCTGTAATAGTTATTTCCGCTTTAACTGAGCTTGAACATGTCAACAAAGCTCTCGGGTTGGGGGCTGTTGACTATATCACGAAACCCTACGATTCCAATGCCCTGAAGGGGAAAATTGCAAAATTGCTTAATCCCGAAGGGATATAAATTTCAGTGGGATAAAGTACTCTCGTTTTGTACCGTTTAAATGGTTCGGCATATATCTGCATTTGCTCCCGAACCGTTGGCTTTTTTATCAAACCTTGCCCTTTTTTAGTTTCTACTCAGTACATTTGCAGTCTTAAATTGAAAACATGAGTTTACAGTGTGGAATCATTGGTATTACCAATGTCGGAAAGAGTACCATATTCAACTGCATGTCTAAAACCAAGGCCGAGACAAGCAGTTTTTCGTTTGGCAGTAAAACCAACCTTAGCATAATCAACGTTCCCGACGAAAGGCTTAAGGAGTTGAACAAGTACCAGGAGACAGAGCGGATTGTGCATGCCACCGTTGAAATTGTAGATATCCCCGGTTTAACCAAAAGTTCCGGCAGAGCCGATAAGGGAGCAAACCAATTCTTGGCCGATATTCGCAACTGCGACGCCTTAATCCACGTACTGCGATGCTTTGATGACGCGAATCTGCCCCACGTTGACGGTTCGGTGAATCCCGTGAGGGATATCGAAACGGTTAACCTTGAGCTGCAGATTAAGGATTTGGAATCGGTGGAGAAAAAGATTGCCAAGCTGGAAAAGCTGGTGAAGGTGGGCGACAAGGATGCCAAACATGGGCTGGAGGTGCTGAATAAATACAAAGAGCATCTTGAATCGTTTCAGAACGCTTCGTCGGCACCGGTATCCGAGGAGGATAAGAAGTATGTTGCCGATCTGTTCCTTATCTCCACAAAGCCCATTATATACGTTTGCAATGTGGATGAAGCATCGGCGTTAAACGGCAATGCATACGTGGAACAGGTAAGGGAATATTTAAAAGACGAACCCACCGAGATACTGATTATAGCCGGTAAGTTAGAGGCCGATATTGCCGAGTTGGATGAAGAGGAGGACAGAAAGGAATTTTTAAAGGAGGTTGGCCTGTTGGAGCCCGGTGTGAACAAGCTGATACGCACTGCCTACTCATTGCTCGACCTTGAAACTTTTTTTACCGTAGGCCCAAAGGAGATAAGGGCGTGGACCATCAAAAGGGGAGTAACCGCACCCAGGGCAGCGGGGGTTATCCATAGCGATTTGGAGAGGGGGTTTATCCGTGCCGAGGTGATGAAGTACGATGATTTTGTAACCCTGGGATCGGAAGTGGCCTGTAAGGAGAAGGGAAAACTTAGCGTTGAGGGGAAAAATTACATAGTGAACGATGGCGATATCCTACACATCAGGTTTAACGTGTAAAGGCTATAAATACCTAAAAAACTGTTAATCAATCAGATTGGCCTCCTTGAGAAGTTTGGCCATTTCCGTTTGAAGATTCATGGCAGCCGTTCCGGCTGCTTCGGCAAACCGCATCGACCTGTCGGCATATATTATTGATCGTGCTGAATTAACTAACAATCCACAGCGTTTATTCATGCCGTGTTTAGCCATTTCGGCCAAACTCCCGCCCTGTTCGCCTACGCCGGGGACAAGGAGGAAATGCTCGGGGGCCAATTTTCTCACCTTGGCCAGCATTTCCCAACGGGTGGCGCCAACAACGAACATCATGTTATTTTCTGTACCCAGGTTCATCAGTTTGGCAATCACTTCCTCGAAGAGCAGTCGTCCCGTATGGGCGTTTTCTATCATTTGGAAGTCATCATAGCCGGCATTGGAGGTGAGGGCTAGCAGGATGGCCCACTTATCGTTGTATCGAAGGAAGGGTTCAACCGTATCGTGCCCCATGTATGGCGACAGGGTGACGGCATCGAAGGGAAAAGTATTGAAAAAGGCGTGGGCATACATTTGGGCGGTATTGCTTATGTCCCCGCGCTTTGCATCGGCAATGAGGAAAATGTCGGGGTACATTTTTTTGATATAGCTCACCGTTTTATAAAGGGTGTTCCAACCCGCAGCCCCGCGATGCTCGTAAAATGCCAGGTTGGGCTTATAGGCTACAACATATTTGACTGTAGCATCGATAATGGCCTTGTTGAACTCGAAAACAGAGTCTTCCTTTGTAAGGAGCAATTCAGGAATCCTGGCAATATCGCTGTCGAGACCTATACACAGGAAGCTGCGCTTGGCGCGAATTTGTTCGAATAGTTGCTGTGCATTCATGGTAAATCCTTTATTATAAATAAACTGGTACAATGAACACGCAATCCCAATGAGGCTGCTATGGCTGCCTATATCTTTACACTTCGCTCATTTTCAGCCTCTCGGCATTCTCTGCAATTTGCAGCTGTTCAATCAGCTCATCCAAATCGCCGTCGATGACTGCCCCCAGGTTGTATAGCGTGAGGTTAATCCTGTGGTCGGTAACCCTACCCTGCGGGTAGTTGTAGGTGCGGATTTTGGCTGAGCGATCGCCGGTGGAGACCATGGTCTTCCTTTTAGACGAAATGTCGTCGAGATACTTTTGATATTCCAGGTTGTAAAGCCTTGTTCTCAGTTCAGCCAGTGCCTTGTCGAAATTTTTCAGCTGCGATTTCTGATCCTGGCACTGTACTACGATACCCGAAGGTATGTGAGTTAGTCGAATGGCTGAGTAAGTGGTATTTACGCTTTGCCCTCCGGGTCCTGAGGAGCAGAAGGTATCCTTTCGTATGTCTTCCATTTTCAGGTCGATATCGAACTCTTCGGCTTCGGGCAGCACGGCCACAGTGGCTGCCGATGTATGCACACGCCCTTGGGTTTCGGTTTGTGGAACCCTTTGCACACGGTGCACTCCCGATTCGTATTTCAGAATACCGTAAACCCCTTTCCCTGTGACGTTCATAACAATCTCTTTGTATCCACCTACGGTTCCCTCGGAGAAATGGTTCACCTCATACTTCCAGCCCCTGTTCTCTATGTACTTGGTGTACATGCGGAACAGGTCTCCGGCAAAAATGCTGGCCTCATCGCCGCCGGTTCCTGCGCGGATTTCCATCACGGCATTCCTGCTGTCCTGTGGGTCGGCCGGAATAAGCATAAGCTTAATCTCCTCTTCCAGTTGCTCTTGCTGTGTTTCAAGGGTTTCAAGTTCCATTTTGGCCATCTCGCGCATCTCCTCATCCTTTTCGGTGGTCAGCATACTTTTGGCCGAAGCAATATTGCTGAGAATATTCTTATACGTCTCATAGGCCTCAACCAGTGGCTCCAACTCCCGGTATTCCTTGTTGAGGGCCACATACTTCTTCATATCCGACATCACATTGGGGTCGGTTATCTGTTGGCCAATCTCCTCAAACTTATCCCTCAGGCCCTTGAGTTTGACTAGTATGGTATTATCGCTCATATATCGTTTTTATCTGGTGCAAAGGTAGAACTTTTTACTTTTTTCATGGAAGTTCAGGGGGTGGATATTTAAAAAAACCCACTTAGGATTTGGCTAAGCGGGTCTTTTGCAAGTGGTGCCACCGGGAATCGAACCAGGGACACACGGATTTTCAGTCCGTTGCTCTACCTACTGAGCTATGGCACCAACTTTTTTTTGCGCTGCAAATATAATCTTTTTTCTTCACTCCAATACGCAACGGCTCCAAAATGTCAATATTTTTCTGAGATTTACGTTTGGGGGGAATAAACGTAGCGGTGCTACGCACCTGATTTTTCGTTGGGTACCTTTCTGCTACAAATGATTTCAGGGCTAACGCCCCTTGTTCCCCTATTCCTCTATGACATTCCACGAAGATTTTAGGGCTACGCCCCAGATGTACTATCAAATTGCGAATTTGCGTCCCGATAGAATTATCGGGATGACGAATTAACGAATACTTACACGTTTCCAAGCCTTTGCCTGCACCAACTCTTCACTCAAGGCTTGACTTAGAGTCAAACCTTGTGGAGACTTACCCTATCCTCAAAAAAGGAGGCGATTTGTGCATTCTATTTAATTATCCTCCAGCCTTTTCAATATGTCGTTGACTTCAAAATTTATCTTGGAAAAAGCAAACCACTTCTTTCCCAAATCTTTTAAAGATGCACCAATATGATAAACTTCTTGGCTATCAATTATCAAAAAACGATCGTGAGCCTTGGAGAATAGTTTTATTTCAATTTCCGGATATTGTGAACTATATTTTTTTTGGTCAAGTTTGGTTTCTTTGGTAATTTGTGAAGTGTAAATTACGGCTTTTACATGCTTATGTCTTTTGGATAGCATTAACAAAACACTTTCATCTATGTAATTGTCAATCAATAAAATTGATTTTTTTGCGGTTCGTATCAAATCGGTAGCAAAAACATAGGCATCAAATATTTGACCATCAAAGTATATTCCCTCTTTGGGTGGTAAACTGGTTTTTATTTGAAAATCTATTTCACTGAGTTTGCTTTTTATATCGTTAACATCATTTTCAATTCGCTCAAATCGCTGATTTACGGCATAACCCCTCAAAAGATACTCCTTTAATACCTTATTTGCCCATATTCTGAATTGGGTACCTCTACGCGATTTTACCCTGTAACCTATTGAGATTATTACATCAAGATTATAGTACTCTATTTGTCTTTCAACGTTTCTTCCCCCTTCAACTTGAACTGTCGCAAAATTTGCGACAGTTGCACTCTTCTCCAGCTCACCCTCTTCAAAAATGTTATTTATGTGCTTCCCAACGGTTTTAATATCTCTGTCAAACAGGACAGAAATTTGCTGTCTGTTTAACCAAACGGTATCTTCATTAAGCCTTACTTCAAGTCGCACTGACTCTTCATCTGCCTGATATACAACAATTTCATTTTTCATTGATTTGCTTCGCTAATCCTTAACATAAGCAAAAGTACTTATTTTTAGTATAAAACCTTCCATCGTGGAGAAGCCAACAAAATTGTTAATTGCACATTACTCATTGCTCATTGACGAAGTCCTAGCGGACGATGGAAAGT
>Ga0116144_10005004_pt1 | contig 12234 bp, 10 predicted proteins | sample AD_UKC035_MetaG_FD_89746 | JGI IMG/M metagenome (GOLD analysis project Ga0116144, IMG submission 89746) | Active sludge microbial communities of municipal wastewater-treating anaerobic digesters from USA - AD_UKC035_MetaG | ecosystem: Engineered > Bioreactor > Anaerobic > Digestate | place: USA... | reverse complement strand
GTCACCAATCTTTTTAATATCTATAAGATATTCAGGGGCGACCCATTGATTATGCAGTTCAACAAGAATATCGGTGCCACCTGCCAAAATTCTTGCTTTGCCCGAATATTTCTTGAGCTGGGCATAGAGCTCGTTTTTGGACTTCGGAGCCAGATAATTAAATTCCTGAAGCATCCATTCCTCCTGATAAAACACTATTAAAAATCAGCAGTTCAGTGTAAAAGCAACCAACTATTTTATGCAAGCATTTTAATAAAATAATTATCGTAAAATATTATAAAACGGCATTAAGTGTTTATTACAAGGACAATTCGCGGTCAAAAGCGATCTTCATTATGCGCGAGGCGTCAGGAGAGGGAACCGAATCCACCTTTCCAGTATTTTTCTGGCATTATAATTATTTCAGCCATTGACTAGATGCAATAAATAATAGTTAAATTCTGGCAACAGCCAGAAAGATTGCGTGCAGTGAAATTATCAGCACAAGAAAAGCTGTTCGGGCAGAAGCTGGCGACAAAAAAGGCAGACGATATCCTATCTGAGCCGAATGACAGGCAGCAATGCAGTCACCGCATAAAGTGCAGGTTGAGCCGGGTCGGCGAAGTTTGATGTCGGCAGGGTTGAGAGCGTTATAGCGACAGCTTTTGCGGCATAAATTACATTCAGTGCAGCCATCACCAATTTTGATGCGAAATAAAGACAGTCGCCCGAGCCAGTTACCGATTAAACCCATGGGGCAATAGCATGTACAATGTATCATTACGCCATGGCGGCGCGACAAAAAAACCATTACCGCGATTCCTGCCAGCCCGAACAGGCCTCCTGCGCATATCGCCGCGGGCCAGTCGAATGCAAAGTAACGCAAAAGCAGCGCTGTCGATACAACAACGACAAGCAGAGCGAACCTTATAACCGAAACATAACCAGGCAGCTGAACCGGCTCACTGCGGCTTCGGCTGAAGCAGTCATCCCAAACGCCGACGTAACAGAGGTGACTGCACCAGGCAGGCCCGACCAGCAACGCGGTAACCGTAAATAAAATCGGCATAAAAAAATCACTGCCCCGATAAAGCGGGCCAGCAATGATCAATGCCGGCACCGGTAGATGCAGCTTGCCGGTCATCAGCATTTTTTCAAAGCCGGCAAGGCCAAGAAAAAATTGCGCAAAAAATATCAGCGAAAATAATCGCCAGACCCGCGGACGCCATCTGGAAGCGCCTGCCGGATCTGCGAAACGGCCCGTCAGCCAGGCAGCATATAGTGCCATCAGCACAACCTGTAACCAGCCCATGCTCGGCCAATACCGATCAAGCAGCAGCATTGGCATCGGCACAAAATGCTGTATACAAGCCAGCATGGCAGCCGTCAGCAAAAATGCGCAAACAGCGGCGGGGCTTAAACTTTTGTTCAGATGACTTTTCCGGGGTTTAAAATATTGTTGGGGTCGAAGGCCTGCTTGATCTGGCGCATCAGCTGCAGCTGAACATCTCCAGCGATCTCTTCGAGATACAGCCGCTTGGCAAAGCCGATACCATGTTCGCCGGAAACCTGACCGCCCAGTTCACCAGCCTTGTGATAAAGCCGTTCAAAGCTCTTCAGCAGGCGCTCGCGGTAGACTTCGCGGCTGAGATCGTCGCGCAGCAGATATACATGCAGGTTGCCATCGCCAGCATGGCCAAAGCTGCGAATTCTGATCGATTCTTCGGCTTCTATCTGCCGGGTGAACTTAACGAACTCGGCCACCCGGTTGCGCGGTACCACAACGTCGCATTCGTCCATTTCGGTCGTCGAAGCCTTGATCGCTTCAAGAAATGCGCCACGCGCCGACCAGATCATCTCCTGGCGTTCCTGGGTGTCAGAAATAAGAATATCGAGCGCCCCCTGCCCGAGACAGATATGTGCGACCTTTTCGTAATCTTTCTCGATATCTTCGCGGGTATTGCCGTCGAAAGTCAGCAGAAGATAAGCGTCAGCCGATGAATCGGGAAACTTCTTGCCAAGAAAATCTTCTGAATTCTCGATAACCGCCCGTTCCATGTATTCAATCGCAGTTGGCACAGCTTTCGACTTAATAATCAGTGGAACCGTTTCAATTGCCCGATCTAGGCTGGGAAAAGGCACCAGCAGACTGATTGCCTTGACCGGCTTTGGCAGCAGACGCAGAATCGCTCTGGTAACGAAGCCAAGCGTTCCCTCTGAGCCAATGATCAGGTCTTTGAGGCTGTAGCCTGAACTGTTTTTGACGATCTTGCCGCCGAACCAGGTGATTTCTCCATTCGGCAGCACAACTTCGACGGCCCTCACGTAATCGCGGGTCACACCGTATTTTACTGCGCGCATGCCGCCGGCATTCGTGCTGATATTGCCGCCGATCGAAGCGCTTTTTTCGCCAGGATCAGGTGGATAAAAAAGATCAAACTGATCGACGTATGCGGCTATTTCCATGAGCAGCACACCCGGTTCGACCGTCAGCGTAAGATTGTTCTGATCGAGTTCCACAATTTTATTCATGCGGGCCGTGCTGATCATGATACCGCCGTGCAGAGCAACAGCGCCGCCAACCAGGCCGGTTCCCTGCCCGCGTGGTGTTACCGCAATACGCTTTTCGTTTGCATACTTAAGAATGGCTGAAATCTGCTGCGCATTTTCCGGACTGACCAGCAGCTCGGGCAAACGATGCAGATCGCCCAGTTCATCATGGCTGAAATCTTCATGTATGGTGGCACCAGCGACCAGATTTTCTTTTCCGCAGATCGCGGCAATGCAGTCGATGTCTTCCTGAGCAAGCGGCTTGTAATTCATTGTGACGAAGCACCTTTTTTTATCTTCCCGAGCAGGGCCGGAACAATCTGATAGAGATCGCCGACCACAGCTGAATGCGCTATGCCAAAAATAGCAGCACCCGGGTCATTGTTGATGGCAATAATGTTCTCGGCACCCTGCATGCCGGCGGCAAACTGCACAGAACCCGACACTCCACAGGTAATGATCAGCTTCGGCTTGACCGTGCGGCCACTCAGGCCGATCTGCAGACGCGGGTCGAACCAGCCCTGTTCGATCAACGGCCGGGTTCCGGCGGTCATCGCATCGAGAGCGTCAGCTAGTTCGTAGATCATCTGGAGATCAGTTTCTTTTTTGATACCCTTGCCGGCAACGATTATGGTTTCGGCATCTTCAATCGAGCGCACTTTTTCTTTGGGCCTGATCTCAAGTATTTCAATTGCAGATTTTAGCCGCTCAGGTGCTATATCACAGAGTTCGACCGTTCCCGTCGGTTTCGTGCGGGCCGGCGCGCTGAAAATCTTGTAACGCACCGTCGCGAATTGCGGGCGATGGTTTGGCGTCTGAATATGCGCCATGATGTTTCCGCCGTAAGCCGGCCTGATCTGGTCGATATCAGTGTTTTGATTTATATCGAGAATAGTGCAGTCGGCGGTGAGACCGGTACGGAAACGGGCAGCCACGCGGGGTGCAAGCGAACGACCAAGCGAGGTGCCACCGACCAGAATTCCAGAAGGTCTGACGCGTTTGATAAAATCTTCAAAAACCGCAGTATAAGGCTCGATCTTGAAATGTTTCAATTCGGGGCGGTCATAAACATAGACCTTATCGACGCCGTATTCGAGGATTTCGGCGGTAAGAGGCTTTACCTGTTCGCCGATCAGCAGACAGAACACCGGTTGACAGGTCTTACCTGCCAGTTCGCGCGCCTTGCCAACCAGTTCAAAGCTTACCGGATGTATTGCACCGTTGAAATGCTCGATATAAACGGCAATTCCCCGCCAGTCATTTTTGTTAACCCTGGTTACTGGCTGAGTTTCTGCCAGCACAAAGATGTCGGGGCGGCGCTTGAGACAGATACGGCACATGCGACAGCCGGCATTGATATCGATGCCGTCGCCACATCTCTCAATCGCGTTGAATGGGCATATCGCCAGCAATTCATCAACACTCTGACCTGAAAAGGGAAGAATTTTTATACTGCTCATAAGAATTTCAGCTCGTTAAGTCTGGCATAGAGCTTGTCAGAAAGGACTTCCGGAGAATCATCCCAGGTTTCACGGTGCGACGAATTCTGCGGCGGAAACACTCTGATAACCTGAGTCGGCGAGCCTTTGAGACCATAGCGCAAAGGTTCGCTGTCGGGAAGATCGGCAAGGGTAAGTCGGCGAATCGGGCGTTCTCTGGTAGACATCTTGAGCTTAAAAGAAGGCAGTCGTGGCTGAAAAACACCCTTCTCAACCGTAATCAGACAGGGATAGCTGATTCGCACGACTTCAATGGTGTCGGGCATGTCCATTTCGACGGTTATGCCTTTTTCGTCAGAATCGACGATACGGCGCACCCAGGCGACATGAGGAATATCAAGGAACTCGGCAATTTCCGGGCCAACCTGGGCAGTATCACCATCTGTCGTCTGCTGCCCGCAGATAATCACATCTGGTATGCCAAGAGAGAGAATTCCCTGTGACAGCGCATAGGCCGTCGCCAACACATCGGCGCCGGCAAAATTGCGATCACTCAGAAGCACTCCTTCGTCAACGCCGAGCATATAACTCTCGCGAATGGCGGCCTCGGTCTGTTGTGGGCCCATGCTTATCGCACAAACATTCGCCTGATGCTTTTCCTTAAGCTTTACTGCGGTTTCGATGGCATAGAGATCGAACGGGTTGACCTTGCTGTCGATTCCGCTGCGTTTGAGCGTCATGGTTTCGGGATCGATATCGACCTTTGTAGTATCGGGAACCTGTTTGATGCAGACATATATTTTCATGCCGGTATTTTACACCAGACTCTTCACAAAAAACCACAGGTTAAAAGCAAAAGACGGGGGGTGTTAAAAAATTTGCAGAGGCTTGATAAAAATTCATCGGTTTTTTGCAAATGCACAAAACTGATGACCAAAATTTGCACAACACATATCTGCCAAAGGGCATTATCAAGACGTCACCGGCTAAGGGCAAGCCTCATGGCACGCTTTTTGCTTAAACGATCGTGCTGTTTACTGACACGAAGTATGAGGAACAGAGTATGACGAGGTATCAGAACAGCCAGGCGGGTCGGCAACCCCGCTCAGAAGATGCCAAAATCACTATTAAGGGAGTTTGAGACAACTATGAAACGCAAATACTCAAAAGTTCTTTCAGTTATTCTTCTCTGTTCCTTCGTTTTTTCGTGTTTTACCCAGGTTTATGCCGGTGAAGGCAGCTGCAACGCTATAAATCGCGCTTATACCGATCTCAATACTGCTTACAATATAGTTAACAGCGGCAGCTTTTATACTGAAATGCAGAATGCCCGACCTTTCCTCAGCCATGCTGAGAAACTGCTGAAAAGAAACGCCTGCTCCAGCTTCAATGTTCGTAAGATAACACGCGTAATCGACAAGGCCAAAAGTGAAATCCTCTGGAACAATAGAAATGAAGCCCTTGGCCACATCGGCTGCGCCATGCGCATGGTTGAAGGCATGGGCAACTCAAGCAATCAGGGCACTCAGAACTATAACAGTGGTCATAGCAACGGTTCGGCTGTCGGCGCCATCATCGCAGCTCCGATAGCCATCGGTCTCGGAGCCCTCTTCGCAGGCCTCTTCAGCGGCAACTGGGGATATATCCGCACCCGCGTTTCGCCGCCACGCCTGCCGACCTCTGTAATACCGGTCAGATAATATCAATGTCATTCTAACTGTTGAGATTACCCTCTCTACAGATCAGTAACTGAAACCAGCCCGAGAATTACCCGACAACCTGCCGGTCCATGTGCCGGCAGGTTTGTTTTTGCAGCAAAACACGCAAAAAGACAACTTTGGTTGTATATGCGGCATGACTGACACATTGATTGGCGTCGGTAAAAAATAAAACTCTGCAACCATCATGCTTTTGCCAAATAGACTAAACTGGCATGCGTATTGCTGTTATATTTATGGCAAAAGGTGGTGATAAAGCCGCCTGCAATGCGACGATATCGTACTCGTCCTGGTCATACACGGCCTCTGCCCACGCCAGACCGGCATCCCGGCAGCCTGGGCTCATGGCACGCAGTCGACCGGTCAGACCTATGATGTCGGCTCCTTAACTGCGCGTCGAACCGGTTGCATACGGTTCGGCAGATGAGTCAACTCACGAAAGGAGTCCATCATGTACAAGATTCAATTCATCGGTGTCGGCAGTGCCTTCACCACGCGGGACTACTACCAGTCGAATGCCCTGGTCATTGCCGGTTCGGGGAAAAAGCTGTTGATCGACTGTGGCAGCCATGCCCAGTTCGCGCTTGAAGAGCTTGGCATCAACAATTCCAACATCGGCAGAGAGATCGACGGCGTCTATATCTCGCACCTGCATGCCGACCACATTGGCTCGATGGAGTGGCTGGCGCTGGTGACCTACTTCAATCCCGGATTCAAGCGCCCGAAGCTGTTCGGAATTCAATCACTGATGTCAGACCTGTGGAATAAAAGCCTGCGCGGCGGCCTCGAAACCCTTGAGGGCAAGATCGCCAATCTGACCGACTACTTCGAGTGCCACCCGGTGCGTATCAACAACTCGTTCGTCTGGGAAAATATCCGCTTCACACCAGTGCAGACCGTTCACGTCGTCAGCGGCATGCAGATTCAGCACAGCTATGGCCTGATCATTCAGGAAATCGGCAGCGACTACAAGGTCTTTTTGACCACCGACACGCAGTTCGCCCCGTATCAGATGCGCAAATTCTACGAACAATGCGACCTCATTCTGCACGACTGCGAAACAGCTCCGTTCAAATCAGGAGTTCATGCGCATTACGATGATCTGAACACTTTACCCGAGCATATCAAGGCAAAAATGTGGCTCTATCACTACCAGCCTAACCCACAGCAGAACAGTGCCACCGACGGGTTCCTCGGCTTTATTGTCAAGGCTCAGATTCTGGTCATTGAAGACAAACACTCTGGCGAAACGCCGCAACAAGAATCAGCCGGGCAGTAATCAGTTCTTTTTCAAAGTTTGAGAAACCTGCCTGTCTTCTAGTAATGCTACTGGCAGCTATCTTGCCAGCAACTATGGCAGGGGAGCGCAAAACTCCCCTGCCCTTTTATTTTGTCGAATATTGGATTATCATCTCTTTGCAAGGTTTTTAAAACGCTATGATCCTGCAGCGAGGAGATAAATGACAAGCGCGAACCACAGAATTAATCTGCTCAAAAATTCCCTGTTGAACAAAGGAACGGCGTTTACGCATGCCGAGAGAGAGAAGCATGGCCTGCGCGGGCTGCTGCCGCCGCGAGTAGAAATCATCTCTGAACAAGCGACCAGAGCGTACAGTCAGTACAGAGCAATCACTGGTGATCTTGAGAAAAATCTTTTTCTCAACCAGCTTTTTTCGGTTAACGTCACACTGTTCTATTATCTGGTAAGCAACCATCTTGAAGAGATGCTGCCGATAGTCTACACGCCCACCATCGGTGATGCGGTCAAACGGTTCAGCCGCAATTTCATGCAGCAGAACGGCCTTGTCATCTCTTTGGCCGACCGCGACCACATCGACGAGATGCTGGCGACAACAGACCCCGAACAGCTCGACATCGCTGTTGTGACTGACGGCGAAGGCATCCTGGGAATCGGCGACTGGGGCATCGGCGGGCTGAACATTGCCATCGGCAAGCTCATGGTTTATACGCTGTGCGGCGGCATCAACCCGCGACGCACTTTGCCGGTACAACTCGATGTCGGCACCAATAACGAAGAACTGCTGGCCGACCCGCTTTATCTGGGCCTGCGCCAACCGCGCGCGCGCGGGCAGGAATACTTCAACTTCATCGATGAATTTGTTGCAGCTTTCAAGAAGCGCTTTCCCCGCTCTTTTCTACACTGGGAAGACTTCGGCAGAGATACTGCCCGTCTCGTGCTCGATCGCTATCGCGAGACGCATCAATCTTTCAATGACGACATTCAGGGAACCGGCGCGGTTGCTCTTGCTGCGGTGCTGGCCGGAATCACGCGCTCTGGCTTGCCGGCTGAGCATCACAGATTCTGCATTTTTGGAGCAGGAACCGCCGGCTGTGGCATAGCCGACCAGATAAGCCTGGCATTGGCACAATCAGAAAGCGTTGATCTTGCCAAGGTTCGCCAACGTTTTTACATGATCGATCGTGACGGCCTGTTAACCGAAAATTCGCGCGATCTGATGCAGTTTCAGAAGCCTTATGCAGTTGCAGCTGAAAAATTGCATGGCTGGAACAACAGTAAGCCTGACAGCATAACTCTGGCCGATGTCGTTAATAACGCCCGGCCAACTGTGCTTATCGGCTGTTCTGCGCAAACCGGGGCCTTTACTGATGATATTCTTGCGGAAATGGCAAAAAACTGCCAGCACCCTATAGTCATGCCTCTTTCAAACCCAACCTCAAAGGCAGAAGCCACGCCCGAGCGCATAATGAAAGCAACCGAAGGCAGGGCACTTATTGCCACCGGCAGCCCCTTTGCTCCGGTAAGCTGGCAGAGTAAACAGCTCAGAGTTTCACAGTGTAACAATGCTCTGGTTTTTCCAGGAATCGGGTTGGGAATGTTGATTTCTCAGGCCAGTCAACTGACAGACTCCATGTTGCTTGCTGCCAGCGCAGCGGTTTCTCGTTTCACATCAGCGGTCGGTGAAAGCAGCAGCCTTCTGCCAGACTTTTCCAGCATACTTGCAATCAGCAAAGCTGTAGCCATTGCAGTTGCCGAAGAAGCCGCAATGGCTGGCAAAGCCGTCAGAAAAACAACCGATCAGCTTGAAGCCTCTTATAAAAACCACGCATGGACGCCTGCCTATCAACAGACCGCATAAATTCCTCTGGCAATAGAAATCTTAAAGTATTACTTTTTTTTGTTATTTTGTTTTTAACCTTTGCGTATTAGTTGTAGAATTCATTCATTGATTTCAGGAGAATTATTATGAAAAAGTGCAAAATGTTATCACTGGTTCTGATGATGTGCGCGTCGTTTTTCATGACCGGCTGCGACGCACAGCAGATACTGAATGTAATCGAAAATGTTGCCAAAGGCGTTCAGCAGGCTATGCCTGCAATACGTGATGCGGTAAACAATTTTCAAAACGCGTTCAACAATAATAATACTGCAGCCAATGACAACCAGAATGCAACAAACAACAACGCTGCCGAAACCAATGCCACCAACCAGGCCAATGTTAACGTAACCAACCCGGACCAGGAAGACATCGCGGGACAGAACACCACCAACACCAATACCGCCAACACCAACAACACTCAGACAAACAATACGACCAATACCAATGCAAGTCAGGCAGAAGCGGCCCTTGCCGACTACAAAGGTGGGAAGCTGGCTCCCAGCGAATTTGCCAAGCTGTTTGGTCCGGTTGCGCGTGAAGCCAGCAAGAAAAGCGGAGTTCCGGCCTCGATCATCATGGCTCAGGCTGCTCTCGAAACCGGCTGGGGCGGTTCTGCCATTGGCGATGCCAAAAACCTGTTCGGCATCAAAGGAACCGGCCCAGCCGGCTCGATTACAATGCCAACCAAAGAATTCATAAATGGGCGCATGGTAACTGTTCAGGGTAAGTTCCGCAAATACAACTCATGGCAGGAATCGATCGAAGATCACAGCAAACTGCTGACCAGCGCCAGCCGCTATGCAAAGTGCATGGCCGTTCGTAACGACCCCGACCAGTTTGCCCGCGAATTGCAGAAGGCAGGCTACGCAACCGACCCGCAGTATGCCAACAAGCTTATCAGCATTATGAAGTCGAACAATTTTTACCAGTATAACAACTGATCTATTTTGAGGAGAATCATTATGAAAAAAGTCATTTACACAATCTTCGCCATGGTATTGATGCCTCTCAGCCTGTTTGCCGGCCTGGCTGTTCCCGGAGAAGCCAACCCGGTTCTCGCAACCGAAAAATTCGAACTCGATGGTCAGCAGATGACAGTCGAAAAGCGCATCGACAACATGAACCTCACCCTGCGTGTTCTCGACACAGATGGCAAGCAGATATTCACTTCAGAAACTCTCGGCAGCGAAGAAAAGCTTTTCGTCATCGACCGCGAAGCGGTCAGTCTTAAAGTGCGCGACCTGAACGGCGACAAGGTTCCTGAACTGATAGCGGCCGCTTTTTATGGCCCGAACGCCAGCGGCCTCTATATTTTTACTTACGATGCCGGGGCAAAGACCTTTAAGCCGATGCAGTTCGTACACACAGCGGCCGATCTAACCCGCGACTGCCTGGTTTCAGACATGCGTCAGGAAAACGGCGAAGATCTGATGTTTCTTTCTGATGACGTGGTCCGCGCTCTCGGCATGATTTATTCTGCCGAACCCGATGTCGAACCGGTTGCCGGTTTTTACTTCTACAAGCTTGCCGACGGCGCTTTCAAATTCATCGAAAGCAAGCCGGTTCCGGTAGACGAATAAGCACTTTTTCAACAAGCGCAGCCCTGCAGCAATGCAGGGCCTTTTCATTTTTGCAGCAACTGGCCGCTTATGCTATGATATCAGCATATTTGATTTTGAGGTGCAAATGATGCGTTATCTGCTGATAATAATGGTGTTTACAGCTGCTGTAGCTGGCGCCACTGAAATACCGATGCTGCCTTTCGAGCCCTTCGATGCCGGTCGCGAGTATCGCAGCAGCGATGTAACGACAAGCCGCGACGAACAGTTTCCCAATGACCCGTTTTTCGAAAAGCAGTGGCATCTTGAAAATCTCGGGCAGGCTGACGACAAGGGCAATATCGGCGAAGCCGGCTGCGATATCGCGATGCGCCAGGCCTGGAATCTCTGGAATCCAAAACAGGAAATCATACTCGCCATTCTCGATTCAGGGCTCGACCTCGAGCATGAAGACATCGACCCTTCTGTGCTCTGGGTCAATCCCGGTGAAAGCGGCGTTGACGCAGACGGAAACGATAAAGCAGGCAACGGCATCGACGACGATGGCAACGGCTATGTTGATGACGTTCACGGCTACAATTTTGTCAGAGATAACGGCATTGTACAGGACGACCAGTATCACGGCACTCATTGCGGCGCCATCATCTGCGCGCAGATGAACAACGGCACCGGCATTGCGGCTATAAATCCGCGCCTCAAGATCATGATCGTCAAAATTTTCGGCCTTGGTCAGACGCTCTACGCCAAAGATATCGCGCGCGCGGTGCGCTATGCTGTCGATAATGGCGCCAGAGTTCTTTCGAACAGCTACGGCACGCCTTCTTATACTCAGGAAATGCAAGATGCGGTCAGATACACCTTCGAAAAAGGCGCGTTGTTCGTCTGCGCATCGGGCAATTCGCGCAAGGATCTCGACAATCCCGAAGAAAAAGATTATCCGGCATGTTACGGCCAGCCAAACCAGCTGGTGGTAAGCGCTACCGACAACGCCGACTGGTCGCAGTTCGCCAACTTCGGGTCGATGGTTGAAATCGCCGCACCTGGCGCCAACATTTTTTCTCTGATGCCGAAAAACAGTTATCGTTCGTTTTCGGGCACCTCGCAGGCCTGCCCGATGGTGGCAGCCGCGGCAACCATGGTCTGGTCGCAAAATCCTGAATTCACCTGGCAGCAGGTCAAGCAGGTTCTGATCGATGGCGCCGACGAAGTTGCCGGGCTCGGTCGCTATGTAAAAAACGGCCGCCGGCTCAACCTCGCGAACTCGCTGCAGCAAAAAGCTGGACGCAGACTTCCCGCCCATGATTTCAGCAAATGGGTCACTGAAGAGCGTGCTATCGAATCATTGCACCCTTACAAGAATGACCAGCAAAGCGGCTTTGTCGTAGAAGTCCTGCAGGCACGCCGTTTTCGACTATTCTTCGAGCGCATGGAGATCGACCATCATGGTGATGTTCTGGCGATCAACAGCCCGGCCAGCGCCCGGACAATCGAAAAAATCAACAGCAATTTTTCCGGGATCTGGAGCGAAGTGATCGAAGGCACAAAAGCCGAGCTGGTTCTCACTGCTGATAAATACATGAATGCTTATGGCTTCAAGGTCAGCAAAATCCAGTATCTACCGAAGTAACAGGTCTTCTGACAGGCTCTGCAAAAGGAAGCTACTGGTCGAGCGGGCTTTTCACGCCAAGAATGTTTTTGCAGGCGACATGGGTGTAAATCATTGTTGTCTGCAGGTTGCTGTGCCCGAGGAGCTCCTGAATGGTTCTTATGTCGTAGCCATTCTCGAGAAGATGGGTTGCGAAGCTATGCCTGAGGGTATGAACCGAGGCCTGGCGATTGACGCCGGCAG
>Ga0116144_10005003_pt1 | contig 12234 bp, 7 predicted proteins | sample AD_UKC035_MetaG_FD_89746 | JGI IMG/M metagenome (GOLD analysis project Ga0116144, IMG submission 89746) | Active sludge microbial communities of municipal wastewater-treating anaerobic digesters from USA - AD_UKC035_MetaG | ecosystem: Engineered > Bioreactor > Anaerobic > Digestate | place: USA... | reverse complement strand
GGGGTTGTCAATGGCCCGCAGTGTCACCATTGGCGGATAGACCGCTACGACAAGCGGCAGGAAGACGCGCGGCATTACCGTCACGGCCAGGATGTCGGTGTCGGTCATATACGAGTAGTTCCACTGTTGCACCTCGACCTGATACGTCCCGGAGGCCCCTGCCGGCGGACGGAAGGTCAGGTAGTAGCAATAGGCGTAGGAACAACTGCTCAACGTGCCGGTGATGATCTCCGCCCCCAACTGCGGCGGCACATCGCCGACCAGCTCGAAGTGCGCCGCTTCCCCGTCGCCGCGCGCGAATTCTTCCAGCGGCCACGACGTCCATTCGGAGTCATCCTTGGTTAAATAGGTCAAAGCTCCTGTCGGCGCCTCGACCGGGTTGGGGGCGACGTCGTCATAATTGCCGTAGAACTCCAGGTCGGGCGGATAATCCGTCACCACTTTAACTGTAAACGCGAAGTACAGGTCGCCGTCGCTGACCTCGATGTCAGTATATGACTGGCGCTGATTCGGGCCGGCCGTCATGCTCATGGTGTGGCCGTCCGCCAGCTCAATGACCAATCCAGAGGTGCCGCCGGTGACGGTATACACCAGACCCGATTTTTCGCTCAGGTGATAGGTCGTGAAATCCCACAAGTCCAGCGTCCGCTGTCCCTCGTATGGCACACCCACGACTTCGGGCAGCCACAGGCTCAGCGTCGGCGCGCTCGTGACGGTGACGGTGAACGCATCGGTCGTCGTGGAAAGCCCGTCGCCCACGCTCACGTCCACGACGAACTCCCCACCCATCGTCGCCGACGTAGACGTGATGTTCAGGTAGTGCGTGCCGGTGACGCCGGCGGCAAACAGCGCGCTGGCTGGCGTCGTGGCCGTGTAAACCAGGTCAGCCTGATCGCCGCTGTAAGTGGTGTACGTCCACAAATCCAGCGTCTCCGCGTCGTCCAGCGTCAACGTGCCGTCGGGGATATTCAGTGTCAATGTCTTGGGAGTGACGCCCGCCTCCACCGTAACCGTGAACGGGTCGGTCGCGGTATCCACGCCATCCGTGACGTCCACCTCCACCACGAAGACCCCGCCGGTCAGCGTGGACGTAGACGTGATCGTGAGCATCTGCCCGGCCAGCGTCAGCGTGAACCACTCGCTCGGCGCGGTTTCCGCCGTGTACGTCAATACGCCGGCGCCATTGTACTCCGTGTACTCCGCCAGATCGAGCGTCGCGCTTGTGTCGAGCGCCAGCGCCGTATCGGGAATGTCCAAGGTCAACGTTGGGGGAGTGACGCCCGCCTCCACCGTGACGGTGAACGGGTCGGTCGCGGTGTACACGCCGTCCGTGACCTCCACATCCACCACGAAAACCCCGCCGGTCAGCGTGGACGTAGACGTGATCGTGAGCATCTGCCCGGCCAGCGTCAGCGTGAACAGTTCGCTCGGCGCGGTCTCCGCCGTGTACGTCAACGTGCTCGTGCCGCTGTACGTCGTGTACGTACCAAGATCGAGCGTCGCGCTCGCGTCGAGCGCGAGTACTGTGTCGGAAATGGCGAGCGTCAGGGTGGGCGCGGTCGGCGCCGTCACGGCCTTGACCGCCACCGTCGCTTCCACCTGGGCCGTGCGGGCCGTCCCTGTCGTCAGAAAAACGCTGCCTATCAACAACACAGCCAATGCCAGGGGCAAAATGAACCATCGTAACTTCTTCACAACAAACCTCCTCAAAACTATGGAATTAAAATAGGGTGAAAACACCCTGGTTGACTGAGGCAAAACCTCAGAACACCCCCCCTTTCTCAATGGATGAACGGACTTGAACGGATCTTTTATCCGTTGCATCCGTTCAATCCGTTGAGATACCCCGCCGTTGTGTCTTCTGGCGACTGCGCCTCCTCGCTCGTCTGCTGCCGCAGGAAGTCGAAGAACTCCTCCAAACTGGCGAAGCCGCGCCGCTCGTGCGTGCCGATGTGCTCCACCATCACGCGCCAAGTCTGAGTTCCACTGACCGCCCACAGGCGCAGCAGGTATGAATGATAAAGGGTCGCAGCCGGTTTGTTTTCCACAATATCCCCGACGGTTTCTGCGTTATAATAACCAGGCGCAAGATGTTCTCATTCCCTAAAGGACTTAACTATTGGATAGTATAGCGGACGACTATCACAAAAACGTCACAAGCGCGACCTCCGGGGCCGAATTGCGCATTTCTTTGCTGGGTTCATTCCAGGTGACGCGGGGCGACGAGCCGCTCACGCGCTTTGAGACCGACGCGGCCCGCGCCCTGTTGGCCTACCTGGTGTTGAACGTCGCTCAGCCTCTCCGCCGGGAAACCCTGACCGCGCTCCTCTGGCCCGACCAGGACGACCAGGACGCCCTCCACGCCCTCAGCCAGACCCTCAATCGCCTGCGCCGCGCGCTGGATGACGCCAACGCGCAACCGCCCTACTTGCTCGTCACGCGCCAGACGCTTCAATTCAACCCGGACTGCGTGTCTTGGCTGGATGTAACCGCCTTCAACGTCGCACTGGACGCTGTGCAACGCCATCCCCACCGCCGCGCCTCGGCCTGCCGCGCCTGCCTCCGCCGCATGGAAGCCGCCGCGCAGCTTTACCGGGGTGATTTGTTGGAGGGCTTCACGCTGGACAGTCTGCCCTTTGAGGAATGGTTATTGATGCAGCGGGAAACCTTGCACCGGCGCGCGCTGACGCTGTTCTACGATTTGGCCGATCTGCACCTCGCGCGCGGCGACTATGCTCAGGCGCAGGTCTACGCGCGCCGCCAGATCGCGCTGGAGGCGTGGCGCGAGGAAGCTCACGGCCAGTTGATGCGCGCCCTGGCTCTGAGCGGCGAACGCTCCGCCGCGCTCGCCCAATACGCTGCGTTGCGCCGCATTCTGGACGCCGAGCTGGGCGTCGAACCGGCCGACGCGCTCCAATGCCTGCACGCGCACATCCGCGAGGAATCCTTGCCGATCCCGCCGGTTCCGCTGCACCACGTGCCCGCGTACCTGACCCCTTTTCTGGGCCGCGACGCCGAACTGGCGCAGATCGCTGAACAGCTCAACCATCCCAACGCGCGCCTCCTCTCTCTTGTAGGGCCGGGTGGCGTGGGCAAAACCCGCCTGGCCTGCCAGGTCGCCGAAAATGAGCGCGGCAATTTCCGGGATGGCGTCGTTTTCATTCCCCTGGCCGCCGTCGCCTCGGCGGAGGGCCTGGCCGTCGCTCTGGCCCGCGCGCTCGACTTCGAGTTCTACCAGCGCCAGGATTTGTGGACGCAGTTGCAGAACTACCTGCGCCACAAGGAAATCCTCTTGGTGTTGGACAACTTTGAGCACCTGCTCCCGGCAGCGTCCCATCTGGCCGACCTGCTGTGCTGCGCCCCGGCGCTGCGGCTGTTCGTGACCACACGGGAATGTCTGCGCCTCCAGGGCGAACAGGTGGTGAAGGTGGGCGGATTGGCCTATCCGGCGACTTCGCCCGCTTCCGACGGTGAATCCTCCGACGCCGTGCAGTTTTTCATCGCCGCCGCCCGGCGGCTGCGCCCCGATCTCGCGCCCACCTCGGCTGACGCCCAGGCCATTATCTCCATTGCGCAACAGGTAGGCGGCTTGCCGCTGGCCCTGGAGCTGGCCGCCGCGTGGACGCCGACGCTTTCTTGCGCCAACATTGCCGCTGCCCTGCAACGGGACTTCGATTTCCTGGCCGATTCCCTGCAAGCCATCCCGGAGGCCCATCGCAGCCTGCGCGTCGTCTTCGACTCGTCCTGGGCCTTGCTCGCGCCGGAAGAGCAGGCCGTGGCGCAGGCGCTGGCCGTGTTTCCCGACAGCTTTGACTCCGCTGCTGCTGCGCAGATTGCCTCCGTCGCGCCGCCGTTGCTGCGGAAGCTGGTAGATAAATCCCTGCTGCGGCAGGAGCCGGGGGAAGTCGCGCCGCGTTATGCGCTGCACGAGTTGATCCGGCGTTACGCCGAGGAGAAAGCGTCCACCGCGCCGCAGTGGGAGGCGTTGCGGGCGCAGCACAGCGATTACTACCTCGCCTGGCTGGCGCAGCAGCAGCCGCTTCTGGAAAGCGTCGCCGCGCGATCCGCCCTCGCCGCTATTGACCGGGACATCGGCAACGTCCGCGCCGCCTGGCAGGTCGCGTTGACCTGCGGTCACGCTGCGTCACTTGGCGGCGCGCTGCGCAGCCTGTTCCTCTTCTATGACAAACGCGCTGAATTGGAGGAGGGGGAGGCCGCCTTCGCGGCGGCGGCGCAGGTTTTTGCGGCCGCCGAGACGCCGGAGGCGCGGCGCGTTGGGGCGCACGCGCTGGCCTGTCAGGGCTGGTTCGCGTTACAACACGGTCGCCCCGCCGAAAGTCAGACTTGGTTTGAGCAAAGTCACGCGGCGCTGCAAGCCCTGGATGCGCCCCTGGAGACGGCGTTGGCGCTCGGCGGCCTGGGGGAAGTCGCGCTGCGCCAGGGGAAATACGCGGACGCCCAGGCGTGGTACTCGCAGGCGGGCGCACTCTACCACGAGAGCGGCGCGCTCTACGGGGAAGCGCACACCTGCAACGCGCTGGGCCGCATCGCCTATTCGCAGACGCAGTACGCCGCCGCGCGGGAGCAGACCGAAGCCGGCCTGACGTTGGCGCGCGCGGCGCAGTTGGCGGACGTGGTCGCCGACAGCCTGCGGCAGTTGGGCAACATCGCCTTTTTCACCAACGATTACGACGCTGCCTTTCGCTATTATCAACAAGTGTTGGCCGCCTATCAGACATTGGGGTGCCGCTGGGGAGAAAGCGCGGCGTTGAGCAACGTGGGGGCGGTGTTCGCCCGGCAGGGCCGGCGAGATCAGGCGCGGGAGGCCATTGAGCGCTGTTTGCATCTCAAGCGCGAGATCGGCGACCGCTGGGGCGAGGCCAACGCTCTGAGCAACCTCGCCGTGCTGTTTAACGAGCAGGGAGCGTTGAGCCGGGCGCGCACCTACACCATGCAGGCGTTGGCGCTCTGGCGCGAATTGCACTGTCCCTCCGGCGAGGCGAAGGCTCTGCACAATCTGGCCTCTACACAGGTATGCCTGGGGGATTACGCGGCGGCGGAACACTCGTTGGCGCACGCCTTGCAGATTCGGCGCGAAACGCACAACCGGGCCGGCGAGTCTCGCACGCTGGGGCTGTGGGGCATCCTGGCCGTGCGGCAGGGGCAGAGCGCGCAAGCGTTGGAATACACGCAGGCCGCGTTGGCGCTGGCGCGGGACTTGGGGGAAGAGGTCCTTCAGGCGTATGCGCTGGCCAACCAGGGGGGCGCGCTGCTGGCCGCCGGTCAGGTGGCGACCGCCGCCGCCGCGTACCGGGAAGCCTTGCAACTCCGGCGTTCCCAGAGCGAACCCTATCTGGCCCTCGATCCGCTGGCGGGACTAGCCAGAGTCGCCTTTGCTGCGGGGGATGTGGCGCAGGCGCAGGGCTACGTGGATGAGATTCTGGACTTCCTGGCCGCTCACTCTCTGGAAGGGACGGACGATCCCTTCGAGATTTACCTGACCTGTGTGGACGTGCTCCAGGCCAGCGGCGACGACCGGGCCACAACCATCCTGGCGGAAGCCGTGCAGCGCCTCCAAGCCCAGGCCGCCGCCCTCGCCGCCCCAGAACAGCGGCGCGTCTTCCTGGACATCGCTACCCACCGCGCCCTCCTCCAGAGACAGTGCTGAGGACTGAGGACTGAGTGCTGAGGACTGAGGACTGAGGGCTGAGGGCTGAGGGCTGAGGACTGAGTGCTGAGGACTGAGTGCTGAGTGCTGAGTGCTGAGTAGGCAGTTGCTCCTCCTAACTCCTAACTCCTAACTCCTAACTCCTGATGCTCCGTCCGCGCGATGATCTCATCCTGCAACGCCTTGCTCAAGTCGCAGAAGTAGTCGCTGTAGCCGGCCACACGCACGATCAGATCGCGGTGCTGCTCCGGGTGGGCCTGCGCCGCGCGCAGCGTCGCCACGTCCACTACGTTGAACTGGACGTGGTGCGCGTTCAGGTCGAAGTGGGCGCGGATCAACTGCACCAGCCCCGTTAACCCCGCCTCGTCGTTGAGCACGGCGGGGGTGAACTTCTGGTTGAGCAGCGTCCCGCCGGTGCGCCGGTGATCTAGTTTCGACACCGATTTGATCACCGCCGTCGGGCCGCGTCGGTCGGCGCCTTGCACCGGCGAGATGCCTTCCGAGAGCGGCGTCCACGCCTTGCGCCCGTCCGGCGTAGCGCCCGTCACAGCCCCGAAATAGACGTGGCAGGTCGTAGGGAGCATGTCAATGTGATACGCCCCGCCACGGGTGTTTGGACGGCCTTCTACGGCCTGATAGTATGCCTCGAAGACCCGCGCCATCAGCGCGTCGGCGTAGGCGTCGTCGTTGCCGAACTTGGGCGTGCGGTTGAGCAGCAGTTGGCGCAGCCGCTCGTGGCCCTCGAAGTCGGCGTGGAGCGTGTCCAGCAGCGCGGGCAGCGTTACCGTCTGTTGCTCGAAGACGTGATACTTCAGCGCGGCGCAAATGTCGGTGATCGAGCCAAGTCCCACCCCCTGGATGTAGGAGGTGTTGTAGCGCGCGCCGCCGTCGTGATAGTCCTGCCCTTTGGCGATGCAATCGCTGATCAGCAGTGAGAGGAACGGCGCGGGCATGTAGGCGGCGTACAGCCGTTCGATGACATTATTGCCCTGGACTTTGATGTCAATGAAGTGGCGCATTTGCGCCTCGAAGGCGGCGAACACCTCGCCAAACGTCTTAAACTGGGTCGGGTCGCCGGTCTGCGGGCCGAGCTGTTGCCCCGTGCGCGGGTCCACGCCGTTGTGCAGCGCCAGTTCCATCACTTTCGGCAGATTGAAGTAGCCGGTGAGGTTGTAGTTCTCCTTGCCGAACGCGCCGGTCTCCACGCAGCCGCTCGTGCCGCCGGCGCGCGCGTCCGCCAGCGATTTGCCCTGCCGCAGCAACTCTTCCACTACCATGTCCGCGTTGAAGACGGACGGTTGCCCGAAGCCGGTGCGGATGATGCGGGCGGCGCGGTGGACGAAGGCGTCCGGGTTTTCCCGGCTCACCTGAACGGACGCGCTCGGTTGGAGCAGCCGCATTTCTTCCACCACGTCGAGGATGAGGTAGGTGAGGTCGTTGACGCCGTCGCCGCCGTCGGGGCGCAGGCCGCCGGTGTTGATCTGCGCGAAGTCGGTGTAGGTGCCGCTTTCCGCCGCCGTCACGCCCACTTTGGGCGGCGCGGGCTGGTTGTTGAACTTGATCCAGAAGCATTGCAGCAGTTCCCGCGCCTGCGCCGGCGTCAGGCGGCCCTCCGCCAGATCGCGCGCGTAGAAGGGGGCGAGGTGCTGATCCAGCCGCCCTGGCGAGAAAGAATCCCACGGGTTCAACTCCGTCGTCACGCCCAGGTGGACGAACCAGTACATTTGCAGGGCCTCGCGGAATGTCCGGGGGGCGTGCGCGGGGATGTGATCGCAGACGGCGGCGATCTCCTCCAATTCCTGGCGGCGCTGCGGCTCGGACTCCTGCGCGGCCAGCTCGCGGGCGTAGGCGGCGTAGCGTTCCGCCAACGCGATCAGCGCGCCGGCGGCGATGTCCATGGCGCGCAGTTCTTCGCGTTTGGCGTAGGCCTGCGGGTCGCCGGCGAAGTCCAGCGCGGCGAGGCTGGCCTGGATGTCGGCCTGGAAGTCGCGCATCCCTTTGCGGTAAAGCTTGTCATCCACCACCGTGTGGCCGGGCGAGCGTTGCTCCATAAATTCGGTGAAGATGCCGGCGTTGTAGGCCGCCTGCCATTCCGCGCTCATGTTGGCGAAGATCAGTTCGCGCAGCGTCCGCCCCTGCCAGAAGGGGATGATGGCGTCCGCGTAGACCTGCCGCGCCGCCGGGCTGACCGCGAAGGGGATTTTTTCGCGGCTGTTGAGGATGTCCAGATCGTCCAGCGAGTGACAGCAAAGTTCGGGGTAGGTGGGCGTGGCTTTCGGCGCGGGGCCTTTTTCCCCCACGATCAACTCGCCGGGGCTGAGGTGAAGCGTTTTGTGTTCCAGCAGATAACGGAACGCCAACGCTCGCTTCACCGGCGCGGAGGTCAGCGCGGTGTGCTGGCGGTAAAACTCCGTCAGCAACTCGGCGCGCTCGGTGGACAACGTTTCGACGGCCTCCAAACTTTGTTGGCGCAACTGCGCGACACGGTCGGTCATACTCATAGTGTCACCTCTTTGTAGAAATGAGTAATGAGTAATGAGTCAATGAGCGATTTTCACTCATTACTCATTTCTCATTACCTGTTTCTATGGGATAATTTCCTATTAAGTAATTACTAATCTTGTTTATTCGTCTGTAACCCATTCTATGCTATAATGGCCGTATGGCAAGCGACCGACAATGCCATAGGACTTACACAAGGAAGCCTTTTTCACCGCAGAGAGCGCTGAGGACGCCGAGAAATGACAAAATCTTTGCGATCTCTGCGTGCTCTGCGGTAAAATTCCCCCTTTTGCGTAAGTCCTGTGACAACAGGACTATCCGACTAAAGACTATCTGACGATTTGGGAGGACGACAATGCAGGGAGAAGCTGACAAGATTCGCGCCGGGCTGCGCGACGTGATTGATTTCGAGATCGGGCTGGACGTGGTGGCGTTGGGGATGATCCGCGACATTGCGGTGAATGATAGCGATGTCAAAATTACGATGATCCTGACCTCGCCGATGTGCCCGATGGCGTCGTTTATGATGAATCAGGTGCAGGAACGCGCCGCCGAGTTGACCGACAAGTCGGTGGAGGTGGTAATGGGCCGGGAGATGTGGCAGCCGGCGATGATGGAGCCAGAGGCGCGCGACGCGCTGGGGATTTAGGGTCGCGCCAATCGAAATTTCAGACCAACGAAGCCCATTCGTTGGTCTTTTTTGTTGTATTATCCTATGCTATGCGCTATAATCAGACTATTGTTAGGAACATGTAAAGTTCTCAAGGAGTTGCCCACCGATGCCCAAAATCCAGGCTGTGATTTTTGATCGCGACGGGGTGCTGACGTACTTCGACTTCAAGGCGGTGATGGCGTACTTCAAACAGGTGTTGCCGATCTCTTTCGAGGAGTTGACGCAACGTTGGTGGGCCTGGCGCGATCCCCAATCCGCACCCAGCACGGCGGCGCAGGAACAGGCGATTTTTGAGGGTTTCTGGAACGTCCTGGCTGCCGACCTCCATCTGACCCCGGCGCAGCAGGCGCAGCTTCGACAATTCGATTACACCACGATTGTCCGCCCTTTCCCCGAAGTTCCCCAGGTATTGCAGACCCTCAAACGGCGCGGCTTGCGCGTGGGGGTGCTCTCCAACTTTGAACTCGCCAGCATCGAGGCCTCGCTGCAAGGGGCGGGACTGGCGGCATGGGTGGACGTGGCGCTCGCCGCGCCCGTGATCGGCGTCGCCAAGCCCGACCCGGAGGCGTATCTGGCCGTCGCTCGCGCGCTGGACGCGCCGCCGGAGGCGTGCCTGTATTTCGACGACGAGCCGTCGTGGGCGGCAGGGGCGCGGGCGGTGGGAATGACGGCATACACGGTGGATCGGAGTCTCGCTGATCACGATCTGGCGCGGGGAATCGTGCGCGATCTGTCGGTTTTGTCAGGTTTGTGGGATTCCCTGATCCCGCTGGATCAATAACTTTGTCCAAGCGTTCGTTAACAACCATAGGCTTTTTTTATGGTCTGATCGGACTGAGCGATTCGCTCATTTGGCAGCTCATCAGTAACTGGCAGACGTACTTTTACGTGCCACCGGATGGCCCCGCGCTGATCCCGTTGGGACTGCTCTACGGCGTTCTGATGACGGTCAACGCGGCGATGGATGTCATTATCACCATCCCGGTTGGTCACTGGTCGGATCGCAGCCGCAGCCGGTGGGGGCGGCGGCTGCCCTGGATGTTCTTCGCCGGGCTACCCCGATTGGTGTTTTTCTTCCTGCTGTGGTTTCCACCCAAACCGACGACTTCCATCCAAAACCTGGTTTACATGGCGGTTATGATGGTGGCGCATGGCACGATCACTGGCTTTCAGCAAGTCCCATATAATGCGCTGTTGCCGGAACTGGCGAAGACTGACGAGGATCGGCTTACAATCTCGGCGTGGGCCGGCAGTATGCGACTCATCGGCCTGGTGGTGAGTGGGGCCGCTGGCTTGGGGATCGAACATTGGGGGTATCAGGCGACGATGGGGGTCTATACCGTGTTGGCGCTGGCGCTCTTCTATCTGCCGTTCCTGGTGCTGCGCGAGCCGGCCCGACCATCCGCGCCGCCGGTGAAGGACATGAACCTCTTCCAGAGCCTGGGTGCGACGTTTCGCAATCGCGCTTTTCTGGTCATCGCCGGGATTCACGCGCTCAGCACCAGCAGCCAGGTGTTGATTCAGATGATTTTCCCGTTCATTGTGACGGAAATCTTGCTGCTCTCTACCGGCGCGTCCTCGTATTTTTACGGGGTGGGACTGCTGGCGACCATCGCGTGCTATCCGGCGATTCCGTGGCTTTCACGGCAGTTCGGCAAGCGGCGCGCGTTTTCCGGCGGACTGCTCGCGGCCGCGCTGGTGTTGCCCAGCCTGTTGTTTTTGGGGGATTGGATGCACATTCCGCTCTTGATTCCGGGCTTGATTTGGGTGATTCTGGAGGCATTTGCCCTGGCAAGTAGCGGGGGTATAGAAGCCGCTTTTATCGGTGAAATCGTGGATGATGACGCCGCCGTCACCGGTCAACGGCGCGAGGGGGTGTATTACGCAGCGCTGGACGCGGTGGACAGCATTGTGTACAGTATCATTGCGATGATTCCGCCGCTGGTCTTGCTCTTGGGGCGCGGGCAATCCGATCCGAACGGCCCGCTGGGGATTCGCATCATTGGGGCCTTGGGCGGCGTGATGGCGTTGGGGGCGTTCTTCCTGTTCCGTCTGTACCCAGCGCCTCCTCATGCCGAGGCTCAGGAAGGCGTGCTCGATGCGCATTAGGATTTTCTGTTTTATCAGCAGAGTGAGCGGATGAAGCAGATTTTGGGTTGATCTATGATGAAAACCGGGGCGCGGACGACGATTCTAGTTTTTGGCACGCGCGGCGAGGTGCAGCCGCTCATCGCGTTGGGGCGCGGGTTGCAGGCTGCCGGCCATACCGTTACGCTCGTGACGCAGGCAGATTTTTATGACTTTGTAACCGAGCACGGTTTGCTGTGCGTCCCCATCCATTTCGACCTGCGCCAACTGGAAAAAATGCGCAGTGCGGAGGGGACGTATGGACTGTTGGGCACTTATTAACTGGCGAAGAAAGTGGCGCGGCAGGCGCTCATTGAAATCTGGGAAGCCTGCAAGGAAATAGACGCGCTGATTCTCGGCGATATGGGGATTATCCCCGGCTGGCACGTCATGGAAAAATTGCAGGTGCCTACCTACACCGCCCACTTCTTCCCGGACGATATTTGTTATCAGATCTGGAACCGCAACATACTCAATCGCTTGGGATCCTTGAAGCAGGATATCACCTTTACACTGACTTCCTGGCTGATCCTTAACCCTTTTATCAGCGAATGGCGTAAGCAGACCCTCGGCTTGCCTAGAACCTCACAGTTGAAAGGCGATCTTAAAGATTACGCGGCTTTAGGGGTGCCGATGCTCCACGCCTACAGCCCGACGGTTTTCTCCAAACCGGCGGAGTGGGCGAACGCGGATCACGTGACCGGCTATTGGTTCCTGGATCACCCGGCGGATTGGTCGCCGTCGGCGGAGTTGGCGACGTTTTTGGCCGCCGGGCCACCGCCGGTCTACGTGGGATTCGGTAGCGTCAGCTTTCACGATATGTACCAGGTGACCGATGTGGTTCTGGCTGCGTTAGCACAGACCGGGCAGCGCGGCATCCTGGCTGCCGGGTGGAGCAACCTGGGGCAGCGTTTGACGTTTCCGGCGAACATCCTCGCCATCGAGGGCGCGCCGCACGACTGGTTGTTTCCACAGTGCGCGGCGGCTATCCATCACGGCGGGGCCGGCACCACCGGGATCGCCTTGCGCAGCGGCATCCCTAACCTCATCGTCCCGTTTGCGTTTGACAACCCGTTCTGGGCGTGGCGGCTCACCGAGTTGGGGGTGAGCGTCCCGGCTATCCCGCCCAAAGCGCTGACGGCGCAGCGTTTGGCGGAGGCCCTCAACACGGTGTTGCGCGACGCGACTATGCGCGCGCGGCAGGCCGAGGTGAGCCGGAAGATTCAGGCGGAAGAGGGCGTGGCGCGGGCGATTGCGGTGTTCG
>Ga0116144_10005001_pt1 | contig 12235 bp, 9 predicted proteins | sample AD_UKC035_MetaG_FD_89746 | JGI IMG/M metagenome (GOLD analysis project Ga0116144, IMG submission 89746) | Active sludge microbial communities of municipal wastewater-treating anaerobic digesters from USA - AD_UKC035_MetaG | ecosystem: Engineered > Bioreactor > Anaerobic > Digestate | place: USA... | reverse complement strand
CTTCCTTACTGGGCTGGTGTGCCGCTTAAGGACATGGAGTTCGAGCAGTTTCATCCCACCAGTATTATCGGCAAGAATATTCTCATGACCGAAGGCTGCCGGGGAGAAGGAGGATATCTGCTTAATGGGAATGGCGAGCGATTTATGGAGCGCTACGCTCCTGTCTCCATGGAAATTGCTCCCCGGGATGTGGTGTCGCGTTCGATTCAGACGGAAATCACTGAAGGTCGTGGGATCGATGGCAGAGACTATGTGTATCTCGATCTCCGGCATCTGGGAAAAGAAAAGATCATCGATCGCCTGCCGGGAATTCGAGAGATTTGCTTGAACTTCCTGGGACTGGAGCCAATCAGCGAGCCGATACCAGTGCAGCCGGCGCAGCATTATACGATGGGTGGCATCGATTGCGACGCTGAGGGAAGAACGGAGCTGCAAGGGTTTTATGCAGCTGGAGAGTGCGGATGTGTGAGCGTTCACGGGGCAAATCGGCTGGGAGGGAATTCCTTGCTGGACTGCATTGTCTTTGGTGCCCGAGCGGGAAGAGTTGCAGGAGAGGAAGTGTCGGGCAAGGGTGTGGTGCGGGAGGATGCTTTGGTGCGGGAGGCGCTGGAAGGAAAGCGAAAGGAGCTGGAAGAACTTTTTAACCGTGGGGGCAGCGAAAACCCGTATCGTATCCGGGACGATCTGTATGCGATCATGGATTCCAGCGTGCAGATTTTCCGGACCCGGGATCAGCTTGAAGATGCGTTGGAGAAGGTCAAGGAGCTGAAGAATCGTTTTCGGAACATTCGGCCTGTCTGGGGAGGCGGCACATTCAACTTTGACAAGATGTGGACCCTCGAGATTGCCGCCAACCTTGATGTCTCCGAAGTAATTATTCTCGGTGCCCTTGCTCGTGAGGAAAGCCGGGGCGCACATTATCGAACCGACTTTCCGGAACGGGATGACCGGAATTGGCTTCGACATACACTGGCCCGCTATACCGAGGAAGGACCGGAGCTGTTCTACAAGCCGGTGACGATAACGAAGTGGCGGCCTGAGGAGCGGAAGTACTGAGCGATACAGGAAGGAAGGGGCAGGAGGCGCCGCCTGCGGCTGAGGCCAGAAGCAGAAGTCTTCTTGTTTTTCACGTCTCGTATGAAACTCTTTCTCTCGCAGGAGAGCCTGCCCTGAGCACTTCGACGAGCTCAGTGCTGGCTTTGCCGAAGGGCTGCGCACGTGGAAAAAAGGGTTTAGGAGATTGCGACGTCATCACGCCTTCGGCGTGATTCCTCGCGGTGAAAATCCTTTTTCCCCTACGCCCTCAGCGCCAGGAAACAGTGAAGAGTGAAGAGTAAGGAGTTAGGAGTTAAGAGTAAGAAATGTCCTTCTTGCCTGCCGGTGATTTCATACGCAGGCTGGGTACCAGGGAAGGATCTCCTCGTATGAAACTCGCATGCCGAATATCTCCTGGGTGAGCGGGAGATGTGCACCCTGCAGCGTGTTGAAGCGCTCTTGAGCCGTGAACTGCCCCGAACCCCTCTTTGGAAAGAGGGGAGACATGGGGCAAAGGGGAGTTCGCTCTTACAATCAATGCGCTTTGTTTCTTCTGCGATCAACCTGGACCGCGTTCGGAGGCTTGTACTCACTTCTCATTTCTAACTTCTTACTTTACGTTATTAACAAATTCAGAAGCCCTAAGACCATGGCTACTTTCAGAGTGTTTCGATACGATCCAGCGATTGATGAGGAGCCCCGGTATGCCCGGTACACTGTTCCGGTCAAGCCGGGTATGACTGTGCTGGAAGGACTGTACTATATTGTGGAGAACGATGATCCGTCCTTGTCATTCCGGTCCTCATGCCGGGCGGCGGTTTGCGGCTCGTGCGCTATGAAGATTAATGGGGAGTATAGACTTGCATGCCGAACGCTGATTGAAAATCTGAGCGGTACCGAAATACGAATTGAGCCACTGGCGCACCTGCCGGTAATGAAGGATCTGGTGGTGGATATGGAGCGATTTTACAAGAAGTATGAGTCCATCGCTCCGTTTCTTATTCCTAAAACCTTCCCGGAGGGAAAAGAGTTCTGTCAGACGGTTGAGGAGCGAAAACAGCTCACGGGTCTCGTGGAATGTATATTGTGTGGAGCGTGTTATGCAGCCTGTACGATGGTCTGCTGGGAGCCGGAGTTTCCCGGTCCTTTTGCGTTTACCTGGGCTGATGCACGGTTGCGGGACACCCGGGATGCCGAAGGGCGGAATCGGCTGTTAGGATTGATCGCTGAAACAGGGATCTGGCGATGCCACACGGAGCTTAACTGTACTGAAGTATGTCCCAAGGGCCTAAGCCCGACGGAAGCGATCCAGGACTTGAAGCGGCAGGCGGTGCTGCATCGACTGCAGGCTCATCGAAGTAATGAGCATCAGGCTAAACTACAAGCGGAAGATGCGGCGGAGTCGGAACAGAGAATTGACAGAGGACGTAGGCGGATATTAGAGGCACTTGTGGCCGGAGGTGGAGCTCTTATCGCAGCGGCGATGTTAGGAGTGGCTGGAGAGATACTGTTGGGCACTGCGGCGCATAACGAGGAAGAAAACTGGATTGCGCTCGCGGACAGCAGCAAAACAGACGGGAACGGAGAGCCGAAGGAGATCATATACCCGGTACGGCGCTGGGAGCAGGGGAGGTATCGAGAGGTGCAAAAGCGAGCCTACCTGGTGCAGACACAGACGGATGGGCTGATCGTACTCGATCCCACCTGTACCCATTTAGGGTGCTCGTGCCGTTGGGATGCTGCAATCCGAAATTTCTTATGCCCGTGCCATGGCGGAGGGTTTGACCGGGAAGGAAAGGTGACCATGGGGCCCCCTCCACGGCCGCTTCGTCGTATTAGCCACAAAGTTGAAGGGGGGATTCTGTATGTAAAGGGATAATGGTTGCGTCAGACGATGGGTTTGCATTGTTGATCAGGTGGATAGTATAAGCTAGGGAGAACTTCCCACTCTTATCTGAGATGCGGTGTCTATTCGCGGTCTGCAGGCATGGGCGGGATGGAATTGGCAATGAATCAATGAGCGTAATGATAGAGGGATGCTCATGAGCAGCTGGTTGGCCGAGCGGACCGGATGGGATTCGGTCAAGGAAAAAGTGCTGTACAAACAGGTTCCGAAGCGAATCGGGTGGTGGTATACGCTGGGCTCGATAGCGCTGTTCCTGTTTTTTGTGCAGGCGGTGACCGGGTTTCTCCTGGCATGTTCATACACGCCGAGCCCGGAAGAGGCGTTTCGCAGCGTTGAGTATATTGAGAACGAAATGAGGCTGGGATGGCTGATCCGGGGAATGCATTACTGGGGATCCTCAGGTATGGTGCTGGTGGTCGTGATCCATGTGTTCAGAACGTTTTGTCATGCCACCTACAAGCGACCCAATGAGGTGACCTGGATGACCGGTGTGATGCTTCTTTTCCTCACACTGGGGATGGCCTTTACCGGGTATTTGCTTCCGTGGAGTAATATATCATACTGGGCAACCACTGTAGCGATCTTCATTGTTGATTCGGTACCATTGGTTGGCTCTTGGGCGGCCAGACTGTTGGGAGGTACGGAGGTCGGTGCGATCACGTTGACCCGCTTCTATGCCTTTCACGTACTGCTGATACCTGGATTGCTGGTGGTGATTGTCGGGAGTCACCTGCTGCTGGTTCAGCATCATGGTGAAATGGGGCCTCCGCCGAAAGGCACGGAAGCTGACAAGGAAACCCAGCCATTCTTTCCGTGCCACGTCAGCAAGGATATGGCAATGTGGCTAGTAGCCCTCGGTAGCCTTATCGCTCTCGCGCGATATGCCGGTGTACCGGCAGCAGAGCCGGCAGCACCGCTGGATAGCAGCGCGGTGCCGCGGCCGGAATGGTATTTTCTTTTTTATTACCAGATCCTGAAGCTTTTCCAGGGCCCATGGATTATCATCGGAACGACACTTATCCCCGTGGCTGTGTTTCTATTTCTGATCGCGCTGCCGTTGTACGATCGAAATCCGCAGAGGATGTTGAGCAGGCGTCCGTTTGCTGCGCCGCTTGGCGTTACGGCGGCGATACTGCTTGTGTATCTTACGATGACGGGATTTTTTTCTACCCCGGTGCCTGACAAATATATCGGTCCTAATCGGCAGCTCACAGACAGAGAGCTGGCCGGGGCGGCGCTCTTCAAGAAGAACAGCTGTTCGAGCTGTCATAGTATTCTCGGTTACGGTATGAAGGCGGCACCGGACCTTTGGCGGGTGGGTGCGAAGCGGGATACGCGCTGGTTGAAGGATCTTCTCCGTGACCCCGACCTGACCCTGGGGAAGAAAGGGGCTATGGTTACCTACCATCTTGAGGAAAAGGATGTTGATGCTCTGGCTGCGTACCTCAGCAGCCTGAACCCGAGGCGGTGGGGCCTGCGGCGGATCGACTCAGCGGAAATTGAAGTCGCGATTTTGTTCGACAAGAAGGAGTAAAGGGTGATGAGAGAAACAGGTGCTGCGGGCATGGAGCGGAAGCGTGAAGTGATGAGTGCGACGGAATGGCGCGCTACGTATGTGGGTATGTGGGCGTGGGTGCTGCAGCGATTTTCGGCGCTCCTGGTCATCGCTTTTGTAACGCTTCATTTCTGCTATCCTTACCAGGTGCTGTTTCAAATTCTGCTGCTGGCGGCGGCTACGACTCACGCAGTGTTGGGACTGCGGGTGATTGTCCTTGACCTGAGCAGCCGGACATCTCTCCAGAAGCTTCTGTTTTGGGGTCTGGCGGGAGTGGGGATTGCGGGCTTCATGGTCGTATTGAAGTGGAGGGTGCTTTACTGATTCCTCCAATAGAGGAAAAGGACGTTACTGCTTTCTTAAAGTTTTATTCTCTGCGCAAAGAGAAGGGGTAGGTTATGAATGGAGCAGAGCTGATAATGAAAACTGCCGCTAAGGCCGGCATTGAGGTGTGCTTTACCAATTTCGGAACGACCGAGGTCCCGCTCGCCCTGGCTTTCGACAGCGAGCCGGGTGTGAGGCCGGTGCTGGCCCTGTTTGAAGGGGTGTGTACGGGAGCGGCAGATGGCTACGGCCGCATGGCCGGCAGGCCGGCTATGACGTTGCTGCATCTCGGACCCGGCTTTGCTAACGGGATTGCCAACCTGCAGAACGCCAAAAGAGCTAGGACTCCGCTGGTGAACCTGGTGGGCGAACACGCAACGCAGCACATTCCTCTGGATGCGCCTCTAGCCATGAACATTGAGGCACTTGCGGGGACGGTATCCGGGTGGCACAGGACGACCCGTTCTCCAGGGGATCTCTCTCGTGACGTTGCTGATGCGGCCGCAGCATCTCAGTACGGACAAATATCCACGCTGATCGTACCCAGCAATTATCAGGAGGCTGAGGTGACAGGCAATAAAATCGCTCTTCCTGGTTTTGCCTTTGATCCGGTGGATGAGGATAGTATCAGGAGAGCAGTCCATCTCATGCGGTCATATGACAAGGTGGCATTGATTCTTGGAGGAAGGGCTCTGCGTGAGCGAGGACTGCAGACCGCGGGCCGCATCATAGCGGCAAAGCAATGTGACCTGTTGACGGACTTTCTTCCCGGATTCATGGATAGGGGCGCCGGGTTGCCGGAGGTGATCCGGATTCCGTATTTTCCGGAGCCGGCCATCGAGTTGCTGTCGCGCTATGAGGCAGTGGTGATATGTGGCACCAAGGAGCCGGTGAGCTTTTTCGGCTACCGGGGCATCCGAGGCACGCTCCTTTCTGAGAGTCAGGCCCGAAGTGTGATCGCTTCTCCGAAGCAGGACCCGATCGAGGCTCTGGAGCACTTGGCTGATTCCCTCGGTGCGCCCAGGGGTGCAGCTCCGAGGTTGGATCGTGGCCTGAGCCGTCCTTCGGTTCCTCAGGGAGTGTTAACGAACGAAAAAGCTTGCCAGACACTTACGGCGATGCAGCCCGAAGGTGCCATCATTGTGGACGAGGGTATCTCCTCCGCATTTCCATATTACGGGCTCAGCAGCGGCTCCCTGCCGCACACCCTTACTACCATTGCCGGAGGGGCTTTGGGCTATGGTATGCCGTGCTCGATAGGAGCTGCGATGGCGTGCCCGGATCGACCGGTAATCAACCTGCAGGCTGACGGAAGTGCTCTCTATACGGTTCAGGCACTGTGGACGCAGGCTCAACAGGGCTTAAACATCACGACCCTGATCTGCTCCAACCGCCGGTACAACATTCTGAAGCTGGAGTTGGAGAGAGCAGGGATAACCTCTCCTGGCCCACATATCCGATCCATTCTCGACATCGACAATCCGCCTATCGGATGGCCTAAGCTCGCTGAAGCCATGGGGGTTGCAGCGGTTTCGGTCGACACTGCCGAGGAGCTGGCGAAACACATTGAGCTCGCTTTAGCGGAACCAGGACCGCACCTGGTCGAAATGATAACCTCATAGCCCGTATGAGAGCAAGAGAGCGGAAGGTTGCCGGGCGTAAAGCGAAACCTGGCTAAGGAGAAGAGATGCGAGAGACAAAACCGGACATTTTAGAGCTCCTGATCCGCCATGAGCTGGCAGTTAAGGGGCTGTACGAGACCTTGGCAGACCTTTTTCCTGAGCGCCGTGGTTTCTGGCAGGAGATCGCCCAGGATGAAAAAAGACATTCCACCAGGCTTGAGGTGCTTCGGGCCGAGGAAAGCTTCAAGATCTGGTTTAGGTTTAACAGCCGCTTGAAGCCGCAGGCGATTGCATCGTCTATCAGCTACGTAGAGTCGCTGACGGCTCGGGCGACCAGCAGAACCCTCAGTCTGCTGGAAGCGCTTTCGATTTCCAAAGACATAGAGACTGCGCTCCTTGAAAAGCAATTTTCGAAGATAGCTGAGTCTGCACCCGGAACGATACGCGCCATTGTATCGGACCTTGCTGCCGAGACGGAACAGCATCGAAAGCTCATTATTGAAGCGCTCGAGGCTGAGAAGCGCAAGAGGTGAGATTTCCACCCGCAGCGGCCCGGCATCTCTCATCTGAAGATCATGCACTCTTCCTTCTTCTTTTATGACGAGGTCTACAGTCTTTTTTTCGATTCACACCCTGCGTACATTTTTGGCGAATCTCTAAGTCAATAGAATCCTGTAATAAAATAATCGGGCAGGTTGCCTTTTGCCTGCCTAAAGATACTGTTGACCCTACCTCAGAATGGGGTAAATACCCCATTTCCTGTATTGATGCGATCTGATACTGAAAAGTAACAGGCCCAGATCGTGTGCGAGGTAATACTCACCCCACCCTTTTTACACAAATAAGACTCGGGCTTCAGCAATACGGGATACTGCCTGGAGCGATGGTGGTACGGGACAGAAAGTATTGTTGTCCACAATGAATACTGGAGGACTGACTCACGCTGCTCGCGGGCACTGTCATTCTGATGCCCGCTTCCAGCGGTACGAAGGATCTCGGTGGTGAAGAGAACTGCAGTGCTGAGGTTCTTCGGTCGTCCCGCACTCGGGTTGTAAGGCGGGACTCCCTCAGGACGACACTTTCTGCTCTTTAACCCTGAGAGCGAGAAGACCTTCAGCGCACCCGCAACCGCCTCAATGTTCTTGCTTACCAGTGCTGCTTCCGGCTGGACGGGACAGCAGTAGAAATAATAGAGGAAGTTTTTTCGAAAGGAGGAAGAATGATGAAGACGAGAGTATTACCTTTATTAGCGATCTTTGCCGCGGCTATAGTACTGGCCTTCGGTTCTACACCGTCATCTGCGGCACTGACTGCAAGCGGCACACTTAACAAGACAGATGGGACACTGGTCGCCGCAGAAAGCGGCAGCCTTTCAGCCTGGGCTAATCCGGTGCTGACCTGGACCATCGATCAAACCGATAACATTTTCACCTACACGTACAGCTTCAGCAACGGTAATGACGATGGCAGCGCTAATCTGAGCCACATGACAATTGAAACGTCTCCCGACTTCGACAGTTCCGATTTGCTTGACGGCACCACTTTTGACGGCCTGGAGCTGCCGATTGGAAATGACGCAACCTCTCCAGCGACAATCGATGGTAATAACCAGACGATCTATGGCGTCAAATGGGAAGTGGATGACGTCGCCACCTTAACTGCTACCATCGTGACCACGAGAGCGCCGGTCTGGGGAGATGTGTTTTTAAAAGACGGAGGAGACACTGCGGCTACGAACAGCGGCTATGCGTTGCCCGATCCAGTGACACCAGTGACCGGATTGAACATAACCGGGTATGGTTTTGTGGGTGTGCCGGACACTGCGACGGTGGTCCCTCTGCCTGGTGCGTTGTGGATGCTGGGAGGCGGCTTGATCGGGTTAGCGGGTATCCGGAGAAGAGCTTGCACTGGCAGCAAATAAAATACAGAAACCAGACCGCTCTGGTCATCGGGAAAAGAGCCTTGGTACCCTCTCCGCCAAGGCTCTTCTCTTTTACGGTAGGAAGGTGATGATGGTGCAAGGAAGGGCAGCGATCCTGCGATCGCTGCCCTTTGTCATGATCAGGGAATATCACTCGTGCTCTACGTTCTCCGCCCCTTCTGCAGTAGGACTCAGCGTGTCCGATATGGTCTCGGTCTCGTGGCAGTGTAGGTGTCGGTGAACGTTTTCAAGTACGCTACGATCGCAGCCTCGTCCTCCGGAGTCAGCCCGAGGTCGCCGACGAGAAAGGGGATGGCAGAGAGGTTGTCATACGCTGGCGCCGGCCAACAGTTGCGTTTTTTTGCACCGCTCTCAGATCTGACGCAATCCGGGCATCGCGTGATACCATAGGATGCGGCCGTTGCTCCATTGACGTCAGCCGTGTTATAAAAATGAACCAGGCTCTCGAGGCTCTTAAACCAGCCGTTGTGGGTGTATGCCTTGATAAACGTGGTCGATGGCCGTTTGTCTACATTACGCAGGCACGGCGTCTTGAAATTTCCGAGATGCGTGGGGTCGCCGGTATGGCCGGCCAAACCTTCATCAGGGTTTTTGCCGCCGTTAGGGATCGCCGTGTTCACGGGAACACCGATGTTATGGTAGGCGTCGTCGGCATAACACTGGAAGGACTCTACGCCCGTATCCACCCCCGGATTATCACTATGACAGAACCCACAGTTGGAGAATTTGGTTACTCCGTCCACCACGATCGGACTGAACCGGGTGGCATAGAACAGATCGTGACCGTAGTTTTCCTGGTCTGTCAAGCCGACCAGAGGGAATGCTCCCGGCGTGTCGTCAATATCGATGCCGTCAAGCTCTCTCTTGAGTGCGTTGTCACGCTTGGAAGTGAACGAATTGACGTCGGGAGACGCCTGATAGGCCGCGAGCGCAACCGCGATCCGTTTAAAGCTGATGTCAAGCCTAAGGCCGAGGTCGATTGGCTCGCCCCAGACTTTCTTAAAGAGCGGGGCATACGAAGCTGAGGCGACATGCTCGCAGACACCCAGCCGCGAAATGTTCTGCTCAGCGGGATTGGGGAAAGGATTCAAGGCTTGATCGGCTACCGGCCCTAGATAATTGCCGTAAGCGGCTTCTAACTCCGGGTGGAAGACGCCGGACGCGTCGTAGAAGACCTCGTCAAAGGCGTGCTCAGTTGCTCCGTCCGGGAATACAGGAAATTCATTTCCTTCGGCACGGCCGTTCCAGAAGTTTCCTCCGCACAGGCCCGGAAGTCCAAAAGGACAGTCGGAGAAGAAAGGAGGGATGAATGTTGCATAGGCGTTAGCGGGCGGCTTGACCGTACCGGTCTTTGTGCGATCGGCGCTTGTCGCCACCACCTGCCTCTGGTGAGTTTTTGTATCCTTGTGGACCCAGCCGGTCCTTGAGTCGTGACAGGTAAAGCAGCCCATCGCGCCCGCAGGAACAGATATTTTGTCCCAGAAGACATACTTCCCGAGTAGTTCTATGTCTGTGAGAGTGACACTATCGGCCGCGCCGGCCTGCGAGTAGAGAGCATCGTACCCAAGCCCCGCAAAGGCGACACCCATCAGGGCGAGGCCAATGGCACAGAGGCGCCATCGAAATAAAAGTGAGGGAAATCGGCCGCTGATCGATTTCCCTGCGAAAAGATGAAAATGCTTCTTGCTGATTCGATCTTTATCCATTGTTCTCCTCCTCTTTATAGCTTGTCATGATATATCATTCTCTCGGAGCCGCTGCGGATCGTTGTTAAAGCGACTCACTTATGATTTTTCCGTGTTTTTTTGGTCTTGGGCAATGGGATAGTTACGGTATTGCACCAAGCTGGTCAGCGTATCCGGCTTGGGGATTGACTGTACCGGAAAGTCGGAACCGAGGTAGAAGGAGATGCGGATTCATGAAGCAATACACATAAGAACGGTACAATCAGGAGTTGCTGAACCGTGCCGAATGATGCCGTAGTTTTTCTGATTAAGAGCGAAAGCACCTAATCGGCGCAAGAACGTGAGGTGGTCGAGATGACTGATGGTGTCACGAAGGTTCTGGCTGCGTGAAAAGGCGCCGGTCAGTGAATCCTGGCGGAGCTGAACGGGATTGGCTCTCGTGGAGGTTGGGCTGAACTCGGTTTAGGTTGACTTTAGCGTGTGCTGTGGCTGATAATGAATCGAGCGGTGATCACGCTTCGGGAAAAGAAGTATCCTCAAGAGGAGTACAGAGCCTGTCCGATAATTCATACAACCCGAAATCTCTCATCCTGATTCCCGGTCAGGCGGGCCGAAGGATCTCATGCAGTCACGTTCTCAGAAATCGAGGTGCTTCGTCCCACGTCTGAGAATGACCTTATCGGACAGGGTGTGCATACGGAATTCGAACCCATACGATGGAAGCGCGGATCGAGCCGAGCGCTGCCGGCGGCAGCGCTTGATCGTGAAAACGCATGAATGCAGATGATCCACTTTTAGCTGTGCACGCCTTTGCGGGCGGCACAAGGAGGTACAGAATGGTTGGCGGAGATTTTCGACCACAGGGACCGCCCCCGTCTTTAGAGGATGTTCTTGCAAAGATGGGACAGGAGTGGCGGGAGGTCAAGGGGGGATCGATTTTTTTCTGGATCGCGGTCGTAATTGCACTCATCTTTCTCTGGACAGTCTGGTTCACCGTCCAGCCCGAGGAGACTGGGGTCGTACAGCGCTTTGGAAAGGTCGTACGCACCGTTGGCCCCGGACTGCACTTTAAGCTGCCGTTCCGGGTGGAGACGGTTCGCCGAGTTCCTACGGCCCGGGTGCTCAAGGACGAATTCGGGTTCCGGACTGCAGTCCGCAGCTCGGGGGAGCGGACAATCTACTCGGATAGCAAGGCTTATAAAAGCGAGTCGCTGATGTTGACCGGAGATCTCAACGTCATCGACGTCGAGTGGATCATTAAGTATCGCATTGAGGACCCGGTCCGCTTCCTCTTTAATGTGAAGGATGCTCGGAAAACTATACGGGATGTAACGGAGGCGGTGATGAGGAGGGTAGTCGGCAACCGTCTCGGCAGCGACGTCCTGACCGTCGCCCGCGTGGAGGTATCCAGCGAGGCGAAGGAGGAAATTCAACAAATCTTGACCGAATATGAGACCGGCGTTCGTCTGGTGACAGTGGAACTCCAGGACGTAACCCCTCCGGATGCGGTAAAGCCCGCGTTTAATGAAGTCAACGAGGCACGACAAGACAAAGAGCGTACAATAAACCAGGCTCAGGAACAGGCGAATAAGGAAATCCCCAAAGCCCGGGGAGTCGCGGCCCAGAGCATCAGCGAAGCTGAAGGTTATGCACTCGAGCGGGTGAACCGGGCCAAGGGAGAGGCTGAGCGTTTTAATGCCATACTGGAGGAGTACACACGTGCACCTGAAGTCACGCGGCGACGCCTCTATCTTGAATCGCTTGCCGATTTTCTGGCGGAAATGAAAGGAGTCTATATCGTGGACAGCGACCAAAAGGCTTTGGTGCCGTGGCTTCCGTTAGAGCCAGGAGCAAAGGCGCTGGTGGAAGGAGGTAAGCCATGAAACCTACGTTGAAAATGCCGATTATCGTTATTGCCGTAGTCGTGGTTCTGACGCTCCTCAGCAGCTTGTATATGCTGGAAGAAGGACAGCAGGCAGTCATCGTACAGTTTGGCCGCCCTGTCGGCGAGACGGTGACCGAGGCGGGCCTGCACGTCAAGCTGCCTTTTGTGCAAGAGGTCAGACGGTTCGAGAAGCGCCTTCTTGTCTGGGATGGAGATGCGAACCAGATTCCGACCAAAGGACGGGAGTTCATTTGGGTAGACACCACTGCCCGCTGGCGGAT
>Ga0116144_10004993_pt1 | contig 12252 bp, 14 predicted proteins | sample AD_UKC035_MetaG_FD_89746 | JGI IMG/M metagenome (GOLD analysis project Ga0116144, IMG submission 89746) | Active sludge microbial communities of municipal wastewater-treating anaerobic digesters from USA - AD_UKC035_MetaG | ecosystem: Engineered > Bioreactor > Anaerobic > Digestate | place: USA... | reverse complement strand
GGATCGCCGTAGCAGCCGTGGCTGTGGATATGTGGGCGGTGCTCTTCCCGTCCACATATCCACAGCCTTCTTCTCCGTACCTTAACAAAACCTCGGTATAACCTGATCCATTTTACAGAAAATCGCTTGCATAATCAAACATCCATCACCAATACATACGAGTACAATTCTCAATATCCCTTTGGATACACAACAGTGACCATATACCAGGAGTCTATATTCCATGACTGCATCAACTGATGAAAGAATCCAACGCTACTACTCAATAAATCCTAAGCAGTTTTCAGTTCTAACGAGCTTAATAATCAGTCAGGAAGTTCCTTTGTGGGAAGAGCCTCCAATATTAAGCCTAGAAATTATCCTTAAAACTAATGGAGAGAGTGGAAAAAGCTTACGACTAAAGTTTATAGGCGTTAGAAATTTTGTGGTGAAGCAACCGCCTTTCAGTATTTTTAACGTACCTCTGCTAGAAATTTCATCGATTAGGGAAATGCAATGGGAAACTGCTAAATACGTTGTTAAGGAACCAGAGGAGGAATCTATTTCATTTACATGTCAAGAATTTGATTTTGTTCTTCTGTAGATGATGCGTTTTCGCACCTTGCTACGAAAATAAAACTATGCGGGGCGGGAAACCGTATAACCTAACCTGGTCAGTTCATTTATCATTCGGCTGACGCGCTTCCGACTAACAGTTTCTTTGCGTTCGAAGAATTTCTGTTCATCGAAAGGCCGGTCGCTTTAAAGGCCGGGAAGATAGCGATCCGTCGGATGCACGCTGTGTCGGGCGCACTGACTAGGGATGTGTCACCAAGCCATTCTTAACCACAAGGACGTCTCCAATACATTCCACACGATTATTTTCAACGACTATTCCTCCTGTGTCGGGGCAAGCATATACCATGATGTTATTCTGTTGTGAATAGATCTCGATTTCTGTTTAAAGCCACGTGGCGCCCTAGGTGCGGAACAAAGGCAAAATCAACCAGCCCTAAACCACGAGGTTCAATTTCTTCTGCTGGAAGGGTATCGCCGCACAATAAGGTGGTGCGTATATCTGGAGTCATTAGAATCGCGCCTGCACTGACCCTGATCAATACCCCGCCGCGTGCCACATATTGTCTTAGCACATCCACCAAGTTCCGTACTCTCAACCAATGCAGGAAAAAACTTCTTGCAACCTATGCTTGATCAAATTCGCGCCAAACAATACTCATTTTGTAAAGAAAACTTATCTTTACTGGGCGGATGAGCATTTACTCTACCACAGTTAATCGATCACGAGGAGATCACAAGCTTGTTGATCTATACCCATGTCCTCAATCGCGGACCGAAGGCGATACGCAGCCGGCTGGATGGACAGGCAATTCTGAGAATGGATCAAAAAAGCGGTCGCCCAACCAGGAGACCGCTTTTTAAGTATTCCTTAAAACGTGTTTACCGCGGACCAAGTCCCGCAGGTCGGAATTTATACCCATAAACCAGAATCCCTCGATCATTGCCGTCCTGGCGGATCTTGCGGGTCACCATTTCAACCGGCATGCCAATCTCCACCGTCTGGTCGCCCAGGTCGGTGAGCTGAGCGGTTACCACAGGGCCTTCGTCCAACTGAACCAGCGCCACGGTGTAGGGCGCCTGGGCTTCGTAACCCGCTGGGGCATCCTGCATCATCGTGAACGAAAACACCTTGCCGCGTCCGCTAAAACCATAGGGGGTTTTGGCCTCGCCGCCGCAGTGCGGGCAAACATCCCGCGGGGGGAATATCTTGCCATCACAGTGCGGACAGGTTTCGCCCACCAATGCATATCGTTGTTTTTTCAAACGCCAATGACGTGGAATTTCCATTTTTTCTGCTTCTCCTTCAACTGTATCGAGCCAAAGTTTACTGGTAACAGGCTATCAATTCCTATCAAGTTATCGAATCCCGGGCTTGACTTGCTCTAAAACATGGGTCACGGCAGTTGCTGCCGTCCCACCCAGGTTTTGAACCAGAGCCCGCCGGGCTTTACCAAGTTGATTAACCCCGGCTTCGCCGCGGAGTTGCAGGGTGGCTTCCACAATTTGATACATCCCTGTGGCTCCCAGGGGGTGGCCGCGGGCTTTCAGCCCGCCCAATGTGTTAATCGGCAGAGTGCCGTTGAGATTGAAATGACCATCGGCTGCCAGTTGGGCGGCCTGACCGCGCGGGGCAAATCCGGCCGCTTCCAGCGTCAGTGCAGCATGGATCGAGGAGGTGTCACTTAATTCGAAGAAATCGACATCCTGGGGCATAATCCCGGCCATCCGGCAAGCGCGTTCAATGGAGAGGCGCGCTGATTCGAAAGACAGAAAATCCGGGCGATCGTGCAGGGCCAGGCGGTCGATCACAGAGGCCGACCCGGTGACTTTGACCAGAGGGTGGGCAAAGTCCGCCCCGATCCGGTCGGGTGAGGTTAACAAAACTGCTGCTGCGCCATCGGCATAGGGCGCAATGTCAAATAGATTCAAGGGATCACAAACCGGTTCTGCTCCTGCGTACACCTCGGGCTTAATGGCTTTCCGATACATGGCATTTGGGTTGCCGGCGCCGTTGGCGTGGGCCAGAAGCGGGAACGCGGCAAAGGCCTGCCGGGGTGGGCGGTACTCATACAGGTAGCGCTGCATCAACAGCCCGGCCTGTGATGTGGGTGTCAGTCCTTCCACTGCCTCCCAGTCATAGTCGACCATTTCGGAGACCGCCGATTCCAAGCCGGATCCCACCATGTCCGTGTATTTTTCCACCCCCACCACCAGCACGGTATCCACAAACCCGCTGGCTACCGCCAGGTAGCCCATCCGAAAGACAGCGGCACCCGAAGCATCGGCCGCTTCCACCGTAAAGGCTTCAATGCCGGTTAAGCCGGTATTATCCGCCAGCAGAGCCCCCAGGTTGGATTGGTGGGAGACGGTGGAGGCCAGCATGTTGCCGACATAGAGTGCCTGCGGTTTCAAATCCATCCCGGCTTCGTGACGAGCCGCCAGCATGGCGCGCGCAGCCAAAGATCGCAGTGAAACATCCCAGTGCTCCCCGACGGGGATCTGACCAAGGCCTGCAATGACAACTTCACGCATGGCTAATCCTCCAGCTTGCCGCGGTAGCGGACATAGGTGGCGTAATCAATTTGCGTGCGCCGGGCGATGTAATCCGCCGTCAATGCGGCCCGATTGCGGCGTTCCTCCAGCGCATCCGTCACCCTCAGCGCCATGGCGTCGGAGCCGGCGCCGGAACCAAAGGAGGTGATCAGGATCCGATCGCCGGGTTTGGCGACATCCAGGATTGCCGTGAGGCCAATAATGGCTGCGGCGGCATAGGTATTTCCAATGACCGGTGACAGCAGTCCGGGTTTGATTTGTTCAGGCGAAAATCCCAGCATCCCGGCCACTCGTTGGGGAAATTTGGCGTTGGGCTGATGAAAAACGGCGAAGGCATAATCACTGGCCTGGGTGCCAGTTTCCGTCATCAGGTAGTGCGCTGCTTCATAGACATGCTTAAAATAAGCCGGCTCCCCGGTAAAACGCTGGCCGTGTTCAGGATAATGTTGGTAGGGCCGGCGCCAAAAGTCCGGCGTATCGGTTACAAAGGAGTAGGTGGCCTCGATTACCGCCAGGGCTTCATCCGCTGGTCCCAGAATGTATGCAGCTGCTCCTGAAGCAGCTGTGTATTCCAGCGCGTCACCAGGGCGACCCTGGGCGGTATCCGCACCAATGGCCAGGGCATAATCACCCATGCCGGATCCCACCAAGCCGATGGCGGCCACCATCGCTTCAGTGCCAGCCTTGCAGGCAAACTGCCAGTCGCCCGACTGGACGTGGGGGGCTGCGCCGATGGCTTCCGCAACAACCGTTCCACTGGGTTTGACCGCATAAGGATGGGACTCGGAGCCGACCCAGACTGCTCGGAGGGCATCCGGCCTGATCCCGGCCCGGTGCAATGCATTCCGGGCGGCTTCAATGGACATGGTAATCACATCCTCGTCCAGCCCGGCAACCGCCTTTTCTTTGACGGGTAGTCCGCCGCCAGCCTTGCCCGTCCATACCCGGGCCACCTCGGCAGCTGGCAGCCGATAACGGGGGACATAGGCCCCGTATCCAATGATGCCCACCGGGCGGTTGGGTTTGAGAAGTAAAGAAGGTTGGGTGTCAGTCATCGTTTTTCCTCACGAATTTCTTTAAGTATCATTTCAGCCCGATCCAGGCGCACAGCTTTTTCCTGCACCATCCGGTCTGCTATCCGTTGGACTTCATCAGGTGTCGCCCCGGCGGCAATGGCGACCTGGCGGGCATGCAGGCTCATGTGCCCGCGTTGGATTCCTTCGGTTGCCAGCGCCCGCAGAGCGGCCAGGTTTTGAGCCAGGCCCACGGCGGTAATGATCTCCGCCAGATCCCGGGCTGTTTTTACCCCCATTAATTTCAACGCCGCCCGCGCCGCCGGGTGAACCCGAGTGGCGCCCCCGACCGTTCCCACGGCCATGGGCAGTTCCAATTCCCCCAGCAGATTGCCATCCGCGTCCTTGCTCCAGGTGGACAGGCTGGTGTACCGACCTGTCCGGGCGGCATAGGCATGGGCTCCCGCCTCAATCGCGCGCCAATCGTTGGCGGTTGCCATGACCACGGCATCAATGCCGTTCATGATGCCTTTGTTGTGGGTGGCGGCCCGATAGGGATCTGCCGCGGCAAATGCCCAGGCTGCCAGGATGCCGTCGCGCACCTGTTCGGCCCCAAAATCGCCAAATTCCAGCGCTGTCAACGGCACCATGCAGCGGGCACGGGCCAGCCGGCGGTCTGCCAGGTTGGACAAGATTCGCAGGTGCACCCGCCCGCCGCTGATTTCCGCCACCAGCGGGGTCAGCCGTTCGGTTGCAGTGTTGATTGCATTGGCGCCCATGGCGTCCCGCACATCGTAGATCAAGTGCACAACCAGAAAAGATCCCAGCGGAGATTCTTCAATCAACCGCACCTCCAGATCGCGCGGCCCGCCGCCCAGTCGTTCCAGAATGGGATCAATTGCCGCCGCCGCAGCCAGCAGACGGTCCTTTTGGGCCAGCAATCGCTGTTGAGCGCCCGCCGGATCCGACAGCCCCAAAATCTGCATCTGCCCGATCATCAAGGGTTCATCGCTGCTGGTGGCAAATCCACCACCGCTGCGCACCAGGCGGGCCATGAAAGAGGCGCCTGCCACGATGGAGGGCTCTTCGACCACCATCGGCACCAGAACTGCCCGACCATTGATGACAAAATTTTGAGCAATCCCCAGCGGCAGGGCATAAGTGCCAATCACATTTTCAATCATGTGGTCTGCCTGTTCCAGGCTTAACCCGGCTCGGCCGCTGAGGGCTTCCATCTCTTCATCGGTCAGGCTGAGTTGGCGGGCAATTTGCTGCCGGCGTTCATCAGGCGTCAGATCGTAAAATTTGGGTGTGCTCATTGGACCTCTTGTGTTCCAAGTGTAATTTTGGGTTCCCATCAAAACCTATCATCCTGGCGACAGTCGCCAGTTTTGCGGAGGTTTGGTGGGGTGGCGCTGTCTCTAACAGACAAGCCAATCCATCCGCCCATACGGAAGGGCCGTTGGCGGATGTGCACCCGGCAACCAACTAAACCCTAATCGAGCAGGAAAGTGTCGCCAGGTTTTAAAACATGCACCTGGGCAGACGTTTCTGCCTCCACCTGAGCCTTCCAGGCGGCCGCATTTTGCATAATCAAGTCAAACGTATTGTAGTGAATGGGAATGACATAGCCGGGTGCCAGCAGTTTGACGGCACGCAGGGCATCGGCCGGTCCCATGGTGTAATTATCACCGATGGGCAGTGCGGCCAGATCCAGTCCGCCTTCACCGATCAGCTTCATATCGCCGAACAGTCCGGTATCCCCGGCAAAATACAGCCTGGTCCCATCCCGGGTGGTGATGTGATACCCGCCTGCCAGTCCACCGTAACTGCCATCGGGCAGGGAGCAGCCGTGCAGGGCGGGGGTCAGCTTGATATACCCAAAGGGGTGCGCATAGCCTCCGCCAATGTGCTGGCCATGGGTATTGGTCACGCCGTTCTTTTTTAGCCAGTTACAAATCTCAAAATTGCTGATCACCACGGCTTTTGTCCGTTGGGCGATGGCAATGGCATCCCCCACGTGATCACTGTGGCCATGGGTAATCAGAATGGCATCAGCCTTCACCTGTTCAGCACTGACTGTCGCCGCCTTATTGCCGCTGAAGAACGGATCAATCAGCAGGTGGTAGCCTTCAGTTTCAACGCCCAGCGTGGCGTGGCCGTACCAGGTGATCAGGGTGCTCATGGCGTTTTGGGCTTTTGCAGTGCGCGCCAGAGCAGTGTGCCGCCGGCAAGAATTAGAAGGCTGGAACCGGCAATTTTTAAGGCCGGCTCTCCAAACAGGGTGCTGAAAAAGGCAAAGACTACCAGGCTGATCCCCAGCATCCACAGACCCACATTCACCGTTGTCCGCCCCCATTCACCGACCCAGCCGGCCAGCACCAGACCCAATCCCACGCCGCCAGGCAGCAGGATCCAAAGGTAAGCCCAGGCGCCCCAGTCGGTGGTCAGGGTATTGTACATGAATATGCTTCCCAAGGTTGCTAAAATCGCGGCCGGAATCAGCAGCCCTGCCAGACCTTGTTTGGCCTGGGGAAATATGAACGGCCAGATGGCAAATCCTGCAGCTAAAATAAAAAAGATGATTGGCCAGGATAGGATGATGTCGAATCCTGTTAGTAAATTGGATGCCAGGAAAAGGCCCCCCAACCCAATCAGCAATAGACCAATCACCAATCCCGCTCGATTTTCGCTTTTCATACTGCCTCCTTGATAATTTCCATCACCATTACCATCATCATATTGTTGAAAGACTATTTCGATGTTGTTGAATAACCATTTTAAATCACTGAATGATCATCTCAATGACATTGTAGCGCAAATCAGGTCGCTTGGGTCAATAATTTGCGCCGCATAAAAATCGCCACTTCATAATGCTCCACATCCCGGTTGGTGTAGTAAGACAAATCAATGGCCTCAACCTCAAAGCCAACCTGCCGGTAGAACCGGATTGCCGGGACGTTGGTGTTCTGGGTTTCCACCTGCAACGCCCGCAGCCCCTTCTCCCCGGCCCGATCGGCCATGGCCGCCATCAACTGCCGCCCCAGCCCTCGACCGTGCAGATCGGCTGCAATGTGGAACTCGTGGATCCAGAGAATTTTGTTCCAGTGACAGATCTCAGCAATGGCCAATCCCACTAGGCGGTCTCCCAACCAGCAACCCAGCGACATGGCATCCTTGATGAGCTGATCGTAGCGTTCCAGGTCGTCCAGGGAGATCTCGGTATCAAAGTGCCGGATGTAGGGCTGAGCCAGTGGCACCAGTTCCAAACGTAGACAGGTGACCCCATCCTGCTCGGATTTGCTCACCTGGTATTTCTCGCGGGTACTGTAGCCGGTCATCACGGTTTTAAGTTCGTCAACCCGGATTGCCTGCAGTGGTCGAATCTCTATCGGTGTCATGTTTCACTCTCCTGATATTCATGGACCTCATCCGGCCAACCGCCAAGCTGTGCCTGGGTGCCCAGCCGGGCCACCGGACGGGGGCGAACCGGTTCGATCAACAGTCGGTTGCCCGGCAGCCGAACCAGTACCCAGGGGCCGTATTCGGGTGGATATCATCCCTGTATTTCCAGTCCCTGACCGGTGCCAAAATCGCCGCCGCAAATCTGGCGGGTGCAACAATCATATTGCTGCGTGTCACCGAACAACACAATGGCTGCCAGGAGGCCCAGCAGGATGTGCCGTCCCAATTCTGCAGCCGCCTCGCGCCCGTCGGCTGCGGTGGGGGATTCGCCACCTTCCGCCTGTCCGCCAGGAAAGACGTCGTCCTGCTGTCCCCGCGAACCTGGCAGACGCGAGCCACCTGCCCCGCCTGTTCCGCCTGTCCCGCTTGGATCACAATGGCCGCCGCCCGGGTCATGGCAGCACCTGGTCACCCCACTGAATGCAGGTCAAACCCTGGGTGGTGTATTCGCCAATGATGACGCTGGCATAATGAATAGGCAGATCGCGGGCGGCTTCAAAGCTGATATTGCCCAGGACAATCGGCAGCATGCAGCGATATAAGCCGCCGTGTCCCACGCACAGGATATTCACCGGCCGGGCCCCGTACAGACTGATCAGAGACTGGACAAAAGGCTCAAAGCGAGCCCGAATTTCGTGAAAATTCTCCCCGGTTCCGGTCCGCAGATCCCACTCCTGCCGCAGCAGCCAGGCGTCCATGGTTTGACGCCAGGAGGTGCCACCGACGGTATATGATGTGTCTTCCAGATTTCCCAGGTCATATTCCTGCAGCGCCGCGGTGGTTTCGATGACAGCGCCTGTGTTCTGGTTGAGGATTTCAGCAGTTTGCTGGGCTCGCAATAACGGACTGGCAAAGATGCGCTCAAAAATAATGCCGTGTAATTGGGCGGCCAGTGCGGCCGCCTGCTGGCGGCCGGTTTCGGTCAGGCCGTGCTTCCCCGGCCGGTTGGAGAATACCCGCAGGACATTGGCTTCGCTTTCGCCGTGCCGCACGAAATAGAGTTTCATGGGTCTGGGACCTCATTAGTCAGAATATCCTGATTGTACTATAACTATAAAGCCGCCTCCGGGGTGGGGGCGGCTTTATGCCGTTTCAAGGAGAGGGGGTTGGTTAGAGTTCGGACGTACAGTGCGGGCAGCGGGTGGCCCCGATCGGGATGGCCGTCTTGCAGTAGGGGCAGTCCTTGGTGGTGGGAGCAGCCGTTGGCGCAGGTTTGCGCAGCCGATTCACCTGCCTGATGAGCAGGAACAACACAAAGGCCACAATCAGGAAGTCGATGATGGTGTTCAGAAACAACCCATAATTCAATGTGGGTGCACCGGCGTCCTTGGCGGCTTGGAGCGAGGCGTAGGTGCCCCCATCCAACGCCCAGAAGAGCTCTGTAAAGTTGACCTTGCCCAACAGCAGTCCGATGGGGGGCATGATGATATCGTTCACCAGCGAAGTGACAATCTTGCCAAAAGCCCCGCCAATGATGAACCCAATCGCCATGTCAAGCAGGCTGCCCTTTAAGGCGAATTCTTTAAACTCTTTGAGCATTTTGGCGCTCCTGGGGATTAATAGTTAACAATCCGGGGCAGTTGTTTGGCTGATTCGATCCAGGCCGCAACCATCTTGAGGGTGGGCATGCGGCGAACCAACTTCTTGGCCGTATTGACTTCGGTCATCTTGGGCAGCAGGTTTTCGGCTTTGCGCTGAGCCAATTCAGGGACGGTGTCGACGCCTGCGGCTTCCAGCAGATCCCCATATTCGCTGCCGATGCCTTTGACACGGAACAGATCAGCCCGGTTGACCCACTTGAGTATCAGGGTATCGCTGATGCCAGTTTTTTCGGCCAGTTCTTTGCGGCCTTTTGGGGTGGAGCCTTTTTCAAGCAGGGCTTCAATGGTGGCGATGCCAATAGCCTTTAATTTAACAGCGTAAGCTTCGCCAATTCCTTCAATCTCAATCAATTTTGCCATCTTTTCCTCCAAAAAATCGTTTATTTTTGTGTCCCAGCCAAATGGCTTATTTGAAGTATAGTACAGATATCCGGTTTGTCAACAATGGCAGGGTGAGCAATTTAACGCCTGGATTTCTGATCCAGTCCGGCCTCAAGGGGTCGCCATCAGAGGTTTGAAGAGAAAATAAATACCAGCAGACACCAGCATGGTCGCGGGAATGGTCAGCAGCCAGGCCACGGCAATCTGACCAGCGACGTTCCACCGCACCTTGCTGAGGCGTTCGGCCGAGCCCACACCCATGATCGCCGAACTGACCACCTGGGTGGTGCTGACCGGGCCACCCAACAGGGCTGCTCCCAGAATGACCGCTGCAGAACTGATCTGAGTGCAGAAGCCGTGCACGGGGCGGATTTTGTAGAACTTGCCCCCCAGGGTGCGGATCAACCGCCAGCCACCGACCGAGGTGCCCAGGGCAATTGCGCTGGCACTGGCCGCCACCACCCAGAGCGGCACTTCGAATTCAGCCAGGCTGCCTGCCGTCACCAGCCCCAGGGTGATGATCCCCATGGTTTTTTGGGCGTCATTGGCCCCGTGACTCAATGCCAACCCGACCGCGGTGATAATCTGGGCGCGTTTGAAGAACCCATTGATTTTGGGGCTGGCCCGTCGGGCGAGAAAATAGACCAGCCGGGTGAGGCCGTAGCCGGCCAGCAGACCCAGCACCGGAGACAAAAATAATGCCAGGAAAACCTTGGTCAGCCCGGCAAATTGAATGTTTTGGAAACCAACACCGGCTGCCACGGCACCAATCAACCCGCCAATCATGGCATGGGATGAACTGCTGGGGATGCCCAAAAACCAGGTGATTAAATTCCACAGGATGGCGCTGGCGAGGGCGGCCAGCAGTACCGGCAACGTAACACTGTGGGGGGGCACAATTCCTTCCCCGATGGTTGAGGCAACAGCCACGCCAAAGATAAACGGTCCGACAAATTCCGCCGCGGCGGTCAGTGTGAGGGCCAGCCGCGGCGACATGGCCCGTGAAGAGATGATTGTGGCGACCAGGTTGCTGGAATCATGAAATCCATTGAGAAAATCAAAGATGAGCGCCAGCCCAATCAGGATGACGAGCAGCGTAGTCATGAGCTAACTCATTTTCATTAAAATGTCTGAGATGACATTGGCTGCAGTGTCTTCGCGATCGGCAGCATTGCTCAGGTGGCGGTAGATTTCACGCACCTTTAGAATGGTCATGACCTGCTTGAGGTTTTTGGGTTCCTGAAATAGATCGGCAATGGCTTCACGGTAAACCTGTTCAACCCGATTTTCCAGCGCCTTGGCCCGTTGGGAATGATCGCTGGCGACGGAATAATGCTTGTCCTGCAAGCGCTGCACAGCCAGGTCAATTTCCACGGCGGCGTCATGCAACAGTGACGCCATGCGCCCCATATAGGGGGTGGGGGAGACATCCAGAACTTCCATTTCCTCCACAGTGGTGGCTGCGTAATCCAGCACGTCATCAATTTCGCGCGAGAGTGAGAAGATGTCTTCCCGGTCCAGCGGGGTGACGAAGGTGCGGGTCAATTCTTCCACCAGGATCCGCCGGACTTCATCCGCCTGCCGCTCGGTATCGGCCACCAACTTGGCCAGGGAGGAACTGCGCTTATGCATGTACTGTGTCAGTGCATCCAAACCTTTGATGGTCAGGTTGGTTTGCTCAATCAGAAGTTGCAAAAACTTGTCAGGTTTTGGTTTAAAGATGTTTTTCAGACTCATGGCATTCGTCCTTGAAATTCCTCAACGCCCCAAAAATTCAGGCATCTGTCAGCGAAAAATTCATTCTACCAGAATTTTAACAAATTGTTAACAATCTGGAGCACGATGACGCAAATACTCCAAAAATTACCGGATGGCCTCCCGCCGGGTTACCAGCGGCGGGTTACCGGCAGCGGGTTATCGGCAGCGGGTTACCGGCAGCGGGCTACCGGCAGCGGGTCACCGGCAGCGGGTTATCGGCAGCGGGTCACCGGCAGCGGATTACTGGCGAAATCCGGCCACTTTGTCGAAAGATTGACCACTGCGGAACTTGAAAGGGTTTTCTGGTGGTGGTACACTTAGAACCGCAATAAACTATAAAGCAAAAGAGTAACATTCCATGCCAGTCATTTACCCATTTACCGCCATTGTCGGTCAGGAGCGCATGCGCCGGGCCCTGGTTCTAAATGCCGTCAACCCCCGCATCGGGGGAGTGCTGATCCGGGGTGAACGCGGTACCGCCAAATCAACGGCTGCCCGCGCCCTGGCTGAATTGCTGCCCGAAGTCAAGGTTGTCAGCGACTGCCGTTTTGGTTGCGATCCTGAAGCGCCCAATACCTGGTGCACGGAATGCCGGGAACGGGTTGCTCAGGGTGAAACGCTGCCGGTGACAACCCGCCGGACCTCTTTTGTGAACCTGCCGGTTTCTGCAACCGAGGACCGGGTGGTGGGAACACTGGATATTGAAAAGGCGATTCAGCAGGGTGAACGCCGCTTTGATGCGGGCATCCTGGCTGCGGCCAACCGCGGCTTGCTCTATATCGATGAGGTCAATCTGTTGGATGATCATGTGGTGGATGTGCTGCTGGATTCAGCGGCCATGGGGATGAACATTGTGGAACGTGAAGGCATCTCCTTCACTCACCCGGCCCGTTTCATCCTGGTGGGCACCATGAACCCTGACG
>Ga0116144_10004989_pt1 | contig 12264 bp, 8 predicted proteins | sample AD_UKC035_MetaG_FD_89746 | JGI IMG/M metagenome (GOLD analysis project Ga0116144, IMG submission 89746) | Active sludge microbial communities of municipal wastewater-treating anaerobic digesters from USA - AD_UKC035_MetaG | ecosystem: Engineered > Bioreactor > Anaerobic > Digestate | place: USA... | reverse complement strand
TAACAACATCATTCTGTCCATCTGCTTCAAATGCTACTGGAGAACCATCATCAATCTTAAAGGTAAAATCTTTTGCTCCTAGTGTCCCTCCATCGTCATTAACTACTACCTTCTTAACAATTAATGTACCAGCTTGATCATTGTTTGTAATCGTACAGGTTTGAGTACCACCATTTACTACAACTACACCTGAACAATTGTCGTATGTTGTTGTGTATCCTGAAACTGCTGGCTCTGTAATAGTGTATGTCCCTGCATTAATAATAATATCATTCTGTCCATCTGCTTCAAATGCTACTGGAGAACCATCACCAATCTTAAAGGTAAAATCTTCTGCTCCTAGTTTTCCTCCATCGTCATTAACTACTACCTTCTTAACAATTAATGTACCAGCTTGATCATTGTTTGTTAAGGTACAAGTAGCCGACTGCCCAGAGGAAAGTGTAATCTGATTCCCAGATAATGAACCACCAGTACAAGACCAGTTTCCCATTGTATAACCTGAAGGACCTCCTGATTCGGAAAGTGTATAAACCCCAGAGTTAACAGCAACATTGGTTATAGATGCATCTCCCGTTTTACCAGAGATATTTGTAGGACCAGTTGCCGTAAGTGTCCATTCAGTCGCTAAAGCCTTCCCCCCATTATCATTTGTAACGGTTTTAACTAAAGTAAGATATGTTAATTTCTCTTCATTAGTAATAGTACATGTTTTATTATCTCCTGCTACCAATGTTACACTTCCATGAGAATCGCAATCACCACCAAAAGTAACAGTATAATTAGAATCTTCTGTTTCAGAAACTGTATATGTACCTGGGTTAAAAGAAGTTGCTTGGTTTAGTGTAACAACAGTTGTTCCTACTTTATAAGGACTAAAATGATCTGTGCCGTATGAAAGCCCATGGTTTATAACTGTTTTTGTTATAGTTAATTTCGGAAGCATCATGTTAGTGAAAGTACAAGTAACTGCTTCTCCTGCAGCGAGATTTATATTTGCTTGATAAGGATTAGTCGTGTCGGCAGAGCTATTTCCAGTTGGATCTACACATGTTAAGCTAGTTAACACCCAATCACCCCCTACATTGTCCTCATCTGGTAATTCTTTTACCGTATACGCACCTGCTGGAAGATTGGAAAAAGTTCTTGTATTAGGATGTGTAGCATCATTGGTAACACCATAAAGAGTAAAGGAAGAAGAACCCATTTCTTGTGAAGCTGTAAAACTAAAACTTTGGGTACTATCTGGTTTAGCATCTTTTATAATGGTAATACTTCCATTTTTAGCATTAGTAATAGTACAATATTTAGTTTCGCCAGCAGCTACATTTATATTAGTGCAATCATTACTTGTTAAGCTCCATCCAGTTGGAACTGTTTCAGTTACAGAATATGTTCCTGGAGTTACTTCATAATCTTTATCCGTAGAATCGGTAACAGTCCCAATTCCTCCACCAGTAATGGTGCCACTACCAGTTGCCTCAATTGTAAATGATGTAGGATCCGCTGCTGGTATAGTGGTTTTCTGAACAATGATATGTCCAGGTTTCCAAATCCCATAATACCAACTACTATCTGAATCCGTTACATTAACTCCGTTTGGAGGTGTACCGGTAACAGTAGCTGTATTAGAAAATTGTCCTTGAACAACAGTACCTGTAGCTTCACAGGTCATACTAGCACCTGATGCTAATGTTAATCCGCTATTTTGATTTCCCTCTGTTAATGGATCACAATCAATATTCGCTGATGGATTATCTACTACCGTTACATTAGTTAAATCAACATTACCAGTATTTTGCACAATATATTGCCAAGTAACAGAATCTCCTATATACAAATTAGGACCAGGAGCAGCTGAGACATCTTTATCATTAACCTTTTTAGTCAAAGTAATTTGTGGTTTCTCAACTAATACAGATGAAAGATGCCCTACCAAAAATGCAGAATTATCTTTTTCCTCTTCTGTAATAAATGCATCAACAGCAGTACCAGTAGGATAAGCATCTACAAAACCATCAATAACTAAAGTATATATAATATCCCCTATTGTAAATACTGTTGTACCATAGCTATTAGGAAAAGTTACCTTATCATCACATGCAGTCAAAGTCCTTTGATATATAGGGCAGTTCCCTTGACTATTTGAAGTTTCTTCTATACTAAAATCATATGACAATACAGCATTATCAATATCCGGTCTATTAAAATCTAATGTTATCTGAAGTTTAGCACCAGTAGCAGCTGTTCCATGACTAGTAGGCCAGTTCATATGTGTAAGCATTCCAAGATAGAATGTATCTCCTGTTTTAAATGATTGATTCCCACTATTTGTGAATTTCAGTCCGCTTTTTTGAGTACCAGCAGGCGTGCCCCATCTTATCTCGTTTGTACCAATACCCTGATATCCGCTTCCTCCAGAAATACTTGTCCAAACACCGCTAACAGAAGTTAAAGAAATAGGATCTGAAGGATTTTCTGTTAATGTGGGAGGTGTAAGTGATGGAGAAGAAGTAACAACTTTAATTGCATCAGTTAATGTAACTTCATTACTTACAAGACCTGTGCAACCATTCTCGCTATAGGCTAGCAAGGATAGGTTATACGAGCCTACAGTACTTGGAGCAATAATACCAAATTCCTCTGTATATGTACCCGACGAATAATGGTCACTCGTGTTAATACATATCCAGCTTCCTGAATCAATTTTGTACCCTGTAGCTCTCCAGTCATTATCACCTCCGCTACCACTTGTAGTAACTTGCAATTTTACTGTTATATTTGTACTTGGTGGAACTGAAACATATGGCATTCCATTTACCATTACCGTAGACAGTTTTGGTCCAGGATTAGTAACAATAAATAAGGTGAAATGGTCTAAATCTTTAATTTCAATACTATTATTTTCATTAACAATTTCATTATCAATCTCTTTTAAATCAGTTAATATACTATCCCTATCCTCTGCATATACAACCTTAATACCATCCTTAACAGAAGGTAATACTAAATCATATTCAAAAGTACCATCAATCATATCTGCTGTAATATCATATGCCTTATCACTTACAGCACCACTTACCTTTATCTCTTCTTCAGTAAGAGTTATTTCTTTTATTTTTACTGATGAAGGATTATCAGGAAGTTTAGTAAATATTATTTTAACTTTATCATTCTGAGGAGCAGTATACTCCTTATCTAATTCAACAGGATTAGAAGTAACAGCAGTATTACCATCTACTAACCATAAAGGTTTCTCTTGGGGAATTTCCTCTTTTACTTCAGTAATATTATTTTCAGGAACTACTTCCTCTGTAGGTGCAGCATCCTCCTCTGGAATAACATCTTGTACTACTTCTATAGGTGCAGCATTCTCCTGCGAAACTTCATCTATAACTTGCCCCATTACAATAGATTGAGGAAAAAAAGTATAAAAAACAACAAAAAGAGAAACAAAAATCTTATACAAAGATTTCTTAGTAGACCTCTTCATTAAAATAATATAATAATTTATTTTTAATTAAGAGATATATGTTGTATGGGGCAGGACTTAAACCAACACAACCTCTTTTAATTAGCAATTGGTTCTGTGGCTATCCTGTAATTAATAGAACAAAAGCTTCTATGCCACAATATCTGCATAATTATATATTTTTGTATAGCTAAAGTCAATGAAAATGGTATACCCTAAAGGTATACTCAGAAGCAACCCCATAGCTAGTATATTACTGGTTATACTTAACCTCTTTGTAGAACTTGCCCTTTCTTTTGATTAACTCTTTCCAATCTCCACTCTCAACTATATGTCCACTATCAAATACAAATATATGATCAAATATATCTAAAATGTCTGTATCTCTAGTTATTAGTATAACTGTTCTATTAGGGCCAGCAAATTTTAATATACCCCTCATTAACTTCTCTCTCGAAGGAGCGTCTATAAATGTAAACGGTTCATCTAATACAAAAATATCTCTATTCCTATACAACATTCTTGCAATTGCTAACCTCTGCCAATATCCAGGGGATAACTCTTTACCATCTAGATACTTACCTAACCTGAGGGTATCAGTAATACCCTCCTCTTTCATAAATTTATCAATTTCACATATCTTAATTACTCTATTGTATAAATCTCTATTAATTCTTTGACCCTCTCCAGTCAGAGTAATATTCTCTCTAATACTAAAACTGTAATTAACAAAATTTTGGAATGTAACAGCTATCTTGCCCTTAACTTCTCCCCTATCTAACTCTTTAACAGAGTAACCACCCATTAGATAATCTCCAGAGGTAACCTGATAAAGACCAGTAATTATCTTAATCAAGCTACTCTTACCAGAACCATCTCTACCAAAAAATGCTACTTTATCTCCTGCCTTTATCTTAAGAGATATATTCTCTAATACCTTCTTCTCTGGTTCGTCTGGATATGCGAAATCAAATTTAAGGAACTCAATATCAGGTGTCTCTCTCTTGGATAGTTTCTCATACCCATGGGTTTCATCACCAAATCCTCTAAAGTTTACAAATTCAAAATACTTAGATGTGTACGATAAATAATTGTCTAAAAGTGCAAATGTATTAAATATGTTAAACGCACTGTTATATACAACATCAACATAATTAAATAGGGCACTAAAGGAACCTATTGTTATCTTATTTATAACTGCATAAGCAAGTAAATATATTATGTATACATACTTAAATAACTGGCCAACTACATTTCCAAATGTCTCATCAATTGTAAAGTGTTTTCTTCTATGAAAAAGTCCCTTTAGATATCCATTCTTTGCGTTTAAGAATCTCTTCTTAAGAAAATCATATGTATTATCAACCCTTAGTTCGTTGAAGTTTCTAATATCCATACTTAACGTGTAATAGATATAGTTGGTTAATTTCAAAATACCCATCTTCTTATCATCATATATCTGTATTAACTTTCTATTAAAATGACAAAGTAATACCTCTGGCAAAACAAATACCGCTAGAAAAAGAACAGACCATCCTAAGTGGGTAGATAGAATTATAAAGGCAGTAGTACCCCTAGCTAACTGATATATTATTGTTGAGAAAGATTCATAAGAATTTAATAGGTTGTTAATTGAATAATTAGGTATATACTCCATTAAGTTTTGCAAAAGGGGTTTCTCAATATCCTGAAGATTAGAGTTTGATATTTTATTAATCATTCCTGCATTTGTATCTCTCCATACCTTATCCGTTATATTATTTCTGTAATTTATCCTAATTTTTGTCCCAATAGACACAAATAGCCCAAGTAAAAGAGATAAACAGAGGTAGTAAAATGAATCTGATTCTAAATACTGATATATATCAAAGCCCTCAAACTCTTTTATTACAGTAACAGTTGCATCTAGAAACTTTCCAGCAACAGTAATACCTATCATCTCTGCTACAGTAACTACTACAAAGAGTAAATCTCTGATTACTACATCTTTTGTATATCTACTGTAAAAGAATTTAATAACTAACCACAGAGTCTTTACATTATCTTGTATAATACCTTTCATACTAATTCTATAATATCATGTACACATGGTTAGAGATAACAAATACTTAGAAAATTTACTATATGACCTTTGGGAGAGTAATTTCTCTGATGTTGCAAGATTAAATCTTGTTACTATCAAATATGGAAAGCATTCTAAAAGACAGTTAGGAAGTATTAGATTAATTAAAGATATGGGTACATTTGAGAGATATATAAAGAGGTATAGACTAGAGAAGGATATGTTTGATAACCAGAGTGTATCATTAATAAATATTACTAGATACTTTATGTATGACTATGTACCAGAGTATGTTATTAAAGCAACCGTAGCACATGAGCTGTGCCACTATACTCATGGGTTTAGTTCTCCATTAGAAAAGAAGTTTAAATACCCTCATCAAGGAGGAGTTGTTAGAAAAGAGTTAAAAAATAGACATCTTTATGATATATATACAGATTCAAAGAGATGGTTAAAGGATAACTGGTTATCAGTTATTTCTTAAATAAGAAATCTCTTTCTATACATTTCACTTTCTCTGCCCAATATAATTCTTAAACATGGAACAGAACTACATAGGAGAAAATATTCGTAGATACAGAGAAAGAGCTAAGTTAACTCAACAACAGTTAGCAGATAAAATAGGGATAACATGGGAGATGATATCAAGATATGAAAGGAATGAGAGTTCTCCAATACATAAGTTAGATGATTTATCTAAAGCACTAAGTATATCCAAATCTGAAATATTAGAGAAACATATTCCCGAGAGATATAGCCACATAGAGTATAGGGTTCCTCTATTTATACAGTATCCTTCCTCTAAGAAATTCACCCCTCATTACACAAACTACTACTACATATGTCCTGAATGGATTTTAAAAAGAGATAGGGAGTGTATAGCTATTGATACTGCACTCATTGAGAGTGATTATGAAGAGTTTGGTAAGAGTGGGATTGTATATATCTCTACACAGGTTAAACCTGAATTAAATGATTTAATATTAGTAAAGGGTAGTAATCAACTAATAACAGAGAGATATCGTAGTAAAAATGGAAATATTTTAGGAAAGATATTGGCTCAAGAGGTTAGATATTAAAAAAGGGGGTTTTGAATACCCCCTTTAATATTTTCTAAATGTTAATACTACATCATTCCATCCATTCCGCCTGGTATTGGATTCTCATGTGTATGTTCCTCGGGAATCTCTGCTACTACTGCTTCTGTTGTAATTAACATAGTTGCAACTGATGCTGCATTTACTAATGCGAGTCTAGTTACCTTAACAGGATCTATAATACCCTCTTTAAGCATATCAACGAACTCATCTGTCTTGGCATTATACCCAATCCTATCATGACACTGTGATGCAACTACTGCACCATCCTTACCTGCATTCTCTGCAATCTGTTTTAATGGTTCACTTAGTGTATTTCTTAAAATCTCTAACCCTAACTGCTCATCTGGATCTTCAAATTTAATATCCTCTAAAACTGCTTTTGCATTGTGATATGCTAAACCACCACCTGCAACAACACCCTCTTCAATAGCTGCACGAGTTGCATTAATAGCATCCTCTACTCTTGCTTTCTTCTCCTTTGCCTCTACCTCTGAAGCTGCACCTACCTTAACAACTGCAACACCACCAGATAGCTTTGCTAATCTCTCTTGTAATTTCTCTTTATCATAATCAGAAGATGTTTTTTCTATCTGTGCCTTTATCTCACTTACTCTCTTTTTAATATCCTTATCACTACCACTACCCTCAACAATAACTGTCTCTTCTTTACTTACAATAATCTTCTTAGCAGCACCTAAGTCTGTAAGGCTTACAGAGTCTAATGTCTTCCCAACCTCTTCTGATATAAATTCTGCTCCCGTTACTACTGCAATATCTCTAAGCATCTCTTTCTTTCTATCTCCAAACCCTGGAGCTTTAATAGCTACTACATTAAGAGTACCTCTTAATTTGTTAACAACCAATGTCGCTAATGCCTGATTCTCAATATCATCAGCGATAATTACTAATGGCCTATCTGCGGCTGAGAGAACTTTCTCTGCTATAGCTTGTATATCTTGAAGATTAGAAAGTTTCTTATCTGTTACAAATACATATGGATTATCCATAACTGTTTCTAGTGTCTCTGTATCTGTAACAAAGTATGCACTAACATATCCTTGGTCAAACTGCATACCCTCTGTATACTCTACCTCATCGTCAAAACCCTTTGCCTCTTCAACAGTGATTACACCATCCTTACCAACCTTCTCAAATACCTTACCTATCATCTCTCCTAACTCTTTATCATTGTTTGAAGATATTGTTGCTACCTGAGATATCTCCTCTTGGTTCTTAATCTTTTTGGAAGATTTGATCAACTCTTCAACAACAATACTCACCCCTTTATCCAAACCCCTTTTTAAAGATATTGGATTAGAACCTGCCGTAACATTCCTAAAACCAGCATTAGCAATCGCTTGGGCTAATACTGTAACTGTAGTTGTTCCATCACCAGCTAAGTCATTTACTTTTCTAGCTGCCTCTTTGAGCATTTCTACACCAACATTTTTAAATGGATCTTTCTCCTCTATCTCTTTTGCAACAGTTACCCCATCCTTTGTTACAACCTGAGAACCAAAGGATTTAGCAATAGCTACATTTCTTCCCTTTGGACCTAGTGTAGTTTTAACTGCATCTGCAATAGTATCTACACCCGCTTTTAAAGCTTTTCTTGCTTCTTCATCATATATTATTGATTTAGCCATAGTAGTATATGTAAAAATTTATTTCTTGTTATTTTGAAACTGCTAATATGTCATCAGTATCAAGGATATACAACTCCTCTCCATTTATTTCTATCTCTTCTGGTGCATACTTTTTAAAGTAGACCATGTCACCAATCTTTACATCAAACTTTAACGCCTTCCCATCTTTATCTTTACCTTGACCTAGTTTAACAACTTTACCAAATGATGGTTTCTTCTCATCAGATGCATTCGGTGGTATTACAAGACCACCAGGAGTCTTTTCTTGAATATCCTCTGGTTTAACCAGTACTCTGTTTCCTAAAGGTTGTATTTTAATATCTTTTGCCATTTGTATATTTAAACAATTTAATTAGCAATTCGTAAAAGTGACTGCTAAGTATTTTAAGAAGATATCTGATAAATGTCAATATATTGACCCTTTGATTACTACAGACTCAGAAGTGAGTTCAATGTTCTCAATGTATCTTCCAACCAAACCATTTTCATTTAGAGTCACGATTGAATCGGCAATTCCTGTATTAATTGTACTAACTAATTTACTATTAAACATACTTACAGAAAAGGGTCCTACCTTAATATCTTTAATATATACCTGTGCACTCTGCACACTATCTTTATTTACATCAGTAGAAACCCATACTGAAAATTTTTGATATTTAATTTTTACATATATATCCCAAACAGAATCAGATGGTACTATGTACATCTCCTCAATACTAATACCCTCCTTAGCATACGAATCTAATACAGAAAGAATTACAGAGCCAACCTCTTGTACATTAAGTTCTAAAGATTCCACATCTTTAAGAGAGAGTGAGAACTGTGTAATCTTTTTGTTGAAATCCTTACCCTTAATTACCTCTCTATCTATTACATTCTCTTCATTAATCTGAGAGAGAAATTCTTTCTCCCATCCTCTATACCTAAAGAAAAAATATCCAAATATTATTGATACTATTAAGAGTAAAGAAGCAATAAAAATGAGTAATGAGAAAAAGAATTTCTTCATATATTAATTCTCTAAATTAGTACCATTTCTAAACCTTCCCTTTATTTTTCCCAATATATCCAATGCCATACCATACTCCTTTGGAGAAAATACCTTTGATCCAAGTAGGTATGATAGGAAGCCGTATGCAGATGTTACGGCTGTAAGTATTAATACATAAATTGTTCTACTAGTATCTAATTTAAAATCAAAGAGTTTGAATACAACATACATCCCTATTATCATAACTAACATATTAACCATCTTAAGTAAGATGGGATACATAGTCTCTTTCCAAGATAGTAACTTTCTAACTTTGTTTAACATAAATACAGAGATAATAGTTTGAAGTAAGTATGACAAACTTAAACTTAAGGCTAAACCGCCGACTGCAAGTGTAGAATCTCCTCTAGTAGTCATCCATACAGATGTATCCTTTAAGAAAGACTTTATGACTGGTAGTAAACCCTCTCCATTTGCGGTAGCGACCTGAACCCATACCTGTTCCAAAATCGGTCTCCAGTCATAGTAATGGCTAAAGAAGTTTGTAATGTAATACGCTCCAAGTAGGTTAATTACAATACCAAATAAAATTGCAATTAAAGGTCTCCATGTATTTTTAAGCGCATAGAAAGCCCTTAAGAGTATCTGCATAATAGTTTGACCCATTATTGATATGGTTAATAGGGCAAGACACCAGGCTGTTAATAGAGTATCTTGCCAATCGAATGCTCCTGTACCATAAATCAAACGAACAATAGGTAATCTTAGTACTAGCATTACGGCAATAGTAGGGAATATTAGGTATAAAGATAACTGTAAGGAATCATTTAATACCTTCTTAAACTCTCCATCTTCATTTTTACATGAGTGTTTTGCTAAATCAGGAAGTGCTACCTGTGCAACGGCACTCCCAATTATATTTATAGGAAATAGGTGTAAACTAAATGCAAATTTATACGCACTAAGAGCACCTGCTGTAAGAGTAAAACTGATAAAGGTATTAACAATGGTATTAAACTGCTCTCCAAGCACACTAAACATTCTAGGTAGGGCTAATTTAAAAGCCTTAATTATACTACTATTACCTATGACCTCTTTTACAGAGAGAATGGTACGGTTAGTTTCTTTGTAGTACTTAACCAAAGAAGGTATTTGAATTAATAGGTGTATGATAGAACCTATTACTGCGGATATAGCGATACCCATGACATCCAGTTTAAAGAATATGACCAGAATATATGTACCTATCATCATTGATAGATTGTAGAAAAGCGGTGCTAGGGTCGTAATAAAGAATTGCTTTCTTACTTGTAAATACGCTGTAACAAAAGCGCTTAAACTAAGAAAGAGAGGTGATATTAAACCTATTCTAAATAAATTCAGAAAAAGTGTGTAATCAGATTGGTTAATTCTATACCCGATATTTAATACTTTACTTGCATATTCATTACTAACAACCCAATTAGCTATTTGAGGAGAGAAGATAAATATCAAGAGAACTAACAGGGCACATAGAAGGAAAAATATACTGGTTAGCTGTTTAAAGAGTTTGTTAAATTGTTGATTCCCTTTATCATATAACTCATCTGTCAGTATAGGAATAACTGCTGCATTGATTGAACCTGCAACTACAACCATAAATATAATGTCTGGAATTGTAAACGCAGCCCAAAAGATATCTAATTCGTGTGATGCTCCAAATAGTTGAGCAAAGATTCTAAGTTTCCAGAAACCCAATATCTTGGTTAGAAACAGAATAAACATCACTGACAAAACACCGTTTTTCTTCATTACTTCAGATTATCTCCTCGATATATATTTAGCGAATAATATAATAAGGGAAAAGATGATATATTTCAAATATTTTTAACAAAATATTACTATACTCCTAATATGGATATTCTAAATTTTCTATTTCCAAAAGAGTGTATACTTTGTTCAAGGATAGGAAATGATATTTGTGATAGCTGTATTAAGAAATTCTCACATACTCTTCCCTCCTGCCCAATTTGCAACAAAGTAAATATGGGATATGAATCCCACAATGAATGCTTCGATATTAAGATACATTTTTTTACAGGATGGTACTTAAGTAAAGATATTGAGTATAAACTCTTACAAAAAAGTATCTCTTCTATATATTCCCCATATACCTATCTATTAGATAAGTTAATTGATTATTTAAATATTAAAGATGTAATCCATAACTCCACACTACTTCCTTTATTTGTAGAGGATAGAAATGAGTATTTAATAAACAAGAGATTAGTAAATCATATTAAACAAAAAAATCCCCTAAACAAGAATATTCTTTTTGTTGGATATCTATTAAATAGTGACAAAATTGTTAGAGATAATTTAAAAAGACTCCCACTGTGGGAGTCTTTTAATATCTCTTTCTTAACTCTTTTTAAATCTATTCAGATGCAGGAGTAGTGTCTTGTTCTGTATTGGTTTCTTCTTCATCCAACTCCTCTATATCATCTATCTGTTCTACCTCTTCATTTGCACCGAGCTCTTTTAGAGATGTAATAATATTCTCATATATCTCTCCGGAGTCAAGCTTGTTTAATTCTAAGACCTCTTTAGCTGCCTGTAGATATACAACCGCATTCTCTTTATCTCCTTTCTCATTTAAGATACTAGCTGATAGGACTAAAGATGGAACATGTTGGCCATTAATATTTAGTACAGATCTAAATGCCGCAAAAGCTTTATCATAGTCCTCCTTCACCATATATATCTGACCTGCTTTGTAGTATGAATCGTAATCTAGCGGATTAAGATTTATACAACTCTGAAGAGAATTTAAGGCGTCCTGACTGTAATCCGATAGGCCTACGGTTATCAACCCAATATACACTGCAGCTCTAGCATTCCAGTTTGCATATGTTAAGCTTGATGTCTCAATAGCTTTCCTAGATAAATCTAAGGCTGTATTCTTCCAAGTTGTAATACTGGATAATATCCCTTCTTTTTCATCATCTTTT
>Ga0116144_10004988_pt1 | contig 12264 bp, 9 predicted proteins | sample AD_UKC035_MetaG_FD_89746 | JGI IMG/M metagenome (GOLD analysis project Ga0116144, IMG submission 89746) | Active sludge microbial communities of municipal wastewater-treating anaerobic digesters from USA - AD_UKC035_MetaG | ecosystem: Engineered > Bioreactor > Anaerobic > Digestate | place: USA... | reverse complement strand
TGCCCTTCGCCCAGCATCAGATCAGTCCTCTCGGTGCTCATGCCACTTCAACGCTCAGCTTCGCCCGCGGCTGTCGGGGTTATCCCAAATCTTCACAAGCTCTCAGCCGCACCTGCCCGCCGGGTCGGTTGTACTTGATGGCGTTGGAGAGCAGGTTCAGCAGCACCTGCCGCGCCCGCACCTCGTCGGCCCAGACGTGCTCGTCGGGCAGGGGATCGACCCGGAGGGCGATGCCGCGCTTGCCCGCCTCGCGCTCGACGAGGCTGAGTGCGGAATCCACGAGTTCCTGCACGGGCAGCGCCCGCGGCGACAGGTGCAGGTCGCCGGACTCGGCGCGCGAGAGGTCGAGCACGTCGTCGATCAGCGCCAGCAGGTGGCGGCCGGCATCGTCGATGTGCTCGAGCCGGCGCCGGCGTTCGGGGGAGCGTTCCCTGCCGTCGTCCTCGCGCAGCAGTTGCGTGAAGCCGAGCACGGCGTTCAGCGGCGTGCGCAACTCGTGGCTGATGCGCGAGAGGAAGCGCGACTTGGCGCGGCTCTCGGCCAGCGCCAGCTCGCGCTCGCGCAGGGCGTGCTCGGCCTGCACGAGGTCGGTGATGTCCCAGTTCAAGCCGATGCGGCGCGTCTGCTTTCCGGTTTCGTCGCGGAGCGCCACCGAACGCGAGGCCAGCCAGCGTACCGTGCCGTCGGGCCAGACCACGCGGAAGCTGCCGCGCCACTCGGCGTCGCTTTCGAAGGCCTTCGCCTGTGCCGGGATGATGTCGGCGCGGTCGTCTGGGTGCAGGTAGCTCCAGACCTCGTCGGGGTGGATCGGGCGTCCCGGTGAGTCGACGCCCCGCAGCCGGAACATCGCTGAGTCCCACGTCGCCTCCCCGGTGGCGCTGACGTACTCCCAGCTCGCCATGCCGACGGCCGATGCCGTCAGCTCCATGCGCTGGTGGGATTCGCGCAGCCGCTGCAGCGTCTCGTGCTGCTCGGTGACGTCGATCGTGATGCCTTCCATGCGGCCCGGGCCGTCCGGGCCTGCGGCCGTGATCTGGTCGCGCGTGACCATCTAGCGTACGCGGCCATCGGGATGGAGCGCGCGAAACTCGATCTCGAAAGGGCCGGCGCCGTCCGGCCCGAAGCGCGTCGCCAGTGCGGCGAGGCGGGCGCGGTCATCGGGATGCGCGCAGCGCCGCAGCCAATCGCCAAAACGCAGCGGTCCCTGCGCCGGGTCGAGCCCGAAGAGCTCGAAGTTGCGCGCGTTCCAGTCGGGCCGCGCGCCGTCGTCGATGAGCGAGGACCACAGCCCCAGACGCGCGGCCTCCGCGGCCGACTCGAGGCGGCGGCCGAGCTGCTGCGCGCGCTGCGCCTCCTCGACGCGGGCGGTCTCGTCGAGCATCATGCCGACGAAGGCGGTGGGCTCGCCGTCATCGTCGAACTGCAACGTGCCCCGCACCAGCACATGGCGCCAGCCGCCCTCGGGGCGGCGGTAGCGAACGGCCAAGTCGGCGGACGGTTCCCCCCTGCGCGCGCGGTCGGTCCACGCGTCCACCGCCGCCACATCGTCGGGATGGATCTGCTTGCGCACCTGGATCGCGGGGTGCCCATCGGCCGCGAACGCGAGCCCGACATGGCGCGCCGCACGCTCGTCCAGGCGGACGCGTCGCGCGGCGAGATCGTGCCGCCAAAGGCCGATGTCGCTGAGCTGCAGAGCGAGCTGCAGCTCCTCGCGCAGCTTCTGCGCCTGGCGCGCCAGCTCGTAGGTGACGGTGTCGTCGGCGTTCACGCCCACCACGCGCACCGCGCGCCCCTGTTCGTCGTGGATCACCTTCCACTGCGAGTGGATGTGCCGCATCTGGCCGTCGGCGCGACGCAGGCGCATGCGGCTCGAATGGTTGCCCGCCTTGCCCAGCGACGCGACGAAGTTGCCGCGCTCGCGGTCTTCGGCGACGAACTGCTGCGAGGCGTCCTTGTGGGCCGGCGCCGGGGTTCCGGGCGCAGGGACCGGCAGGCCGAAGATGCGATACATCTGCTCGTCCCAGCGGCCTTGCATGGTCGCCGGATCGCGTTCGAAGACGCCCGCGTTGCAGAACTCCTGCAGCAAGGCCACGCGTTCGCGCAGATCGGCGATCGTGCGCTGGGCCGGTTCGGCCTCGTCCAGGGGCTCCAGCCGCACGAGCCGCAGGCCGTCTGCGGCAGGCGCCATGTCCACGTGCCAGCGCGCGCGCAGTCGCTGCAGCAGCGGTTCGGCATCGCCATCTTCCTTCGAACAGGCCTGTGCGAACGCTTGTGAACGCCAGACGACGCGCCCGTCTGCATCGACGAGCGCCAGCGCGGGCGCGGCCGCGCCCAGCGCCGCCAGCAGCGTCGTTGCGTCCGGGGTGCGGGCCATGGGCGATCTCGGGGCGGGGGGCGGGATCACGCGGCCACTGTAGCGTCTTCGGCCGGTACCCGGCCGGTCAGCTGAAGTGCAATCCGCCGATGCACAGCCAGGGCAGCGCCTGGATGCCGCGGTCGATGCGCTCGCGGCTGACCGCGCGCACCTCATGCAGCATGCGCGCGACGTTGCCCGAGATCATCGTCTCGGCCAAGGCCGCGCCGACCTCGCCGGAGTCGATGCGGAAGCTGTTCTTGATGACGCCCGAGAAGTCGCCGTTGGGTGCCGGGCTTCCCATCGAGAGGCGATCGACGAGCGCGCCGCGCCGCACGCCGGCGACGATCTCGGCCAGGGGCGTCCGGCCGCCGCGCAGCTCCCAGCCCTGCGCGGCCACGGGGCGGTGCGGCAGGCCGGTCTTGCGGCTGCCGTAGAAGCTCGGCATGAGCTGCGTCAGCACGCCGGCGTCGAGCAGCGTCGTCGGCGGCGTGACGAAGGCGTCGCCGCTCAGCGGCACGCAGCCCGGCGCGTCCCAGCGGCTTTGCAGCGTCAGCAGCGGCGAGGCCACGCGCTGCCCCACGCGTTCGCGGTAGATCGAGCTGCCGTCGATCAGCGGGCCGTCGCCGAGTTGCTCCATCAGCCAGGAGATCAGGTCGTCGACGGCGCCCGGCGCCAGCACCACGTCGCCGACGAAGCGTTCGCCCAGCGGCTGCGTGCGCACCTGCTGCACGAGATCGCGCATCATGCGGTCGATGCCGAAGAGCGTCGGCGCATCGGTCAGGTCGTCGGCGGTGCCGCCGGCGAAGTTGAAGGAGCTCGTCTGCCCGTCCTCGCGCGCGAGGCCGAAGACGGAAAGCTCGTACCAGCCGAGGTCGGCGGCGATCACGCTGCCCGCTCCCGCGGGGGAATGCGTGAGCGTGTGCATGCGGCTGCGCACGTGCGCGGCCAGCCCTTCCTCGATCATCATCGCCGGCGCGTTCGCGGCGCGCCACTCCAGCAGGTGGCGCAGCGCACTCGCGAGCTGCGCCGGGTCGGCCTCGCGCGGGCCGCGCGCGAAGTTCGCCGCCTGCGCGGTGGAAACGGCGTTCGCGTCGTCCACGGGCGCCGAGCCGGCCGCGCTCCAGAGCGACTCGATGAAGGCGGCGATTCCCGCTGCCGACAAATCGTTGCCATCGGCCGAGGCGCGGCGCCCGCCGACGATGCCGGTGGCCGCGAGCCGGCGCGACGCCGTGCTGCGCAGCAGGCTGGGCTCGTTGTGCGCGAGGTTCAGCTCCTGGCGGTGGCTCTCGCTCACCGTCACCTGCACCTGCTCGAAGCCGCGCGCGCGCAATGCGGCCAGCGCCGCTTCGGCGCTGTGGGCGGGGTCGAAATCGCTCGTCATCGCCGGCGCCCCTTCACTGCCCGCCCAGGTGCGCGCGCGTGCGCAGCGCCGGGCCGCCGACGGAGACGACCATCGGCTGCTTCTTGCCGCAGTAGCCGTTGCAGCTCCACTTCATCTCGCGGCCCACGCCGTCGACGTCCCGCAGCACCTTGAGCGCACTGCCCGAGAGCGTGGTGTCGCGGATCGCGCGGCCGAGCCTGCCGCCGCGGATCTCGTAGCCGAGGTTGACGCCGAACATGAACTCGGTGGTGGCATCGGCCTGGCCGTTGCTCGTGTCCAGCAGCAGATAGCCTTCATCGACGCCTTCGATCAACTCCTGGAGCGAGCTCGTCCCGGGCAACACCGCGGTGTTGCGCATGCGTACGAGCGGCTCGTCGTCGGGCCCGTAGGCGCGCGCGTTGCCGCTGGGCTCGAGGCCCAGGCGTGCCGCGGTCTCGCGGCTGTGCATGAAGTCGCGCAGCACGCCGCGCTCGATCATCGTCACGTCCCGCGCCGGCGTGCCCTCGTCGTCGGCGTACACCGGGCACATCAGCTCGCGTCCGTCCCAGTGGTGCGCGAGGTCCATCATCGTGATCAGTTCGCTGGCCACGCGCTTTCCCCGGAGGTCGGCGGTGACGGCGCCCGAGAGCACGGCGTCGGCCTCGCAGGGGTGGCCCATGGCCTCGTGCGCGAGCATGCCGGTGAGATCCGCCGAGAGCACCACCTGCTGCTCGCCTCCGCGCGCGGCGACGGCATGGCGCTTGGCCTGCAGGTGCCCGTGCAGGACGTCCAGCCGCGGAGCCAGCGTCGCCAGCGACCAGTCGATGTCGGCGAGGCTGCCCAGGCCCGAGACGATCTCGGTGAGCTCGATCGGCGCGCCCTCCTCGTCCTCGCCAACGAGCACGACGTAGACGGCAGCCCGCTGGATGCGCGCCAGGGAATCGGCGCCGGCATCGGTCTGCAAGCGCTTGACGTGCGCCTCGTCGGTGAGCATCACGCGCGTGCTGCGCAGACCCGGGTACTGCTTCATGCAGTAGGCGTGCAGCGCCGCCATGCGCTCGCCGCATTCGGCTGCGGAAAGCGGCGTGCGGCCCTGTCGGCGCTGCTCGCCACGGTCGTGCTCGCCGGGCAAGGCCAGCGCCGTGCGCGCGCCGAAGCCCGCCATCGCCGCGGCGTTGCGCAGCGCCTGCTCCCGCACGCGGGCCTGCACTTCGGCGGCGCCGGCCGGGGCCGAGGCGAAGCCCCAGTAGCCGCCGCGATAGGCGCGCGCGCTCACGCCGGCCTGCACGCTGCGCTGGTTGCCGGTGAGGTTGCCGTCGACCATGAGCATGCGCATCTTGCGCAGCTCGTGGTGGCGGGTTTCGAGATGGCTCGCGGTCGGGGACATCGGGGCAGGGGGCGCGCGCGCCGCGCACGCTGGTCGGAAACGGGGCCGGGCATGATACGAGGCGTGCGGCCCGCGCGCCGACGTGGGGCTTGCGCGGCGCCGCTGCCGTCGACGCCATGGCCTGTCGACACGAACGCAAGCCATCGGCGATGACCGCGCAGCCGATGAAGCCGCCGCTCAGCGGTAACGCTGCAGGTAGCGTCGCTCGAAGCTGCGCTTGACCCAGTGGAACACCGGGCTCGAGGGCAGCAGCCAGTTGCGCTTGGGCGTGCGCCAGATCAGCGTGCCGCGGTCGAGGCTGTCGACGATGCAGGCGAGCTCGACCTCGAAGGTCACGGCACTGCGCTCGCCGCGCAGGTCGCCCAGCAGGTTGGCCGCCGCGGCCACCGCCTGCAGGTCGGCCATGTGCGCCTGCTTCGGCAACCAGTCCGGCCCCGGGAAGCTGCCCGAGTCGCCGGCGACGACGACGCGCTCCCAGCCCGGGACGCGGCAGTGCGCGTCGGCCTGAAGCAGGCCGCCGGGCGAGCGCGGCAGCTCGGTGGCGTCGAACCAGGCGTTGCCGGTCATTCCCGGCATGAAGAGGATGAGGTCGGCGCCGATCTCGCCGCCCTCGGTCACCACCTTGTCGGCCTCCAGCCGCATCATCTTGTGCCCCAGGTGCGTGGCGATGCCGCGTCGCGACATCTCGCCGAGCAGGTGCTGCACCGCCTTCGGCCCGAGGCGGTTGCCGGGCTCGCGCGCGGGGCTGAAGAAGCTCAGCTCGAAGCGCTCGCGCCGCCCTTCGCGCCGAAGCTGCTGATCGATGCCGAAGAGGAACTCGAACATCGGCCCGCCGCGCATCGCCGCGGGTTCGTTGGGGTTGCCGGCAAAGCCGACGGCGATGCGCCCACCCTGCAGCGCCTGCAGCCGGTCGCGGATGCGCTCGGCCGCGGCGATGCCTTCGCAAGGCGTGATCGCGTGCTCGATTCCGGGCAGTTTCTTGATGAAGCGGCCGCCGGTGGCGATCACCAGCCCGTCGTTGCCGACTTCGCCGGAACTCGTGTCGACGACGCGGCCGCGCTCGCGCAGGCCGGTGACTTCACCCGCGTGGAACCGCACGCGCATGCGCTGCAGGAAGTTCGCGAGCGGAACGACCAAGTCCTCGCGCCGGCGCAGCCCGCTCGGGATCCAGATGATCCCCGGCAGGTAGTGCAGTTCGGCGCGCGGCGCCACCAGCGTGATTTCCACGTCGGCATCGCGGCGGCGGAGTTCGCGGATCGCCGAGAGCCCGGCGAAGCCGGCTCCCAGCACGGTGATGCGGTGCTTGTTCATCGTTCGGGGCCGCTGGGCGCGGGTCCCTTCGTTGATACCCTGTGGAGTATGCCGCATCGGCGGCGCGGCCGTGCGCCGGTACGGCCGTGCGGCGATGACCTTGCACGCTGCGCGCGCGCAGGATCGTGCCCGTCGCCGGGATCGGGGTCCGGCGCCGCGGGCGGATCCGGCACGATCGCGTCGGCCTCGATCTCCACCAGCAGGGCCGGGTCGACGAGCCGGCTCACCTCGACCAGCGTCGCCGCCGGGCGTACGGCGGCAAAGAACTCGGCATGCGCACGTCCGACCTCCGGCCAATGCGCGATGTCGGTGACGAACATGCGCGTGCGCACGACGTGCTGCAGCGTCGCGCCGGCCTCTTCGAGCGCGGCCTGGATCGTGCGCAGCGCCTGCATGGCTTGCGCGTACGGGTCGCCGGGGCCGACGATGCCCTGCGCGGTCGCCGCCGTCGTTCCGGCCACGCTCACATGCGAGCCGACGCGCACCGCGCGCGAGTAGCCGACGGCCTCCTCCCAGGGGCCTCCGCTCGAGATCGTCGTCCGTGCCGGCTTCATGCGGTCGATTTCCTTGCTGTGCCTGGATCCTGGCCGCACATCATGCACGCCGCTGCACGCCACTGCGGAGAGGAAGGCCCGGAGCGCGTCGACCGGGTTCGCGCGGGTCAGGGGCGCGTTGCCGGGCTCGTGCCGGCCAGGGCGCGCTGGGTGCGGCACTCGAGGTCGATCGCGCGCTCGAACTTGTCGAGCCCGATGTCGTTGAACACGCGCTTGAACCGGTGCGCCACGTCCGGCCGCAGCGCGCCCAGTCGCGCGGCGACCTGCTGCGCCGCAGCTTCGAGTTCGGCGTCCGGAACCACGTGCCACGCCAGTCCCCAGGCTTGCGCCTGCGCCGCCGTGAAGGCATCGCCGAGCAGCGTCAGCGCCTTGGCCCGCGCCAGACCGGCGTAGGCGGTCAGGGTGGCGCTCGCGCCTCCGGTGACGAAGACGCCGAGCTCCGCCTCCGGCAGCTTGAAGCGGCTGTTCTGCGCGGCGACGACGATGTCCGCGTTCAGCATCCATTCGAGCCCGGCACCGACCGTCCATCCATGCACGGAGAAGAGGACGGGCTTGGTCAGGCGCACGATCGCCCGGGACACCGCCTGCACCAGTTCGAGGTCGGTCTCCGTCGGCGCCGCGGAGACGTCGCGTCCGGCGCAGAAGGCGCGACCGCTGCCGCGGACGCGAACCACGCGCACGGCGTCGTCGGACCCGACGGCGTCGAGCGCATCGAGGATCGCCCGCGCCATCTCGTTGTCGATGGCGTTGAGCTTGTCCGGACGGTTCAGCGTCAAGGTCGCCAGGCCGTCCGCGGCCTCGAGCAGCAGTTTGGGCGATGTCATCGCCCGCGATTGTGATGGCGCGCGGGCTCCGCGGGCAATGCTCGCCCCGTCGCCGGATCTCTGCGGTGCTCTCCGGTGCCGCCCCGATGGCGTGGATCACTACACTGGGGCGACTCCTTCATGCACGACACTTCACCGGTTTCGAACCGCGCACGGACACGGCCATGAGTGACCCGCTCACCGACTGGATCGGCCGCAGCGAGACGCTGCGCGACACGATCACCGCCGCCCCGGTGCGCGGCCTGAACGCGACCCTGGACCACCCGGCGCTCGCGGTCGGGAACGGCACGCCGCTGTTCCCCTTGTGGCACTGGCTGTACTTCCTGCCGCAGCACCGCCAGAGCGAGATCGGCCCGGACGGTCACGCCAGGCGCGGCGGCTTCCTGCCGCCGGTGCCGCTGCCCAGGCGCATGTGGGCCGGCAGCCAGTTGGAGTTCCGCTCGCCCGTGCGCGTCGGCGACGCGGTCGAGCGCAGCTCGGTGATCGCCGACGTGACGACGAAGAACGGGCGCACCGGCCGGCTCGTGTTCGTCAGGGTGCGGCACGAGCTGCGCTGCAACGGCGCGGCCGATGCGGCCATCGTCGAGTTCCACGACATCGTCTACCGCGAAGCGAAGAAGCCCTCCGACGTCGAGCCGCCGCCGGTCGCCGCCGCCCAGGGCGAGTGGCAACGGCAGATCGTGCCCGACGACGTCCTCCTCTTCCGCTACAGCGCGCTGACCTTCAACGGCCATCGCATCCACTACGACCGCCGCTACGCGACGCAGGTCGAGGGCTACCCCGGCCTGATCGTGCACGGCCCGCTGATCGCGACGCTGCTGATGGACCTGGTGCGCCGCCACGCGCCGCAAGCGCAGGTCACCGGCTTCCGCTTCAAGGCGGTGCGGCCGACCTTCGACCTGCACCCGTTCAAGGTGAACGGCCGGCGCGACGGCAACGAGGTGAAGCTGTGGGCGCAGGACCACGAAGGCTGGCTGACGATGGACGCGACCGCCGTGCTGAAGAATCCGCCATGACAGCGCTGCACGGCATCACCGTCGTCGCCGGGGACATCCGGTTCGAACTGGACGCGGTCGACGGGTTGCGCCGGGTGCGACTGCGCACCCCGGGGCGAGTCAGGCCAGGCGCAGCGCGACGACGCCGGCGACGATGGCCACCGTGCCCAGCCCCCGCTGCCAACCGAAGCGCTCGCGCAGCATCCACGTCCCCAGCGCCGCGGCAAAGAGCACCGAGGTCTCGCGCAGCGCGGCGACACTGGCCACCGGGGCGCGCGTCATCGCCCACAGTGCGATCGCGTAGCTGCCGATCGACGCCGCGCCGCCGACGGCCGCCAGCGGCCAGCGCGCGCGCGCATAGGCGAGGACGCCGCGACGCCCGGCGCGGTCGCGGCGCGAGAGCACGAGCAGCGGATAGGGCAGCGCGTTGATGACGAAGAGCCAGAGCGGATAGCGCAGCGCGGCGCCGCCGGCGGCCACTTCGGCGCGCACGCCCAGGCCGTCGACAAGCGTGTAGGCGGCGATGATGGCGGCGTTGGCGACGGCAAACGCCATGGCTTTGCCGTGATGCAGCGCCTGACCCGGATGCGCCAGGCCCACCAGCCCCACGCCGAGCGTGATCGCCAGCACGCCGGCCCAGGTCGCCGCCGCCGGCACCTCGCCCACCACGGCGGCGCTGACCAGCGCCACGAGCAGCGGCGCCAGGCCGCGCATGATGGGATAGGTCAGGCCGAGTTCGCCGTGGTGGTAGGCGCCGGCCAGCGCGCTGTAGTAACCCACGTGGACGACGAGCGAGGCCGCGAGATACGGCCAGGCCGCGGCCTGCGGCAGCCCGGCGGCGAGCGCGAGCGGCAGCGCCACCCAGCCGCCGAGGAAGGTGATGAGCGCGTTGTCGACGCTCTTGTCTCCGGCCGACTTGACGAGCACGTTCCAGCCCGCGTGCAAGGCGGCAGCGAACATCACGGCGAGCACGACGATCCACGTCATGGGCGCGACGGCATCACGTCAGCGCGGCCGCTCCTCGACGCTGGCGAGCTGCGAGTGGCGCAGCCGCGTGCTGGCCAGCGCGCCGGCCGACTCGAGGATCGGGTAGGCGATCGAGCAGATGTGCGAGTTGATGCGCTTGAGCTCGCCGATCAGGTCCAGGTGCAGCGAGCTGGTCTCGATGCTCTGCGCCGTGTTGTCCTGCAGCCGCATGATGTGGTTCGCGGCGTACTCGCGCTCGAGGTCGCGAAAGCGCGCCTTCTCCTCCAGCAGCCGCTGCGCGTCGCGAACGTGGCCGTCGAGGAAGACGCTCGTTCCCAGGCGCAGGTTGGACAGCAGTCGCTCGTGCAGGTGGAGGATCTCCGCCATGCCGGCCTCGGAGAAGCGCCGCCCCTTGCGGATCTTCTTGTCCTCGAGGTCCTGCAGGATGCGCTCGATGCAGTCGCCGATCTGCTCCATGTTGATGGTGAAGCTGACGATGTCGGTCCAGCGCCTGCCTTCGCGCTCGGACAGCGCCTCGCGCGAGATCTGCGTGAGGTAGAACTTGATCGCCGAGTACAGCTCGTCGACGACGTCGTCCATGCGCCGCAAGCGTTCCGCGAGCTGGAGGTCGTTGTCGCGCATCACCGGAACGATGCCGCGCAGCATGGTTTCGACGACGTCGGCCTGGTGCAGCGCTTCGCGCGCCGCGCAGCTGATCGCCAGGCTGGGCGTGGCCAGAGCCACCGGGTCGAGGTAGCGCGGCTGGTCGCCGCGGCCGAGCGCGCTCGGCTTGGGCAGCGCGCGCTCGGTGATGCGCGCCACCGGGCCGATGAAGCCGATGAAGACCAGCGCCATCAGCACGTTGAACCCGAGGTGGAAGAAGACCACCTGCTGATGCACGTCGGCGACGTGGTTGTGCAGCAGCAGCCGCGCCTCGGGCAGCAGCGGGACCATGAGCGCCGCGCCCACGGCCTTGAAGATGAAGTTCCCCAGCGGCAGCCGCCGCAACTCGGCCGCGCCCGAGGCGGTGACGAGGATCGCCAGCAGCGCGCTGCCGACGTTGGCCCCGAGCACCAGGCCCAGCGCCACCGGCAGCGTCAGCAGGCCCTGCGCCGTCAGCGTCGCGGTGAGAAGCACGACCGCCAGGCTGGAGTAGCTCATCACCGCCAGCAGGCCGCCGGCCAGCAGGTGCAGCCCGACGTCGTCGGGCAGCGCCGCCAGCAGTGCGCGCACCTCGGGCGACTCGGTGAGCGGACGCGTGGCGACGACGATGAGCTGCAGCGCCAGCGTGATGAGGCCGAGGCCGATGAGCACGCGCCCGATGCGCCCGAGCATGCCGCGCTCGCTGGCGACGAAGAGGACGACGCCGACGAGGATCAGCAGCGGGCTCAGCCAGGAGAGGTCGAAGGAGAACACCAGCACCATCAGCGCCGTGCCCACGTCCGCGCCCAGCATCACCGCCAGCGCCGGCGTCGTGCCGACGAGCCCGGTGCCGACGAAGCTGGCGACGATGAGGCAGGTCGCGGTGCTGCTCTGCAGCAGAGTCGTCACGCCCAGGCCCGCGAGCATCGCGCTCGCCCGGTTGGCGACGCTGCGCGCGAGCACGCTGCGCAGGTTCTCGCCGAAGGCGCGCAGCACCCCGGTGCGGACGTTGTAGATGCCCCAGACGAGCAGGGCGATGGCGGCGAGCAGATTGAGGAGATGGATCACGAGGGCGTCGCGGCCGCACCGGCAGCCGGATCCCCGATGTTAGTGATTCCCTCGCCCGAGAGCGCCATATGGCGTCTCTCGGCGCCGTCGGGGAACGCGCATAATGCGCGCGCCAACCGCTCATTCCATGCAAGCGCCCCCGCTGCTCGTCGGCGTTTCCGCCCGCATCTACTACCCCGGAAGCCAAGGGCCGCTCCCGGGCGTCTTCACCAAGACGCTGCATTACCTGGAGCAGTCGGTCGCGCACTGGGTGCTTTCCGGCCAGGCGATGGCGGTGATGGTCCCGGCCGTCACGCGCGACAGCATCGTGCAGCGCAGCGACCTGGATCTCGACGACTACGCGCAGGCGCTGGACGGCCTGGTGCTGCAGGGCGGCAACGACGTCGCGCCCGAGTTCTACGGCGAACGGCCGCTGTCCCCGGAGTGGGCCGGCGACGCCGTGCGCGACCACTACGAGATCGAGCTCATCCGCGCCTTCATCGCCGCCGGCAAGCCGGTGTTCGGCATCTGTCGCGGCTTCCAGCTCCTCAACGTGATGCACGGCGGCACGCTGTGGCAGGACATCGCGACGCAGCGCCCGGGCTCGCAGCTGCACCGCGACGTCGGGCGCTACGAGCACCACTTCCACCGCGTGGCGATCGAGCCCGGAACGCGCCTGGCCGAGTTCGCGCAGTGGCTCGACGGCCTGGTGCTGATGGGTGGCTCGGACCTCTGGCCCGGCAGCTATGGCGAAACGCCGCTGCAGGAGCGCTGGCAGGGCGACCGCGTGCGCGACGAGTACGAGATGGCGCTCGCGCGCGC
>Ga0116144_10004979_pt1 | contig 12286 bp, 16 predicted proteins | sample AD_UKC035_MetaG_FD_89746 | JGI IMG/M metagenome (GOLD analysis project Ga0116144, IMG submission 89746) | Active sludge microbial communities of municipal wastewater-treating anaerobic digesters from USA - AD_UKC035_MetaG | ecosystem: Engineered > Bioreactor > Anaerobic > Digestate | place: USA... | reverse complement strand
TGCTTGACGTGATTCTTTCCCAACTTCCAGGTGACAAACGCTCCAGGCCGGATCATGCTGACGCCATAGCTTCCGCACCGCTGCACGACCATGCCTTTAAGGAAGTCGCCGAAGTCTTGCCGCTGTTGCTGATGCCAGCGAAAAAGCTTTCTCCATTTCCTGCGGTACAGCCAGTTCTTCATCCACTGCATCATGCCTGCGATCCTTTGGCTCGGTCAATTGCTCGACTCGCTTGTTGGGGTGTCATTTTCTGGGGATTGGCGATCCCCAGTCGAAGCATCAGGGCGACTTGCTTGCTGCTTGGCCCACTTCGTTTCCACTGCTTTGCGTTTAAGTGGTTCAGATACGCCACGTCTTCAGGGCTGTTGCCTCCTGTCAGGAGGGTAATCATCCTCCCTGCTTGTGCCTTGGTGGGAACGTAACTCAAAAAGTCCATGCCCAGCATGTGCAGGTATCGAAGCTGCTTTTCGCTGGCATCGTTGGAGTTGCGAGACTCCATGTCGTATGGCATCCCAGCGCCTACATCCTGCTGGCTGCCAATCTGGTGAACCGAATACTTCACCTTGGCATCGAACCTCGCCCGTTCGGCCGCCTCCCTGCGGCGCCTCTCCTCCTCAGCTTCCCGCGCCTGCCGAATCCGTTCGGCTGCCTCCTTGGCAGCTTTCTCGTCCGCAATCTGACGTTGCGCTTCGGCGATGCACTCTTGAGGGTCAGGCATTCCACCCTCCAGGGCGATCTCCTCGGCGCGGGCCACGACCTCATCCTCTAGTCCGTCCGCGAAAATCTGCACGGTAGATGCACAGTCGGCGAGCCCCGTAATCCCCACCAAGTCAATGACGAGAGCCCGTGGCTTCCGGCTGTTGGCAATCGCCTCCAGTCTCTCCTGGACGGTGTTCAAACCGTTGATGCAGCCACGCTCGGGGCGAGACGCACGGCCTTTCATCTGCTCTGCCAGGCTCGCCGCCGCTTTGCTGACGGGGCGAAAGACTGCGACGGCAGCAATCTCAGGATCGTTGTAGCCCTCCTTGCAGTTGGAAACGATTACTCCGTTGGCCGTGAAGCGGTTACGCGGTCCGGCGTTTACGATGTCGTAGACATCCGCTTCCTCCGGTTGCTGGCTTGGGTTGACTGAGTGGCGTACCGCAAATTCCCTGGGCAGTAGTGGCCATTGTTGTCGATCCTGTCCAGGGTCATGTTCCGGTGATCGCCAAGGTTCTCCAAAATCCACTTGGCCATCGCCTGTGTCGATGGAAACAGGAACTGAATCCCACGTCCGCCATAGTCGGGATAGTCGGTTGCTTGCGGGTTCGTGCATCGCTGCTTGGCAGCACGACAGCGATACAAAAGCCATAACGGTACGCCTGACCGCTTGGAGCACGACTTGCATCCAGCCTGTCCCGAGACCAGGGACGATGTGGGCTTGATCGACTCTCGCCCGCAGTCGATGCAACGCACCAGCAATCCACCTCGCTGCGACTTGCCAGTACGTACGACATCCCCAGTAACGACCAGCAATCTCCCGCAGACAACAGAGCCAGCGGGAATGAACGTCGTGAAGTCGCAGTTCAGGCTCCTGGCCACGCACGCACGGCAATGAGACTTCCCGCGACGAAGCGAGTAGTACATTTTCGGACGAGTTGCGCCACATTGAACGCACACCGTGTCGAGGTGCGGCTGGCCGCATTTGCCGCGTAACACCATCTCGCCGGTAGTAACCATCAGACTCCCGAATCGCATTCCCATCAATTCCGGAAACACACAAGGCAATTCGCTCTTGCTTACACTCGGCAAGTGGTTTCCATCCGTCACTCGTCCAGACATGGTGGTCCTCAGTAGCACGAAGTCCTTCGTATTCGATAACCGGCTTGGTCCCGTGGCACACGACGCCATCATGCGACACAAATTCGATTCCGTCCCAAACTTTCATCTTGGTCGTGACGTGCTCAATCGGAACCTCGCCCCAGTCGGTAAGTATGAGCGTACCCTTTGCAAGACACAATGAGCACACCGACAGAAATTGGAACTTCCCAGACTGGTGATCGGCGTAGATGGCACGTCGATCTTGGGGTGGCATTTCCCCGTAAACAGCACGAGCCACCACGCCGCTGCTAATCACGTGTTCGTTTGAGACGAACTCTCCGCACGCAACACACTTCGCCCCATCCCCGAGGAGTCGCGTGGGGTACCAGGCTACGGTGGCGCAGGAGCATTCGCACTTCACGCGAGCGTTGAGAAACTCCGCGACGTTGCGTGCCATGCTTACGGACGGCGAAAAAATCAGCGTTTGCCGATTACCCACCATGTCCAGCATAGGCTGGCACAACTTGGCAAGTTGCTCCTCGGTGTTCAGCACTTCGTCCAGGCCAGAGTCCCACTTCTCGATGCTCCCCTTGGATTCCTCCTTGAGCCTGCGGAAGTCCACCCCCTCGATCTGGATGAATCGCTGGTCGAACGGTACCGCATAGCCATCTCGGACTGCGTCACGGTAGGGGTAGTCAATCGAAACTCCAGGAAACAGCTTAGATTGAATGCACACATTGTCTGATCGCTTGGGAGTCGCCGTGATTCCCGATCTCCGGGATTCCGGGTTCTTCTCAAACCACTCGACGACGTGCCCCACGGTCGCCAGTCGCATGGAATACTTGTGGGCTTCGTCAAACACCACCAGCCAGGGCCAGCGATAATCAAACTTGTGCAGGCGAGAGTAGCGACCCGTCTCCTGGTTCGCGCGATAGTTTTCGTTGTGCTGCAGAATCATCGCTTGAATATCGGTGATGTCGCAGCCGCGCTTGAGAAACGAAAGAGCACGCTTCGCCGCTGACTTGGTGAGCAGGCCCAAGTCTGTGATTCCGTACGTCGCAAGCGCCTCTCGCTGCTCGACCGTGGCTAGTTCGTGCGCCATGAGGGATTGCCGGCACGCCACCACCACTCGTGGAATGCGGTTCGGGTGGATTTCGTTGCCACTCATCTCCACTCCCACCTCAATCCCCAGAAAGTCACGCACCTCCTCCGCAAACTGCCAGACCAATTGCTGCTCGTAGGAAAGCACCATGCAGCGATGCTCAGGCGATCTCTCTAGCCATCGCTTGAACTTGAAGCTGCTTGCCAAGGTGTTGTGGGTGACCGTGAAATCTCCCAGAAGAAATCGGCCGTCTCCCGTGATCGTAAATCCGTAGTAATCGCCCTCGCCAAGAGCTTCAACAGAAAATCCGAACATCAGCGGATCTTTTTTCTGTCTCCTCGGACCAGCCTTCTTCCACGGAAGCCGAACTGGAATGATGGAGCAGTCTCCACTGATACCAACCCGAAAATATGTTCCAGAAGCTCCCGTGTTTACGCATGTCTTGATGCACGGAGAGACAACCGCTCTCAGTCCAAGCGACCTGGCAACAAATGCCACGTCTTGGGCCAATTGCTCGTACTTTGAAATGAAATCGTATCCACCGTTGTGTAAATGCCCGTCAGTGTCGAGCAGGCCTGCGAGAATCTCTAGCTGAATTCTTCGGCAATTCACCTTGTAGGCGATGGGAATACACTTCGTTTCAGGGATGTATTCGCGAATCGCCTTCCAGAGCGGGTTTCTGGCTCGTCCAACCTCAGCTTTTGAAGATAAGCGATAGGTTGACGATTTCGATTTCTCATTGACCTTGCTGTTTTTCTTTTTGACGACAGTCAAACCATTGGCTGCCGCCACGCTTTTTACAACGTCGAGAATGATTTCGTCGGCGGTTGTAATTGCTGGCTCGTGAGAACTTCCATCACCCAGCCACAGCCCGAGGAAGTATGGATCGACAATTACCGGGCGCTCGGCAAACTCGATTGGAACTCGAAATCCTTTGGCAATATGCCGAAAACTGATGGTCGAGTCGAGGTATTCATTTAGCGGAATATCGACAATCTCACCCGAAAACCTTCCCCCAATGCTTCCGTCTTTCGACGGCACATTGAAGTTGGTCATTTTCAGTGTCAAAATATGCTCGCTGTTGCATGTCCACGACATGCCACTCTTGGGCACGATGCGGAACATTTGATCTGTCCCGCGAGCGAGACTCAGGACGGTTCGCGGCAGATTGTCTGGACCCATCAACTGGTCGCCAACCCGCACCTCTTGCACGGGGACTATGCGACCGTCGTAGAGCAAAACAGGAGTGTCTTTTCCGAGGCACTTGCCTCCGCCGGTGAAGATCCGGGTGAGCGATCCCACCACACCCGAATCCCACAGACGGAACGATTCATTCACATCGCTCTGCTGGTAATCCCGAGGAACGATCACCCCGGATTCCAGCTTGTCCGAAAAAAGGACGCCAGTCATTCCTTTCTCCTTTGCAACACGCTACAGGTGGATGGTGTCTGCCAGCACCTTCGGCAGTCCTCCATATCCCTTGCACCAATGGCAGTTTTCGTCAGGCTCCACGTCCCCCTGCGGACAGCACGCGGGGCAACAGACTTGCTTTGCCGAACGAATCGTCGCGCAAGCAGAGGCAATCGCACTCCTCGCCTGGAAGATGCGGCCTTTGTCCTGCAGCCAAGGCTGATCGGGCACGCCATCATCGAATACCTTGAGCAGTTTGCGGCAGAACGACTCCAGGTCCTTATTGTCGAGTTCAATCTTTTCCAGGACCGTCAAGCTCATCAGGTCCCTTCCCGGTGCGTCGTCCTGATGAAGCCCGAACTCCTCTCCGTCGTCCTGATGAGTCTCTACATCACCCCATTCGTCATCATCTCCAGGCGGCGGTTTCTCGCCAGAACCCTCGTCCTTCGCTTCGGTGTGTGAAACCCCGGCAGCGGGTTCCTTCCGGTTTTCCTTGTCACTGCCGGATTCTGCGTCATCCTGGCCCGTTTCATCCGTTGGCGGGCTTGCCGCAGTCGCTACAGGTTTTGTGGGAGGCGGTGGCTCCTTCGGCGGCGCCGGCGGCTTGGGCTTGTCGCGAGGTTTGATCACATCGACAGTGATTGACTCCCCTAACTTGGCGAGCGAAATTGCCCTCTCCAGGTCTTGGTCGTCCACCGTGCTCGACGATGCAATCAACATCACAGCGTTGTAGCTGAAGCGGTCCAAGACTTCTCCATCGACGTTGCCAAGTCGCCTGCTGATTCTCACGAGTCGAGTTGCGTAGCCTCTACTCCACCCCAGTGAACCAGCCCAGCGATAGAAAGTCTTCTTGTCCTCCATCAATCCGTGCATGTCCTCTGTGATTTTGCAGATCCGAATAATTTCGGCCGCTGCCCTGTTTTTGGCAGCGAGAATCTGCTGCGTGCCCAAGTGAACTTTCTGGCGGATGTCCGGGTTTTTGATTTCGCTGAAATCAAAAGAACTCGCCACTTCATTTTGCTTTGCCATGGGACGCGCGTTTCCTCTTTCGCTTGTTGTTCCACTTGACCACTTCACGAATCGCGATCATGCGACCACGACCCACATACCCGGCAATCGTCAGCTTGCCAGCCTTTACTGCGGCCCGAATGTACGACTCGGAACAACCGCAGTGTTTGGCCGCCTCCGTTTGCGTCCAATACTGAATTTTCATGGTACTCCCTTGCCAGTCCGTGCGAATGATCGTACAATCTGGCCAGCGTTTCGTCAAGTGGAACTTGGAGACAGTCATGAAAAAGTCAGACAACATCAGCGAATTAGCCAAGGCCCTGGCGGCTGCCCAGGCGTGCTTTACGGCGGCGGAAAAGGACCATACCGCCAAGGTAGTTTCCCGGAAGGGGGACGCTTCGAGCTATCAGTACAAGTACGCGGACCTGTCGGCGTATCTGGAGGTGTGCCGCGATCCCTTGGCGAAGCACGGCCTTTCGTTCGTCCAGGATGTCGAGTGCGGTGGCGGTTTAGTGTCCGTGACAACGCTGCTGATGCACACCAGCGGACAGTGGATCAGGTTCAGCCCCTTCACGCTGGCTGCGGAAGCTGCTTCAGGAAGCTTGCCGACGGCGCAGGCGCTCGGTTCGGCGGTGACCTACGCACGCCGTTATTCCTTGGCGGCGGCTCTGGGGATGACGGCAGACGACGATGATTGCTCTGCGGGCGCCGGCGTTTCGGCTACGATTACCCCGAAGGAATCGCTTCCTGCCTGCCCTGCGTGCGGAAGTGCTCGTGCGGTGATTAAGGGGAAGGAGGAGTACGGGGGAGGTTTTGTCTGCTACGGAAAGAAGGGCGGATGCGGGAACAAGTGGGGAGGCGAAGGAAAGCCGGCGGATACCGTTACGGTGTTGACGGGAGAGGAAATCGTGTACGTTGCGGACGCGACGAAAGCCATTCAGGAGGCTGCGTCCCTGGAGGAGTTGTCGGTGATTGGCGAAGCCCTGCGTGACAAGACGGAACCCGTCAAGCAGTCGCTTCGCAAGTTGTTTCAGACGCGCCAGAGGCTTCTGGAGACAGCGGTACCCTAGTGCGAAGAAAGTCTCGCAAGCGTCAGCACGTCGAAGAATTGGCGGCCCCAGCGAGGGAAGCGTACCGACACGAGCACTACCTTTGTCAGTTTCCCCGCTGCAGGAGGCTGGCAGATGATCTACACGAACTGGCCCGAGGCCCTGCACGGGCTAGTTCTCTCGGAATTGCGGCGTCGCTGCTGGCGCTCTGTCGGCGGCACCATGAGTGGCTGCATCGCCACCCGCAGGTGGTCTATGGGCTGGCGGTCAAATGGCTTGCCCAGGATGGCACGTACGACCGCGTCGCGGTTGCTCGGCTACGCGGTCGCAAAGACGATTCGATCACTCAGCGCGAGGTAGAGGCCGTCGCTGAGCTGATTCAGTCTGGCGAACTACGTCTTGAGATTTAGGTCCGCGTGCCGTTGCATTCGACGCTTTGACCTGGGCGTGGCGGCACTGAGTCCCAGATAACTCAAGAACGTCTCGACGTTGCGGTGATTCCACGCATGTCCTCGGGGTGTGGTCACTCCCCGCATGTTTAGCACCGTCGCGATCTCGGTCTTGAGAAACCCCCGGTTGTACATGGCCACGACGAGTTGCGCGAACTCTGCCGTGTGCCTTATCCACCGCTGCCGCTGCCTGCGGATGTTCGTCTCGTGCCCCTTGCGGGCAATGTGCGCGGGATGCACGGTACCTAGCTTCACCCCTTTGGCCTTGAGGGCCGCCAAGGCTGCTTTCGTTCGCTCGCTGGTGCGTCGCGCTTCATCCTCAGCCACCGCTGCCATGATGTGAATGGTCAGTCGGTTGGCGTAGGGATAGTCGCAACAGACGAAGTCCAGGTCCGAGTCCATCAGCGATGCGATGAACGAGACGTTGCGGGCTAATCGGTCAAGCTTGGCCACCACCAGCGTGGCCTTTGCGGACTTGGCCTTGGCGATGGCCTTGGCGATCTCAGGTCGTTCGCAGTTCTTGCCGCTCTCTACCTCGGTGAACTCGGCGATGATGGGGCCGTCGATGGCAAAGGCCGAGACGGCTTGCCGCTGGGCTTCCAGCCCTAGGCCGGATTCTCCCTGCTTCTGTGTAGAGACGCGGTAATAGGCGACGTACTTCATTGCGGCTTCTCCTTCGGTTTCCTTGCGGTGGCTTTGCTGCGTTCCTGCGATCTGCGGAAGCGATCCAGGGTTGGGTCGAACTCCCGGGTGAGGTGTGCGTTGTCATCCAGGAACTTCCGCAGTTCGTCCGCCTGCTCTAGGATGAGCCTCCATTGGTCTGCGTACAACACGAAAGGTTGCCGCAGTCCAATTGCCGAGACGGTACCGCGCTCTTCGTTCACGCGGAACTTGAGTTTCGGCTTCGTCATGGCTTCTGCCGCCTCCTCGACGTTCAGGCGGCCGGCTGCCAGGTCCTTCAGGATTTCTTCAAGCGTTTTCATTTTCAGTTTGCCTTTCTTGAGGGGAGCTACCCTCCCACAATCACTGGCCTGCAGTAGCTTCGCCCACAGCAGGTCGCTTCAACCCCATGCCATCGCACATGGCGAGCGGAGACTCGTTGCTTTGTAAGCATCTGGTGAGCCTTCGCAATCGCCACCCATTCATTGGCCGCTCGTACTTCGAGCGATTCACCGGAAAGCGGTTTCACTCGGTACGGTTTCGTTTTGCTCATGCCTGATCTCCATAGCTATCGGGAGTTCACCGAAACATTGTCGTTGAGGCTTCTCCAGACGTTCAGCTTCCGTTCGTTGATCTCGGCCCACGCCGCATTGCGAATCGCGACATTCCTGGACTCCGTCCATTTCCGCAGGTCCATCATCCGTGCGTTGCGGTATCGCTTGCTGTCGTGATAGGTGACGTATCCTTCGGTGTCTGGCGAGAGGCCATCCACAAACATTCCCAAGTTGCTGATGTGAAAGCGTGCTGTTTTCATGTCGTTCGCTCCTGTTAGCGGTGTGAAAAGTAACCCCATCGCCGCCCCCGGTATTGCACCAGGGGCAGAGGGGAGCTACTCGGCACTCAATTCGATCTCGTCTTCGGCGGCACTCAGGGCTCGTGCCAGATACTCAGCGCCCTTCTCTGCGATACCCGCGTCGTTCGCTTGCTGCCATGCTTCGCGAATTGCTTCTTGGAGTGAGTCTCCTCGCCCCACTACTTCGACGCGACCATGCTCCTCGTCGTATCCCTGAGCAGATCCCCAGGACTCGACCACATGCACGCGGTACCGGTCGTCCTTGCGACTGATGACCACATCGACATCGTGATACTGGTGCCCTGGCACGTGCCCGTACTCTTTCCCCACGCTGACATTCGCAAGCTCCTCATGCGTTTCAGGACAGTAGGCAGTCTTCATTGTCGTTCTCCTGGAAGTGAAGTAACACCATCGCCACCCCCGGAGGTTAGTCCGGGAGCGGAGGGGAGCTACCTACTCAAGGCCAGCCGCTCAGAACTCGCCATAGCTTCGGCGAGGTAGCCGTGGCGCTGGATTTCGCGGTCCCACTGGTTCATGAAACTGCGAATCTCCCGCTGCAGCGATGGATGGCGGTACAATTTGCCGCTGTCGTAGTCCTTCCAGAAGCAGCGGTGGTAGATTCCCAGGTTGTCCTGGAGGTAAGAGATTGGATTGAATTGGGACTCGCCGTCGTCGCCCAAAAACATCTCCAACTCCACCTCGGGATCTCGCATCAGGTCTCCGTTCTGTTCGTAGTAGTGAGCCACGGAAAACAACGGGTTATCCGTGGGACCTTCACCGCACCGCTCAATGACTAAAGGCATCATGGCGCGGGACGGCAGCAGGATTCGGACGTGCTTGAACTTCTGCAAGCCACCGAACATGTTGACGATCTTCCATACGTTCTTCACGCTTCGGTCTCCTTGTTGGGGTTGGCGGCACTTTCTTCTTCTTCGGGCATTCGCAGCCAGCGAAGCTTGTGGGGTCCACTGGTCAGGTCATCGTCCGGGTCGGCGGTCAGGGCTTTCTCCAGGTTGTCGAGCTTGATGACTTCGTACACCAGCTCTTTCATGCGATTCTGCAATTCGCTGGTCGGCGGAGTCTCATCGGGAATTCTGCCGTAGCTATGGAGCATGGCGGCTTCGAGCCCCAAGCGTTCCTGGAAGTCTAGCGCGGCATGGCAGGCGGCCCTGGCGTCTGCGAGCGCAGATTCCAGGTACCTCATGCGGTCTAAGGTTTTCTGATCTTGTGTCACGGCTGGTCCTCCAAACGGCAGGCAGGGTAAGTAACCAACCAGGCCCAGCAGCAAGGTACTGGGCTAGGCAGGGCACTCACGCAACGGCCAGATCGTGTTGGCCGGTTGTCGGCCGCCTTACTACGGCCGATTTTGCGTCGGCGCTCCGCATTTTGCGGGAACCCGCAGTTTCGGCACCGTTTCGGTCCGCGCACAAAAAAACCCCCAGGGGGTAATCCCTGGGGGTAAAGACTACCGGCAGAACGGCTCGTTGCCGTAGTCGCGGTAGTGCTCCAGTTCCTTGAGAAGGGACTGGAGTTCCGTGTGCTCTTGCAGGAGCACCTGAGGTTCGTGGCCCATGACGACGGCCTTGCGTGACCACTCCAGGAGTCCATCCCGGAACTCTTGGCCGAATAGGTCATCGGTGGCCAGTTGCCATGCGGTAAGCTTCCCCGCAGGGGAGCCCGCGATTCGGTGCAGGGACTTCACGTCCTCCCTGAGGGGCTTGAGCACCAAGCGTTCCAGTGCCATCACTCCCTGGGGACCTACCTTGTGCCATGCAGACATGAGCATTCTCCTTGTGGTGTGTTGGCCGGTTGTCGGCCGCCTTACTACGGCCGAATTTTCGTCCGCGCTTCACATTTTGCGGGAACCCGAAAAATGCCGTCGGCGCGCAGTGGTACCCAGTTCTGGCGGTACGCGCGCACGGGGGCCTGGGCGTGGCGGCACTGCTGGCGGTACTGGCGGTACTTTGTGGCGGCACCGGGTGTGCGTGGCGGTACGTGCGCGCGCAGGGGTGCGCAGGCTGGCGGTACCTCGGCGCGCACCCAGGCCCTGAGCGGCGCAGGCCGGCGCGCAGGGGTCCACTACGGGCCTCCTGGAGGCCCGCAAGAGCCGACTAGTCATCGTCCAGCCCCTGGGGGATTCGCCTTCCCCCAGGAGCTACGGGCCTCCAGGAGGCCCTCAGGAGCGGTTTGCGGTCCGGACCGGCTTGCGAGCCGCCCATCGAACGGACCGTTTGTGGCAACGATGACACAGCCATCGCGGATTGCGAGGGTTCTTGCGAGACCGGCAACACCAGCAGACGTCTTTCCCTAGGAGCATTGTCGTTTCCCCTTCGTGCTATGCCCCTGAGGGCCTCCAGGAGGCCTCAGGAGCGGGTTTAGGTACCGGACCGGTCGTTCGGTCCGCGCAACAAAAAACCCCTCAGGGGGAGTCCCTGAGGGGCTGGGGGGCTGGCGGGCTACTTTCGGCTCAACTCCTTGTCGTGCTCCTTGGCGAACTTCTTGAGGTCATCGACGAAAGCAATGAGCCGTTCCCACTGTCCCACGTACAACGTCACGGGCATGCGCTGCAGACCGTATACGCTGATTGCCCCCTTCTCACTGACCTTGCAATGCAAGGCGCCACCGGCCTTGGGCTGGTTCTGCGCCATGGCCCGGCTGGCCTCCTCCACTGTCATGCTCCCTGCGGCAACCTTGGCGAGAATCTCTTGGTTAGTCATTGTCTTTTCCCCTACTGTGGGCCTCTTGGAGGCCCGGTTGGTGTGGGGCAGGTCACTCTGACCTGCTCGCCTTACTACGGCCGATTTTGCGTCGGCGCTCCGCATTTTGCGGCAATCCGCAGTTTCCGGTCCGGAGTCCGCGCAACAAAAAACCCCTCAGGGGGAGTCCCTGAGGGGTTGGAGAGGGGCTGGCGGACCTGGGGCCGACTAGCGGCTTTCGAGCACGATGTTCCCGGTGAACGGGTCCACGTGCACGACGACATCAGGCCGGGAGCATAGGTTGTGCTCTAGGGCCGCCCTGAGGGCTTGCGCCACTCGGCGGACTGGGCAGAACCGGCGCCGCGGTTCCTCATCGTCCGCAAGCCCCTCAGGGACTTCCTCCTGGGGGAGTTCTCGTGGGAGCACCAGGGAGAGGGCGATGGCAAGCTTGACACCCTCTCGCCATGACAGCCCCATGGTCTCGAAGGCATTACGCATGCTCCGCCCGTATCCCAGGAGTCTCCCCAGCCGGACAAGCTTCTGGCGATTCTCGGAATCCTGGGGAATCTTCCCCAGGAGATCCTCCAGCGCCCTGAACCGCTCGACTCCCTCCAGGAGGGAGCGGACCGGTGCCTGCTCCTTGGTGATAGCGGCCATTGCGGCGTCCCGCAGATCCCGACGGTCCAGCGCGTCCACGTACTTGTGCGCTCGGGTGCTCGCCCACTCCGTCCCGCGTAGGACGTTCCGCAGGGCGTTCCGCGCCGCACGACGGGCCGCCAAGAGCGGGTCAACCCCTTTGGCGATGCTCCGCTCCCAACACTGCCACGCTGGCGGCAGCGCGTCCGCCACGACGTCGTCCACTTGCCCCTTCGGGTACCCCATGTCCCGAAGCCGTCCGCGCAAACAGCCCACGACGTACCCATGCACGTCGTTCCAGGTCTTTGCCCCCACGCTGTTCGTCGTCATCGTCATCGTCGCTTCCCCTACGCTATGGGCCTCCAGGAGGCCCGGTTGATTGCCGGTTCACTCGACCCGGCCCTGTCGTCACCTATAACGGCCAATTTCGCCGAGCGCTCCCGAATCTTGCCAAGATTGCGGAAAACCGCAGAAAATTGCGGCAACTCGCGTGGTCCCGGGGGGCTGGCTGATCATCGAGATCAGTCCCATGCTGGAGCAACGGGCCAGGGAAACGCTGGCCGCCGCGGGGAACTGGACGGAACCGCGACTCGTGAAAGACCTGGCGGGTCTGGCCCGCGTCG
>Ga0116144_10004978_pt1 | contig 12287 bp, 10 predicted proteins | sample AD_UKC035_MetaG_FD_89746 | JGI IMG/M metagenome (GOLD analysis project Ga0116144, IMG submission 89746) | Active sludge microbial communities of municipal wastewater-treating anaerobic digesters from USA - AD_UKC035_MetaG | ecosystem: Engineered > Bioreactor > Anaerobic > Digestate | place: USA... | reverse complement strand
TGGCCAGGTCGGGAAGGTTCACCAAGAAGGCGCCCTGGCTCTCGGGGTCGTTGAAGGGCACACCGTTGAGCGTGATGTTGGTGCGGGTGCCATCGGTACCGCGGATGCGCATGTAAGTGTATCCGATGCCCGTGCCACCATCACTCGTGCTCACCACGCTCGGTTGCAATTCCAGCAGGTACGGCAGGTCCACACCGGTGTTGATGCGCTGGAACTCCTCGTGTGTCATCACCGTCCTCGCGAATGGCGCGCGATCACCTGCGCGCAACGCGCTCACCTCCGCTTCCCGCAACAGGACGGCGCCCGCATGCATCGCGTAGTCGACCCGGTTCTCCCCCTCCGTCAATCGAATGAGGGTGTCCAAGGCTTCATAGCCTATGAACGAAAGGCGAAGTCTCATCAGTCCCGCACGCAGACCATTGACCACGTACTTCCCCTCGCGATCGGTGGTCGCACCGAAGCGTGGATCATCCCCAAGCATGAGGTTCACACCTTCAAGCGGCGCCTTCGCATGGTCCGTGATCACGCCCACAAGACTGACCTGTCCATGGAGGTGGATGAAGAACATCGCCGCAGCGACAAGGGTGAAGATCGGTCTCATGGCTTCCTCCGAGTTAGGCTGTCGGGCACGGAGGGCTCCGCAAGGCGGAGGCTGGTTCCCTTGGCAGCATGACCTGCCCAGGTTCTACGGGTATGATCTCAGCCTGCCTCATGGCAGACACCCCGGTCTCGACCGGACAAAGGTAGGGATGAGCGGACGACGCGTTGCGGATCGAACAGGATCACATGCGTCACACGTGCACGAGCACTTCCACGTGTCCGACGGCTCTTCGGAGCCGTTCCACCTGCGTACCGCCCAGGACCACATAGGGTTTGCCGAGCTTGAGCAGCGTGCGCTCGTACACCTCGAACAACCGGTCGCGATCGTGCGGGTTCTCGCGCAAGGGATCCGCTTCCCAAGGCATGTCAGGCGCACACAGGAGCCAGAAGTCATAGGGCCGTTGTTCGGTCCGTTCAACGATCCACGGATCGCTCCTGCCATACTTCTCCTCGCCCCAGATGCGGATGGTGATGAGGTCCGTGTCGATGACCAGGAGCGGCAGCGCATCGGGGCTGATCAAGGCTTCGGTCCGGTCCTCGGTCTCCAGCTGAAGTCGTGCGATGCGCAGCAGATCCTCCTCCTGGTATCCGCTGCTCCCTTCGATCCGCTGCCTCGCCTCCAGGTATGACCGGGCCATCTCCCGCACCCAAGGCACACCGAAGTGAGCCGCCAGGTCCGCAGCGAGCGTGGTCTTCCCACTGCTCTCCGGTCCGGTGATCACGATGCGCTTCATGCCCTGGCTGCGGTCGAATGTAACTTTCCATCACCAGGCAGGCAGCGCCACGAACCTCATCCCTTGTCTATATAACGGACCCAATTGTCGGACGAACATCACGGATCATGAAACGACACCTACTCCTCCTCGCCCTCTCCGCCCCTGTGCTGGCATTCGCGCAACTTGCTCCGGGCACATCGGCTCCGCTTGCCGCCCACATGCTCGAGGTGAACGCCGAATGGCGCTCCTTCGATGTGCCCCTGTCGGCCACCCCCGTGCGTTTCACCAACGAAACGGAACGCATCGCCCGGCACCTCCATCTTGTCAGGGCCTATCTCGCTTCGCACACTCCTGAAGGATTGAGCGCCTCGCAGGCCGCAGAGCGGGCCGATCTGCTGAACGCGCTGGAACGCTATGCGGATGCCGGTCGATTCCCACAGAACCATGTGCTTCCCTACCGCAATCCCATCTTCATCGATCCATTCGGAACGGCCTGCGCGGTCGGCCAGCTGATGATCGAGAGCGGATACGGCGATCTCGCGGAACGCATCGATGCGACCATGGAGACCGGATACGTTGCGGAGATCATCGCGGACGAACACTTCGCAGGACCCGTGGGTGCATGGGCGCAGGCGCACGGCTTCGAGGCGAATGAACTGGCCTGGATCCAGCCCGGCTATCCCCCACCCATCCTCTGGTCCGCACTCGGAGGAGGAACGAACGGCACGGTGGAAGTGACCGTTCCCCTCGCCAATAACGACCTGCTCGTCGTTGGCTCCTTCACCGATGCGGGTGAAGTGGCCTGCCAGGGTGCCGCGCGCTGGAACGGCACATCCTACACGGTCCTTGGCATGCTTCCGGAAGGTGTCGTGCATTGCGCGGTGGAACATGCCGGCGAACTCTACATCGGCGGTTCGTTCAACAATGGACTGATCGACCTGCTGCGGTGGAACGGCACGGCATGGGTCGGTGGAACGGTATTCGCCAGCAAGTGGGCCGAAGTGACCGCCCTGCTGAGCCAAGACGGCCAATTGTACGCCGCTGGTGGCGCGTCCGGGTTCGCAGGGGTGGACTACGGGGTGAAGGTGTTACAGGAAGGCGACTGGCTGCCATTGCCCGGTATGCTGAACGGTCCGATCCATGCACTGGACTTCCATGAGAACTACCTGGTGGCCGGCGGTGCCTTCACGGGCGCCTTCCTCTCCACGCAGAACGAGATCATGCATGTGGCCCGTTACATGGACATCGGATGGGTGCAGATCGCCGACGGATTGGACGGCACCGTTCACGACCTCATGGTCCATGACAACAAGCTATACGCCACCGGCGACATGATCTCGATGATCGGCACCTACTTCGGCCTGGCCAGTATCGAGAACGACCTCGCGGAGTGGACACGTTTGATGCCGAACATCCAGAACTACATCGCACCCTCGCCGGTGGATGCACCGTCCGTGGCGCGTCGCATGGTGGTCCACCAGGATCGCATCTTCATCGCCGGGGATATCAATGCCTACACGGGGCTCACATACGGCCGCGGTGTGGTCGCGTACAACGGTGCTCCGGATGACGTGGAACCCTTCTGTGACTTCCTCGGACCCGCCAACGACATCGCCTTGGTGAATGGCAACCAACTGGTGGTGGGTGGTGCCTCGGAGTTCTTCCACAACATCATCACCACCCAACTGCCGACCTCGATCGACAGCGGGCTTGAGCCCTTGGATCTCGGCTTCTTCCCGAACCCGACCATGGATCGTGTGACCATCACACTTCCTCCGAACATGGGCCCTGCATCACGTTTCCGTGTGACGGATGCCACCGGACGACAGGTGCATGCGGCCACGCGGACCGGCACCGGCCTCATCGAACTGGATGTTCAAGCCCTGTCCATGGGTAGCTATCAGGTGGAAGTGAATGACGGCTCGCATTCGGCGATCGGCCGCTTCGTGAAGCAGTGAGCCTTCTTGCCAAGAAGCAGAGCGCCCCGTCCTGTTCGGACGGGGCGCTCTGCGTTGACTCCACCCTACTGTTGATCAACACCAACGAACCAAGAAGCTCTTCGCACGTTCCTTTGCGCCGTGGAACGCTATCTCTACCTCCTCCTCGACCTCGGGAGCATCGCGTTCCCGCTGCTGGCGAGCTTCGAACCCCGGATCCGTTTCCGGGCGAAGTGGAGCGGACTATTCGCCGGGATCGGCGTGATGATGCTGGTCTTCATCCCGTGGGATGTGGCCTTCACGGCAGCAGGCGTTTGGGGTTTCAACCCGCGCTATCTGATCGGGGTCGACCTATTCGGTCTGCCCCTGGAGGAATGGCTCTTCTTCCTCTGCATCCCATACGCCTGCCTGTTCCTGTACGAAGTGATGCGCTATGCATTGCCCCGCGATGTGCTCGCGAAGATCGCTCGTCCGCTCAGCATCGGTTTGATCACCCTCCTGCTCCTCATCGGACTCCTCCATTTTGACCGGCTGTACACGAGCATCACCTTTCTCTTGTGCGCTGCGTTCTTGTCCTACCACCTCTTCATCGCGCGGAGTGAATGGCTCGGGCGGTTCTACCTGGGCTATGCCATCAGCCTGATCCCCTTCCTCCTGGTGAACGGCATGCTCACGGGCTGGCTGATCCCGGAACCGGTGGTATGGTACAACAATGCGGAGAACCTCGGCATCCGGATCAACACCATCCCGATCGAGGACAGCATGTACATGTTGCTGATGCTGTTGATCGTGACGACGTTCCATGAGCGTGGGTCGAGGCGGTGATCGATGCCTGCATCGTTCCTCGGCACTCACGCTCGCCGATGGTCGATCAGAGGTATCAGCCACGCGTCAGCTCCCGACGCCAGCGTACGAAACCGACCACCGCAAGCCCGATGTAAACCACCATGAGCACGGCGTATCCATTGAAGCCGACCAGGCGGTTGTACACCACACCCACCGCGTCACCCACAAGGTAGTAGAGCCAGCTCTCCAGGATCTTGCGGCTCATGAGCCAGGTGGCCACGAGCGCCGAGGCGGTGATGAAGGCCTCCATCAACAAGTGGTCGTTATCCGCTGCGAAACGACGCAGAAGCGCCACCAGCACCGCTGACCCGGCGAGTGTGACCGCGATCCATACCGCGTGTCGCATCCAAGACATGCGGACGACCGGAAGTGCGGCTTCATCACGCCCCCAGTTGAACCAGCCGTAGACGCCCATGGCCGCATAGAAGAAGTTGAGCGCCGCCATGAGCCAGGCGAGCTGCCGCGCATAGAGGTAGACCCCGATCGCCGAGGCCACGAAGCCGGTCAACCAACCGATGCGTTTCTCGCGCCCAAGCAGGTACGCGAAGGCGATGTTGAGGATGACCGAGGTCCACTCCAGCACATCGTACAGGGTGATCGCCATGCCTGGTTCACATCCCGCAGTTGCAGGGCTGGCTGAAGAAGATCTTCGTGGAGGGCAGCAGGCTCTGCAGGTGCTCCATCTCCGGCACGTCGAATTGGATGGCGCGCAGATCAAGGAAGCGGAGCGCCTGCATATCGGCCATCTCTTCCGGGAAGTCGGCGAGATCGTTGTCCCACAGGTCGAGGGAGACGAGTTCCTTCAACGATCCGACACATCGCGGCAGACCTGTGAGCGCATTGCGGCTCAGGTCGAGACGCTTCAGGTGGGTGAGCTTGCAGAGGCCCTTCGGCACATCCGTGAGCTTGTTCTTCGATGCACGGAACTCCTGCAGGTACTTCAACTCCTGAAGACGTTCCGGCAATTCCTTGAACTTGTTGTTGCTGAGGTCGAGCGCGTTCAGATTCTTCAACTGGAAGAAGGCTTCCGGCAGCTCCTTCATCTTCTGACCAGAAAGGTCGAGCCGGTACACCTTGTCCGGCTCCGCCAGTGCACGCTGCAAGCTGCGGTAGGTACGTACGCTGTCCAGCGCCACGGCATCCAACAATTGGGCGTGCAGTGATGCTGCGCACAGAACAAGGAAGAGTAGGAGGCCGATCCTCATGCGTTCTTCAGTCGTTGACGTGCGAAAGCCTCATCCTGTTGCATCTGTCGCTTCAACGCGTCCAGTCCCTCGAATCGCATGTCGCCCCGCACCCGTTCCAAGCATCGTACCGTGATCACCTCGCCATACAGGTCGCGGTCCAGTCCGAAGAGGTTCACCTCCACGCTGCGGTGCGGTACCACCTGTTCGATCGTCGGTCGTTCGCCGATGTAGAGCATGCCGCCGAAGTGGCCTTCCCTCAACTCGACGCGCACCACGTACACCCCATCCGCAGGAATGAGCTTGAACGGATCGATGCCGCCGATGTTGGCCGTGGGATAACCGAGCGTGCGGCCCACTTGATCACCCTTCACCACCACACCGGAGAGTGAATACGGATAACCGAGCTGCTCATTGGCCGTGCCGATATCGCCATCCAGCAAGGCCTGGCGGATCTTGGTGCTGCTCACCTTCACATGGTCCACCTCCTGCGCTGGGATCTCCTCCACGCTGAAGTCATACGCTTCACCATACTGGCGCAGCACCTTCAGGTCACCCTCTCGGTTGCGACCGAAGCGATGGTCGTAGCCGATCACCACGGCGTGCACCCCGATGCCACCCACGAGCACATCGCGCACATACTCCGCCGCATGCATCCGGGAGAACTCACGGCTGAAGGGCACTACCAGCAAGTGGTCCAGACCGGCCGCTTCCAGCTGCGCGGCCTTCTCCTGCTGGGTGTTGAGCAACTTCAGGTCGTTGTCGCCGGGGAAGAGCACCATGCGCGGGTGCGGATGGAAGGTGAAGAGCACACTTTCGCCGCCTTCCTTGCGCGCCACGGCCGTGAGGCGCTCGAGGATCTTGCGGTGCCCACGATGCACGCCGTCGAAGGTGCCCGTGGTGAGCACGGGTCGGCGCACGTTCTTGAATGCGGCGATGTCGGTGTGGACCTGCATGGGTTGCATCCCGCCTCAGCTGGAGGGGCGGTGCGAAGGTCGGGCACGCGGTGATCGCTCGGGCAGCGACCAGATGAAATGGACTGTCTATCTTTCGTTGAATACTCCCGGATCAATACCCCCAGCCATGGACCGACCACTACGTGCAACCGCGTTGATCATGGCCGGGTCGATGTGCGGTTTGATCCAGGCCCAAACGTGGTGCCTTCCCGGCGCCGTATGGGAGGACAATGTGGTCGGCTGGGCTTGGGAAGGATGTGAGACGCGCACCTACACCGGTGATACGCTCATTGAAGGCCAGCTGTGCCAGACCATACACGTTTGGAATAGGTCCTATAGCTACTTGGACGAGGAACTTTCGACCGCAGAGTACGACATGCATACCCGCTTGGACAACGGCGTGGTCTATGCACTGTGGCCCGAAGATGGAACGTGGTATTCCGACACTCTCTACTGGCTCACGGCACCCGTGGGCGCACGATGGAACGTGTTCGGAGCAGAGGGGATGTGTCCTGCTGGTGAAAGGTGGGTGGAAGTACTATCGATCGAAAACCGTGTGATCAATGGCCTGACAATACAGGTGCGTCAATTGGGCAACGACATTTTGTCCGGCGAGATGGTAGTCACTGCGGAAATGATCGACAGGATCGGGACTCCATTGCTTTCCATACCTCCACCGTGTGTGATCGGAGAGGCGTTCGGCGTGACCGTGTCCTATAGCGATGATATTTGGGAGGGCTTTGATAGCGGAGAAAGCTCCAACTGCGAACTCTTCCCCAACAGTCTGCGCGAGCTACAGCGGGCGCAACAGCACACCATTTCGTTCGGTCCTGACGGACGCGCCCTCACCATTCAGGCGGCTGGAGGTTCTGGCGGGCTCTATGCCCTGTTTGATGTGCGCGGTAAGTCGATCCAGCAAGGTCGCTATTCGGGCGGAGGCACCACCATCGGGCTGGGCGAGCTAACACCGGCGATGTACCTCGTCCGCCTCACCACCAGCACTGGGCAGCAAGAAGTGGTGAAATTCCAGATACCATGAAGTGGCACGTGATAACATGCTCGCTGTTGACCGCCTTACACGGCACTGCCCAACCTCCGCTCCCCTTCCCCACCGGGGATGTTCGTTGGACCGTGAATTCGATCCAGATGGGAGCCAGTTATCCATCCACCACCTACGTCACCATGGGCGATTCCACCTTCAATGGCTTCACCTACCGAAAGATCGGGCGGGTGGAGAACATGGGATCACCCTGGCAACCCGAAGACCTCATTTACTGCGGCAGCTTGCGCGACGACAGTGGACGATGGCTGTTCGTGCCATCGTGGAGCGCCGAAGAATACCCCTTGTTCGACTTCACCGGGGTCGTTGGTGACACAGTGAGCATGCATAACCCCGGCACTACGGTCGACCCAGTGGACTACGTGGTGCAAGCGATCAGTACGGTGGCAACCTTGGCTGGTGAGCGGCGCATGTGGACTCTGCAACCACCCGAATACCCCGGCTTCGATGAGTACTTCATCGAAGGGATCGGTTCGACCTATGGCCTATTTGGCCACGGGATCTTCCTATTCGACGTTGGCTCACAACTCGTCTGTATGGAACAGAACGGAGAACTGATCTACCGGATCCCCGAAGCCGAGAGCTGTCTTTATCTCTCCACAAATACGTCAGACCTCGAGAATGACCTCCAGATCGCGATCAGCCCGAATCCTGCGAACGAAGAGATAAGGCTGGGACTGCCCCAAACCGACCTCACGACCGCAACCATCTCACTTCACGATGCGCTCGGTCGTTCGGTACCGGTCGGCCTGGAACGATCCGGGCAGAACATGATACTGGATGTCACCCAACTCAGCACCGGACTCTACACGGTTACGGTGTCGACTCCCGGCTTGCCCGTGACCTCCGCGCGGGTGATGGTGGAGCGTTGATCGGGATCAGGCCGTTCGCTATTCGCTGCTGACGGGTTGGTGCTCGTCGGCTCCATGCAGCCTGCTCCCTGGCAAGCCGAGGCCCCGTTCGTGAAGCGATAAGGGGCTAAAGGCCAGTAGCCCGAAGCCAGCAGCGCATTCCAATTTCCCCACACTCTTTCAACATCCTATCCACACCATTGGTCCATCCGGTGCCAAGCCCTACCTTCGCGGCCGCAAACCCGGGAGCCATCCCTCCCGAACCGCATAATCAGCTCATGTCCAAGCACATCGGAAAGGTCGTCCAGGTCATCGGACCCGTGGTCGACGTTCGCTTCGAGGCCGGTAAGGACCTGCCCAACATCTACGACGCCCTCCACGTGACCCGTCCCGACGGCAGCGTGCTCGTGCTGGAGACCCAGCAGCTCATCGGCGAGGACACCGTGCGTGCCATCTCCATGGAGAGCACCGACGGCCTGAGCCGCGGCGCCGAAGTGACCGCCCAAGGCATGGCCATCAGCATGCCCGTGGGCGATGCGATCAAAGGCCGCCTGTTCAACGTGACCGGCACGGCCATCGACGGCATGAAGGCGGTGAACACCGGCAAGACCTACCCCATCCACCGCGAAGCACCGAAGTTCGACGAGCTGAGCACCAGCACCGAGGTCCTCTTCACCGGGATCAAGGTGATCGACCTGATCGAACCCTACGCCAAGGGTGGTAAGATCGGTCTGTTCGGTGGTGCCGGTGTGGGCAAGACCGTATTGATCCAGGAGCTGATCAACAACATCGCCAAGGGCCACAGCGGCTACAGCGTGTTCGCCGGCGTGGGTGAGCGCACCCGTGAGGGGAACGACCTGCTCCGCGAGATGATCGAGGCCGGCATCATCAAGTACGGCGACGACTTCAAGCACAGCATGGAGCACGGCGGCTGGGACCTGAGCAAGGTGGACTACAAGGGACTGGAGAGCAGCCAGGCCACCTTCGTGTTCGGTCAGATGAACGAGCCTCCCGGAGCACGTGCCCGCGTGGCGCTGAGCGGCCTCACCATCGCCGAGTACTTCCGCGATGGCGATGAGCAGAGCGGCGGTCGCGACATCCTCTTCTTCGTGGACAACATCTTCCGCTTCACCCAGGCGGGTTCCGAGGTGTCCGCCCTGCTCGGTCGTATGCCGAGCGCCGTGGGTTACCAGCCCACACTGGCCACCGAGATGGGGGCCATGCAGGAGCGCATCACCTCCACCAAGCGTGGTTCCATCACCTCCGTGCAGGCGGTGTACGTGCCTGCGGATGACCTGACCGACCCTGCGCCTGCGACGACTTTCGCCCACCTCGATGCCACCACGGTATTGAGCCGGAAGATCGCCGAGCTCGGCATCTATCCTTCCGTGGACCCGCTGGACAGCACCAGTCGGATCCTCACCCCCGCGGTGGTGGGCAACGAGCACTACGACTGTGCCCAGCGCGTGAAGGCCCTCCTCCAGCGTTACAAGGAGCTGCAGGACATCATCGCCATCCTCGGCATGGACGAACTGAGCGAGGACGACAAGATGGCCGTCTTGCGCGCCCGCAAGGTGCAGCGCTTCCTGAGCCAGCCCTTCTTCGTGGCCGAGCAGTTCACCGGTATCCCCGGTGTGATGGTGCCGATCGAGGAGACCATCAAGGGTTTCAACATGATCATGGACGGCCAGATGGACGAGTACCCCGAGAGCGCCTTCAACCTGAAAGGGAACATCGAGGACGTGATCACCGCCGGCAAGAAGATGCTGGCCGATGCCGCCAAAGCCTGAGCCTCACCCCCGGCCTCTCTCCCAAGGAGAGGGGAGGAATGCGCCAGAACAGAACCAATTCAATGAAGGTCGAGATCATCACCCCGGACAAGGAGCTCTTCAAAGGCGAAGCCAGCTACGTGGGCGTTCCCGGCGTGGACGGCAGCATGGGCTTCCTGAACAACCATGCCCCGCTGATCACCGTACTGCGTGCCGGTGAGGTGAAGGTGAAGACCGACACCGGCGAGCAGCTGTTCCCGGTGAAGGGTGGCGTGGTGGAGGTGAGCAACAACACCGTGATCGTCCTGGCCGAATAAGCCACCGACATCAGTGCGCCTCCTGGCGGAGTAAAACTCAGTTGAGGGGACGTGCTGGAGGAAGGCATCCGCAAGGGTGCCTTTCGTCGTTTACATGGTCCCGCGCGATGGCACGGATCAGCATCGGGAATTACCCGGTGGATGACATCCCTAACTTGGCACTACCCCTTGGACCATTCCATCATGCATCGCTCGCTCCATTTCATCCTGCCCGCTTTGATCCTTTGGTCCACCCTGCCGACACTGCGGGCCGACCATTACGCCGGTGGCAGCCTCACCTATGAGTGCATGGGCAACAACTTCTACCGGATCAACCTCGACCTGCTGCTCGACTGCTCCAACAACACGCTCGCCGCGCAGAACCTCAACCTCGTGAGCGACTGTGGGGTCATCTTCACGCTCAACAACATCCCGCAGATCGCGAACGAGGAGATCTCCCAGGTGTGTTCCGGGGCGTTCACGACATGCAATGCAGGAGCCCTTTCCGGCCTGCGTCGGCGTCGCTTCCAGCAGACCGTCTTCCTCTCTCCCTGCGATGGATGGACCATCAGCTGGTACGTGTGTTGTCGCAATACCTCCGAGAACCTCACTGGTGGACCCGGCCTCTACCTGGAGACCAAACTCAACAACTTCAACGGCATCTGCGACATGTCCCCGGCGGTGGCGAACGAGTCCAGCCCCACGGTATGCGCAGGACAGCCGGTGGAGTACAACCCGGGCTATTACGACCCCGATGGACACCGGATGAGCTTCGACCTCATCGCTGCACGCTACGCAGCACCTTTACCCACGCCCACCAATTACCGCCCCGGCTTCAGCGGTACCGCCCCCATCCCGGGCATCGTGTTGGATCCAGTGACCGGCCAGCTGTCCTTCACCCCCACCGTCACCGGCCGTTATATCGTGGTGCTGAAGGTGACCGCGTACAGTGCGACGAACGCGGTGATCGGCACCGTGATGCGCGACTTCCTGGTCACCGTGGTGAATTGCGCCAACCCACCCCCCGTGCCGAACGCTCCCGTGGTCACCGGTGCCACGCTCGTCGGTCCGCATGCGATCACGGCCTGTGATGGGGTACCCTTCTGTGTGGACCTTTCCTTCACAGATGCCAATGCCGCTCAAGCGGTCACCCTGGTCTCCAACGCGCTGGCCCGGCTCCCTGGCGCAACGTATGGCCTGACCGGCACGAATCCGGTGGTGGCCACCTTGTGCTGGACACCGGACCTCGGCCACCGCTACACCAACATCCATTTCCGAGCCACCGATCCCAGCTGTCCCATTCCGAACGTCACCTCCACCGCGCTCTTCATCCAGGTGGATCCCATACCCGCCGTGCCGCCCGATGCAGGGATCGATGGCACGATCGTCCGCTGCCCCGATGATCCGCCGATCGATCTGTTCTCCGCCTTGGGCGGCACACCGGAGACGGGCGGCACGTGGACCTTCATGGGTGCGCCGCATGGACCCACCTACCAATATGGAACGGATAGCCCCGGTGACTACATCTATACCGTGGTGGGGGCATCCCCCTGCGCCACCTCATCGGCGACCGTGACCGTGCTGGAAGGCTCGGTGGGCCTCACCCTCGAACTGCAGAGCGGCACCACCGCACCAGGCACCGTGACCTACGAAGTGCTGGACGAGACGGGCACGAGCACGCTCCTGAGCGGCAACAACCCGATCCCCGCCAACAGCATCGGCACGGCAGCGCTCTGCCTGCCCGATGGTTGCTATCAGTTGCGCGTGATCGACAACGCCGGCGATGGCCTCCTGGGCTACATCCTGCGCGAAGCCGGACCCAACGGTCGCCGGCTGATCGACGATCGCATGAACATGAGCGATGGCGTGAGCCAGATCGCCGGAGCGGGCACGTTCTGCCTTCCGCTGGGAGAGGTTGAACCCATCTGGAGCAGCTGCGACAAGCTGGACTGGGTGGACAACAAGTTCATCGTGTGCCATGCCAACGCGGCGGTCACCGCGCAATATGGTGTCACCAATGCCACCAGCGGGTACGAGTTCTGGTTCTTCGATCCGAACGGCACGTACAGCTT
>Ga0116144_10004976_pt1 | contig 12290 bp, 7 predicted proteins | sample AD_UKC035_MetaG_FD_89746 | JGI IMG/M metagenome (GOLD analysis project Ga0116144, IMG submission 89746) | Active sludge microbial communities of municipal wastewater-treating anaerobic digesters from USA - AD_UKC035_MetaG | ecosystem: Engineered > Bioreactor > Anaerobic > Digestate | place: USA... | reverse complement strand
GCAGCGATAGCGCCTCATCTCCGGAACGAAGCTCGAAGTGTTCCGCTACGAAGTGTTCACCTCCGACGCGCAGCTCGTTCGCGGGATCCATCTTCCAGGTCCGGGCGGCCAGCACCTGCTCGCGATCGAACCGGACCACGCGTTCGGCGCCATCCTTCATCACTTGCGCGCTGATCCGGTATTGTTCCGTCTCCTCCTCGGCGATCCGCATCTGTGCGCTGATGTCCCCACCACTGCCGTTCGCGGTGATGGTTGTTCCCGCCACGTGTTACGGTCCCTTCTCCATGCGCTGGGCGGCCAATGACGCGTCGAGGTCCGCACCCCTGGCGTTGATGTTCACCTCCACACCATCCACCTGGATGCTATCATACCGCAGGTGCGTAAGGACCAATGCCGCATCAAGGTGATCCGCATCGCCGTCGTAATGAGCATCCAACCGCTCCAACTCGATGGCTTGCAGCTGTGGTACCAACATGCCCGTAAGCCATTCGGTACGCTTCAACTCCACCGCCATGTCGAAGCGCTCCCCCGAGTTGCGCTTGAAGCGCGTATCCGCGCTGAAGAAGCTGGCAGCCTTCGCGCTGGCGCGCTCCAGGAGGGTATCCACGGAAACGTTGGCGGAGAATGAAAGGTCGAGCGCATCACTTACGATGGTCGCTGCGGTGCTATCCTTGGCCAGCATCGCGTGTGCACGAAGCTCCTTGAACAGAAAACGCTTCGAATCGCTCTGCAGGCGGGTACTGTCCATGGTGAGCGACAGGCTGCCATAACCACTCGTATCGATGGCGGCATGGCCGTGCCAATCGCCTGCCACGTAAAGCGGATGCTCCATGAGGCCGATGGCCATCAGGTCGGCATGGTCGAGATGAAGGTCCAGATCAGCGGTGAGGCTGTCGATGTTGACGGGCCAAAGACCATCGGCCATCAGGTCCAAGGTGATGGGCTCGCTTCGCAAGCGGCCAAGCGCCCGAATGGAATCGCTGCGCAGGTCGGCGCGCAAGGTCAAGGTGTCCGCGTCGTCGTTCCCAAGACCAAGCCGCGCAATGCTCACCTCCACCCATCCCCGACGCTGCGCACTGTTCAGATCATCGACCTCCCCCACCACATGCAGATCCGCGCGCTCCAATGGGGTGTCCCCAAGGATCCGCGCCATCGCCAGGTCCGTTGCGCGCAAGTCGATGGTCGCGGCGTCCGGGATGGTGCGATCCAGGCCACTGGCAGCGAACGGACCTCGCACATCGCCCAGATCGCTGCGAAGATCCAACGCACCTTCGATCGTCTTCCTGGAACCCCTGACCTGCGCGGTGATCGCCAATTGGGCAGGCAGGACGGTACCAGGCGGAACGAAGGCTCTTGCTATCGAGCGAGCCCCATCACCCATCTCGAAGGGCTCGATGCGCAGGTCGTAGGAAAGACGCGCTGTGTCGAGGAGGTCGTTCACCCTGCCCGCTACGAGCATCGTGGTACCTGCATCACCGTGGATGGAAGCGCGCACGGTATCCAGGGCTTGCATCGTACCGCTCGCGTGCAGTGCGATGGCGAATCCTTCTGGGACCGACTTGAACTTCTGGAGATCAACGGGCAGGAGCCGGATCAGGTCCGACCACATTGCACGCTCGACCATTCCTTCCACGGATGCGAACCAGGGGACCGTTCCCGGGGAGCGATAGGCTCGTGTCAGGGAACCATGCTCGACACGCGCGCTCAGACCCATGACCAGGTCGTTCCATGCGACGCGCACCTCATCGATACGCGCCATGGCCGGGGTCGCCATGACCAGCGCGTCCAGCCGCATCCGTGATCCTTCGGGCATCGATCGTGCATCAAGACCGTGGATATCCGCGCGCATCCCGGCATTGTTCGCGACAAGCGCATCGATCCTGGCGTCAAGTTCCTGTATGACGACATGCTTCATATCGAATGGCCCGGTACCATCACTCACGCGACCCGTGTGCATCGCGAGCGCCGAGGTGGACATGCGTAATTCGTCCACTGCGATATCGAAGTCGCGCAGGAAATAGCGGAAGCCATCGTCCTGATCAAGCCAGGGTGGGTCACCTGACGGTCCATCGGTCGTGGTCGTGTCGGTCCGCAGCATTCCGAACTCCGCGCGATCCAGTGCGATGCGTGAGAAATGGAAGCGTTGCCGGGCGAAGTCCATCTCCTTGACCTCCATCTCGCCAGTCTCCAGCGCCACCCACAAACTATCGTCGGTCCCGACCGTGCCCATGCGGAGATCGATATCCGTGAGCATGGCATGTTCCAGATCGATATCCAGGTCCGGGAACGGAGGAATGAGATCGGGATAGGTGTCGGGCGTTGGGGCGCTTGGTGCACTTGTCATGAGCAGCGCGGTGCCGCTCAGCGCCAGGTCACCACCATGGAAGCGCATCCGATCCAGATCGAACTCCTTCAGGTCGAGATCCAACTGCCCCAGGCGCAGGTCGAGACCCAATTGCGATGGTGCCATCGCCATGGTATAGTGGATGTCCATCAGTGCGACGCCATCCAGGCTGAAGGCCCAGCCGCCGGTCGTGTCCGCAGCCTTGGGTTCGGCATCATTCCCCGTGAACGCTTTGATGATGTGCTCGAAGTTGAAGGTGCTGTCGGCGTCCTGCTCGAGGTTCGCACGCACATGGGAAAGAGCGAGACCCGTGATCGCGATCCGCTTGTCAAATAAGGCCCCAACGCTCAGTTGGGCCTTCAATTCTTCCAGGCTCAACAATGTATCTCCCCGTTGGTCCTCGATATAGAGACCGTTCAAGGCGAGACCGATGGGAAAGCGCAGGGCGATGTGTTCGAGGGCGACCCGGGTTCCGATGCGTTCCTGCAAGGCGGTGACCGCTCGCTGGCGGACGAGGTCCTGGATGGCCGGCACATACAACAAGGAAGCGGCCAACAGCAGCAGCAGTACCGGGGCGAGCAGAAGCCGTATGGACCAACGCCAGACGCGTATCCACGGTGACCTGGTCGGACCCGTTCCACCGTTCCGCTCCTCCTGCTCATCCGCTTCCAATGCCATCGCGCCCAAAGGTCTGCCGCCTTCGGCCAGCAAAGAGCGACCCGATCATGGATCAGGCACGATGCGCGTCAGATCGTGGAAAGATCTCTACAACAACGCCTGCGCAGGTACACTGCCTTCCACCACCTTGCCATCGAGGAGCTTGATGGTGCGTTGGGCATAACCAGCATCGCGGAGGCTGTGTGTGACGATGATGACCGTCGTACCCAGCTTGTTGAGCTCCGTCAGCAGACCCATCACCTCTTCGCCCATCGCGCTGTCGAGGTTCCCGGTCGGTTCATCGGCGAGGATCAGCTTCGGGCTGTTCACCACGGCGCGGGCGATGGCCACACGCTGCTGCTGACCACCGCTCAGCTGCTGCGGGAAATGCCTGGCTCGGTGCGCGATGTTCATCCGCTTCATCGCCTCCTCAACACGTTCCTTTCGTTCAGACTTGCTCATCCGCGTGTAGATCAGCGGTAGCTCGATATTCTCCGCGACCGTGAGCTCGTCGATGAGGTTGAAGCTCTGGAACACGAAGCCGATGGTGCTCTTGCGCACCTCGGCACGCTTCCGTTCGTTGTACCCGCTCACGTCCTCACCATTCACGAAGTAGCTGCCGCTGCTGGGCGAATCGAGCAGGCCGATGATGTTGAGGAGGGTGGACTTGCCGCAACCGCTCGGACCCATGATGGCCACGAACTCACCCTGGACGATGTCGATGCTCACGTCGTTCAGTGCGGTGGTCTCCACGGTATCGGTGCGGTAGACCTTCGAAAGCTTGGAAGTTCGGAGGAGGCTCATGGTGTTGCTGGTTGGCGTGTTACGTGTTGCGGGTTCTCCTTGGTGGCATTCAACCCGCAACACGTCAACGCGTAACACGCAACGAGCGCGGGCATGTGGGCTCTATTCGATCAAGAGTTCGTCAGCGTTGTTGAAAGCGGCGTAGCGGCTGGTGACGACGCGATCGCCGGGGGCGAGCCCTTCGAGCACCTCGTACATGTCGGGATTCTGGCGACCGAGCTTCACATCACGTTTCACCGCTTTTCCATCGGCGTCCACGGCGTAGACCCATTGTCCTCCCGTGTCCTGGAAGAAGGGTCCGCGAGGCAGCATCACCGCTTCCATGTCCTCACTGAGCTGGAGGCGCACCTGGAAGGTCTGTCCACGGCGCACGTCGGGCTTGTCCCCCACGAATCGCAGATCCACGTCGAACTCGCCGTTGCTCACCTCGGGGTAGACCTTGAACACTTCGATGGCGTGTTCCTGTCCGGCATGGGTGAAGGTGCCTTGCAGTCCGATGCTCACCCTGCTCACATAGTGCTCCGGGATCCGTGCGCGCACCTTGAAGCTCTCGAGCACATCGATCTGGGCGATGCGTTCACCGCGTTGCTTGGTCTGCCCGAGCTCCACGTTCAACCCGCTGAGCTGCCCGTCGATCGGCGCCTTGATCACGAGGTTCTGGAGGTTCTCACGCAGGAAGGCCAGGTTCTGGTCGATGAGCGCAAGGTTGTTCGTGATGGAGCCGAGCTGGCTTTGCCGGAAGAGCGAATCGCTGCGCACGTTGGCGGCCACGAGCTTCCGCTTCTCCTTCATGTACTGCAGATTCTCCTGGTTGCTGAGATAGGTGTTACGTGCGAGCAGCGAGTCCTGCACCAGGCGGTCGTCCACGCGCTGGTCGCGCTCCAGTCGCTTCAGTTCCTTGTCCAGGTTCAGCAGTTCGTCGCGCAGGCGTGTGGTCTGCTGATCCATGGCGAGCCGTGTATTGCGCAGGTTGTTCTGCTGATCGAGCAACTGCGCTTCCCTGTTGATCGCATCCATGTGCAACTGCGGATTGCTGAGCTCGATGATGGGTTCGCCGGCCTTCACCATGTGGCCATCCTCTACGAACCGGTGCTTCACCGTGCCCCCTTCCAGCGCATCGAGGAAGACCGTCTGGATGGGCTGCACCGTGCCCGTGACCGGGATGAACTCCTTGAACAGGCCACGCTGCACCGTGCCGATGGTGACCTTCGCCTCCTCCACCCGCACACGGCTGGTGGTGAAGGAGCCGGCCCAGAAGAAGACCAACAGCAGCAACACACCACCGATGCAACCGATGGCGATGATACGTTTCCGTCTGGCGGGGCGCGGGTCGATGAGGCGATCCATGGACGAGGGGGACCGCAATGTTCCCTCGACAGGGTGATCAACGGTAGCAGAAAGTGCGGGCCTGCAAGCCTTGTGATGAACGGTTGACCGCGTCAGTCCCTGGCCGCATCCGACCTCGATGGGGAGTTGCCCCTATCTTGGTTGCATGTCCACCTTCCATGCATTGTCCTTGATCGCCTGCACCCTGCCCGTGTTGGTCGCAGGTCAAAGCTGCACCTACGACTATGTCACCCGGCAGTTCGATGTGCGTGTGGAGAGCGATGTCTTCTATGGGACGGCCGTCCGTTACGACGGCGGGGTCGACAGCCTGCGCATGAACATCTTCAAGCCGGTGGGGGATGACGTACTGGCGCGACCGGTGATCGTGGCCATCCATGGGGGTGCGTTCATCGGCGGGCACCGCAACGAGATGAACACGATCTGCAGCTGGTATGCGGAACGAGGTTATGTGGCCGTGACCGTGAGCTATCGGCTCGGCTTCCACCCGCCCGCCTTGCTTCCGAACCCTTATGCCTATGACCAGGCCGAGATGATCCGTACGACCTACCGCGCACAACAGGATGTGAAGGGGGCGATCCGCTACCTCCGCGGCCGGTCCGGAACGGACAGTTCGGATGTCGCGAACATCTCCGTGATGGGTGTGAGCGCCGGCGGCATCACCGCGCTGCACGTGGCCTATGCCACGGATGAGGCTGAAAAGCCGGTGAGCTGTGAGGCCACAGGGGCGGTCAACCAGTTCCTGGCACAATACCCACGACCCGACCTTGGCCCGGTGAACGGTGATCTGCATGTGGGCGTGGATGCCACCGTGAACGCCTGCGTCTCCTATTTCGGCGGGATCCTGGACACCGCCATGATCGGCAGCGCGGATGACCCCGCCCTGTTCACCTACCATCAGACCGGCGACCCGGTGGTCGGCTGTGGTCATCAGCAGGGTTTGTGGGGCATGCCTCTCGGGATCGGCGGGAACTACCCCTGGTTGTTCGGTTCCTGCGCGATGGACCCTTACGTGGGATCGCTCGGCTTCAGTGACATGCGATACGAGTTCCATCCTTACACCGGGAATGCCCACGACATCCATGACCTGCCCTTGGTCGACGGTTGGGCGGCGGAATTCCTGGCCCGCCAGTTCTGTTCACCCATCACGGGACTGGCCATCGCGGGATCAGCTCCGGAACCACTCGTCTTTCCGAACCCGGCATCGGACAGGATCAACGTGACCGTCCCGGCACCTGCTCTTTCACAGCTGATCCTGCACGCCTTGGACGGCCGCATCGTGGCCCGGGCTACGGGCGGCTCCATGGCGGTCGAGCAACTCGACGCGGGGCATTACCTGCTGGATATCCGGACCGAAGCGGGGCATTGGACCCGTCCGGTGGTCATTTCCAGGTAGGGTCGCCGCCTTCGGCAGGTCCGTTGATCGACCCGTCGATCAGGCGGCCTGTGTTGACAGGATCAAGATCCTACCTACATTCGTGCCGCCCAACGGCCCTGTCGTGCTTTGGCGAGACGCTCGGGGTACAGGCGCAGAACAAATTAACCCGTCAGTAGAACTCATGAACATTTACGTCGCCAACGTGCCTTACTCAGTGAAGGACCAGGATCTCCACGAGCTGTTCGCCCCCTTCGGTGAGGTGACTTCGGCCAAGATCATCATGGATCGTGCCACCAACCGCAGCCGTGGCTTCGGATTCGTGGAGATGGCCGATGATGACGCCGGGCGCGCCGCCATTGAGGGGACCAATGGCAAGAATTTCCACGGCCGTGACCTGGTCGTGAACGAAGCCCGCCCGCGCACCGAGGGTGATCGCGGAGGTTTCGGAGGCGGTAGCCGCGGCTTCGGCGGTGGTGACCGTGGTGGATACCGCAGCGAACGCGGCGGTGGCGACCGTGGTGGATACCGTAGCGAGCGTCCGCGCCGCGACGAGTACTGAACCACTTCGACTTCGAGCTGAAAGGCCTCCCGGTACGCCGGGGGGCCTTCTTCATTCGATCCCACCTGTGAAAGTTTGTTGATCGATCGAACCCCGTCACCCTCTCCCCATCCTACGGACCAGAGCAGCCGACGCAACCCGGTACTTTTGCCCACCCTCGCATGCCTGTTCTGTTCCGATCGCTGATCAGCGTCCTTCTTCTTGCAAGCGCACAGCTGGCAGCTGCACAGCCACCGGCAGGTGGCCGTGGTGGGCGACCGGCGATCGGCCGGATCTATGGGAAGGTGATCGACTCCAGCACCGGCAAGGCGGCCGAGTTCGCGACCGTATCCGTGAACGCCGCACGGGGAGACAGCTTGCTGGGTGGTACGATCGTCCGCAACAACGGTGACTTCCTCGTGGAACAGCTGCCCCTCATGCCACTGAAGGTCACGATCAGCTTCATCGGTTACAAGCCGCAGGTGGTGCCGGTCCAGCTCACTCGCGATCAACAGGAGCGTGACCTCGGCAACATCGTATTGGAACCGGATGCTGAGGTCCTCAAGGAGTTCGAGGTGACCGGGGAGAAGCGCACCTCCATCATGCAGGTGGACAGAAGGGTGTACAACGTGGACAAGGACCTCACAACGCAGGGAGCCTCCGCGGTGGAGGTGATGAAGAACATCCCGGGGCTCAGTGTGGACGTGGACGGCAACGTGCAGATGCGTGGCTCGAACCCTCAGGTATTGATCGATGGTCGGCCCACGACGATGACCCTGGAGATGATCCCTGCGGAGGACATCGAACGGGTGGAGCTCATCACGAACCCGTCCGCCGCCTTCGATGCGAACACGACGGGTGGCATCCTTAACGTGGTGTTGAAGAAGAGCACCAAGCCAGGCTACAGCGGGCAGGTGCAGGGGGGCATCGGCACCAACGACCGCTACCAGGCGGGTGGCAACCTGAATGCGAAGGATGGGCGCTGGGCATTCAACCTCTCTTACAACTTCAACACCAGTCGCAACAACACGAACGCGCTCACGCGCCGGACCGACCGGTCCTTCGGCGAGGAGATCGGCTACTTCGAACAGGACACACGAAGCCTGAGCGGTCGGCGCATGAACGGGGGCCGGCTCGGTGTGGACTGGCAGGTGAGCAACCGCAGCACGCTCACGGTCTCGAATTCCGTCCGCTGGTTCACACATGACGGCAGTGACGACCAGGATTTCTTCACCCTGGGAGGAAGTCAGGAACTACTCACCCGCGGGCAACAGTTGAACTCCTCCCGGACGGATCGATCCAACTACACGGGCCAGGTCCTCTTCAAGCATAAGACACCCAAGGAAGGGAAGGAATGGTCCATGGACTTCACATACAACTATGGGCAGCGGGAGAGCTTCGCTGAACAGGACCTCTATAGTTACGGTACCGACGGGGGATCGCTATCAGGTAGCCCACGCCTGCAGGATAACGTGGGCTGGAGCCATTATTCCTCCTACACCTTCCAAGCGGATGTCGTGGACCCCATCACCGAGCGAACGAAGCTGGAGTACGGATTGAAGGGTAACGTACAGCCGGATCACACGGTGCTTGAGGTACGGCTCACTTCACCGCTCATCGGAACCGACGTCCTGGACACCTCCCTGAGCAACGACTACCGCATTCAGAACATGGTGAACGCGGCTTACGTGAACTGGTCGCAACAGCTCACCACGAGCTGGTCCATGATGGCCGGTCTGCGCTTCGAGCAGACGTGGTTCGAGACTCGGCTATCGGGAAAGGACGAGGTGTTCCGCTACCGGTATCCGGATGGCACCGGGAACCTGGGTCGTGCATTGTTCCCATCGCTCTACTTCGTGCGCCGTTGGGAGGGTAGTGAGCGCGAATTCCAGATCAATTTCTCCAGGAAGATCAACCGGCCAAGGTTCTGGCAGATCGTCCCCTTCATCATGTACAGCGATTCCCGGAACGTACGCATCGGCAACCCGGCGCTCGCCCCCGAGATGAGCAACCTGGCGGAGGTGAACCACCTGCTGCCCTTCCTTGGTGGCAAGGCCACATGGCTCACCAGCGTCTTCGGTCGCTACTCCACCGATGTGGTCACCAACTTCGCCTCACCACTTCCGACGGACTCCACGATCCTGCTGAACACCTTCGTCAATGGATCGTTCGAGACCATGCTGGGATGGGAGAACGTATTGAAGGTGGATCCCATGAAAGGGCTGCAGATCACCTTGAGCGGGATGGTGCGCCACACGAACGTAGCCTTGTCCAGCGCGCAGGGTGGACTGCGCAACCAGGGGGTGGTATGGGAATCGAAACTGATGGTGAACCAACGCTTCGGTGTGAAGGCCGACTGGACCGTGCAGTTGAACGGCGAGTACGAGAGCCCGGAGGTGCAGGCGCAAGGCCGCTCGATGGCCCAGTACGGGGTGGACGCTTCATTGAGCCACGACTTCACGAAGCGGCTCACAGGTGTGCTCTCGGTGAACGACATCTTCTTCACGCGCCGCTGGGGCAACATCATCGACACACCTCTGCTCTTTCAGGAGAGTTACCGTCGTCGTGAGATGCGGTTCGTGCGCTTCACCCTCACGTGGAAGTTCGGGGAGCAGAACATGTCGTTGTTCCGCCGTCGCGGCCAGCGCAGTGAACCCGGTCAGAACGGTGGCGGGGAAATGGACTTCTAGAGCGGAACCACCTCGAAACGCGGACAACCGACCTGTCCCTGTTCGCTGTAGAAGTCGATGAAGCGCAGTTTGAAGAAGTAGCCTTCCGCGTCCTTCACGATGTAGACGCGCGTCAGATCGATCTCGTAGGAGGCGCTTTCGAAGATGTAGGTCTTCCAGTCATAGCCGATCGCATCCCGCGCATCATTGAACGGGTGCGCAAGCGTATCACCGAGGGTCACCGCGTCGAAGTCGGTCACGTTCATCTCCGCCACACGTACACCTGGAGCGGAAAGCAGACCGGCTACGATGTAGGGCTGGAAGGGTTCGTAGAACTGGTGTGTGTACTGGGTCACCACCAGGTCCCAATCGTTCCGTTCGGGTTCGATGGGCACCACACCGACATCGGACCTGTAACACGTGAACGAACGCGAGGGATCCTTCGGCACCGTCACGCTGGTCAGCTGGGTGCCGTTCAGCCGGGCCACCTCGAAGGTGAACTCGGTGGCTGAAACGGTGTGGAAGCGGAACTTGCGAAGGCCCTGCGGCAGACCGATCGCATCGAAGCCGAGGTCGACGATGTACACGTCATCCTGCCCGCGCCAATCGCCGAAGGCCGTGCTGTCGCGATGGCCGCTCGGTGCATCGATCCTGCGGCCGGCGGCCATGCCCAGGGTATCATGCTGGGCGGTGATGTCCACCGGTCCGATGTTCCAGGCGGTCATCATCTTCGACCCGTTCAGGTAGATCCGCCAGCCGTCCACCGTGCTCTCGAAGGCGAGGTCCCAGGCCGTCTTCACGTTGGTGCTCACCACCTCGCCGGTGCGCACGTCCAGCCACAATTGATCCTGATAGCCGGGCCCCATGCAGGTCTGCAGGGTCATGGCAGCGCCGCGCTCACGAGCCGGCACGGGAAGCTCCTCCTTCAGGCAGGAGCTGAAGCCAAGGAGGACCAAGGCACCGAGCAGAAGGTCAATTCGCATGCAGGCTCTTCTTCAGGTCCAATTCGATACGCACGAAGGCGACGCGACCGGTGGCCATGGGAATACTGGTCCCTCCCCCACTGTGCGCTCCGGTGGACATGTTGGCGTTCAGGTCCATCACATTGAATAGGTTCTTGCAGCCACCTGTAAGCGCGAGCCGGTCACCCCAGACCCGTTTCGTGAGCGTGGCATCCGCCATGTGGAAGGCTGCGATGTAACTGCGGCCCAGTTCACCATCATCCTGCAGCGCGTAGTTCGCGAGCCTGTCCTGCCATTTCCAGAAGATCGATCCGCTCCAACCCTTGCGCAACCACTGCTTCGTGAGCGAAGCACGCAGCTCGCTGGTGAACAGGGTCGGACTGTTCGTCGCATCGGCGAGCTCATCCTGCCTGCCCGTGACAGCCGCTCCGCAGGAGATCACCCAATGACCATTGTCCCACCCCGCGCCAACGGTCCCACCCAGGGTGTGGTAGCGACCCACGTTCACATAGGAGTAATGCTGACCGTTCACCTGGGCCAGGGTGATCAGGTCGTTCATGTGGTTGTGGAAGGCCGTGATCTCACTCGTATAGACACCCTTGTCCTTCGCATGCCGGTAGGAAAGACCGCCACTGAAGTTGTGTGATCGCTCCGCGCGGAGATCAGCATTGCCGACGATATCATGGTTCACATCCACGAAGAAGAGGTAGAGCTCCTTCAACGACGGTGCGCGGAAGCCGTTGGCATAGGAAGCGCGCGCGGTGAAGCCATCGCTGATCCGCCAACGCAGGTTCACCGATGGAATGATCGGTGCACCGTACCGGGTGTTGTAGGCATAGCGCACCCCGGGTCGGATGGTCAGGTCCTTCGTCGCTTGATACTCGGCGCTGGCCATCACCGCATAGTCACCGATCGATTCCTCGCCATCACCGATGCGCGGTCCGGATCCGGTCTCCAGATTGAGGTCGATGCCCGCTTCGTAGTCGATCCGGGCACTGTCACGTGCCTGGGCGAAGGTGGCCCGCACGTTGGTGAGCGTGAAGCCCGAGGTGTCCTGCTCCATCGCAGCGTCCACCAATTGTTCGCTCAATGTCGTCAGGTCGCGGTACCACAGGTTGCTGAAGCGGACGTAGCGGTTGTGGGCCGCCAGCGCATTGATCCTTCGCCCGTTCCCCAGGCGACCGGCGGCGGTCACGGCATTGTCCAGGCGAATGGTGGTGTAGCGCTCATCGAAAGCGGACTCGAAGTATGGAGCGCGAGGCATGCCTCGGTTGGTGATCACATCGTGCATCCCCTCCACCTTGTAGCCCAGGTCCCACTGATCACCGGTGCGACGGTAGGAGAAGCGACCGAAGTACTGTTCGCGCGGCTTCCACTGTTGGAAGCGGTTCGTGTCCGCCAGGGCGGGTGTGAGATCGACCAGACCCGGACGGCTCGGATCCCAACCGGCGAAGAAGTTCCGCCCGGCGGTGAGCACGACATCGTTCCGACCCCAATGACGTGTGCCTGTGACCGTGGTGTTGAGGCGTCCGACGTGTTCGGCATAGGTCGAAGCCTTGAAGGTGGCCGGCCTTCCACCCCCTTTGCGCGTGAT
>Ga0116144_10004973_pt1 | contig 12293 bp, 12 predicted proteins | sample AD_UKC035_MetaG_FD_89746 | JGI IMG/M metagenome (GOLD analysis project Ga0116144, IMG submission 89746) | Active sludge microbial communities of municipal wastewater-treating anaerobic digesters from USA - AD_UKC035_MetaG | ecosystem: Engineered > Bioreactor > Anaerobic > Digestate | place: USA... | reverse complement strand
TATGCCAACGCTTTCGACGTTGCTGTCGTTGCTTATTCAGCCGACGGCCAGGCTGAACCGGCAGTTTCCTGGCTGAATGTCAAAGACTACAAGGCCATGGATGTTATCAGAATTTCTGAAAAGCATAACCGCCTGATGATGGTGGTCGTTAACCGCGGCCCCGAAGCGATGAAGGCCGAGCAGGCGTTCGCGAAAAATGCCGCCCCTGCAGCGTTTTCATTCAGAGTCAGCAAGGTTGGCGCCGCCGCTTCTGCGGCTCCGAGAGTTGCCAGCCGCAGCACCGGCAACAGTTCAAACGGCACTGCCCGGCGCACCGACCGGTCGCGGGCCCGCTCGATTCTCGAAGAAATCGTCAGCAGCGTCAACATTGAAGAATCGGCCGGTATCATTCTCGGCGAAAACGACGAAAACAAGAAATCAGCCGCCGAAATCGAATATGATTTTGCTTTCCAGAAGGTTGCCAAAGGCGAAGCTGAGCTGTTTGACGCGATAAAAGAGGCGCTGACGGCTGGTGAAGCTGAGCTGGTTGTTGACTTTGCCGTTTATTACAACGGTCAGACCGACGAAGGCAAAATGAAGCTGCAGATAATCAAAAACCGCATCAGAGATATGCTGAAGTTCGAAGAAATGCAGGGCAACGCCAAAGCGGCCGAGCTGCTGACCCTTATCGAACGCTGAGTTTCCAGTTCATCAGGCTGGCTCCGTTACTCTGGAGCCAGCTTTTTGCTTTTCTGAAACCCGGACATCTTTCGCGAACCAGGTTCCAGAAATCGCTTGAGTGATTAAGGTGGCTAAGATGGGCGGTTTCGTGCGTGACTACATAATTGAGAACCTCATCCGGAGCCATGATCAGCCGCCAACTGAAGTTAAGGTTGCCCTTACCCGAACAACTGCCCCATCGAGAGCGCGTGTCCTTTATCGCCACCGAGTTGTATGAAAAACCATACTGCTGTTTCTGGCGTTCAACCTCTTCGCAGAGAGCCCGCCGCGCCTGGGCCCTGAGCCAGCCATCGATCTGAGATATGATGTGGCCGGCAAGCTCGCGGTTGTCGCGCGGCAGCGATGACAACGCCAACTGCAGGGCGTTATTTCTCACAGTGACGCGTGAAAATGAAAACGGGGTGGGGGTCGCCAGAACCGGCAACATGGCACCTCTGAAAGGCACTGCTTCCGGCAGGCTGATTTCAGACAACTTCGTCAAACTTGCCGCCTCCGGCATTCACCAGCTTTTTGAAACCGTGCTTCTTGAGGTTGTCGTCTGAAAGAAGTTTTTTTGTTGAATCATCTTTGACCTGAGCGGTGGGGTGCATAATTTTCACAACCTCGTTGCCGCAGTCGGGGCAGATTTCGAGACTGTCGTCCTTGATTTTTTGAAAAATTTCGAAGCTGCCGCGGCAATAATCACAGCTCTTTTCGGGTTCGCGGGCACGGTAGGTATAAAAGGGCATGAATATCACCTCATTAATGATTTTGTGCCTTATATATTAGCCCGTCTGCCTGCAATTTTTCAAGAGTATCAGGAAAATCAGGAACCGGCAACTGCGGGAAACTGCTGCGCCAGTGCTCGGCAATCGCTGCCGGGTCAGCGCGATTCTGTACGGCAGCAAGGGCAAAGCGCAATGCAAGGTCAAGGTCTAGAACCTCAATTGAAGGCGTGGCCGAGAGATCGCGCTCAAAACGGTAAACAATCGGAACAAACGGTGTGATTGCGTCTGAGTCGGCCATTGACGGGTTCTCAGCCATGGCGATCGGGTCGAATTCATACCAGAAAACTCTTACTCCCTGAGTAATTCTCAATGGGTGCTTTTTTAACCTGGGCTCGAAATCTGGTCCGGTAAAGGTTTCACCAGCCGGAATCTTCTGCGTCATCCGCAGTTCATGCTCGATTAAAGAGCGACAACGGGCCAACAGTGACTGGCCGGGGTTGCCGGCACCAGCAAAAGCAAGCAGTTGGCGCGCCATGTTTTCCGGGCTGAAATTGAAAAACTGCAGGCGCTTCTGGCGCCAGTAAACTGCCATCGCATCATACATGGCGGCGGCAGAGCCGTTGAACAGGTGCAGGACCATGAAAGTCAGAGCAGCAGGAAACCTTTCGCAATTATGCATGCCTTCTACCAGCTTGCCGACATCCTGAATTCTGATGGCCTCTTCGGGCGACAGCCAGCTGGTGCGGAGAACCGTATAGGGCGGTTCGCTCATTGCTGCCAGTTGCCCTTCCTTGAGTTGATTCTCGAGTGGGGTGCCACGCAACACCTTCACCAGACTGATCTGAATGCTGTGCGGCGCGAGGTTCCATACGTCGTCAAGGCTCTGATAAAAGTGATTGAGAGTATCGCAGGGCAGGGCGCCTAGAATGTCCAGGTGCAGATGGCATTTTGTGCGTTTTTTTAACTGGCCGATGCGGTCGCGTAGAATCTCGAGGTTGAAGCGGCGGTTGACCGCTTTGAGGGCGTCGGGATTCGTCGACTGAATGCCGATTTCAAGATGGAACATGCCGTCCGGCGCGTCAGCAAGAAGGTCGATGATATCTTCGCTGAGAAAATCGGCCTGAATTTCGAAATGGAAATTGATGTTGCGATGATTGTTTGCCTTGATGTAGCTGATAATTTCGCGGGCGCGTTCACGATCAAAATTGAAAGTGCGGTCTGCAAAGCGCACCTGGCGGTAGTCTGAATTGAAAAACCAGTCCAGGTCGGCTTTGACCCGCTCGATTGAATGGTTGCGCACCGGTCCGAGAACTGAGCTCAGACAGTAGGTGCAGCGTGACGGGCATCCACGTGAGGCTTCGTAATAAGTAAAGCTGTGAACACCTTTGTAAATACCGGATCTGAAAGGCGATGGGATTTCATCGAGGGATTTGATGAATGGTCGATCGGGATTTTTTATAATTTCTGAATTCTGGCGCCGGGTTATGCCAGTAATCGAATCTGTCGGTTTGCCTGCCAGAAGGGTTTCGAGCAGCTCAGAAAAAGTGATCTCGCCTTCACCCCTGACGATGAAGTCGACTGCGGGGCAAGCCGCCATGATTGTCTCCGAATTGAAAGAAACTTCGGGACCACCGAAGATAATCAGGCAGTCAGGGAAGGCGGCTTTTATGGCCCCTGCCACCGCCAGAGTTCTTGGCAGCGACCAGATATAGACCGAGAAAGCGAGAATGTCTGGTTTCAATAGAATCAGATCGGCGATTATGCCCTCGTTGGTCTGATTGAGGTCGAATTCGATCAGATTCAGGGGCTGATGTGCGGAGTCTTTTTCCCAGAATGATTTAATATATGCCAGGCCGAGGGCGCTGTGGGTGTGGCGGGTATTCAGAGCGGTAAGAACAATGTTTTTCATAAATCTGATAATACCGCAATCACCAAAGTTTTGCGAGACCCTGATTCAGCAGGGCAACTTGAACTTTTTCCCGCACTGGACTTAACTGTTGATTAGTCAGTAAGTTTTGTCTGGTCTGCGCTTGATATCTGTGCACAATTGAAAGTATTTGCTTTACACAAAAAACATGGATGATATGGAATTTTGACTTCCGGGAGTTTGGTAAGTGTGAAAAAAAAGCACAATAATTTACATTTGTGAAAAAAGGTGCAATCGAGTGCTGGACAGATAATATTTTTGGCTTTTACAAAGGCCATTCGAAGAACGACTCTTTAGAATAGTTCAGGGTTCCGGGAAGTGTGAAAAAAAATCACATGTGGAAAAATTTAACCACGCCGTACAAAAATAACAGCACCTGGCGAGTTTATTCATTATATACGAAAACAACAGTATTGATGCGGGTTCTTGCCCGTTTATGACGGAGATCAGCAATTTTTAACGATCAATATGGTAGAGAAGCATGTTTTTTCAGCACATACAGACAAAGTTGCCAGCCCTGAAGAAGTTGTGTGATATTTTTACCATTTAAGAAAAATCCACTTGAAAACTGTTTGATGAGAGCGCTTGCGAAGATTCAGACGCTTGCTGTTGAGTGCTTTTTTTATATCTGTTGAAGTTATGAATTGGCTTTTGATGCTTGTTTCATTGCACTGCTCAGAAGAAAGCAAAGGCGATGTTTGCGCAGTTGCTGATAAGATCCAGGATGTCGCTGGAATGACGCGGTAAGCCTGTTGATCTGATATAGCGAAGAGCAAAGAAGATTGGGCACAGGCGGTTGCTGCTCCGGCAAATCTTTTTCGGGGCAAACTTTTTCTGATAAATTTCGATAGGGCTCTACTTGCCTTCAGATGCAGAGTTGAAGAGGGTTTGTTCGAATTCTTGGCAAAAAAAATAAAAAAATCAGACTGGCTTGAAAAAGTTGGCACGCATATTGCATGTATAAAAGTATAAGTTCTTTGAAAATCGAAAAAGCGTTTTCCGGGTCGTCTAAAGTATTACCGTACTTTGTCACTCCACAGTTAATGCACGGCTACAACATGGTCACACTCTATGCTACAGCACGAATGATCCTCTTTTCACATCAGCTCAACACACCTGATCCCTCCTAAAACCGCAGCATAATCGAAGAACGGTCGCCGCATGACCCGGAAAGCTTTTTATAATTTTGTCATCTCCCCGATGACTCAAGTATCCTCTCAAAAGATCCTCTCACTTTGTCCCCGGCATTTTAAACCGGGGAACTTTTTTTAGCCCGTTTTGTTTTTCATCTTGAGCTTACTGGCAGAGCAAGTTTTTAAAGCTCAGGCTTGTCACGCAAGGAATGGCGAATCCATGTCGTATTTTCCCGCGTTTGTCTCTGTGGGGGGATATGGAATCAAATTCAGATTTTGCAGACCGTTATTGAGATTGCCCTGAGCCGACCGGACAGGTTGCCGCTGAGGCCTCTGCGGGGTCGACGATTTTAACGACTTTCATGGTCAGGCGACTGGCATGTTTTGATCTTGAAAAAGCTGCCAGAAGTGCGAAAGCCATACCCATGCCCAAAAAACCGCAGATGACCCTGAATGAATCGCTCAGGGGGTAGCCAAAGTAAGTGCTGAGGGCCGGTGCCAGAAAAAGCCCGGCAAAAAAAGCCGCCATCGGAAAGCCGAATACCAGCAGGGCTGCAATACTGCCTTCCCCAGGATTGAGATCAAGAACCACCTCGTCGCCGGGTTTGACAAAAAAACTGCCTTTGATAGCCTTGATGGCTTTCAAGCCAGGTTTGCCGTCGCCGGCCAGACCCGAACAGGCGTGACAGCCCTTGCATTCAGCTTTTGGAACTACTTCGACAGTTATGGTGAGATCTTCGACTGCGGTGACTTTTCCCTGAAGGCTCATAAAAATATTCCTGAAGTTCGATGTTGTGGATAAGTTATACGAAAGTATTGTAACCTGTTTGCATGAAAAGAAAAACTCTTAAAATTGTTCTCGCCCTGCTGGTTCTGGTTTCTGAGTCTGCTCTTTTCGGCCAGATGCCCAATTTTTTCGGCACGCCGGCTGGCACACCGACTACTTCGGGCGGGGCGGCAAAACCGACCGTTCCTGTTGCCGGTGATCCGAAAGCAGCCCCTGTAACTCCCGGCGGTGAAAAGACGCCCACCGGCGGCGATGGCAAACCGACACAGCCAGAGCAGCCCGCACAGCAGCAGCCGGCCGGTACTGTAATTCCCAAATATGATCCGTATATGGATAATCACCTGAAGGCGCCTGAGGCCGATAAGCCGGTCGGGCTTTTCGGTTTGCCGGTCAAGCAGGTTGAAGACGTGCTCAAATTTCAGGGTGCCAAGAACCACTCATATGCGTTTGGTAAATATAGCCGACTTACGATGTCAGTGTATCTGGTTACTATCTACTTTGATAAACAGCGTAAAGTAGGTGGATTTCTCGTTGAGCCACGGCAACCATATAAAACCGTGGCTCCCGGCGCCCGCGAATTTTTTCTTGAAACCTTTCTGAAGGGCGCTGACCTGTCTAAATTCGCTATCAAAATGGCAAGTGACCGGCTTGAGGTAACTTACGCTCCCTGATCGTCAGCTTTTTCGACTGCTTCTGAATTATCATTCGCAACAGGTTGCGGGAGCGGGGCGGCAGGGATATTTGCCGGTCGGATGCCCATATAGCTGAGCAGCTCATCTCGGTGTTCCCACATTGTCCAGATCGACATGGTGGCGACCACATACAGATAATTGATTTCGTCAGGCCGGATGGCCAGAACCCATGCAATCGACAGCAGCGGCATGGCACCGGCGGCACTCAACGCCCCTGGTTTGCTTGACAGGCCCCAGAAGGCCAGCCAGAAGCCGAGAAGCGATGCAAAAACCGCCGGTACCGGCAGCAGGGTGATCATGACACCAAAGGTCGGGGCGAGGCCGCGCCCGCCCTTGAAGCCAAGAAACAGACTGTTGCAATGACCAAAAACTGTTAAAAAGCCGCCGAGACTGACCGGCCACCAGTATTGATATGGATTTTCGCCGAGAAAATAAATCGCCAGCGGGAAAACCGTTATAAAGCCCTTGAAACCATCGAGCAGACATATCAGAATGCCGGTTGGTATTCCGAGAGTGTCGAACATTTCGCCGGGCGGGCGGGTGTTGCGGCTGCCAGGCTGCAGCAGGGTTTTTCCGGTTTTGAGGCGTGCTGCGACTTCGCCGATTGGCAGGCTGCCGATCAGAAAACAGGCGGCAAAATAATACAGAAGATGTTGCATTTATTTTCCGGTCAGGCCTTGTCGACCATGCTGATACATTTTTTCGGGCATTTTTCAGCGCACAGGCCACAGCCAACGCATTTTTCAGAGATGATCGAATGCTTTTCCTTTGGAGTTCCGCCGTTTACAGCAGAGAATTTGCACACTTTGTGGCAGATGGTGCAGCCAATACAGGCGTCCTGGTCGATCAGAGCAACCCGGCCCTTGAACTGGGGCTTGTCTTCCATGATGATGGTTTTCTGCGGACATTTGGCGACGCAGGCGCCGCAACCGACGCATTTTTCGTAGTCGATGTGGGCAAGATTGTTATCAACCTTTATGGCATCGTAGGCACAGACTTTGACGCAGAGACCGCAGCCGATGCAACCGACTTTGCAGACTTTGCGGGTATCGGCACCCCTTTCCACAGAGTTACATTTGACATGGACTACCTTTTCCTTGTCAACAAGTTCGATGATCTGCTTCGGGCAGGCGAGAACGCAGCGACCACAGGCGGTGCATTTGTCTTCGTCGACGATCGGCAGGTGCTGTGGCCCGATTTTTATGGCGTCGAAGGGGCAGGCGGCGACGCACGAACCGAGACCCATGCAGCGGTGAGGGCAGAGCCACGGGCCGTTCTGCAGAAGCACGGCAGCCTGGCAGTTCGGAACACCCATGTATTCAAATTTTTTGTATTCGGCGGTATCGAGGCCGTTGCACTTGATGAGAGCGGCTTTGACAACCGGCTTCTTAACTTCTTCGCCGGGTTTACGCAGGCCGAGCAGTTCTTCAATTTTGATGCGGTTCAGAGATGAGATGACCGGGCAGGTACCTACCGGCACGCCTTTGGTGACGATGGCTTCGGCCATGGCGGCACAGCCTGGGAAACCGCAGCCGCCGCAGTTGGCGCCGGGCAGAAGTTCGAGGGTCTTTTCGATCTGTGGGTCGATCTTGACTTCGAATTTAACCGAGGCATAAGAGAGAATGGCTCCGAAAATGAAGCCGAGCACGCCGAGAACGAGAACAGCTGATACGATCTGTGTAAGCATGAGTGAATCCTTTATACCAGGCCGGAAAAGCCCATGAAGGCGGTTGCCAGCAGGCCGGCGGTGACGAAGGCGATCGGGGCGCCACGCATGGCTTCGGGGATTTCTGAAACGTCCAGGCGCTCTCTTATTCCGGCCATGATGATCAGGGCGAAGAAGAAGCCGAGCCCACCGCCGAATGAGTTAACAGCGCTTTCGACAAGGCCGTAGTTCTTTTTGATGTTCAGAAGAGCAACACCAAGAACCGCGCAGTTGGTGGTGATCAGCGGCAGAAAAACGCCAAGAGACTGATAAAGGGCCGGAGCGGTTTTGCGGATGACCATTTCGACGAACTGAACGAGAGAAGCGATTACCAGAATGAAAGAGATCGTCTGCAGATATTCAAGCTGAAGCGGTACGAGAAGAAAAGCCTGAATGCTCCAGGTTGCGACTCCCGCCATGACCATAACGAAGGTAACCGCAAGGCCCATGCCGACGGCCGAATCGATTTTGTTAGAAACGCCGATGAATGGGCAGAGGCCGAGAATCTGGTTGAGAACAAAGTTCTCGATGAAAATTGCAACAATGAAAATGCTGATGATACTGGCACTCATTTGGTAGCTCCTTTCGCTTCCATGAAGCGTTTAAGGGCAATCAGCAGGCCGAAAACCACGAAGCCACCGGGGGCCATGATCATTATCAGGGCCGGGTCAGCCTTGAAGAACGGAATCGGGAAACCATAGAGCTTGCCTTCGCCAAGCAGTTCGCGGAAAAATGCCAGGCAGGAAAGGGCGATGGTGAAGCCGATGCCCATGCCGATTGCGTCAAGAAGCGAATCTACCGGCCCGTTTTTGCTGGCATAAGCTTCAGCCCGGCCGAGAATGATGCAGTTTACTACGATCAGCGGAATAAAGATGCCGAGGCTGGCAGAAAGAGCCGGCGAGAAGGCGGCGATCATTTTATCGATCATTGTGACGAAAGTCGCGATGATCATGATATAGACAGGGATACGGATCTTGCCGGGCACCAGGTTGCGGATCAACGAAATGAAGAGATTGCTGCCCATCAGGACGAAGGTGGCCGCAATGCCCATGCCGAGAGCGTTGGTCATCGAGGAGGTTACCGCAAGGGTGGGGCAGATGCCAAGCGAAATGACAAAGATCGGGTTTTCTTTCCAGATGCCTTTGGTTAATTCGGTGAGTCTGTTCACTGATTTCCTCCTGTAATAGAGGTCTGCGAAGCAGTTTCGGCTGAGACTGCAGGCAGGGCGGGAGTCTGTGGCATGGCTGTCAGCTGTGGCTGAACTTTTTTGAAGAGTTCCACCGCTTCACTGACACCTTTACAGAAAGCTCTTGAGCTGATGGTAGCGGCAGTAATACCGTCAACGTCGCCACCGTCTTTTTTTACAAGCAGCACCGGGGTAACCTTTTCAGCGACCAGTTTTTTGAAAGGTTCTGCAAAAACCGGGTCTGAAAGCTTGGTGCCGAGGCCAGGTGTTTCTTTCTGAGAGAGAACTTTGTAACCATTGATTTTTCCGGTTTTATCAATGCCAATAACCATTTCAATCGGGCCGGCGTAGCCCTTGGGGGCGACTTTGATCACGACACCGGCAACTTCGCCATTACTGGTAATGCCGGTTGAATATGAATAAGTCTGACTGGCGGCAGTGTCTGTAAACTGGCTTTCATTGAATTTATCAGCGCTCGGAAGCACTTCCCGGCGGGCGAGTTCTTCGGCCTTCTGCCGGTTTTCGAGAATCAGAGGGGCGGTGACGCTTTCGGTGTAAGCGAGCAGAACGCCGGCAACTGCTGCAATTACAAAGAGAAAAAGACCCATGTGCAGCATATCTTTCATGATACGGTCTCCTGAGAACTGGTTCCAAAACGTTTTGGAATCATAAATTTGTCGATGAGAGGCACGAAGGCATTCATGATCAGAATTGAGTAACAGACGCCTTCGGGGTAGCCACCCTTGAGTCTGATGAGAAGGGTTATAGCCCCACATCCGAAGCCGAACAGCAGATGCCCTTTATTGGTCATCGGTGAGGTGACCATATCGGTGATCATGAAAAGTGCGCCAATGATAAGGCCGCCGGTGAGCAGGTGAAACAGCGCATACTGCAGCGATCCACCAACAAGGAAGGCACCGGCGAAAACTGTAGCGGTCATTGCAACCGGGCCATGCCAGCTGATGTGGCCACGAACCAGCAGATAAATGCCGCCGATTATCAAAGCCAGTTTCGAAGTTTCTCCGAGCGAGCCGGAAAAATTAACTCCGAGAAAAAGATCAGAAAATGTGATCTGAAGTTTCTGCATGACATAACCGATCAGGTTGCCGCCTTCGGCGGCTATTTTTTCCATCAGCTGAGCATCGCGGGCGGTTTCTTTGAGCAGGCCGAGCGGGGTTGCCGTGGTTACCGCATCGGCAATGCCATAACCCTGACCGGGTTTGAGCCAGGTCGTCATATAAACCGGCCAGCTGGCGAGAAGAACAGCGCGGGCAACGTGTGCCGGGTTGAAAATATTCTGGCCGAGTCCACCATAGGCCTGTTTGCCCAGGGCAATCGCGACGAATCCGCCGACGAAGGCAACCCAAAGGGGCAGAGCAGCCGGAACGCAGAAAGCGAGAAGAATGCCGGTTACAACCGCGCTGCCGTCAGAAAGGGTTGAGGGTTTCTGCAGCAGGAACTTCTGAATGAGAAATTCCGCTGTAACTGCGCCGGCGACCGAAAGGCCGATGACGAGAGCGGCTCGCAGGCCAAAGTTGTGAATGGCCATTACCAGCGCCGGCAGCATGGCGAGGTTTACATCCCACATGACCCTTGAGGCTGAAAGGCCCGACTGGATATGCGGCGAGGTTGTTACCAGCAGTCTTGGAACAGAGGAGGTGGTTGCTGTGGATATTGCATTCATTCCAGCTTATCCTTTGCTTGCGGCTGACTTTTTTCGTTCAGCCATGACATTTTTCTTGCCGAGTTTGAAAGTTTGCACCAGGGGTAGGCCGGCCGGGCAGGCATAGGCACAGCAGCCGCACTCGATGCAGTCGAGCATGCCGATCTGGTCAGCCTTTTCCCATTTTTTGTGGTCGACGAGCTGTTTCATCTGCTGGGGGAGCAGGCCCATCGGGCAAGCTCTGATACAACTGCCGCAGCGAAGACAGGCAGTCTGCACCGGCACCTTTGCCTGTGTTTCATCCCAGCAGAGAACGCCGCTGGTACCCTTGATGATCGGAACATTGAGGTCGAACAGGGCAAAGCCCATCATCGGGCCACCCATGATGACTTTTTTAAGCGGTATGTCAGCCTTCAGGCCGCCGGCCATTTCAATGAAATCTCCTACAGGGGTACCTATGCGAACCCGGTAATTGCCAGGCTTTGCTGCGCAGTTGCCGGCAAGCGTGACGACGCGCTCCATCAGAGGCTTCTGCAGGTTAACGGCGTCAGAAATTGCCGCGGCAGACGCGACATTCTGTACGACGACGCCGACATCCATCGGCAGTTTCCCTGACGGGATTTCGCGGCCGAGGCAGGCATAAATCAGCTGCTTTTCGCCGCCCTGTGGGTATTTGACTTCAAGCGGCTGTACCGAGAGGTTTTTTTCGTTTTTGAATTTTTCGCTGAAAAGGGCTATGGCATCGGGTTTGTTCATTTCAATGCCGATGATTCCCTTTTCAGAATTCAATACCTTCATGATCAGCTTAAGGCCGTTGATTATGCGGTCTGGTTCTTCGAGCATGAGCCGATGGTCAGCGGTGAGGGCTGGTTCACATTCGACACCGTTGAGAATAATCGTGTCGATATGCTTGGTTTCTGGCGGTGAAAGCTTGACGTGAGTCGGGAAAGTCGCGCCGCCAAGACCAACGACCCCTGACTGCTGAATGCGCTTTTTAATTTCTTCGGCGGGCAGGCTGAGGCCGTCTTCTGTTGTATAGGCGGGTTCAGGAACGTCTGGTGAGCGCTCGATGACGATTGCCGGGCTTGGAACCCCAAATGGGTGCATGAAATTACCGGCGCCGATTACAGTGCCGGATATTGTGGCATGCACCGGAGCGGAAACAAAGCCGCCTGGTTCAGCGATACACTGTCCGCAGGCAACTTTATCGGTTATTTTCTGGGTTGGTTTTGCGGGTGCACCAATATGCTGAGAAACATGAAGAATGACTTTTGAGGGTATCGGAAGATTGACTATGGCTTTATCTGCAGTAGCCTTTAAATCAGGCGGATGCAGGCCACCGGAAAAACTTTTGGGCTCAAGCATGATGCAACATCTCCTGCGAAACAATGAACTCCAATTTTGAAACGTGCTACACTAACACATTAAGGCTGAGTTTTCAATGTTTCCGGAATGCTGTTTTTATTTTGCCGGTTTGCTTTGAGCTGGTTTTTCGGCAGAAACGGCAGGTGGCGTTTCTTCGACAGCCGATTTATCTTCAAGCATGGCTGTTGCATTATCAGAAACGTCTTCGCTCTGACCCTGACGATTGGTTCCGGTGAATTCGCGGGTTTCGAGAACGAAGTGCGCAAGCATGCGGTTCATTTCGTCTGCAACCATACTGAGGTGCTTGGTGATTTTGGCCATATCCTGAATTGAATCGCGCTGCGATTTTAGTGATTCGAGAACGCCGTCGACTTCTTTGGTCGTAGTCTTGGTGGTTATTGAGAGGTT
>Ga0116144_10004965_pt1 | contig 12307 bp, 9 predicted proteins | sample AD_UKC035_MetaG_FD_89746 | JGI IMG/M metagenome (GOLD analysis project Ga0116144, IMG submission 89746) | Active sludge microbial communities of municipal wastewater-treating anaerobic digesters from USA - AD_UKC035_MetaG | ecosystem: Engineered > Bioreactor > Anaerobic > Digestate | place: USA... | reverse complement strand
TACTTCTTATCCCCTCCAATGGCCCAGTCGTAGCCTGCCTGTACGAAGTAATGACGGACGCCGGTGATGCTGACGTCCTTCAGCTCCGGCTCGGTCAGGTGGGTGGAGCTCAGTCCGATCCAGAAGGTGGGACTGGTGTAGTAAAGCCCTCCACCGAGATCGAACTTCGAATCGCTCTGACCGGAAAGGGGAATGGCTGCGTCATCAGCAGGGTTGTCCCGGGCGATCCAGTTGTTGCCCAGGGAGTGGGCCAGCAGGCCGGCGCTCAGGCCCACCCCGAAGGTACCAGGGCCGATCTTCCGGTGGAAGCTGTAGCTGAGGCGGACGAAATTGCTGTTCATCTGACCCAGCTTGTCGAAGTAGGCGCTAAGGCCCACCCCGCTGCTGATCTTGTTGATCGGCATCTGGGCATTGAACAAACCGGTCTTGGGCGCCCCGTCGAACCCTGACCACTGCTGTCGGAAGAATCCGGTGGCACATAGTTGACCCGAGGTACCGGCCACGGCCGGGTTGATCGACAACCTGTCGAACATGTATTGGCTCAGCTGCGGATCCTGCTGGGCGACCGAAGCGCCAGCAATGCACAGACCGACCGTTGCGGTAAGTATCCCCCTCATTCGCGTTTCGTTCTTTTCCGCCGAACGGGACGACATGTCCCGCGGGTCCTTCTTCAGAACCGGCGCCAATATAACAACATTCCGATCCGACCAAATACCGGATGTGGACCGGGGAATGGGGTTCCCAAGACGATCAAGCCCCCGTTCCTGCTGTCAGGCGAGCTTCTGGAAGGTGCGCCACCAGCGGTCCGGCACCTCTTCCCGGCACGCCATCCGGTAGTCCGAATAGGAGCACGGGACCAGGTGGTGTCGTTCGAAGCGGGCCTCCTGTTCGGCCTTGTACGGGATGTCCATCCACCACCGGTCACTCACCGTGCTCTTGTAGAAGACCAGTTCCTGCTCATGACCCCGGATGGGGATGCGGAACCGGGTGAAGCGTTTGCGGTCCAGCCAGGGCAGGTCGTTGGTGCGCGAGCGGAAGCCGTCCAGGAAGCACCAGACCATCTGGGCCACGAGCTGGGCGGTGGTGCTATCCTGGTCCATGGTCGGGTCCATCTCGTAGATGCCGACCGAGGTGATCTTCTCGCTGATGCCGGCGTAGCGCATGAGCTGACAGACCTCCTCCCCGTGGAAGCCGTTCGGTCCGGGGCGGCTGGTCCCGGGTGCGTCGCTGCGCCGTACGCTCGTCATGTCCACGCTCAGGGTATCGCCGTTGCGCATCACGGGTTCGGCATCGGCCATGGTGGCGCGCAGTTCGCCCAACCGATGCGCATCGAAGAAGAGCCTGTCCATGAGCTCGATCCCCGGCTGGTCGACGAGATAGGTCTGGAAGCCGAGGTTGCTATAGTTGAAGAGGTAGTTCGGCTGGCGCAGCACGATGTGGCTGAGGTAGCTGCTTTCGGCCAGCCCCTGTCCGGGTTCCCCCAGATCGAAGCGGGCATCCACGCACACGAGGTTGGCGGTGCGCTCCAACTTCTCGTAGGCCAGGTATTGTGAGAAGGTATGCCCCTGCCCGCCCCCGATCATCACCGGAACGATGTTCATGCGGATCAGCTCGGCAATGGTCTCGGCCACGGCATGCTGGGTATCGGCCGCGCTCGCCCCGGGGTGGATGTCGCCCAGATCCACCATGGTGATGTTCCCGTTGGGCATGAAGAGCCGGTAGAGTTCATCGCGGACGGCGTCGGGTGCGTGCACCACCCCGCGCGGCCGCGCATGACCGGGGTCATCGAGCACACCGAAGAAGGCGATCTGCATGCCCTCCAGGCTCGGGAAACCCTTGGCGGTATGGCTGATCACGCTGTCCCCGATGGAATTGGCAGGCCATTCGGGACGGGAAAGCCCGAAGCGCTCGCTGGGCTTGAAATAGATGCTGATGTCCATACGCGAAGGGACCATTCGGTGTGCCGAACGATACCGCGCTAAGGTCCGAGGTGCCCGAGGCGTATCCGCAAGAACCCTAAGGCGGATGCCCACAACGGCGTGTTGGCAACGGCAGGTCTCAGGGATCACCTGTGGTCGACACTGGGGACGATGACGTTGGATGGGTCGACACTACAGGTGCTCACCGTGGCACCATCAGGCCTTGGGGGCCTTCTTCGCAGCCTTCTTGGTCGCCTTCTTCGCCGCCTTCCTGGGTGCCGTCTTCCCGGCGGCCTTGGCCGGTGCGGCCTTCTTGGCGGCGCGTCCCTTGCGCCCCACTTTGCGTTCGGGCGCCGCGGCCAGCAGGGCGGTGGCTTCTTCGAGGGTCACGTCCTCCGGTGCCTTCTCCTTCGGGACGTTGGCGTTCTTGGAACCATCGGTGATGTAGGGCCCGTAGCGGCCGCTGAGCACTTGGATCCCGGAACCGTCGAACTCCTTCAGGATGTTCTGGCGTGCGCCGGCGAGCTTGGCCTCGATCAGTTCCACCGCGCGTTCGAAGGTGACGGTGGAGGGTTCCTCGCCCTTCGGGATGTTGGCGTAGGTCTTGCCGTACTTCACGAACGGGCCGAAACGACCGCGTCCCTGGACGATCATCTCGCCCTTGTGCTCACCGAGGTCACGGGTGGCGTTGGCGGCCTTCTTCAGATCGATCAATTCCACGGCACGGCGCAGGTCGATCTCCAAGGGATCATCCTCCGGGGTAAGGCTCGCGTAGGTGCTTCCGAGGCGCACGTAGGGTCCGAAGCGACCGATCCCCACCGAGACCACCTCGCCATCGCGTTCACCGAGGGTGCGCGGCAGCTTGAAGAGGTCCAGCGCCTCCTGCAGGCTGATCGTCTGGATGCTCTGGTCCTTCCGCAGGCTGGCGAATCGCGGCTTCTCCTCATCCTCGGCGGTGCCGATCTGGATCATGGGGCCGAAGCGGCCGATGCGGGCGATGATCGGCTTGCCGCTCGCTGGATCGGTGCCCAGCTCACGCGAGCCCGTGGCGCGCTCGGCCGTCTCCTGCACGGTGCCGATGGTGGCGTGGAAGGGCTTGTAGAAGCGGGCGAGCATCTCGCGCCAGTTCTCCTTCCCTTCGGCGATCACATCGAACTCCTCCTCCACTTTGGCGGTGAAGTGGAGGTCCACGATGCTGGGGAAGTGCTCCACCAGGAAGTCGTTCACGACCATGCCGATGTCCGTGGGGAAGAGCTTCTGCTTCTCGGCGCCAGCGGTCTCGGTGGCGCTGTTCCCGGCGATGGCATCGTTCGCGAGGGTGAGGATGCGGTACGGACGTGGCGTGCCGTCGCGGTTCTCCTTCACCACATAGCCACGGCGCTGCACGGTGCTGATCGTCGGGGCATAGGTGGATGGCCGGCCGATCCCGAGCTCCTCCAGCTTCTTCACGAGGCTTGCCTCCGTATACCGTGGGGCGGGACGTTCGAAGCGCTGGGTGGCGGTCATCTCCTGCAGGGCGAGCGCATCACCCTGTTTCATTTCCGGCAATAGACCCTCGTTCTCCTCCCCTTCCTCATCGTCGCATCCCTCCAGGTAGACCTTGAGGAAGCCATCGAAGAGGATCACTTCGCCCTGGGCTTTGAAGGCCTCCCCGGGGCGGGTGCTGATGCCGATGTCAACGACGGTCTTCTCCAGCTCGGCTTCAGCCATCTGACTGGCGAGGGTGCGCTTCCAGATGAGGTCATAGAGACGCTCGGCATCGCGGTCCGCGCCGGCGGTGCGCACGAGCATGTCGGTGGGGCGGATGGCCTCGTGCGCCTCCTGGGCGCCCTTGCTCTTGCTCTGGAAGCGGCGTGGCTTGCTGTAGCGTTCACCGTATTGTTCGCTTATCTGTGAAGCCGCTGCTGCGATGGCCTGCTCGCTCAGGTTCACCGAGTCGGTACGCATGTATGTGATGGCACCTTGTTCGTAGAGCCCTTGAGCGATGCGCATGGTACGATCGACGCCATAGCCCAGCTTGCGGCTGGCCTCCTGCTGCAAAGTGGACGTGGTGAACGGCGCGGCCGGCGAACGCTTGCCGGGCTTCTTTTCCACCGCGTTCACGGTGAAGCCTGCGCCCACACAGCTTCTGAGGAAGGCCATGGCCTCAGCCTCGGTGGCGAAGCGGGCGGGCAGTTCAGCTTTCACCAGGCTTTTTCCAGCAGTGTGGAAGAGCGCGGTGACCCTGAAGGCACTGGTGCTGTTGAAGTCGAGGATCTCACGTTCGCGCTCCACGATCAGTCGCACGGCCACGCTCTGAACGCGACCGGCGCTCAAGCTGGGCTTCACCTTGCGCCAAAGGATAGGGCTCAATTCATAACCGACCAGCCGGTCCAGCACGCGGCGCGCCTGCTGGGCATCCACGAGGTGCACATCGATGTGGCGGGGGTTCTCGATGGCTTCGAGGATCGCCTTCTTCGTGATCTCGTTGAAGGTGATGCGTTTCACCTTCTCATCGGGCAGCTTCAGGGCTTCCTTGAGGTGCCAGCTGATCGCCTCTCCTTCGCGGTCCTCATCGGTCGCGAGCCAGACGATGGTCGCCTTATCCGATTCCTTCTGGAGTTGTTTCAGGCGGTCCTTCTTATCTTCCGGGATGATGTAGGTGGGCTCAAAGCCATTCTCCACGTCCACGCTGAGGTCGCGTTCGGGCAGGTCGCGCACATGGCCATAGCTGCTCAGCACGGTGTAGCCTTCACCCAGGTATTTCTCGATGGTCTTGGCCTTCGCGGGGGACTCCACGATGACCAGGTCGCCGCTCTTCTTCGCCATTGTAGTCTCGGTCGCCACCAGCACAACGGTCCCGGTGGACGGGCGGCAAAGAAAGTGTTCGGACGGATGATCGGCGGATCATGCAGAGCGCTCATTCTTACTTCCCCTAAAGGGGAAGGAATTTTTCCACAGGAAGCGAGGACGTGATCCGGCCCCAACTTTGCGGGGAGAAGGACCCAGCTAACCCCGACCCGCGATGCCTCGTCCCGACCACTTCCTTCTCTTCGCCACCTTCCTGCTCGTGAGCTGCGGGGAGAGCACCGGACAGACCAGCGAGCCGACCTCGACAACGATACCCCAGGACACCATGAGCCAGTATGACCACGGCGGCAATCCTTATTACTCCCACACGGACACCGCCAAATTGGATGTGCCCCTGAGCGAATGGAAGAAGATCCTACCTGACGACCTCTACCACATCGCCTTCGAGAAGGGAACGGAGCGGGCTTTCACCGGCAAGTACTGGGACTTCGAAGGCATCGGCACTTATGCCTGCGCAGTATGTGGCAACGTCCTCTTCCAGGCGGACAGCAAATTCGCCAGCAGCTGTGGCTGGCCGAGCTTCTTCCAACCGGAAAGAAAGGATGCGATCGTGTACCACGAGGACCGCACCTTCGGCATGGTGCGTACGGAGACCACCTGCGGCCGCTGCGGGGCGCACCTCGGCCATGTGTTCGAGGATGGGCCGAAGCCGACGGGGTTGCGCTACTGTATCAATAGCGTGAGTTTGGAGTATTTGCCGGGACGCTAGTGCTCGACCGTCCGTCAAGCCGACCGACCGGACATCCTGCCACCTTGTCAGCTTCCACTGGGATCGGGTACCTTTGCGCCCCATCCCGGAACCGTGCAGAAGAAGGTATACATCGAGAGCTACGGCTGCCAGATGAACGTGAGCGACAGCGAGGTCGTGGCGAGCATCCTGGCCAGGGACGGCTACACCCCGGTGAAGAGCGCCGAGGAGGCGGACCTGGTGCTGTTGAACACGTGCAGCATCCGGGAAAAGGCGGAGTACACGGTGATGCAGCGCATCAACGAGATGAACAACCTGAAGGCCCGGAACAAGGGTTTGAAGGTGGGGGTGTTGGGCTGCATGGCCGAACGCATGCGCGAAGACCTGCTGGAGAAGAAGAAGGTGGTGGACCTGGTGGTGGGACCGGATGCCTACCGGACGTTACCGGAACTATTGGAGAAGGTCGGGACGGGCCAGAAGGCAGTGAACGTGCTACTGAGCCGGGAGGAGACCTATGGCGAGATCGAGCCGGTGCGGTTGGACACGAACGGCGTAACGGCCTTCGTCACCATCATGCGCGGATGCGACAACATGTGCGCGTTCTGCGTGGTACCGTTCACACGGGGGCGGGAGCGCAGTCGGGATGCGGCGAGCATCGTTCGGGAATGCGAGCAGCTGGTGCGCGATGGATATAAGGAGGTGACGCTGCTGGGGCAGAATGTGGATAGCTACAAATTCAGATCAGAAGATCAAAAGATCAGAAGATCAGATAATGAAAATGCCATCCTGGGCATGGCCTCCGACACCGTCGACCCTGCGGGTCGACCTGCAAGCGCCGGCCCGACGACCACAGACTTCGCCGATCTGCTCGAGATGGTGGCCCTCGCCTGTCCCACCCTTCGCATCCGATACAGTACCAGCCACCCGAAGGACATGACGGACAAGGTGCTGGCGGTGATGGCGCGGCACGACAACATCTGCAAGTACATTCATCTGCCGGTGCAGAGCGGTAGCAGTGAGGTGCTGAAGCGGATGAACCGGGGCTATGACCGGGCCTGGTACATGGAGCGCATGGCCAACATACGCAGGCACATGCCGGATTGTGCCATCAGCACGGATATCATCGCGGGATTCTGCGGTGAGACGGAAGAAGACCACCAGGCCACACTGGAACTGATCCGCGAGGTGAAGTACGACATGGCCTTCATGTTCAAATACAGCGAACGGCCGAAGACCCTGGCCGCGCGCAAATACCCGGACGATGTGCCGGATGAGGTGAAGGGTCGACGATTGGCGGAAGTGATCGAGACGCAGAAGGCAGCGAGCGCGGAGCGCATGCTTGGCTACGTGGGCCAGGTGCACGAAGTGCTGGTGGAAGGCGTGAGCAAGCGCAGCGCCGACCATGTGTACGGTCGCAATTCGCAGAACAGCGTGGTGATCCTGCCGCGCATGCATGAAGGCGTGGAACTCGGACCCGGCACCTTCGTGAAGGTGCGGATCGCCAGCGCCACCCCGGGAAGCTTGAAAGGAAGCATCCTGGAGATCCTCTCATCCCACGCACAACCCGTATGAACGTTCAACCCATCAAACAACGCTTCGGCATCATCGGGACCTCCCCCTCGTTGGACCGAGCGATCGAGATCGCCGCGCAGGTGGCACCGACCGACCTCAGTGTGCTCATACAGGGTGAGAGCGGAAGCGGGAAGGAGGTGATGCCGCAGATCGTCCACGCATACAGCGCCCGGAAGCACGGGCCCTACATCGCGGTGAACTGCGGGGCCATCCCGGAAGGCACCATCGACAGCGAGCTCTTCGGGCATGAGAAAGGCTCCTTCACCGGCGCGCACGAAGCCCGCAAGGGTTACTTTGAGGTGGCCAATGGCGGTACGATCTTCCTGGACGAGGTGGGGGAACTGCCCTTGACCACCCAAGTGCGCCTCTTGCGCGTGTTGGAGACCGGTGAATTCATCCGGGTGGGCAGCAGCAAGGCGCAGAAGACGAACGTGCGCGTGGTGGCGGCCACCAACGTGAACATGATGCAGGCGGTGACCCGCGGCACTTTCCGGGAGGACCTGTACTACCGCCTGAACACGGTACCGATCCAGGTGCCACCGTTGCGCGACCGCAAGGAGGACATCCACCTGCTGTTCCGCTTCTTCGCCCAGGAAGCCGCCACCAAGTACAAGGCACCGCCGCTCGTGCTGCGCGAAGACGCCCTGCAGCTCCTTGTCGCCTATCGGTGGCCTGGCAACGTCCGTCAATTGCGCAATATCGTGGAGCAGATGAGCGTGATCGAGCAGACGCGTGAGGTGGATGCGAAGACGTTAAGGCAGTACCTCCCGGACCAGAGCACCGCGCTCGTTCCCATGAGCCAGGGCGGTGCGGGCAATGCGGCGGATGGGATCAATGAGCGGGAGCTGATCTTCAAATTCCTCTTCGACATGAAGAGCGATCTGAACGCATTGAAAGAACAGGTGAAGGCCCTGACGGGTGGCCAGGCGATACCCACTGCCATGCCACCAAGCTACCGGGAGGAGCCGCTGTACATGCCCGCCGGAATGCCTGCTCCAGGGACCATGAGCATCATGCCACCGCGGCAGGTGGAGGATGAGGACGTGGAGCATACCGAGGTGGAGGAAAGCTTGAGCCTGGAGGAGAAGGAGAAGGAGATGATCAAGAAGGCGCTGGCCAAGCACCGGAACAAACGGAAGAACGCGGCCGCCGAGCTCGGCATCAGCGAGCGGACCTTGTACCGGAAGATCAAGGAATACGATATCCCGTGAGAAGTTCGCAATTGGCAGTAGGCAGTAGGCAGCTGGCAGCGCTTGCTGTGCGCTGGTTCCCGGCTGCCAGCTGCCTGGTGCTCCTGTTCATCACAGGTTGTCGTGTGAACTACTCCTTCACCGGAGGGGACGTGGGCGATGCACGTACGATGAGCGTGGAACTGATCGAGGCGCGCGCTCCGCTGGCCACACCCTTGAGCGCGCAGGTGCTCACCGAGAGCGTGCGTGATCTGCTGCTGGCCCAGACCCCGTTGAAGTTGAAACAAGAAGAGGGTGACGTGCAGTACAGCGGAGCCCTGATCGGATATGATGTACAACCGGTGAACATCCAGGCGAACGAGACCGCGGCCTTGAACCGATTGACCATGACCGTGAAGGTGACCTACGTGAACACGTTGGAACCGAAGAAGAACAAGGAGTTCACGGTGGCACGTTTCGCGGACTACGACAGTGGCCAGGACCTCACCTCAGTGGAAGAGCAACTGGCCCGGGACATCGGCAAGCAGCTGGCCCAGGATATCTTCGACCGGACCTTGGGCGATTGGTGACCATGGAACGCGAGCGACTGACACGATTGGTAAGGGACGCAGCGGCGGTTGACCGCGGCGACCTCGACGGGTTGGGGGCCCTGGCCGAGAAATTCCCTTGGTTCGCCGGCGCCCAGGTGTTGCGTGCCGTGGGCGCAGTACGGGCGGGCGAAGTCTCTACGGATGACAGCCTGCGCACGGCCGCCGCACTGGCCCCCTCGCGCACGGCCCTGTTCGACCTCATGCACCGACCCTTGGCCAGGAAGGCGGATGGCGGGGAGCCGGTGACCATGCCGCTGGAAGAAGCCAGGGTCATGATCCCGGTGGCGGAACCGGTCGTGGCTTCCGGAACCATCGCTGCGCCTGCCCGACCGGAGGACGTGGTCCCTCCGGAAGTGCTGCCCGAAGTGGCGATCACGGAGGCTCCTGACGAACCTGAGGTTGTTGAACCTGAGGTGGAGAGCACGACCGCAACGACGGAAGCAGTGGACGACGTGGCGCCCGCGGAAGATGTCCCCCCTGCGGAGGCACATCGCGGCAGCGGACAGCAGGCGCCCAGTGCACCGGAAGCGGACCCCCTCGAACAGCAGATCCTGGAGTCCGCGTTGTCGCATGCCTACGACATCAGCTGGCTGGAGGTGGAACCGCCCAAGGCGCGTAAGGAAGCTACGAAGGCTCCACCCGTGGACCTCCCGACGCCGAAGCCGGTGATCCCCATCGCCCCGATCCAACCAAAAGGCGCTGCCCGCTTCGTTACCAAGCATGACAGGCTCTCGTTCACCGACTGGCTGGACGCATCCACGGAAGCGCCCCGGAACGAGCCCCCGGCCAAGCCGCCCAAGCAGGATCTGATACCCGAAGCGGCGGAGGATTGGTTGCGCCAGGCGGAAGCGAAACCCAAAGCCTCGAGCCTGGCACCCCTCGCGCCCATTCAACCCTTAGCGGATAAGCAGGGGGAAGTGGACACCCGGGCCTTGATCGACAGGTTCATCCAGGAGCAGACGCCGGCGAGCCCGCAAAAAGCAGCATTCTTCACCCCGCAACAGGCGGCCAAGCGCAGCCTGGATGACAAGGCCGGCATGGTGACCGAAACATTGGCGCGGGTGTATGCCAAGCAAGGGAACCTGCCCAAGGCGATCGAGGCCTATAAGCGGCTGGCGTTGAAATACCCGGAGAAAAGCGCTTACTTTGCGGCCCTTCAAAAAGAGCTTGAAGGCCAACTGAACAAGTAGTCGTCATGGTCGCCATTTCCATCCTCATCGTCATCGTAGCCGCCCTTCTCGCGCTGGTCGTACTGGCCCAGAACCCCAAAGGCGGTGGCCTTGCGGCCGGCTTCACCGGAGCCCAGCAGATCGGGGGCGTACAACGCACCGCCGACTTCCTTGAAAAAGGCACCTGGACCCTGGCGGGCGCCCTGATGGTGCTGTGCCTGATCTCGGCCGGGATCCAGCATTCGGGCACGAGCGACCTGGATGAACTGGACACTCCGACCGTGGAAGCCACCCCGACCGAGGAAGGTGGGGTACCGGCTGAGGAGGTTCCTGCGGAGCAGGCTCCTGCCACGGACGGACAATAGTTTGTCAGCTTGGCAGAAGAAGGCCCTGCCGATCCTGGAGATATCAACAAGAAGGCTGTCCTAGTGACAGCCTTCTTTCGTTGGCACAGGCCTTGACAGGCGGGCGGACACGAAACGTATTGAACCACATGGCAACCAAAGTGAAACCCCTGGCCGACCGCGTGCTCGTGGAAGCCGCAGCCGCCGAAGAGACCACCAAGGGTGGTTTGTACATCCCAGACACCGCTAAGGAGAAGCCCCAGCGTGGCAAAGTGATCGCCGTGGGCCATGGCCGCATCGCCGAAGATGGCAAGGTGACCCCCCTGAGCGTGAAAGCAGGAGATGAGATCCTATACGGCAAGTACAGCGGCACGGAGCTGAGCTACGACGGCAAGGACTACCTGATCATGCGCGAGAGCGACATCTACGCCGTACTCAACTAAGAAAGGTAACGGGCGATCGTGCATCGCCCATTCTGCATCCCAAAAACCAAAACTGCAATGGCAGCCAAGAACATCCAATTCGAGATCGACGCCCGCGACCGCTTGAAGCGTGGCGTGGACCATCTCGCCAACGCTGTGAAGGTGACCCTCGGACCGAAAGGCCGCAACGTCATCATCGACAAGAAATTCGGTGCCCCCCAGGTGACCAAGGACGGTGTCACCGTGGCCAAGGAGATCGAGCTGAAGGACGCCGTGGAGAACATGGGCGCCCAGATGCTGAAGGAAGTGGCCAGCAAGACGGCGGACATCGCCGGTGATGGCACCACCACCGCCACGGTTCTCGCCCAGGCCATCGTGACGGCCGGTCTGAAGAACGTAGCCGCCGGTGCGAACCCCATGGACCTGAAGCGCGGCATCGACAAGGCCGTGACCGCCGTGGTGGACGAGCTCAAGAAGATGAGCAAGGCCGTTGGCGACGACAACGCCAAGATCAAGCAGGTGGCCACCATCAGCGCGAACAACGATGAATTCATCGGTGCACTGATCGCCGAGGCCATGGCCAAGGTGAAGAAGGAAGGGGTGATCACCGTGGAAGAGGCGAAAGGCACCGACACCACCGTGGAAGTGGTGGAAGGCATGCAGTTCGATCGTGGCTACCTCAGCCCCTACTTCGTGACCAACGCGGAGAAGATGGAGGCCGACCTGGAGAACGCCTACATCCTGATCTACGACAAGAAGATCAGCACCATGAAGGAACTGCTTCCGGTGCTGGAGAAGGCCGCACAGACGGGCAAGCCCCTGCTGATCATCAGCGAGGACGTGGACGGTGAAGCGCTCGCCACCCTGGTGGTGAACAAGATCCGTGGCGCCCTGAAAGTGGCCGCCGTGAAAGCCCCGGGCTTCGGCGACCGTCGCAAGGCCATGCTGGAGGACATCGCGATCCTCACCGGTGGGACCGTGATCAGCGAGGAGCGCGGCTTCAAACTGGAGAACGCCGACCTGAACATGCTGGGCAAGGCCGAGAAGATCAGCATTGACAAGGACAACACGACCATCGTGAACGGCGCCGGCAAGAAGGCCGACATCGCGGGCCGTGTAAGCCAGATCAAAGCCCAGATCGAGACCACGACCAGCGACTACGACAAGGAGAAGCTGCAAGAGCGCCTGGCGAAGCTCGCTGGCGGTGTGGCCGTGCTCTACATCGGTGCCGCCACGGAAGTGGAGATGAAGGAGAAGAAGGACCGCGTTGACGACGCGCTGCACGCGACCCGCGCCGCTGTTGAAGAGGGCATCGTGCCCGGCGGCGGAGTGGCCTACATCCGCGCGCAGAAAGCCATCGAGAAGATGGAAGGCGCCAACAACGACGAGACCACCGGCATCGGTATCGTGCGCCGCGCCATCGAAGAGCCGCTGCGCCAGATCGTGGCCAATGCGGGCCTCGAGGGCAGCATCATCGTGCAGAAGGTGCGCGAGGGCAAGGCCGACTACGGCTTCAACGCCCGCACCGAGGAATACGAGAACCTGCTGGTCGTCGGCGTGATC
>Ga0116144_10004962_pt1 | contig 12317 bp, 24 predicted proteins | sample AD_UKC035_MetaG_FD_89746 | JGI IMG/M metagenome (GOLD analysis project Ga0116144, IMG submission 89746) | Active sludge microbial communities of municipal wastewater-treating anaerobic digesters from USA - AD_UKC035_MetaG | ecosystem: Engineered > Bioreactor > Anaerobic > Digestate | place: USA... | reverse complement strand
GACGTTTAGCTTTAAGGTATTTGATACGGTTTTCACTGAAAACACGAAAATCCTCATGCGTAGTAGGGTCTTCAGGGTTGCAGTAGTTCCACATCGTAGCAAGGAAGCTCTTTGTCAACTTCAACTTCTCGTCTAGTTCTTTAATCTGTCCCTCAATTAGAACCTTCAGAAACTGCAAGTCCTCCTGCGTAAGCTCATCCGAAGCAAAGTGTTTGCTGCGGCACAGGTAAGGGACTGGAGAAGGTTTGACCTCTAGCTGCATGATAGCTCCTTTCTTGGTTGATGACACAGCGAATCTTACCACATCCAGCAGCAGGTAGCTAGATTCTTTTTACAATCCTTCTGTTGGTGCACCTGCTCTTGTGCGTATCCTGTAGGTATCCTGTAGATATTCTATCAGGATAAGGTATTCTACACAACCCTCTTTCCTTCCTTGCAAATAAGAAAACCCGTAGGCAATAACCTACGGGTTCATATCCTGTTAGTTATACTTCATAAACTCTAGTTATCCTTCTGTAAGGTTTATCCTGAAGATATTGGTTTCCTGCCTGTAAGATTACTTACCTGTAACAATACTTTCCTGTAAGTATTTTACCTGTAGGTTACTTACCTGTAAGATTACTTGTCAGTATATAACTTACCAGATTATATCTTACAGTATATATTCTAGGGTATATAACCTGTATCCCAATATATCCTCTAGGAAACTTTTGAGCAGCATTGCCCTTTAGGGCGAGCTACGGATTACTCCGATACTCCCCTTTATGGCTAGCTGGTCATGCTTTTAGGCATCCTCTGAGGTCCCTATCGCACTGCTCCTGCACTCATGCGTTGGTCAGGGTGTCACAAGACAACATGCCGACAGCAACGCACCCCTTTCGGCTGCAAGAGAATCACCGCTGCACGTAGCGCGATGACCACCGTCACCGCTAGGTCGAGTCCTAAATGGGCACAAACGACTCTCCTAGATACGAATAGTTTAGCACAAGTCAGGTAGCTGTGTCAATACCCTAGCATAATTTTTTACGGATATTGACAAGTCCAGCAACCTGTAGTAGTATATACGAACTTCTTTGTAGCAGTCAAGTAATTTCATAAAAGAATTGCTACAAGCGTTTATCAACAAAAGATATAGGTAGGATCAAGATGCATGAAAGATTTGCTTGAAGAGCTGCTAGAGCAGCTAGAACAGGATGATTTGGATGAGTCTGAGCTACAGAACGCAAACATCGAATCCCTGTTCCCTGAAATCAAGGTAAGAGAGCTATCGGAAAAGGAAGCCGAGAAAATTCTCAAGAAAAAGCGCAAGGGCTCAAAGTCTAAGTGCAGATACTGCGGAGGAAAGACTAAGTGTGGTAGGACAACCTCGTTCCTGATAGACGTAAATACCAAGGAATGCCACGGAAAGTTCTGCTGCATCAGTCACGCCTTCAACTACGCAATCGAGGCATTACGCGATGAAGTTTGGGAAAAATACATGAAAGATGAAGTCAAAATCATACCGATCATTGACCTCGATGAGGAACTCTACAAAATGCTAAGGGAACAAAGATTCATCATATCTGAACTCAAAAGGTTCAAAAAGAAGAAAGGGGAAGAAGAGGATGCTAACTGAAAAAGATATACAGGATTACCTAGAATCGTGCAATAATACGATTGCTAACTACAAGGAGATTGTCAATACAGAAGTCAACGAAAATACGGTATTCCAGAAGTATTGGATGTATCTCTGGAATTATTACTATCGTATCCTGAACAATCTTAGCAACAAACAATATGCCTAAAGAAAACCTAATCGGCAAAGCCAAAGAACTTTTACGTAAAGATCAAGAAGGCGAGCTAGAAACTTGGGATTACTATCTTGCTGATTCCGATTTAGATAATGATCTAAAAGAACTTCTGAAAGACGGGGTATCTGTAATTGACCATCCTGATTATCTTAATGACGATGACAGTGCTATCATTATCACTGACGACGATGACGAGGATGATGACCTAGCAGACCTTCCGGAAGAAAATCAGGACAATAACGACGAGAAAAAAGAACCAAAAACCGTTATTTACGACAGAAAATACGCAGCAGCTAAATACCAACCAACAGTAGATATGGATACCATAAAGCAGCAGGTATCCGAACTTACTGAGTATCTACCTTACGAAGTTGACGACGTTATCAATGCTGCGTTAATCCTGATTCGCAGACACACCCTAGAGGGAAGATGCGTAAGCCTAACCGGAATCGGTAAGCTATATTTACACAGAGTAACCAAAGGTCGTTCTTTTTCGGAGGAAGAAAAATACAACAAAAAGGATTACGATAGACTATTCGTAAGACCGGAAGCTGTCATGAAGTTCATGATGAAAAAAACCTACGACAAAAGAAACCGGATCATGGAGAGATTACATCGTTGTGCAGCAAAGAGAATCTATAACGACCTTATCAACTATGGCATTCTCACACCGGAGGAAATACCTGACGGGGCAGACCTTCTGAAGTTATACAAGAAAAATTTAGCAAAGTTGAAAAAGGCTAAACAAAAGGCTTACAACAAACGTCGTAAAAAAGGAACAGAGGAATAATATGTTTGAGAATATGCGACCAGCAAAGGTTGTTGATCTAGAAAAGATCGTAAAAGCCAAGGAGATTCCGGCTTTTATCCGCCTTCTGGCAATTGAGCTAAAGCAAACGCCCTATATGTCAGCAGGTGCATTCATCAAAAATCTTTCAGATTACGATTTTTCTGTACTATGCACCTTGTGCGAGATTGCGCATCAAGTTACTTCCTGTCAAGAAGAGGAAGTCGATAGCGCAATACACAATGAATCTATCATGAAAAGCATGAAGCACTTTGGTGTATTGGTGTTTCTACTTGCAACAGCAGAAGGTATCCCCGAAATGTCCGGTGACAACCTTGCTGTCTTTGGCCCGAATCTGATTATCCTTTGCTTTGCTGAAAGGGTCGTGCGCTTGAGTCCTGACCTACGAGAAGCCTTTGACATCGAGACAGTTTCCATCACAGACGACCTTTCGGAGATAAACAAAAAGGTGAGTAAAATCTATGAGAAGAAGCAAGACGATTGATCTAAAGAATCAAGTTTCTCGCAGCAAGAAAGCACAAAGCGAAGATTTTGATGTAGAATACTATCCTTTCGAGGACGAAAAGGAGCTGGTAAGACAAGTGCTCGAAAAGTATAACCTTGGTGCAACCGCAAGCTATGATACAGACAACTTTTATAAATAAAGTAGAAAACTTCTTTGGGTCAACAAAAGAGCGCAGCAAAGATAAGGTCAAGAAGATGCGTCCTGAACGCGATGACTTTTACGACAGCAAGCGAAAGAAGAACAAGATAGACAAGCAGCGATACCGCGAAGCCAAAAGGAGTTATTCTTGATGCGTAAATCCCTTGTCTTATCCTGTATTTTCATTGCTGCGATTGCAGGCAGTAGCTTTCTGTCGCATAAGGAAGAAACTGCTGTTTCTGATGTTGTTTCTGGTGAAGTAACCCAAGTCAAACCGAACGCACAGCAAAAGAAGCAGATAGAATGCCTTGCTGAAGCTATTTGGTATGAAGCACGAGGTGAGGGTAGGCAAGGGATGATTGCGGTTGCAAGCGTAATCAAGAATCGTGTAAAATCCAGCCTTTACCCCGATGACTTCTGCAAGGTTATTCAACAACCTAAGCAGTTTTCGTTCTTCGGGATGAAGCTACGAAAGCCAAATAAAAACAGCAATCTGTATAAGGAAATCAGATATATTGCAGAAGATTTTGTGCTGAATCTTGAAAAGATTAGCTTGCCGGAGAATGTTCTGTGGTATCATGCAGAGCATGTAAACCCGAGGTGGGCAAAAAACTTAGAGAAGTACGACAAGATTGGTAATCACGTATTCTATTCAATCAAAGGTGACTGAAAATGCCTAAAGAAAACAAGTTGCAGCGGATTTTGCTCAAGCAAAAACATCGCAATCCTCTGGTAGAGGTCGTGATGCGCAAAGGAGTGCAACGACATAACGATAAAAGGTATCGTATCAAACACAAGAAAAAAGAACTGACTTTCGATTGAGTACGTATGCAAGACGAAAAGAACGATGCTGTTGTAATAGTAAGGACAAAAGCAAACCCTGTTTTCAAGATTCATAACATTGATCTAGAAAATAGTTCAGAATATAGATACAGGGTTTGCTACATTAGAGACTACGAGCAATACAGGTTCTTTGAGGAAAAAGACCCGGTGAACTTCGGCGCTTATCTTTCCTATACCTTCGGAGGAAGCGAAGTCTTTACGTCAAAGAAAAGCGCCATGCTTCAGGCGCTGAAACTGAAGGATAAGTTTGAACCGAAGCACGAAATCGTCTGCAACGAATACAATATCATCTTTTTCGATGAGTATTTTGCGCACAAAGGATCGTTCATCAACGTAAGATACGCCAAGAAAGTTCAAGAATTATTCGATCAACAACAGCAAGAAAGAAAGGAGCAAGAATGAAGGTTCGTCTGGTCGGATATACACAACCGTCAGTAGATTTTGCAGAGCATTTTTCTACACCGAAAGAACTCATTGCCTACTGCGCTCGTGTATCGAACCCGAGCAATCAGTTCAATTCTGCTACAGCAGACAAGCTAATCAACTACCTCATCAAGCACAAGCATTGGTCACCTTTTGAGATGGCTAACGCTACGCTGGAAATTGAAACAACTCGGGATATTGCGCGGCAATTGCTTCGGCACCGCAGTTTTTCTTTTCAGGAGTTCAGTCAGCGTTATGCCGATCCGACTTCTGAACTCTCCTTCGTTGTGCGTGATGCACGACTGCAAGATCAGAAAAACCGACAGAACTCTATTGCTCTTGACTTGACAAAAGAAGATCATCGTGAGCTATACGACATTTGGGTAGAGAAACAAAAGGAAGTTATCAAAGCCGCACGAGAAGCTTATAGCTGGGCTGTACACAACGGGATTGCCAAAGAACAGGCGCGATGCGTTCTACCGGAAGGCAACACACTTTCTCGTCTGTATGTGCAAGGTAGCATTCGTTCTTGGATTCACTACATTCAGGTTCGTACAGAAGAAGGAACCCAGCGAGAGCATATCGAGCTAGCAAGGGAAATTGCAAAAGTAATCTATACGATTTTTCCTTTTAGTGTATGTGGAGATACAGAATGAAAGTCTTTATTGGTAAGTTTCCTAAGAACATTAACAAAGAGCGCAAGATCAGGATTCACATCGACGAGTATGACGCATGGAATGCTGATGAAACGTTAGCAATGATTATTGCTCCTGTGCTCAAGAAGCTAAAAGAAATACAGCACGGAGCACCTTTTGTTGACGACGAGGATGTACCAGCAGGTCTGGGCATCAGACGATCGGAAACAAAGGAAGAAACAGATAACCCTAAGCATACGCACGACAATCATTTTCGTCGTTGGGAGTGGGTATTGAACGAAATGATCTGGACGTTTGAAGAAATTGCAACCGGAAAAGATCACAGCAGGTTTTACGATCATTCCGGAGTTGATAGCACAAAAGACATTGAGACGCAGATTCGGCAAATAAAAGTAGATGAAGAAGGGTTGAAGGCATATTACGCACGGATTGAAAACGGGTTACGTCTTTTCGGTAAATACTACCTCAACCTTTGGGACTAATAACCTACTGCTCTGTAGGGTTTTTCCGAGAAGTCATAGGTTCTGTGCTATACTAACACCCGTAGCAAGTTCGCTACAGGCAAAACAGGAGTAACAAAGATGAACACCTCTCGTAATCTGGCTTCCATCGTCGAGAACAGCAACGGCAAAATCTTCCGGGTGTCCTTCGTGAAGAAGGATGGTAGCGTTCGACACCTGATCGGTCGCCTTGGTGTGACCAAGGGTCTGAAGGGCGGTAAGAAGACCGTAAGTGAAGATCAGTATCTGACCGTTTACGACCTGCAAAAGCAAGGCTATCGTAGCGTCAATAAGGATAGCATTATCGAAGTTGCTTTCCGTGGCGCTCTGCACATCGCAGTGAAGTGAGGTTAGCATCATGAAAGAAAACCTGATTTACAACCTGTTTTTCGTAGAGAACTTTATTACAACAAAGGTTGCTAATTACGTGCACGCCTTTATTGTAGGGGTTGTGCTGTTGTTTACATCCTTTGCCCTGGTGGTTTCCCTTTTTACAGGAAACTTCTACGGTGCGTTCGGGTTGATCCTGTTTTCTGCGGTCTTCCTTTTCTTCATGCGACTATTTTTTGAAATGTCGCTGGTTTTCTTCAGTATGAACGAAAAGCTAAAGAAAATTGCAGAGTCAACGAAATGGTGAGCTAAAATGCAGCACGAAGAATCTGAAGACCTGAAGCAAGTGATGTTCGATGTGTTTCTGGTGCTTCTTACTGCACTAGTCGCCATAGCTTCTACACTTCTTCTGGTCAAGTTTATTTGGTAATAAATATAAACGAGAAAGCCGAGGTGTGCTAAGATAGTGATCTTCCGCCCGTAGTTCAATTGGAGAGAACAGCGGACTTCTAATCCGTAAGACCGTCGAAGGTCAAGGTTGCAGGTTCGAGTCCTGCCGGGCGGACCATACCTCTTTTTAATCGTTTCTGTTGATCCGATAAAAACTTTTTGTTGACACCACGGCCCCTTGGTGTATAATACGCTCATTGAATGATTGAAACACGTGAAAGGTATATAAAGATGTCAGAGTGCTTTTCTTGCAAACACTCGCGTAGTGTTCGCATAATCGACACAAAAAATTTCCGTGTCACTTATCTTGATTTTGAAAACGATTCTTATAACGCTTGTGGCGTGAACAAACAACTGGATTCAGACACGTTCTCTTACGAGCTTGACGCGTCGATTAACGGTTTCCGTCGGATTTATCCTTGGTCTTTTCCGTGCGCTTTGCTCGAAGAAAAAACTGTTGCCTAAACATAAAACGCCGATTTAGAATGCCTAACATTTTTGATTTAGAGCAAAAGATTTTACGTTGCTGGTCTCTAAAAGAAGACCTTGACACCATTGTAGATCGTCTTGTTGAATGCGATTCCGTTGAAAAAGATGAGCTGGTGAACGTATTGATGGGACTTTCGGTTTTGCACGACATTCGTTGCAGCAATCTATTTGACACGTATGAAATCATCCTCAAACAACAAAAGAAACCTGATTCCTTCTGAAGTGTTTGTCGTTGCCTATAAATTAGGCATTTACGACGAGAAAACAAAACAACCGTTTATTTCTTTTGTTGTGGATTCTGTTTTCGATAATCCAGAAAGCGCAGAAAATCGAGCAAGAGAGATATACGATTGTCATCTAGAATCGGTTATTCAAAAAGTGCCGTTTCATTGCGAATACCGCTGATCGTAACTACAGAAAGGAGAAAGCATTATGCAAAAGCAAACCAAGTCACTCATTCGTGCACTGAAGAACCTTCGTCGTGCACAAACGTCTGTGCGGCTGCTGATCCTGCAAGATAGCACCTGCACATGGCAAGAGCTAGCAATAGCTGGACTACTCCCTGATGCAGCTGCAAAGTATCGCAAGGAAGCTGGCTGCGAATATGCTGAAGCCTTGCGGCATGTAACGAAGTTCCGAGAAGAGCAAGGTCAACAGCCGCAGACAACCTAAAGTCTGAATCATCCGATGCCCTCCATCGTGGAGGGCTATATTTTTTGCCTATGAAAATCTGATCCCGATAGAAAAATAATACCGAACTAAAGTTTGTGGTTTTTGCAGAACTTGCTTGTTTTCTGCTAGAATACTCCTGCGACGAGTGATATGGTAAAACTCTCTGCGCACGGTAAGATGGTTGGTGAACAAGATAATCTGAAAGGAAACCAAAAAAATGAGCAGTAAAGCATTATATCTTTCATCGCACACAATACCAACTGACATCGCGGAAACGCTTTACGTGTCTGTGAGAAAGCACATCAAAAATCCGAGAGAAGGCTATTTTGACGAATATATTGATATAATCAAACCAGATCAACTGCGAGTGTTGCATTTGTTGACTGCCGGAGTACCTAGATTAAAAGAAAAGGCTAGAATTATTGCAACGCAGCAGTTTTTCAAGGATTACTCTATTAGGTGGGAGTGCTTTGACATTGTTGTTTCTGTTGTTTTGAGCGGTAACGGTGAAGTAATAAATGGAAATTATAAAAAGATTGGCGAAGTTCAACCGGGGTCTGTGGTGCTTCGAGCAGCGAATCGTTCGTTCGGGATGAAAAGCAATGGCGATAAGCCAATCGTTTGTCTAGAACTTCTGTTGGATACAACATCGTCGATTACGAAAGTAAATCAACAGCTTGAACAGAACTTGACCACGTTGTTTTGAGAACTACCGTGTGTAACCTAGTCGGCGAAACGACGTTCATTTCTTCCAAGAAGTTTTGAAATAAAGGAATAACCCTACAGATTACAGGGTTATTCCGAAAAAGCCAAAAGTTGTGCTATACTAACGCCTGTAGCAAGTAACAACCTCTTTCGTCCGCAAGGAACCAACATGAACATCGAACATCTTCTGAAGTTCTATAATCCTAAGACCGACGAACTTCCTTTTGCCTGTAACACCATTAAGGACGTTCCTGAAGACCTTCGCGATTGCGAAGGTTATCTCCCTGTTGAATTGCTTATCAACAAGAACGCTCTTGTGCTTATGCGCAATCTTCTTGTTTCCTACGATCCTGAACCGTGGGAATGCTCTCTCGTGAATAGCCTTATTCGCTGCATCGAAAAAGCTATCAACGAGTCTTGAATCTAATCCAACCGAGGAAGCCAAAACGAAAGTCTATGTTCTGTCTCGTCATGGTGTTTGGACGGCTAGCGCGATGAAAATCTTTGACCGCAGCGGGTATTTTTATGCCATCGTTCATGAGGACGAATGAAAAGGTAATCGGCAGGAGTATATGATTTCACTTGATACGCAAGATTTTCCTGCGTCAAAGGAAAGTCCGTCAGAACGTTTACAATAACAAAAATCAATGACCTAAAGGCAGCGAACATGCAAAAAATCACGTGTGAAACCGAACTGAAAAACGCACTGAACTCACTTCTCAGGTACGTGCGGCGTTGCCGAGAACAAGGGTATCTCACGAACCCTGACGAAGGACCAGTGGATTTTGCTGCGCATGTTCTGGAAAGATGTTCTGGTAAGTCGAATCAATTGTCGCTAAGGGATTTGCTTGCACAAGCAGCAGCTTATGCTATCAAGTGCGCACGAGAAAAGCGCTACATCGGTCCTTGGCAGGTTGCGGATGATATTCTGAACGAAACGCCGGAGGTTTTACAGCATCGTGAAACCATCCTCGGTATTAGAGCAAGCGTAGAAGCCTTTCTCGACTTTCCTTTTTCGGAAAAGGATGATTAGTCCGTGTGACTTTAATTGGAGAAACTGCAATGAACAGCAAAGGAATGTATCTGCTTTCTCAGCAGGTTCCTAACGAAATAATTCAACCTCTGTATATGCAACTTCGTGATCAGTTGCAAGAACCCAAACCGTATTGTGTTGACGAATACAGAGGGGTCATGCAATTTGAGCACCTGCGTACCTTGCACCTGCTTACCGCAGGGGTTGATCGTTTCAAAGAAGCCAAAAAGTTGTTCGTTACCAAGAGATTTTTGCGCTCATGTGATTATGATTGGAACATCTTTAACATCGTAGTAGGGGTTGTGCTGAACGGGAACGGTGTTGTCAAGAAAGGCAACGACAAGGATGCTGGCGATGTTCGTCCCGGTACAGTATGGGTTCGTCTGACAGACCATACTTTCGGTTTGGAGAGTACAGACGACCAACCTTTTGTTTATCTGGAGTTATTAATGACAACGACCTCTCCACTACGGATTGTGCAATCGCAAGTTGAGTATAACTTACTTGCTTTGCTAGCTAGCAAAGCATAGATTTTTCTTATCGTAACCCATGTAATCATAAAAAGATTTTTTGAGTCAAGCGGTTGATTGATGGTATAATGCTTACCGTTGTGAGAGAAAATCAGAGTTTCTACTCCTGACCGCACGAAAGGAACAGAGATGCAAAAAGAACTGCAACAAGAACTCGAAGCTCGCGTAATCGAGAGAGCAAAGTTTTGGGATGGTTTTATTAACATGTTGATTAAGTTGCGTGATAGCGGACTGTATCATGCTGATCGTTCGTCTGCATTTAAAGTTGATGCAAACGAGGATGCATTTAGGGCAGGGATGCAGCAAGCTATTAACGCGGCATACGCCTTGCAGCAAAAAGAATTGGCAGAATGCTTCATGCTTGCTGGTGTAGGTGGACAACGCGCTACCGAGTTTGCAAAAGAGCGAGCCCGGCGGATTCTTGGCGAACATCTCGATTATGCTCTCCAGACGGGCTATATTCCTACGTTTTGGGTTGAAAAGGGTTGAATCACGAAGTTTGCAAAACTTGTTGTACTTTTCCCGAAAGAGACGGTTCTAGAGGAAGGAGACCTCGACGTTGATCGTAATGGCGAAGCTATATTTGCGCGCGGACGTAATTTGCTCATCAAATTAATACGAGCAAGAGTTGAGTTTGTGTCTGCTACTGGGGTGCTAATTAGCGGGATGGAACCGGATGGGTTTACACGTAGCGGACAGCAAAAGTTTCGCTACCAAGAATGGTGTTAAGATTACGAAAGGAACACAAAGTGCTTATCGTCACTTGGTATGACAACAGCAACAACACCGTGAACGACGTTATTGTGCAAAGTCTGCCTACGCTAAATAGTCTTGTTTCGATGCTAGAAAACGCAAAGATGTAGTTCTTTGTATCCGACCGCGAAGGAAAGATGAGTCAAAAGATGTTCTTTAAAACCGGCTTTCAATACTGGTTGGAACCTAGTCAGACTTTTTCGGCAGATTGACGAAAGGAAAAGAAATGAATAAGATTCGTGTGCAAGTTGTTCAAAACAGCAAGGAGAGCAAGATGAGCTACACGCAAGAGCAAGGTTACTTCTTCATCGGCACTGCTAAGGAAATCGAGGAAAAAGGAATCAAGCTGAATGGCAAGTTCCTTGATAAGGTAACGATCTCTGCTCTGTCTCGGCACGGTCTCATTGAAACTATCGGGAAGCAAGTTCGTGAGCAAAAAAGCAAAGGTCGTATCGCTGCTGTCTTTGGTCTGAAGTCACGGGACGGGATGGTGTTTAGCTGCTTGAATTGAAGTTTTCGGTAGTCTGCGATGCTAATATCAGCAAATAAAACAAGCCTATTATAACGAGATTGATCCTTTTGCTGCGCAATAACCCTGCTGCTTGCATGGTTTATCTGCATGTAACACCAAACCGTGCTACATTACTTTCGCACTACAGAGGAACAAAGATGTCCAACATCAAAACCTTCGTCAACAACTTCATTCCGCACCAAGAGCAGGTTTCTTTGTATGAAAGTTATAAATATTGGTCAGATAATCCTGAATCGATCCTGATTCCTCCTGACCTTGCTGCTCTTGTACAGCAATATCGCAGCAAGTTTTACTATTGCGGTGATGATGTAGAACTTCTGAACGAGCTGATGTATGCTGTAATGCAATCTTTACTTTCTTACTATATGGAGACGGTGGAAGGTCTGATTGTCTAAAAAGTGCAATCTGTAGTATCTTCATTCTTTGCAAGGTTAGGAAACAAAATGAATCAAGACAACAAAAAGCAAAACCTCCGTAAAGCGTTGATTAAAGCACAAGAAGCCTTCCGAAAGTTCGAGGAAGAGTTTGTCAAAGAATCCGAAAGCACTTGGGAAAACCTGGACCAGCGAACGCAGCTTCTGGTATTCTGCGCAGTTACTCGTAGGCTTTGGCAGGCTACAGAAGAAGATCGTAGTTACCGCGGTACGTTGTATGACGTATTCGGGTTTGATACGGATTCTTATGTTGCTGCGCAGATTAGCGGGTTTCTTGACTTGCATAACAGCTATATGTCAACCGAAAGGCTGAAATCCCTGCGTGAAATGACGCAGCGCTATACGATCCGTGCTCTGAAAGAAAAAGGCTATCTGGACGCTAATCTCGATGAAGAAGTCTTGCTTGCTGTTGCTGAAAAAGACTACCTTGGTACCGTGTAACAACAGGAATACCTCTAGAACCCATCAGAAGGCGCTATAATCGAAAAACTAGGCTAAGGTAATACTATGGTACTAGGGCACCCTAAAACTCGCTTACAGGGGCTTTCAGGGGCTTCTGTGGGCATTCATACTCTACCGTACTGCACAACAAAACCAAAGAACAACCTCTCGACCCTACTTGCTTGCTAGTCTATATCCTAGCAGTGAGTAAGGTTTTTCTGCTTCTTGGCGAAAGCTGTGCTACAATACTCCTACGTTGAAACGCAGAGCAAGGTATGCTGTACG
>Ga0116144_10004957_pt1 | contig 12326 bp, 10 predicted proteins | sample AD_UKC035_MetaG_FD_89746 | JGI IMG/M metagenome (GOLD analysis project Ga0116144, IMG submission 89746) | Active sludge microbial communities of municipal wastewater-treating anaerobic digesters from USA - AD_UKC035_MetaG | ecosystem: Engineered > Bioreactor > Anaerobic > Digestate | place: USA... | reverse complement strand
TGTAAAGATCAAAAACAATGTGAACGATATCAGGGTTGAGCATAACGCCATTCATGGTATTACGGATAATGATGCCGGTCATGCCATAATGGTTCAGGCAGATTCGGGTACTAGAGCTCCCGATCTTGTGGTGATTCGGTATAACCTTATTTTTGATAACCTCCATAGGGGAATCACCATTCTGGATATTAATGATCCAGGCAATACGTCTGATGTTGATATCTATGGTAATATACTTTTTAACAATGGCTTAAATGCGATCCACCTTGAGTCTACGTTGGGCAAGACAATTACTGTAAGGATTTACAATAATACATGCTTTGAAAACGGGAGAGCCGCCACAGGTGAAATCTTTGTTGCTGATTCATCAGCTGTCTTCAATCCTTTTGAACTTAAGGACAATATTCTTTATGCGTTGCCGAGCAAGTATGCTTTTTATAGCCAAACAGAGGGCCGACTGACAAGTCATGCTCATAATACATACTACCATAGTAGCTTTTCCGACGTTGTACAAGACGGCAGAAACACCTATACCACATCACTCATTGCAGACTGGGAAACTACGGCATTGGGGTCTGATCCAGGTTTTCAGGATAGCAGCTCACCTCCGTCCGGTTTCACCGGAACATACCTGGCAGATCTTCGCCCCAATACTGAAGGGTTTAACCTCAGCAGTACTTCTTCTGCAAAGGATTCGGGCGCTTTTTTGTCTTCACCATATAGTACCAGCATCAATAGTGTCAATCGGCCCCAGGGTTCTGGCTGGGATCGTGGCGCCTATGAGTATAATGAACAGCAAGTGATTCAGGGAACTCGCCTATTTTTCATTTTAGCTCCGCCATTTTTAGGCAGGGAGTAGGAATAACCAGGGAAAGGCTTTGATCCTGGGACACAGGAAAAGTAGTGATGTTGTTTGATATCAATCAAAGTGCACTGTGTTGTCCAACTCTCAGATCTCGATGTATAGTAGTTTCGCTGTAGAGCAGTAACGCTCCAGGGCAGGAACGATAATGGCATCCGGCGGAGTGCCAGCCGCTTCGCATCTGCCAATGTGCTGAGGGCGTTTTATGCACAGGCCGCAGGCACTGCAGTTGATTGGATGAAGAGACATGAGATTACACGATACGTTCTACGAATTGGTTTCCACCTCCTTTGGAACAATGGGTATTATCTGGTGGCAGACAACGGATGGACCGCGAGTTCGCGAAACTCTTCTCGAGCGAGGACCGCGGTCAACAGTGGAAGTCATCCGGCGGCGCTATCCGGACACGCATCGGCTGTCGTCTCCGGCAATTGCCGAGCTTGGCGATAACGTACGACGTTTTCTGGGAGGTGAGGCAGTAGTCTTTGATTTGAAAATAATTGCTCTCGAATTATGCGGAGAATTTCAGCGAAACGTATTACTGGCTGAATACGGGATACCGCGAGGCTGGGTCAGCACGTATGGCAGGATAGCCAAGCATATAGGGATAGCAGGCAGCAGCCGTGCTGTTGGGACGGCTTTGGCGAAGAATCCGTTTCCGATCATTATTCCTTGTCATCGAGCGGTAAGGGCGAATGGAGCACTAGGTGGATATCAAGGCGGAATCGGAATGAAACGTGCGCTGCTGGAAATGGAAGGCGTAGAATTCGCCGGGGACAAAGTACTGATGCTGAGGGTGTACTATTGAGTCAGAAGAATCAGGAGACATTCTCCAAGCTATCAATTAAAGGCTAAAGAGGATGGCGCAGCAGTATGGCACGATAAACGCGATCGGATGCTCCCGGAACGCTGCATCCATTTTGGAGTATAGGGCCGGGAGTGGCAATGGCAGCGGTGAATCAGAGTGCAGACGCAGGCACATTGCCGTAGCGATGGTACGTGAACGAAGGAAAGACTGAGCAGAAGAACTGATTGAACCAAAAACGTCCTTCCAGCACTTCCTGGCGAGAGATACACCCGCCGGATTTCCATGATGAAGCACCCCGGCGGAGCTGCAGAGAACGAGCGCTCTGGCCGCCGGCCCATTTAGCCGAAGAAAAAATTCTTTACATCGCACCCGCCGTGCAGTAAAATCCTATGAAATCTATATTTTTTTGTTCCCGGGTGCTCTACCGGAGGAGAAAACCGCCATGAACCGGCAGAACCACAATCTTACCTTCACGGGTGGAAGCCCACGCGTTTGTTTCAATCCACCTCCCTGCCAGCAAACCTCATTATCAGAACATATCCGCTGTCTCAGCGGCATTCCTTTGGTCCGAATTTCGTATATCGGTCTCTCAGACTCATGTGAAGAAGCTGGAGCTTGCCGACTAACCGGCAATCTTATACGGCAAACTTCATGAAGTAAAATTTACTACAAGGATGTAAATATATTTTCTGTCCGGAGCCGCTTCGGTTTTCTCCTGCTTTCATCGGAATCCTGAATGTGTCATTCACGAGAAAGATGATTTATGGAAAAAAACTGTAGCCGCTGTCTGTGGCCTTTACTGTGAGGCGTGTTTGCGGTTCATTGCGATCGATGAAGAGCCTGAGAGACTGAAAATACCAACAAGCGATCGAGCAATTTGTAAAGAGCAGACGATGGATAACGGGGCGTTGCACCAGGCCTGGCAAAGCAGCGCCTTGCCGATGGCCACTGCGTAAGTTATCGTACATATAGTTAGTGGAAATTTGGAGGCACAATGATCATCCGAAATGAAACCAATTCAGATGTAGGAGCAATAGCCGAAGTCACCAAAGCTGCCTTTAAGAACCTTCTCATAAGCAATCACACGGAGCAATTCATTGTACCGGCATTGCGGCAAGCAAATGCGCTGACTCTCTCGCTGGTGGCAGAGCGCGACGGACAGGTGGTGGGCCATATCGCCTTCTCGCCGGTGACGATTTCCGACCGCACTCCCGACTGGCATGGCCTTGGCCCGATGGCGGTGTTGCCTGAGTACCAGAGGCAAGGTATCGGGAAGAGACTTATCCAGGAAGGATTATACCTGCTGAAATCCCAAGGCAGCAAAGGGTGTATCATGGTAGGAGATCCTCTCTACTATCAGCGGTTCGGCTTTAGAAATGTTCCCGGTTTAATCCATAACGGTGTTCCCGAGGAAGCACTTCTTGCCATACCATTTGCCAAAACAGTACCTCAAGGAATCGTCATATTTCATGAAGGGTTTTTAACAGATGGGTGTCCTCCGTTTTGGCTGCGGTCCGGCGGCGGACCAGGGTGAGGATAGGTTTATGGAATGGCGTTGAAGTAATAATCGGAAGAATAGGGGGTTGTCCACTGGATATACGAACTGGCCGAGCAGGCGTTAGTTAATCCAGTGAACAACGTTCCCCAGCTCATTGTATAAGATGAGGAAGAAGAATGTTTGAGGAGTTGGAGAAGATTAACGAACGGCCCGAACCGTTCCAATTCTATACAGCAAGCGATCTGTGGACCGATGAACACACGTCAAAGCAAATGCTTTCGTTCCACCTTAACGAGGCCATCGACGTTTCTTCGCGAAGACCGGAATTTATCAACCAATCAGTTGAATGGATCGCGTCTGAGTTCCAAATCGGCAAGGGCGCCACGATAGCTGATTTTGGTTGTGGCCCTGGATTGTATACAGAACGCTTGGCGAAACGCGGAGCAAAAGTGACCGGCATCGATTTCTCAAAAAGGTCAATCGAGCATGCAAAGGAAAGTGCAGCCCGAGAGCATTTGGATATCAACTACGTACATCAGAATTACCTGGAATTCGAAACAGAAGATCGATTCGATCTCATTCTGATGATCATGTGCGATTTCTGCGCCCTCAGCCCAACACAGAGAAAACGGATTTTAAACAAGTTCCATAAGATCCTAAAACCGAGCGGTTCGGTCCTTCTCGATGTGTATTCCCTGTCGGCATTTGAACAAAGGGAAGAGGCTGCGACATATGAGGTGAACTTGCTCAATGGATTCTGGTCGCCAAACAAGTATTATGGCTTTTTGAATACTTTTAAGTACGGTGAAGAGAAGGTGCTACTGGACAAGTACACAATAATTGAGTCTGAGCGCACCAGACAGGTATACAACTGGCTGCAATGTTTTGCACCGGAGAAGCTGGAGCGGGAGTTCATGGAGGAAGGGTTTTCCATTGAGAATCTTTATTCAAATGTCGCGGGAGCCGCGTACGATCGGAAATCATACGAGTTTGCAGTCATCGCTCGGAGAGCGTAGGAGGAGAGGGGACGCTCATTGCATTATTGAATTCCAGTGTGCAATTCACTGATGTGGGAGAGCATTACACTATGTGTGAGTGGAAGCATGAACAGCGTTGGTAGGGCGTAGAATAGGAGCCGGGAATTTGGCAACTGATGGTGAGCAATGCAGCGAAGCGAGGCCGGCTCTGGCACAGGAGAGAGGGTATCGATTGGACGAATGAGGATCTGGCTGGTAGTAGTGACCGCGAGAAATACGATAACGCAATGAGCGTCCCTCCACAGATTCCAGCTATGTTAACAGAGTTAGACAGACTGTATAAACATTGTTCGACGGCACCTCTGCCGGCGATCCGGAGATAAGACACTGTGGCAGTGAGAATTGTCAGACTCGGAACACCCCGTAGCGCCGACGAGGGGACTCGGATCGGGGCAGTGCGCCGCCAGCCGCGCGGCGTGCCAAAGGCCGACTACGCGAGGCGCAATTACTACGACGTCTGGCTGCCTGAGCTTGCCCCGAGCGCGGGCGTTGTGTCCTGGGCGCTGTCGGAGCCCTTTACTCCGAAGCGGTGGGCTCAGTACCGACGCATCTACCTTCGAGAGATGCGAGCGCCGGTCCCGCAACGTCTGATCGCGCTTCTGGCCGCGCTGTCGCATCAGACGAACTTCTCGGTGGGGTGTTACTGCGCCGACGAGTCGCACTGCCATCGGTCGCTCCTGAAGGAACTCCTGGTCGCGGCCGGGGCAGCCGTCGCTGAGGGTTCACCGGCAAGCGGCGAGTGACGGCTTGACCAGCCGCCGAACAACCGCATGCACCGGATCCCCCACGAGTCCTCGACTGACGGTGGGCGCCTTTGGGCTCGGGTGTCAACGCTCGGGCCCGGTGATGCGAGACGTCAGTCATCCTGCAAATAATGAGTAAGATGTGGAGACACAATGATCATACGGAATGAAACAGATTCAGACAGAGAAGCGATATCTCAAGTCACCAAAGCTGCCTTCAAAAATCTAGCAGTTAGTAATCACACAGAAGAATTCATCATCCACGCATTACGGAATGCAAATGCGCTGACTCTCTCGCTGGTGGCAGAGCTTGATGGACAGGTGGTAGGCCATGTCGCCTTTTCGCCGGTGACGATTTCCGATGGCAGTCTTGACTGGCATGGCCTTGGCCCGGTGTCGGTGCTGCCGGAATACCAGAAGCAAGGGATCGGAAAAAGACTTATTCAGGAAGGACTATATTTGCTGAAATCCCGTGGCAGCAAAGGGTGTGTGCTTGTAGGAGATCCCAACTACTACCAGCGGTTCGGCTTTAAAAATATTCCGGGTTTCATTCACGAAGGTGTTCCAGAAGAAGTATTTCTTGCCATGCCGTTTGCTAAAAGAGTCCCCCAGGGTATTGTCGTATTTCATGAGGGGTTTCTGGCACAAGGCTAAGCTGTGTGCAGAAGCGCATTAGAGAAGGTAAAAAAAGCGGTGGCGGCTGCAATTCACAAGCCGCCACCGCTCCGAATTGATAGGTTCTTTATCCTCTTTTTTAGCTGTACCTTTCGTACACGCTGGTTAATGCCACCCGGCCATTTACAGACAATTCGCCGGCGAGACTCACAATGTGCTGCATCTCGCTAACGTATCGAATGTTCATCTAGTATCCGGTTCCAGGAGGCTCAGTGGAACCCATTTCCGGATGTGGCATCTCGCGTTTTGCCGGATCATGGAATTTGGGCTGATCCTCACCATAGTAGCCGGTAATGCTTCTCTCAAACGTAGGATCCGCCAACCTGTCCCAATCTTGTTCGGTAAAAGTAGGAGCACTTTCGAGTCTTTTTTCGTCAATGTTTCTTACGACCAGGTTATCCTCGTGAACGGTACTGGTCGATACTTCCCTAAACGGGATGGGAATCAGCTTGTCGTCACGGGAAAGAACAATATACCGGATGTGATTTTGGCTGATAACCACATCCTCAATCTCTCCCAACTCATTTCCATTGACGTCTTCTACTGTCTTATCAATAAGCTCGCTTACTCGAAGGAAGCCCAATTCCGTTTTCATCTCCTTGTGGGTTAAGGACTTCTCTCCTGCTTCACCTGCAAAGGCAGCCGTAGCAACCATCGCGACCGCGAACGCCAATACCGCCATAAGTGTAAAAAGAATTTTCGTCATTGCAGTATCTCCTTATCTGATTGAGGTTGAATTAGCCATGACCTCCTTAGTTCATGGCGAACAGGTACGTGCTTGCCTCTTCTTGCTCTGACTCCTCATTCCTTAAGGATATCAGCGCTTCCTATGTATATACTGCAGAATCCCATACAGGGAGCATCATCCTGCAGTGCTTGGCAGAGCGTCTTGTTTTTTCGTATGTTGGTCGCTCACCCAAGAGCACGTAATAATCCATCGCAAGACATGTACACAGCTGTTCTACCGTATCTGAGCTGTGACTGTAGCGGTACATACCTTTTGGACACTGCGATTCAAAGAATAGGTGGGGGACGAAATTCTTGTAGGGCGTCGCGTTCGGAATCGTAATTCGAGTGTGAGGCTTGGTGTCACGACTTAAAAATAATTACTACAAAGCAAAAATCAACAGGTGAAAAAAGCTTACTTCGCAAGATACTCTTGTCCCACATAGGTAGTGAAGCAATGGTACGGGCAACCACAGAACTGCCATCCCGAGTTTCTCCTGCAGCAGAAAGAAGGATCTCAGTTTAGCGGATTCTTCGGTCATCCCGCACTCCAGCTGTAAGGCCGGGCTCCTCAGAATGACGCTTTTTTCTCTTTAACCCTGAAATCGGAAAGGCCTCCTGGGCATAAGGAATTACCTGAATTTTTAACTTTCCTCGTGCTCTCTCAGCGTATTGTGGACAGCAGTGTTGGTAAGAATAAAATTCGTTGGACTCGTCTCATCTGGCGAAATGTATCGATGGCATTCGACGCACGGCCGAACGGGATAATTTTTCTAAAGTATTTAAGCCCCAGTACGATATCTCTACTGAGTAAGTATTTCTAGGAGCCTACAGGGTAGGAGGCTGCCTCGGTATGAATAGAGTACGGTCCAAAGATCACATGCTTATACTCCGGCTAATCGCACTGTGGTAACAGGCAGCTGCAATATCCAAAACCCCTGTTCTAAAAAGATGTCAATTGCCATGATACGACGACTGCTGATTACTTTTTGCGTTGTGCTCTTCCTGGCAGTGGGTGCGCACCCGGATGCGCTCGCCGGTACGGCAACCTCTGGGGAGAACCATACTCATCTTGATGATCTCAGTCTCGAAGAGCTCATGGACCTTGAGATTACTTCGGTTGCCAGAAAGCCCCAGAAAGTATCCGAGGCTGCTGCTGCTGTGTTCGTCATTACTCAGGAAGACATCAGGCGTTCGGGTGCTACGACCATACCTGAAATTCTGCGCATGGCGCCAGGATTGCAGATCGCACGGATTAATGCCAACAAATGGGCCGTATCTTCCCGTGGCTTCAATGAACAGTTTTCGACTAAGCTCCTCGTTCTTCTGGACGGACGCACAATCTATAACCCCCTGTTTACCGGCGTGGATTGGGAATCCCAGGACGTTATGCTGGAAGACATTGAGCGGATTGAGGTCATTCGTGGGCCGGGTGCTACCCTCTGGGGGGCTAATGCAGTCAATGGGGTCATCAACATTATTTCCAAGAACGCGCAAGAAACTCAAGGCACGCTGGCATCAGCAGGATATGGTTCTGAAGAGCGCGGGTTTGGTGCGGTACGATACGGAGACATGATTGGGGAGAACGCGTACTATCGCACCTACGTGAAGTTTGCGGATCGTGATGAGTCCTATGAAGGCGGGCAGCTTGATCCCGATGACGACTGGGAGATGTGGCGCGGGGGATTTCGCTTTGACCAGCTTCCACACGACGGCACCGAGCTTACGCTGCAAGGTGAGCTCTACGCTGGCGATGTTGGAGAAGAAGCTGCTTTATTCTCCCTTGAGCAGCCCTATTCCATCGATAGCAAAGGCGATAAGGAAGAGTTCGGAGCGTATGTGCTGGCCAGAGCAAGCCGGCTGCTGGCATCGCTGTCTCAATATTCCCTGCAGGTTTATTATGACCACAATGATCGCGATACGCTGCTCAACCGGCAGCGCCAGCATGTGATAGATACAGACTTTCAGTATGCTTTCACGCATGGTGACCGCCATGAAGTTGTCTGGGGTCTCGGTTACCGTCTTACTCTCGACGATATGAGTCAATCCGAAGTGCTTTCTTTCGATTCCGAGCATCGTCGGGACCAATTATTCAGCGCGTTTCTTCAAGACGAGATTGTTCTTGGTCCGGATGTGCTGAGCATGATGCTGGGGTCGAAGATCGAACACAACGATTATTCAGGTTTTGAGATCCAGCCGAATGTTCGCTTTCTGTTCACACCGGGAAGTAGCCACACTATCTGGACGTCGGTGGCGCGGGCGGTGAGAACCCCTTCGCGTGCCGAACATGATGCCGAATTTATGACTGCAGTCCTGGGGCCGGGCGAACCATTGAATCCATTTCCCTTGCCTGTGGCTCTCACCTCATCAGGAGACGAAGACTTTGAATCCGAAAAACTCATTGCCTACGAAGCCGGTTACCGATTCCAGGGATCAGAATGGTTCCATTTCGACATTGCCACGTTTTATTACCGGTACCACGATCTTCGTACTGTGAAAATCAGCAGCTTGGAAGTTTATTCAGATGCGGCTGATCCCTACATTTCCGTTGATAGTACAGGAGATAATAATGCCGACGGATATTGCTACGGCGTCGACTCCAGCATTGACCTGCAGGTGCGGAACTGGTGGCGGATGCAGATATCTTACAGCTATCTTCAGGTGAGTGTTGATTTTGAAAGCGAAAATGACCTGGATGAGCTTATTGATGAGCCACTGGAGAGCCGCGAGGGATATACTCCGCATCATCAGGTGTCGATACGATCATTGATGAGCCTTTCTCCGCAGCTTGAGGCGGACCTGTGGCTACGATACGTGGACAACCTGTCCGACCTTGATATACCAAGCTACGTTAGCATGGATCTTCGATTGGGCTGGAGAATCAGTGATGCTGTCGAAATTTCTCTTGTTGGCCAGAATTTGCTCGACAATCACCACCCTGAATTTCCCGGGTTTGAGCAGATCCTGATTGTTGCGGCTGACTCGGCTGAAATTGAGCGCGGCTACTACGGAAAGATTACGCTGCGTTTCTGATGACGTGCCACTTATTTCAAGGATCAATACGATTATGCCGGATTATTGTGAAGTGGTTTTTATGACTCTGGTGTTCCTTATGCCGACTACGTTGGTTCTCCTTGCCGTTCATGGCGCGATATTCGGAATGTGCAAACCTGCTCAGGAATACGTATGTTCTACCGTCTTATGATCATTATCCAGTGCTGGGTTTCACTGGTGGGATTAACCGTGCTGTTTTCGGTTGAATGTCAAGCTGCTGACACGGAGGCGAAAGCCCTTGCCGACCTCAGCCTCGAAGAGCTGATGAACATTGAAGTAACCACCGTGGCCAAGAAATCGCAGAAAGTCAGCGAGGCTGCTGCTGCTGTGTTCGTCATTACACAGGAAGACATTCGCCGTTCCGGCGCCACCAGCATTCCTGAGGTGCTGCGCATGGTACCGGGATTGCAGGTAGCGCGTAGTGATTCCAATGATTGGGCGGTCTCAGCCCGGGGTTTTGACGAGGCATATTCGACGAAGCTTCTGGTGCTTATAGACGGCCGTTCGACCTACAATTCGTTCTTCTCAGGCGTACACTGGGACGTTGAAGACACCCTCCTCGAGGATATCGAGAGAATTGAAGTAGTCAGAGGTCCTGGGTCGACTCTGTGGGGAGCAAATGCGGTCAATGGCGTCATTAACATTATTACTAAGAATGCGCAGGATACTCAGGGGACAATGGCGGTACTAGGGTATGGGACAGAAGAACGGGGTTTCGGCAGCGTACGGTACGGAGACCGGATCGGAGAAAACTGCTACTATCGCACCTTTGTTAAATTCTTTAATCGTGACGACTCCTATCTTCCGTCTGGCGGTGATCTTAATGACGACTGGGACATGTGGCGGGGAGGCTTTCGTCTGGACCGGTCCGGACCGGGAGGTGATGAGCTGACGCTGCAGGGCGAAGTTTATGATGGAGATATTGGTGAAAAAGTACCATTGCCAATGGAGGGTTCACCATATTCGCTTCTCAGCGAAGATGACCAGCACGTCTATGGCGGGTATCTTCTGGCCCGGTTCAGTAAGACGGTATCATCCTTTTCCGATTACACCCTGCAGCTTTACCACGATTACAGCGACCGTGATTCGCTGCTTACCCGGGAACGGGACTACGTCAGTGACATCGATTTTCAGTATCGGTTTTCGATTGCACCTGCTCATGAAATCATCTGGGGCCTCGGATACCGTCTCCTGCTCGATGATATCGCGTCCACTGACTATGTGTCGGCTGATCCGGAAAAAGGACAGAACCAGCTGTTCAGTGCTTTTCTTCAGGACGAGATTACCCTGGTTGCGGAACGGCTGTATATGATGGCAGGCTCTAAGATTGAGCACAATGACTTCAGCGGCTTTGAAGTGCAGCCGAATCTAAGGATGCTTTTTACTCCTACCACACGCCACACGCTCTGGATGTCGGTTGCCCGCGCGGTTCGGACGCCATCCCGGGCAGAACAGGATGCGCAATTCAGCGCTGCCTTAGTCGGGCCGGATAGCCCGGTCAATCCGTTCGATTTTCCGATTCAGGTTGTGGCGACAGGAAGTGAGGATTTCAAGTCCGAAACCGTAATTGCATATGAAGCCGGGTTTCGATCACGGTTGAACCGCTGGCTCAGCATAGATGTCGCAACCTTCTACAATGTGTATGACGACCTGCGCAACGCTGAGCTCGAGGGTCTAGAACTTGATTCCGTTTCAAGAGATCGTGTCCTTGTCTTTGTTGAAGAAGATAACAATGCCGAAGGGCAGAGTTACGGTGTTGAGTGCGTGGCCGATCTTCAGCTTAAAAACTGGTGGAAAATGCAGGCTGCCTATAGCTATCTGAGCATCAACATTGATTTGGATGACGACAACCCGGTTGACGATGTGTTCGAAGGACAGGAGGGATGGGCACCGCGGCATCAGGTATCGCTGCGTTCGATGATGAATCTGCCGGCTGGGTTTGAATGGGATTGGTGGATCCGCTCGGTCGACGAACTCGAGAATTTGGGTGTAGACAGTTATGTGGAACTGGATACGCGGCTGAGCTGGCGGCCGAATGATGCCGTGGAATTCTCTCTAGTCGGCCAGAATCTGCTCGATAGCCATCATCCTGAATTTACCGACTTTTCGAGTATCTTCACCGGGAGTCAGGAGGTAGCGGAGGTTGAGCGCGGTATGTATGGAAAAATTGTCTGGCATTATTAGATCCGGCGTTTCCGCGATGGAACGAAGCGTGTAAGCGAAAACCACATGAAATCTCTGATCCAATCAGGTCCGTGCATCGGACTGTGGTGAAACATTGTTCTTGCTCTTTATTCATGATCTTCCCGAGCTACCTGTAAGGATGAAGACCATTTCGTTACGCTCTCAACTATCCACTGTTCTAGCCATTGCCCTGCTGGGGCCCTGCTTCTTTTGTCAAGGTGGGACATGTCAAGAAGTGAGGGAGTACCAGGTAAAGGCGGCATTTCTCCATAACTTTGCCAAATTTGTGAAGTGGCCTGATGATGCTTTCTCCGGGCCTGAAAGCCCGGTAGTCATCGGAATCATCGGAAACGACCCTTTTGGAAAAGATCTCGATACCCTCGTGAAGGATAAGACGATCAGAGGCAGAAAGGTTGAAATCAAACGGTTCCAGAGTGCTCCTCCTGTATGTTGTCAGGTGCTTTTCATTGGCCAAGCCAGTAAGCAATCGTGGCCTCTGGCACGTGATGTCTTAAAGGATTGTCCGGCTCTAACCGTCAGTGATAAAGCTGATTTTCTCGAACAGGGGGGAATCATTCAGTTCGTAAATGAATATAACAAAATACGGTTTGCTATCAATGTGGAGGCATCGAAAAAGGCCGGACTGCACATTAGCTCCAAGCTGTTGAATCTTGCTACTATTGTGGGAGGCACGGACGAGGAAGAACCATGATTACCGAACGTCTCACCCGTCATCAGG
>Ga0116144_10004951_pt1 | contig 12334 bp, 10 predicted proteins | sample AD_UKC035_MetaG_FD_89746 | JGI IMG/M metagenome (GOLD analysis project Ga0116144, IMG submission 89746) | Active sludge microbial communities of municipal wastewater-treating anaerobic digesters from USA - AD_UKC035_MetaG | ecosystem: Engineered > Bioreactor > Anaerobic > Digestate | place: USA... | reverse complement strand
AGCCCCTCTAAGCCCTCTTCCTATGTCTGGGTAGCCAAAAGAGCTACAGAGCCTCTACGGTGCCTCCTACGCGATTCTAGAGGCATACCTACTTTTCTAGAATAAATTTGACCTTAGGTCTTGAAGTTTGACCCCAAGGCCCCTATATAGTATATACTAAGAGATAGCATTAGGTACTCCGTAGTTTATTATTCTTAGTATAGATTCATTTATTCCTTAAGGTACCTCCTAGACTCTCTAGGATACCTTAGAGTCCTACGGAGTCTTACAGAGGTCTCCTAGAGTATAGCATCTATATTTTTGTCTACCATTCTTAAAATAGTTCTTGACTTAAGGCTCAACTTAATGTATAATACTCTTAAGTCAGATAAGACTATTCTTGTCTTCATTCTTGCGAAGAAGAACTTTGGTAAGTTCCTTGGTCTCATAAACCAAAGGTTGAAGGTTCGATTCCTTCCTTCGCAACCAACTTAGGATGTAACCTCGGATGCCTATTGTAGACCCTAAAACCCTTTACAATGCTCAAGGGGTAGCTAAGACTCGTAAGTTCATTCTAGAGTTCTGTACTACTGCTGAAGATAGAATTAATTCTACCTTCTCTATTGCAGAGAACCCTAATCCAGAGAAGATTCCTATGAAGGTTCTTTATATGAGTCTTTCTGTCGATGATCCCTCTGAAGCCACCTTCGCAGAAGAGGTCTTTGGTCATCTGGGCTTCTGGCAAGACCTTAGTGAAACTGACCACATGAAGCCTTACATAGAACGCTGGCGGCGAGAAGCAGACCTCAAGCGTAAGCAGAAAGCCTTCAAGACCATCATTGAGACTGCCACCAAAGGCGATACCTCTGCATCCCGTCTGTCTGCTGCCAAATACTTGCTTGAGAAAGCTTGGGAACCTAAAGATGCCAAGGCTCGTAAGCAAGACAAGCAAGATATCAAAGCTGTCGCTGATTCATTCAAATCTGACCTTGAACGACTTCAAGAACAGGGACTATTCAATTAATGGCTAAACGCCCCACTCTGCCCAATATCACTGGACAGTATCTGTCTACCACCCAGATTAATGACGCCTTCCGGGCGATTGAAAGTGCGTTTGACAACACTGTGAGTCGTGATGGCTCCACCCCCAACTCCATGGGGGCTGACCTTGATATGGACAGCAATGACATCCTGAATGCTGGCCTTGTGGCTGCTGAGACGATTACTGTCAATGGGGTGGATATCCTCGACTTCTTCCAAGGCACTCTGCCTAACGAACTTACTGAATACGTCTTTACTGTTTCTGGTGATGGCGCCAGCAGCACTATAGAACTCCCCACCGCCATTGATGATGTCCGTAAGCTGGATATCTCTGTCAATGGGATCAGCCTTCGCCCCACCTTGGACTTTACTGTCTCTGGTCGTACCTTGTCTACTGCCTCCGGTGGCAGCCTTGAAGTCTGGCCTGAAGGCTCCAACAACATCCTGATCCGTATCCGTCGTCAACTTGACCTCGGAGCTATTACGACTGAAGACATCACCCACGGTGACGAACTGCTTTCTGAAGTTCTGGAAAGCCTTTACTCGGCCAATACATTCTATCTTGCAGACTATCTTCCCTCAACTGAACTGGCTAATATTGCTAGTGGGAATACTGCTGCACAAAATGCTACCTCAGTTGTCTCTGCTTTCAACACCTGTCTTGAAGAAGCCCTTGCAGCCACCTTCGCTGTAGATGGTGCCTCTATTGTTGTTCGAGTTCCTGCTGGTGCCTACAGCATCAACAACCGCCTTATGTCGGATACATTCAACAATACGCTGTGGAATGCTCCGACTAACCGTACCCGCTCCCGTATTCGTCTAATTGCTGAAGGCCCTGTAATCCTCCGTCTGCAAGGCTGGGTGCCCGGTCGTGCCTCCATGCGGACTGACGGTATCTACGCCGGGTCCACCGTCATTGCCCCCAACGCAGTCTTTGAATGGTTCCAGCCGACAGGCTTGCAGAACTTCGGCGGCATGTCTGGCCAGTGGATCATCGAAGGGGCGAACAGCCTGACTTCTGACCCGGTGGGCTTCTATTTCTACCGCCTCAATGCCACCCGGCTCGAAGGGATGCTTGAGGTTCGCAACCTGCGGAACCGCAATTTCGTCTTTGACAGTATCTTCAACTCGGAAGCCGAGTACGTCCGCAGCCAAGGCGCCGCTGGCATTTCGCTGACCGAGGCTGGCGGCACCGGCCTTCTGCCAGCAGATACGGTCGTCGGCAACGTCCGTACTGGCATCCGCTACACCCTTTCCGGGGCGACCATCACGCTCAACACGATGGTTTATGACAACGTTGCGGGAACCTACAGCTTTACGCCAGCCAGTATCTTCACCGCAGACCATGTCGGTAAATGGATCGGGCTGGACCGGCAGGGGCAGGAAAACATCCTCGGGGACGACAGCGGCGAGGGCGGGTCAACCCGGCGCAGCACTCGGTGGTTCCAGATTGTCGGCGTCACGGACGGAGCCACTGCCACACTGGCGACCACGCCACCTCAACAGGGCACAACCGGCCAGATGGCCGCACAAAACCGCATGGTATCCTTCGAGGCGCTTACTGTCAGCACCACGGCAGGCAGCACCACAGCGACCCTTTCCATGCCGACCACGACTAGCCTAGTCGGGCTGGAAATCGCCATCGGCGGGGTGCCCTACAACGGTGGACCGACCGACCAGCCGAACATGGTGGCGATGGTGATTGCCCACACTGGCTCGACCTTGACCCTGAGCCATGCGGCGGGCGTTACCAAGTCCGGGGCGCCTTTGGTGCTGGCACCGCAGGTCCACATTGGCAACTGCGCCCACACTTGGGACAAACCGACGAGCCGGAAGTGCGACGACTTTCACATCGGGCGCCTCTGGTGCGAGAGCGGGGGAACGCCTGCGGTGCCGCTGTTTATCCAGCGGACGACAAACGTTACGCTTGGTGAACAGTCAAAGCTGCACGGTTCGCCTACCTCCACGCAAAACTTCGGCGCCAACTGGTGCTGTGTGTTCGGTGGTGAGATCGGCGGGCGGTGGCAAGGCCGCTTCACCCACTCTCGGCATTCCCGTCGATTTGGTATGTTTACCTTTACCGGTGATCGTACTGAAGTCACCATCAACGGCGAACTTTCCTCGTGGACTCCTGACGACCAGACCTCGATCTTCTACCTTGATCCAGCCAATGTTGCTACCACTCGAATCTGGGACATCTACTTCAACGCCCATGACTATGCCTCCGGCTTCCCGATTACTGCCGGTGGCCAAGTGTTCGAACGTGGTGGTGCTAACTACACTCCGGGTCGCGTAAAGGCCGGTGCCAGCCAGCGTAACCCTCGTGGTGAGCGTCCCTCTTGGCCTCCTGCATTCCTGCCCACCTCTCGTGCTCCTGCTTGGGGTACCACCCGCGCAGATGCCGAGGCAGCAGTTGCGCGTGGCTGGGTGCCGGAAAATGGCGTGGTCTACAAGATCGGCGGGTTGGATTTCATCGGCCAGACCGGGGCCACGGCGAATGCTGCTCTGCCGGGGCTGGTGCCGCACGGCGCCCCGACGCGGGACCATTTCAGCAACCATGCCGAGTTCACCGCCTACATCGCATCGCTCTGGCCGAACGGCGGTTTCCCGACCCCGACCATGACGCGGTTCGACCTGCCGCCGCAGAGTATCGACATCATGTCCATCGGGGTGGTGCCGAGCAACCTGTCCGGGGATGCGGCGAACAACCGGGCAGCCATTCAGGATGTGATTGATTGGCTGGCGGGCAAGACCAACGGGGGCACGATCAGCGGCACGGGGTTCCACCCGCAGTTCAGCAATCCCATCATCACGCTCGACGCGGCGTTGATCTGGAAACCCAAGGTCAGCTTCGAGTTTGGCCCGAATGTCCGTTTCCGGGCGACTGCGGCAATGGATGCCATGGTCGATACCCCTGCGGCGCCTGACACGTTCATTCGGGACGTGAAGATGCTGGGCGGGTATTGGGACGCTGGTCAGAATGCGGATCGGTGTTTCCGCATCCGTGAGTTTGAAAATCTCACCTTCGGCGGACCGAACATGACCCTGCACCGCGCAAAGCGGAACGCGGCGACTTTCGGAGACCCCTTGCAAGCCGATAACTGCTATGGGCTGAAATATGTTGGCGGGTTCATCACCAATCATAATACCTCCTACGGCGTATCGGCAGTTGCCGGGATTGAAATTCTGCAAGGGCTTTCCGATAGCGATATAGAGGGATTGACCATCATCGGCTATCCGGTCGGCATGACTGGCAAGCTCTTTGGAAGCAGGGTGCAGCGTATCCACGCATGGTCCTATCCGCTCACCCAAGGGCCGCTGCAAACCGCAATTCAGGTGGACGGCGGGCGCAACAGCTATATCCAGTGTCAGAGCGATAACCCCTATACGGTCGGATATGACATTATTGGCGGTTCGCACTATCGGTTCGACAAGTGCACCAGCACGATGGGGGTGGACGATCTGGCCGACCCCGGCAAGCCCGCCACGGGCACGATCAGCGTATTCCGGGTCGCGTCTGGCGTTACTGGCGTGCAGTTCGAGCAGTGCTTCGGTAATGACCGCGACCTGAGCCGGTTCGGCACTTGGGCCATTGGTGACCTGTCCGACACATGGATTGACGACAGCAACTATAGCTGGTGGGGGCCTGCGCCCGTCCCCCGTCGCTGGGGTTGGGTCGATACGTTCGCGCAATTCGATCCAGTGACGGGCACCAACCCCACGATCATCGCCACGCAGAATTGCTCTGTGAACCGCTTTGGCGATGCAGACTACAGCATCGTGATCGACGAGGACATGAAATCGACCCTCTATCAAGCGGTGTTCGAGTTCGTGCCGGTAGCGGCTGGCACGGCGCTTATCCCGTCGATCACGACGAAAACGGCTGGTGCCTGCCGCTTCCAGATCAGGAACGACGCAGGCGCCCTGACAATGCCCGCGCGCGTAACGGTGCGCCTGATCCCCCTGAAAACCCGGTGAGGCTGACATGACCGCACTTCCGAACCCTCAAGTACAGTCTTCTGCCTTCCGCACCTATACGGAAGCAACGAATGCTCGTATAGCTCCCGGTGTCAATGTTATCTTTGTTGGTGATTTGGCCTATGAACGAGACAGTCTTGGTACCGCTCTGACCACCCGTGGTGGGTTTAAATGGTCCCCGATGGGTCAGCCTACGTTGGCTCATTGGGGCGTTACCGGTGTTCTCCATAACAGTCAGCCGTCTGTCCAAGGGTACATGGCTACTCCGACAGTAGACGAGACTACTGCAATTCAAGCAGCCTTTGACTGGGCTGTAGCCCGTGGTGCAGTGCTTCGTGGTGACCCTACCAAAGTCTATGGTGTTACCGCTCCCGTTGTTTTTGGTGCCCGTAACTCTGGTACTGCAAAGAACAACTCACGAATTGAAGACCTGAACCTGAAGGTTATCGGAGGCACTTGGACTCCCGGCACCCGGTCTGGTACTGATCCTAACCTGTGGACTTACGGTCAGGCTGTATTGACAATCGGGAAGGCTTTGTCTGCTGGTAGCGCAGGTAAGCCTGCTATTGCGGCTTGGAATGTGCGAGTTGACGCCAACCGTATTGCCCCTGTTCCTGTGCACTTTATGGGTGCCAGCCAGTCTCTGCAAATGCATGTTACAGGTGAGCGTGGCACTGAGTGTGACTTCCTTGTTGGTTGGCCGGGAGACAACTCTCCTGCACCGATTGATCTTGATGGTTGGTCTAACACCGCCAGCACCTTTATCGGTTGTAAAGCCCGTAGCTTTCTGTTCAGTGAACGTGCTGATGGAACGATTGCTTCCGACGACAATACCGGCTGGTGGGGCTTGACTGGTCGTACCTCTCACGGTCTCGTTGTCCGAGGCTCTGACCAGACTTTTGATAGCTGTGTTGTCTCCACCGGCCTGCACTCGCTAATCTTGTGTAAGTCTTTTAGCAACAAGTTTATCGGTACTAAGGTTTGGAATGGTGAGCCTGCAAATGATCCTGCCAGCGTAACCGCTATCATTACTCCCGGAGCCTCTGGCTATGAATTTGATGTCTGTACCTTCCAAGACGGTCGTGTCAAGATTGGCTCCTTCGAAGGTAAGTTCGTAGGCTGCAAGTTTGAAAAGTTTATTCATCAACAGATTCGGTTTGTTTCTAGCACTGTTGGTGAAACCGCAGCAAAGTTTGTCTTTGTAGGTAATTCGACTGACGAAGATGCCCCTGTTGTAGAGACTGAAGGCTCTGGCACTTGGGGCGACTTTGCAGGAGCCTTTGTAGCCAATCAGCGTAACACTGGGTTGCCTTTACCTGTTCAAGGTAAGAACAGCGTTCACGGTGGTTTTGAGGTACAGGCAGGTGGCCGCGTTAAAGTTGCTGCAATCTCCTTTACCCCTGTAGCGTCTACTCCCGGTCGGGCCGGTGAGTTCCTTATTGCTGACGACGGTAATATGTATTTCTATACCGGCACCGTCTGGAAACTGATTACGAGCACAACTGTAGTCTAATGAAACCTGAAGAAATCAGACAAGCAGCGGAAAGTGACCTCCTGTTCTTTATCAGGCTGGTTGCCCCTGAGCAAGTGCTTGGTGCTTGTCATGAGGACGTAATTCGTTGGTGGTACCGGGAAGACTCCAAGACTCACCAGCTTCTTCTCTTCCCTCGGGACCATCAGAAATCTCGTCTAGTGGCTTACCGTGTGGTTTGGGAACTGACTCGTGATCCTACTCTTCGGGTGTTGTATATCTCTGCTACTTCAAACCTCGCAGAGAAGCAGCTTGGGTTCATGAAGACTATCATGACCTCTGATATCTACCGTCGTTACTGGCCCAACCACGTCCATGCAGACGTGTCTAAACGTAGCCGGTGGACTACCTCGGAGATTAGCCTAGACCACCCTCTACGAGCCTCTGAGAAGGTTAGAGACCCGTCTATCTTTACGGCTGGTCTTACCACCTCTATCACTGGTATGCATTGCGACATTGCAGTCCTCGATGACGTGGTGGTCCATGAGAATGCTACTTCTAATGAAGGCAGGGAACGAGTCAAAAGCCAGTACTCTCTCTTGTCGTCTATTGAAGGAGCTAATGCCCGTGAGTGGGTTGTGGGTACCCGGTACCATCCTAATGATCTGTACAACGATCTGATGCAGATGGCTACCGATACTTTCGATGATAATGGTGACATTAACGGTTCTGAGCCTATTTACGAGATTTACGAGCGCGCGGTAGAGAACCGTGGGGACGGGACAGGTGAGTTCCTCTGGCCGCGCCAACAGCGTAAAGACGGTAAGTGGTTTGGTTTTGATCAGAAGATTCTGGCCAAGAAGCGGGGACAGTACCTCGACAGGGGCCAGTTTCGGGCGCAGTACTACAACGATCCTACCGACCCTGACAACGTTCCCGTCAGTAAGGATAAGTTTCAGTACTACGAGCGTAAGTTTCTAAAACAAGAGAATGGTTACTGGTATTTCAGGGGTAGCCGCCTTAACGTGTTTGCTGCTGTGGACTTCGCCTTTAGCTTAAACAAGCGGGCCGACTACACAGCTATCGTTGTGGTAGGCATCGACAGTGAAAACCAAATCTACGTCTTGGACATTGATCGTTTTCGTACTGATCGTATTGCTGACTATTTTGAACACCTACTCGTCCTATCGAATAAATGGGGATTTAGAAAACTTAGAGCAGAAGTTACAGTTGCTCAGGCAGTTATCGTCAGACAATTGAAAGACTCTATCAGAGAAAACGGTTTGTCTATTTCCATTGATGAATACAGGCCGGTAGGTAAGACAAAAGCAGAGCGCATCTACGCAGTCCTTGAGCCTCGTTACGACAATGGAATGATCTGGCATTACAAAGGCGGTGAGTGCCAGACTCTCGAAGAAGAGCTTTCCACCCGTAACCCTGCTCACGATGACTGTATTGACGCTCTGGCAGCAGCAATCGACGTAGCAGTAAAACCAGCAAAGAATATTTCTACCATGCGCAAGAATAATATTGTCTGGTCGGAATTGAAATTTAGGGGAGCCGCATGAGCGGAAAAGTGGCAGACTTTGAATCGGTGGTGACTCCCGATAACCTCGCCAGCGAGATTGCTAACCGCTGGACGGAATGGCGTAGCTATCGGGCGAAGTGGGAAGAAGAAAAGAAGGAACTTCGTAACTACCTCTACGCTACTTCTACCAAGACTACCTCGAATGCCGTGTTGCCTTGGTCCAACACAACCACTACGCCCAAGCTGACTCAGATTGCAGACAATCTCCACGCCAACTACATGGCAACCCTGTTTCCTCAGACCAAATGGATGAAATGGGAGGCTCTGGATAAAGAAAGTAATTATCTCCGTAAACGGGATATTATCCAAAGCTATATGGAAAATAAACTCCGTCAATCGGACTTTGTTAACGTAGCGAGCAAACTTGTTCAGGACTATATCCAATACGGTAATTGCTTTGCAACTGTAGAGTTTGAACGTTCTTTCCGAATGAAAGACGATGGTAATCCGGTATTGAATTATATCGGACCTCGTTTGGTACGAATCAGTCCCCACGATATTGTCTTCAACCCTACCGCTGTTTCCTTTGAAAAGACTCCCAAGATCATCCGCTCTATTGTGGACCTTGGGGAGCTTCGTCAAATGATCGAAGACAATCCTGAGCAAGTCTATTTCAAGGAAGTCTTTGACAAGATGGCTTATGCTCGTGGGGCTGTGACCGGCTCTGACGTTCAGTGGTCCAAGTCGGATGGCTTTATTGCAGATGGCTTTGGCTCTATCCAGCATTACTACGGCTCTGGGTATGTCGAATTGCTCCATTTCTACGGAGACTATTACGACATTACTACAGGTGTTCTTATGCGGGACCGGGTAATCACTGTTGCTGACCGTGCCTATGTCTTGAACAACGTAGAGAACCCCTCTTGGAATGGCCGTGCGCCTATTTTCCACGCAGGCTGGCGTGAACGTCCAGATAACCTCTACGCTATGGGGCCTTTGGATAACCTTGTCGGTATGCAGTACCGTATCGACCATCTGGAAAACCTCAAGGCTGACGTGTTTGACCAGATTGCCTATCCGGTTATGAAGATCAAAGGTGACGTTGAAGACTTTGACTTTGAACCCGGTGCCCGTATCTACATGGGTGAAGAAGGTGACGTAGGCTACCTCGTGCCTGATGCCACTGCTCTGCAAGCAGACTTCCAGATTCGTACTCTCGAAGACAAGATGGAAGAAATGGCTGGTGCCCCTCGTCAGGCTATGGGTATCCGCACTCCGGGTGAGAAGACTGCTTTCGAGGTTCAACAGCTTCAGAACTCTGCTTCTCGTATCTTTGAGCACAAAGCAGCACACTTCGAGCGTATCTTCCTTGAGCCTATCCTGAACGCCATGCTTGAAGTCTCTCGTCGTAATCTGGACATTGTTGAGCAAATCTCTGTCCTTGATGAGGCTTCTGGTGCCACTGTCTTTGTCGAGATTACCAAAGAAGATATCGTTGGTAACGGCAAGATTGTTCCGGTTGGTGCCCGTCACTTTGCAGAGCGTGCCCGCAGGGTTCAGAACCTTCAGCAACTCTGGATGGTGAAGCAGAATGACCCCTCTGTGGCTGCTCACCTGTCTGGTAAGAAGTTTGCAAAGATTCTTGCTGAAGAGCTTGGTGAGCCTGATCTGTTTGGTGAGAATATTGCTGTACAGGAACAGATGGAAACCCAAATGTCGGCTCAGGATCAAGAAGCTGACATGATGGAACAGATGCAAATTTCAGCAGAAGTTGGTCTTTAAGGAGATAGAAATGGCTGACAAAACTAAAAATACTGGTGGCAGAGTAAAAAAATTTCCCAAGCCCCCTACCAGTGGGAAAGTGCCTGTTTTTGGAAAAGGGCCGGGCCAAATAATTCCGACAAAAAACAGTAAACTTTGGTATAAAAAACAAACAGGTGTACGCTAATGGGACGAGATGGACCAGAACCAAAGGAAGGCGTGGACTTTCGCTGGGTAAAAGCTGAAAACAGTAACGCCCTTGTACGAGACTTTAACTTTAAAAAAAGCTCTACTAGCGTATCTGCTACTTCAGAAACTAAAGTAAAAGCTAAAGCAAAGGTAAAATCTAAACCTGTTGCAAAATCGTCTTTAAGTGGCGCTTCCCGCAGTACAGATGGTAAGGTAAAAAAACCTTCGGCGCTTAGTGGTGCCTCTCGAAGTACCGCTGGTAAGGTAAAGGCCAAATCCGTTGGTGGTGGGGCCTCGGGTTCTTGGAGTCCCCCTAAGGTAAAAGGCCATAAAGGAGTTCCTTGGCCCCCTTCGATGAAAGGCTACGCCAAGTAATGGACTCCCGTTGGATTAAGAACGGATACACCAAAGACGAGCTAATGGGCTACCGTAATGCCTTTGACGCTCTCAAAGAAATCTTGGTGACTGACTTCAAGAAAAAAGAAGCAGTCCGAGATTACTCCCCCGGCTGGGAGTACAAGCAGATCGCCGTGAACGAGTACAACAGTGCTTTGGATGATCTGATGAAACTTATCACCCTAACCAAGGATTGAAAATGCTTTTTGCTAACGACCAAACCGAAGGTCAAACTACCGCTGAAACTCAAACCCAAGAGGATTGGCTGGCCAAAGTCGTAGAAGTCAAAGGAGAGAAATTCCGAGACGTAAACGTACTTGCCAAGAGTAAACTTGAGTCTGACAACTACATCAAGGAACTTGAGCGTCAGTTGAAAGAAATGCGAGAAGAAGTTGGCAAACAAGATTACGCCTCTAAGCTCCTTGAAACTCTACAAAGCAAGGCAACTCCACAGACTGGCACTCCGAGCGATACCAAGCCCGATGTAAGTGAAGACGTGATCAAGAGCCTTGTCGAGCAAACGCTGACTAAACGAGAGAAAGAAAACACCGCTGCGCAGAACCTTAAACTTGCGCAGCAAGAGCTTGCCAGCCGCTACGGTACCGAGGCACAGGCTCGTGTGACTGCCAAGGCTAACGAACTGGGTATCTCTATGGAACGGCTCTCAGAGCTTGCCAGTGAGTCTCCTACGGCCTTTCTGGCCCTGCTAGGGGAGAAGCCTACCCAACCGGTCAAGCCGCCTGTACAGGGCACTCTGAACACGTCAGCGCCATCGTTCCAAGCACCTAACGACCGCGACTGGAACTACTACCGGAAGCTTCGTAAGGAAAACCCGTCTCAATACTTCAACCCCAAAACGCAACAACAACTCATGCAAGACAAAATGCGTCTTGGAGACAAATTCGGCATTTAAAGGAGTAACACAAAATGTCCATGACTACCGGGAATATGTCCCAACTTATCCGTTCGGAGATTTGGTCTGCCGAACTGAAGGATATCCTCGAAGACGAAATGATGGCTCAACGCTACGTTCGTATGCTTGAGGGTTTCCCTGACGGTGATCAATTCACCATCCCGTCTATCGGCCAACTGCAAGTCGATAACTACGAAGAAGATACTGATGTCCAGTACCGCCCCATGGACACTGGTGAGTTCACCTTCACCATCACTGAGTATCTGTCTTCGGCCACCTACATCACGAAGAAGGCTCAGCAGGATGCGTTCTACGCTTCGCAAGTTGAGTCGAGCTTTGTGCCGAAGCAGAACCGTGCTATCATGGCTCACTTTGAAAACACGACCTTCAAAGCGCCTGAAGTCGGTATTACCGCTAACAGCACCGCTTCGATTGATGGCTTCGAGCATCGTTGGGCAGCCTCGGGTACCGGTGCGCGTATCACGGTTAACGACTTTGCCCGTGCTCGCTACCATCTGAAGAAGTCTAACGTTCCTGACACTGGTCTGGTGGCTATCGTTGACCCTTCGGTGGAGTTCACCATCAACACCCTGACCAACTTGACCTCGGTGTCGGATAACCCCCGTTGGGAAGGCATCGTGTCTACCGGTATCGCCACTGGTATGAAGTTCGTCAAGAACGTCTTCGGTTTTGACGTGTATACCTCGAACTATCTGGCTGATGCTACGGCTGACAACGCTCTGACGAACAAAGCGGACACCCCTGCTAACGTTGACTTTACCACCAACAACGGTAAGGTTAACCTGTTCTTCTCGGCCTTTGAACAACCGTTCATTGGTGCTTGGCGTCAGGCTCCGCAGGTTGACTACGAGTACAACAAAGACAAACAGCGGCACGAGTATGTGACGACTGCTCGTTACGGTGTGAAGCTGTGGCGTCCTGAAAACATGATCCGTGTGATCAGCAAGACCAACATCTAATCTAGGAGGATAGAATGTCTTACACTAACGCTGATGGGCTTTATGTCCTCACTCACAAAGACCAAGGCGAAGTTTTGCTGCAAGGCGTTACCGCGTCT
>Ga0116144_10004948_pt1 | contig 12339 bp, 10 predicted proteins | sample AD_UKC035_MetaG_FD_89746 | JGI IMG/M metagenome (GOLD analysis project Ga0116144, IMG submission 89746) | Active sludge microbial communities of municipal wastewater-treating anaerobic digesters from USA - AD_UKC035_MetaG | ecosystem: Engineered > Bioreactor > Anaerobic > Digestate | place: USA... | reverse complement strand
TCCGGCTATACGGCATGGCCTTTAAGTAGCCATGCAATGAGCATTGCACCTGTTGCAAACGGCATTCAGACAACATGGACAGTAACCGGTACAGATACATTGACCATATCACAGAACATCATAGTACACGGTTCAACCCTGGAAAGTTCATACGTTGAAGTCTCCACAACAGTCACGAATAACGGTACGGCAAACATTTCAATCGGCATACGCTATCTATGGGATTGGATGATTGCTGACAGGGATGATTCATGGTTTGCCACCCGCATTCCTGATGGAAACTGGACTGACATCCCCGTAGGTTTCACAAATCCGGCTTTTCAATATTACGAAGAAGTGGATAATATTGCATCTCCCACATTTTCAATATACGGCAGCGTCAGCGGCCCATCTAAATTGTCTCCATTGCCTGTACAGCCGGACTACTTTGCATATATTCCATGGCCGGATGCCTACGCCAATGCATGGAATTTCTCCCTTGGAACAAGCCAATTTGACAGCGCCGTTGTTTATTTCTGGGGATACCCACAGGCCAATGCCATAGAGCTTGCCCCAAATGAAAGTTATGCTGTCACACAGCATGTAGGAACCATGGATTTTGATGAATTGGCCGTATCCATCAGAGATGAAGGACAGATATTATATGTGGAAGGCATAAGCAGGATAACCAGCGGAATAAGAATGGGAGAGCCCGATGCAACAACAGGCAATATAGTGGTTCAGAACATTTCCGGCGGACAAGAAAGAACAGTCGTGAGAAATACTGGCGGAAACCTTATCCTCAATCCTTCATTTACTGCTGACGGCAAAAAAATACTTTTCACAGCCAACCCGGGAGGGCTGTTTGAAATATTTCTTGTCAGTTCCCAGGCAGGAATAAATCTTCCAACTGCCGTACCCATAATCTCTGACGCAACCTATAACCTCAGGTATGCCGCTCTATCACCCGACTCTGACGGAAAAACAACAGGTTTTATTGCATATACAAAGGATATCGACCCTGCATCGGGAACCCACGAATTGCGGGCATGGGATTTTGCAGAAAAAACAGAGAGGCTTCTTGTGCAGGAACCCAACAGGCAGATTAAGCACCCTGTTTTCCTTGCTGATGGCAATACCGTTGCATACGTTGGAATAAAAAGCGGCATACAGGAAATCTTTACGGTAACCGTTTCCGAAGGTTTGATTCAAAAGGTAGTGGCTAATCTCAGCCCTTCGCCTGTATACGGAAGGATATTGAGCAACAACCGTAAATCTCCTGATATTGATGACTGTCTGATTTACTCCAAGTCGATATATAGAACTGAGGCATATAGTTACGGGAAATTTGACGTTTACATATACAACCTTGTTAACGATACCGAAACCAATGTCAGCAACACTTCTCCGCTCAGTGAATATGAGCCTGCTTATTACGGAGACGCAGCAACAAGCCTCGCTTTAAACGATACGCAGGGCAACATGTTCTACACCGCGGCAATCCTTGCAAACGAAGCCTTATGGCAGACAAATTTTGATACAGACAGTGCATCAAACAGCAACCTTGCCAAAATTGAATGTACTACATTTAACGCAGGCCTTGCCAACTGGAGCATTATGCCGACATTGTCGGACAGAGAGTTCCCGGTAGCCCTCAATGAAACCAGGCTTGTTTTCAACAACGGCGGCAGCGTTGAAATAAGCAGGGCTGACGTAAATTCCGACGGCACTGCCTCAAACCCCTTGCAGATTACCACGGGCGGAACGGTAAAAGCCAACCCTTCACTTGCAGGCAACGGCGGAACCATCGTATACGATGATTTTTCAGGTACGATAATAAACAAAATGAACCACGACGGCTCAGGCGGCTCAACTATCTCGTTTTTGCTTGATTCAACATACGTGAAGATGCCTGATATTTCTTCCGACGGCAGGTGGACCGTATATATCCGGGATGGAGACCTCGAGGCAATGCATATTCCCACGGCAACCCGGTATCCCCTCGGGCTCGGGCTGACGGATGCAGAATATCCGTCTTTCAATCCCGATATGACGCAGATTGTTTTTACAAGGAACAACGGGGCAAACGGAGATAAAATCCATATGTTGCGCGTCAATATAGATATTAACTCCAATACTATCACTGCCGCAGGCGCTCCCATCTTGCTTACGGACACCGACCTGCATATTAACGACAGGTATCCTTCCTTCTCAATGGACGGAAAATTTATTATCTTTACATCCGACAGATGGGATGGAACAGAGGCCATATACGCTATGAACTCCGGGAAAAATGGCACAAGCGGAAGCGGAGTAACGAGAATTGTTCCGGCGGCAAAGCTTAACGACTCAAACCCGTTTGCCGTATTCGGCCCTGTAAACACGGATACAGATAACTATTATGTAGCCTACGTCAACACGTCGGGCGAAATACAGATAGCAACCGTTATGAGAGCCATTTGTACGGCAGTCAGCGGCGAAAATCTCGTTAACGACCTCAATTTTACAACAGGCATAATCCCCGGTGGCAAGTTTTCATGGAAAAGAGAAAGAGAGAAAGGCAGCGTTTATGCAGAAAGAATTCTTCAGTCCCGGGCGGATTCGTCGGAAAATATCGAGTACTATATAAAAATCGATGTGGATGAAGCTGCTGTTTCTTCGGCATTTATAGTGGAAGAAGTTTTGCCAGGATGGACGCTTCCTGCAGGCGTAGTTGCAGATATTTTGATTGACGGGGCAAACGCCAATGCCGCATACGCAGCGTTTCTTGCCGACACTCCAGAAGTGGGGCAGAATACCCTCAGAATTATCTTCGGTGAACAGCTTGCATCACCGCACCAGGCGCAGGACCATTTAATAAAAATAACCGTTACACCCACGGGCAGTTCAATTGGAGATACCTTTAATATCATGGGAACAGTCGAATACCTGAGTGCTGTCGGCAATACCATTCAGGATACAATGGGTAACAACACGGTACTTATTGGCAATCCATACTGCCCCTTTGATATCTACAATGCGGAAGGCAACTTCCGAATGGATACTGACAAGGGCATTATAGAAAACTTCGACCTTTTCTATGCAATCGACTGCTGGGCAGGAGATGTCAAACTTCAGGGATACCGAGGAATCTGGCCTCTTGACACATTGAATCACTACGACAACATTTTGCTTGAAACTATCACCATATGGTCGCATATGCCTGCAGGCGGAGTAACAGGTGAGTATGTCTTCGATTCTACGGCGCCCGTCTCAGCAGAAATGTACTGGAAATCCGGCATCTGGATTCCGTAAATCCTTGGATAAACGCATAGCTTTCTGTCAATCTGCCCGAGTACGCAAATGAAAGACTTTAAAACATCCCTTCTCTTCTGAAAGCAAAAGATTGCTTTATAGCGGATTTATCCACCGAAGCTTGTCTTTAAGCGCAGGCGGAGGGTGAGGGACTGACTACGCCAAGGCTTCGTCAGTTAAAACTCTCTTCTTGAAGAAAGCGCGGCCGGAACCTGTCTTGAAATATTTTTCCAATTCTCTGGATTTTTCCTCTTTTTCTACTGCTATATATGCCAATAATTTGAAATCCGGTTTATCCTTTTCATGTTCTCTCAAACGCCCTTCCAAATTATTGGTTGATCCAATATAAATCCTTCCGTTTTTTTCTTTTAAAAAATAAACATAACACATTTTTCATAGCGGATTTATCCGCCGAAGCTTGTCTTTAAGCGCAGGCGGAGGGTGAGGGACTCGAACCCCCATGTCCTTGCGGACGGCGGATTTCAAGTCCGCTGCCTTACCATTAGACTAACCCTCCGTGTAAAATTCTCTATATAATGTACTCTTTTTCGCGTTCTAAGACAATAGTAAAAATAGGTTTTACTCAAATAAGAGCACATAATTTTTTTGTAATACTTCGCTGATTGTTTCAGGCGGCAAAGTGCATATTAACTTAACGCTTCTAATCCGCCAATCCAGGCTTTTTATCTGATCGGACAGAACAACTCCCTCTACCCCTATATCTTCCGGGAGCAGCACCTCAAAAGGATACCCTTTAATCTGACTTGTAATCGGGCAGAAGATAGCAAGACCAACTTTTTTATTGTAATCTGATGGAGAAAGAACAAGCGCAGGACGCCGTCCGGACTGTTCATGTCCGGCCTGAGGAGTCAGCGTGATAGAAACGATATCACCGCGCTCGGGTATATATGCCGGGGTACTTACCAGATTTCACCTCCCGCCGGTTTGCCTGTGTCAATTTCAGCATGCAGATTACTCTTCTTCACCCTGGATAAAAGTTGACTGAGGGTCATTTTCGGCTTTTCTACCGGTGATATGACAAGTTTTCTTTTTTTCATTAATATTTCAACAGCAGAATTTTCTTTCAGGCCGATTTCATCGGCAATTATCCTGGGGATGCGCACCGACAGACTGTTGCCCCATCTCTTAATATTGGTTCGCATGTTATTGCCTCCCGCTTATGTATCTACAATGAGTATACATCAAAAACCCCTTCGTGTCAAGTCTAATAATGGAAGGTTATTGAACAGAGAAGACAAAAAGAAGTCGCACGTGTCCCGTTGTTCGGGAGACCGCTACATAAGGAAGGAAAAGAACGCAGGCTTCCCGGAAAAACCCGGGACAAGAAAGCCTGCGGCTGCCAGAGCAGTGGGAAAGAAGTGCGATAAATCGCACCGCTACGGAAAGATAGATCCTGAATAAAGGCTTTTCAGGATGACAGGTCAGATGTTCAACCGGCAGATGAATTTCGCACGTTTTGACAGGTTTACAATCCACCTATAAGCACTATCCAGTTTTTGGGGGAAGTCTTTATTTATGATATTCACTTGACAGCATATGCCATACATAGTATAATTTAAACATGTAGGTTATAAAAAGAACCGACGAAATTGCGTTGTGGATTGAGAATCTGGATGATGATGCGAAAGAGGCAATTTTAAAAAGATTGTTTATTTTGCAGGAAATAGGACCTTCGCTTGGACGTCCCTATGTTGATTCAATAAAAGAAAGCCGATATGGCAACATCAAAGAGTTGCGCATACAAAATAAACGGAGATTATTTCGGATTCTGTTTGCATTTGATCCGAAAAGGGAAATCATTCTTCTTATCGGAGGAGATAAGCGAGGCCAAAAGCAGTTTTACAAGAAAATGATTCCTCTATCAGAACGCTTGTATGAAAGACATCTAAAACGGAGGTGAACAAAATGAGAAAAAGAAAAGATTATATTGCTGAACTTGTCTCCACGATGCCCGCACAAAGAATAAAGAAAGCCAAGAAAGCGGCAGAAAAAGAAATATTTAAAATCAGGCTTGCTCAATTAAGGGAAGAAATGGGTCTGAGGCAGCAAGATTTGAAGGATTTCAACCAATCAGGTATTTCAAAATTAGAAGCGCGAACAGATATGAAACTCTCCACCCTTATTGAATATCTTAAAAATATTAACATGGGGATGGAAATAATCGCCTATCCGAAGAATATCAAGAAAAAGAATATTCAGGAAATTACGATATTAAAGGTATAAAAGAATAGTTGGACTTGGACCTGCTTTCATTCCTGTACTTATCCCTTTCAATGTCATTTCCTGTTTGATTTCCACAGTCTAAATATGCTGAGAACTTAAAGATTTAGAAGGATTTTAAGACGAAGGAAAAGGTGAAAAATGGAACTTCTGCCTAAAGAAAGGTTCAAACTTATAACGGACCATAAACAAGCCGACAGGCCCACTGTCGATTTCCAGCTGTCCGCTGAAATCCTGGAAGGTTTAAAAAATCGTTTCGGGGTTGATTATAACGAACTTCTGAATATCTTCAGCGTTGACGTGCGCCACCTTGGCGCCGAGTATATCGGCCCCCCGCTGAGAACGTTCCCAGACGGCAGTAGAGAGGACATGTTCGGAATACGAAGGAAAAGCATTCAGGCGGCGGTCGGCAACACATATATTGAAACGTATAACCCCCTGGCGGGAATGAAGACCATTGATGATTTTCGTAAAGGTTACATGTTTCCTTCTTATGAATATTTTGATTTTGAAAGGATAAGGGAACGAATACGGGAGAACAGGAAATACGTGCTGATGAAGGGAATGATTATCTGGTACCTTTATTTTTTCCTGAGAGGCATGGAACAGGCCCTCATGGACATGATTTTAAACGAAGAGTTTTACCACTACGTCATGGGAGAGATTGCCGGATGGTGGAAAGGCTATATGAAAAGGGCCCTGGAACCTGCCGAAGGTGCCATCGATTACGTCATCACCTACGAGGATTTCGGCACTGCCGAAGGGCTGATGGTTTCCCTGGAAGATATACGGAATAAAGTGCTTGTTTACTACAAGGATTTCGGAGAACTCTTTTCCGGCTTCGGTGCAAGGTTCGCCTTACATTCCTGCGGGGCCGTCGCACCCGTAATACCCGACCTTCTGAAGCTGGGGGTAACCATTCTGGACCCGGTACAGGTTTCTGCCAAAGGCATGGATATTGAGGTACTGAAGAAAACCTATGGAGACAGACTGACCTTCAGGGGGGCAATCGACACCATATCACTTCTGCCCGGGGGTACGAAAGAAGAAGTGAAAGAAAAGGTTAAATACACGGTTGACATACTGGGGAAAAACGGAGGTTACATCTTCTGTTCGTCAAACGCCGTCAATGCCGACACCCCTTTGGAAAACGTCCTGGCCATGTACGAAGCCGTATTGGGAGATAAATTCTGGAAACGGCCCGCGTATTAAAAACCTGTCAGCCTGTGGTCCAATGACATCCTTATCCCTGCAAACTTGTCAGGCATTAGTTAAAAAAGAAAGTGCCAGGAGTTTAAAGCAAGGGAAGTAACGGCAATCAGGAAAAAACAGGAAATGTGCTGTTAAAATCAGGGCTGGGGACGCTGGTTCTTCGGTATCAGGGGGTCAAATCTAAATCCCTTTGTTTTGGACTTGAACTCCCTGACAACCTTATCGAGAAGTTTGCTTTCGTTAAAAAGGTCTACGGCTGTTCCGGCAAGAACTTCGGCGGCTCTCATCATACCTTTGCGGGCAAAAGGCAGATTCGTTTGCATGGCGTATTCCCTGTGATGGACAACAGTATTTCTGCATACGCAGGCAACCGAACACCCGCCGAGGGGCGCCAGCCATGAAACCGTATCCTCGTCGCTTGAGGCGCGTCCCTGCTTTTCTTCAATATCAGTCTTTATCTTTCTCGAAAAAATGGCTTCATTACCCAGGGCTTCGGCTCTTTCAATGTCCGAAGGGCTGACGGACGGGGCGCCGAAAAGTTTAAAATTATCAAGAACGGCCTTTGCCATGTACTGGTTGGGCAGGCGGTTATAGATAGCTGTAAGCGTGGTAATCTTTACATCTGTTTCGGTGGCTGTCGCCGCTCCCCTGGCGCAAAGCTTAAGCCGGCGGGAAACGTTATTGACATCCTCTCGGTTCTTGCTCCGCACGTAATACCATATCCTGGAATATTCAGGAACCACATTCGGGGCCTTGCCGCCGTCGCATATAACAGAGTGTATTCGGACATCCTCGGGAACATGCTCCCGAAGGTAGTTCACGGATATATCCATCAGTATAGCGGCATCGAGGGCGCTCCTGCCTTTATCCGGACTGGCAGCCGCATGAGATGTCCTGCCTTTGAACTCAAACACGATGGAATCGAGTGCAGACCCTCCAGAAAGGCGGACGCTGTTTTCCGATGATGGATGCCAGCAAAGGCAGGCATCCATGTCCCGGAAACCGCCGTCGCGGGCCATGTAGGCCTTGCCTACAAGGGTTTCTTCCGCCGGACATCCCCAGTACACCACCTTCCCCTTAAGACCTTTTTGTTCGAGAATCCTGCCGACAGCCACGGCGCCGACTGCCGGAGCCACTCCCAGAAGATTATGGCCGCATCCGTGTCCGTAAGTCCCGGGCTTTTCGCCGCAGTCAGGAAGGGCATCGTATTCGCCAAGCATTCCTATAACAGGCTTGCCGCTTCCCCGTTCTGCCATGAAAGCGGTCGGCATCATTTTGAACGGCCACGTAACCCTGAACCCGTTTGCCTCAAGGTACCGTGCAATAAGTTTTGAGGATTCCTTTTCCGCCAATGGAGGTTCAGCCAGTTTCCATATTGCACCGGCCAGTTCTATGGCAGCCTTCTCCTCTTTTTTTATATTCTTTCTGACCAACGCCTTCTTTTCTGATATCTTAATCATGATATCAACCTCCATTAATCGTCCTGACAATATATGAGATTTATTGGCTAAACTCTCTAATACCGACTTCTATTTCGTAAAAGTTCATGGATGCAGGTTATATTAAACTACAGGTTAACAGCATGTCAAGTCAGAAAAATGAGCAGGCCATATTTCGCCAAATTCTTTTCCCGTTATTAGTCAAGACCTGCTCCTTATCAGTCTGCGGATAAGAAACCATGCAAGGCCTCCGACACCCAGTGTAATGCATATCGTTTCAATACTGCCGGGGCTGGCTATTCCATACAGGCGATTGGCTGAAGACCACGGATAAAAAGGCTCAATGTCATGATGGTACACACTGTCAAGGAATATATGACTGTATGCGCCGATTATCGCACCTGAGAAAGATGCCAACCAGGTAGTTTGAGCCGGCACGAGCAGGCATTTTCCCGAGTATTTGCCTGCTGTCTTATTCCAGATATGTTTCATCCATTGACTCAGCGGTTTGCCGACAACTGCCATAAAAGCGGATATTATGGTTGCCCCAATGAATGTATGCCAAAACCGGTGAAGATGGGGAGAACTCCTATAGATATGCCACAATACCTCAATGTCGATTACAACCTGGGTGAGCCCAAAGACAATTAGGCTGAAACGGCGGCTCATCAAGGCTTTAACCGCTATTCCCGGCCCCATATGCAAAGGTGTAAAAGGCATCTGCCTCCTTGTGTTTAAACAGTTCTCCTTGCTGGTTAGTGTTTGACAGAAATGCTCACAGCGGCATTGCCGCAGTGTCAAACATCGCCACTATGTTCTCGGGTGGCGTGCCTGCCTGGATTGCATGGGCAGGACCCAGGATATACCCTCCGTTTCTGCCAAGAACGAGTATCCTTTCACGAACCTCGTTTTGCACATCTTCAAAGGTGCCGAAAGGAAGGGTTTTCTGAACGCTGATGCCGCCCTCGAAGCAAAGCTTTCTGCCGTATTTCTCTTTCAGAACAACGGGGTCCATTCCCCTGGCGTCGAACTGGAGCGCCTGGAGGATGTCTATTCCCATGTCAATCAAATCCGGCACCGCCTCCATGATGGCACCGTCAGTATGGTATATCACGCGGGCACCCAGCGAATGTATCAAGGAATTAAGCCTCTTGTGATGCGGCTTGATAAACCTTTTTATCATGTCAACCGACATAAGAAGCCCCTGCTGTCCGCCGAGGTCGTCCCCCGAAAAACAGAGGTCTGCTTTTCCGTCAGCCGCTTCAAGAATTTTGCGGGTATGAGCGACAAAGAAATCTGTCACTTTTCCCATAATGCAATCAACCAGTCCGGGAGCAAGCGCCATGTCCATGAAAATCTGCTCAAAACCGCGCATGTACCATGACGTTTCAAAAATTATTCCCCCGCCTGCCGCTATACAATATTCCTCCCCTGAATTGAGACATTCTATCTGTTCGGCTATGGAACTGTAATCGAACCAATCCGTGGACGGCCACCTGTGCTTGAGTATACTATCAACCTTATCAAATTCGGCAAGAGGATACCTGTCTATCTCTCTGTAGAAAGACTCCCCGTAACTGACCGGCCTGCGCCTGACCCCCCATATATCCTCGTTTTCCTTCAGCGCAGGGCCTATATACTTTGGAGTAATCTGCTTGATGTCTATTAGCGGCCTAAGGTAATCTTCCAGTCCGCATTTCCTGTTTGTCCTTAGATATCGGTCAAGGTTGCCACGGGCAGGCTGGTTGATACCCGAACATACCATGGCAATGGGAATCCTGTCGGTAGTTTTATGACTTAAAGCATGTAATACCCTTTCACGGTGAGTCATTTCGCCTCCTTGATTTTTCTAAATTCAATCCCAAGAGAAGCATTTTAAGGTTGCAGGAAACGCATCTTAACGACTTCAGGTTATATTAAACCAATAATGAAAAGCATGTCAAATGAGGAAAGAACGCAAGGGAAATCAGGAGGAATCCTGCTTGGAAAGCATATCTTCTATAACAATGAGAAGCTGTTTGAGATTATATGGTTTGGTTGCGTAAAAATCGGCTTTATATCTAAACTCCTTCTCCTTTTTTATATTTTCACTGTGTCCGGTTACAAGTATGACGGGCACCCTCTTGCTTTTTAACCCTGCTTTTATTTTCTGAAGGACTTTCCATCCGTCCATACGAGGCATGACAATATCGAGAACCACTATATCAGGCTTTTCTTTTCTGAAAATTTCAAGCCCCTCTTCACCGTCACGGGCTTCCAGGACAACATGTTTCAGAGACTGGAGTGCCATGGAAAGGGTCATAAGCGAATCAGGTTCATCATCAATCACGAGAATTTTCTTAATTTTTGTATCCATTTGCAGTTATTTTACCATTACAAAATTTTACAATCAAGTGAAAAAAATATATTCAGAACAGATTTTAATGAGCAATCCGCATTATTGGCTATTTTATTTTTTTGTGGTAAGCTCTTTAATTGAACAAGAAGACAGATGAAAAAATCTTTACCGGCATTAAAACCTTTTACTATGAATAAAGTCGAACTCCTCATAAAACCTGCTTCGTATCTATGCAACCTTGATTGCGTTTACTGTTTTTACAAGAAAACCGGGAGTATCTACAAAACTCCTTCCGTAATGAAACCCCATGTTCTTGAAAAACTGGTTTCCTCGGTCATGGAATATTCCGGCGGAGGAAACACAATTTTTTCATGGCAGGGCGGCGAACCTTTGCTTGCAGGAATTGATTTTTACCGGAAAGCAGTCGAACTGCAGGCGCGTTACGGCAAAGATGGTCAAATAGTAAGCAATTCAATACAGACAAACGGGCTGCTCATAAATGAAGAGTTCATCGAATTTTTCAGAAAATACAACGTTCTTGTAGGAGTAAGCCTTGACGGCCCGGAAGAAATACACAACAGGTATAGAAAGTACCCGACAGGGAAAGGAACATTCAGGGAAGTTATGTCTAAAGTCAACCTTCTTAAAAAAAGGCAAATCGAGTTTAATATCCTGTCTACCGTTGGGGAAGATACCGCAAAATATCCCGAAAATATTTACAGATTTTTTGCTCAAAGCGGTTTTCAATATCTTCAATTCATACCGGCTGTCGACCGTAAGGGTAAGCTAAGAAATTTTTCAATCACGCCCGAGACTTACGGAGATTTTTTGTGCCGCATCTTTGACCTCTGGTGGAACGGCAGCAGGCCCCTTTTTTCCATAAGGTTTTTTGACAACATAATAGAGCTGCTTGCCGGGCTGGAACCCGGGGCGTGCTCTCTTAAAAAGAATTGCGGAGAATATCTTGTGATAGAACACAACGGGGACGTCTACCCGTGCGATTTTTTCGTACATTCGGAATTCCTGGTTGGCAATATTTTCAATGATGATTTTAAAGAACTGGTATGCAAGGTCAAAGAAAAATTCGGGATACTGAAATCTAAGGGATGCAGCGAATGTGAAGGGTGCAGATGGAATTTCATATGCAACAAGGGATGTCTCTGGTTAAGGTGGATAAACAATGGGAGAATAACAGCAGAAGAGAAGGATTATTTATGCAAGGCTTACATGAAGTTTTTCTCCCATTCCATCGACAGGCTCAAGATAATTGCGGATTCCATCGTTTGAAAGCCTCGATATAATATCTGAAACGGTAATTTCTTAAAATGTTCTTTTTTAATATTCGGCGCTTTTCTGTTATAATTTAGCTCATGGAAGCATTGACTCTCAAAGAATTTCTCGAAACGGTAAAAGACGGACTGGAAGCATCTTTTCCCCTCCAGTACTGGATTACGGCAGAGATTGCAGGATTTAGGGTGAACCCCAATTCCCGACACTGCTATATGGACCTCGTGGAAAAAGACGACAGGGCAGTGGTGGCAAAAACTGGCGGAGTCATATGGAAAGGCCGGTTTGAATATGTAAGTGCGAAATTTACCGGGGTCACGGGCCAGGAGCTCAAAGACGGGCTCAAGGTCATGCTTCTGGTAGAAATCCTCTTTCACGAGCTTTACGGTTTCAAGTTAAATATCAACGACATAGACCCTTCCTACACCCTCGGAGAATTCGCCGCCCACAGGAAAAAAATACTCGCACAGCTTGAGAAAGAAGGTCTTTTGAACAAAAACAGGAGCCTGCCTTTTCCAGATGTGCCGCAGAGAATAGCCATTATATCTT
>Ga0116144_10004939_pt1 | contig 12361 bp, 8 predicted proteins | sample AD_UKC035_MetaG_FD_89746 | JGI IMG/M metagenome (GOLD analysis project Ga0116144, IMG submission 89746) | Active sludge microbial communities of municipal wastewater-treating anaerobic digesters from USA - AD_UKC035_MetaG | ecosystem: Engineered > Bioreactor > Anaerobic > Digestate | place: USA... | reverse complement strand
TCACCACCCAGTACGACATGAAGTCGCTGGAGGAGGTGGGTCTGCTCAAGATGGATTTTCTCGGACTGCGCACCCTGACGGTGATCCAGAAGGCGGTCAAGGCTATTGCACTCCGGGGTATCCAGGTCGACATCGATGCCATCCCGCTCGACGACCCCGGGGTCTATGAGGTCTTCGCCCGGGGTGAAACCATCGGCCTCTTCCAGTTTGAAAGTTCCGGCATGCAGGAGTATCTGCGCAAGCTCAAGCCCACCTGCCTGGAAGACCTCATCGCCATGAATGCCCTCTATCGTCCCGGGCCCATGGATTATATCAACGATTTCATCCGCGGCAAGCGCGATGCCGCTTCGGTCACCTATCTCCATCCCCTGCTCACCCCCCTGCTCGAGGAGACCTACGGCATTGCGGTCTATCAGGAGCAGGTGATCAAGATGGCGACGGAGGTGGGCGGTTTTTCGCTCGGCAACGCCGACCTGCTCCGCCGCGCGATGGGGAAAAAAGATCTCGAGATCATGGCCAGGGAGCGGCTCCATTTCATCGAGGGAGCGAACCAGCGCGGTGTGCTCAACAAGGTCGCCGACGAGATCTATGACATGATGGCCAAGTTCGCCGGCTACGGTTTCAACAAATCCCATGCCGCCTGTTACTCGCTGGTGGCCTATCAGACGGGTTTTCTCAAGGTCTACTATCCGGCCGAATTCATGGCGGCGAACCTGAGCAGTGAAATGAGCACCACCGCGCGGGTGGTGGTCCTGCTCGAGGAGTGCCGGCGCATGGGGCTGGAGGTTCTGCCCCCGGATGTGAACGAAAGCTACGCCGATTTCATCGTCACCGAAGGACGCATCCGCTTCGGCCTCGGGGCGGTCAAGAATGTCGGCCGCGGCGCCATCGAGGCGATCGTCGCTGGCCGTGAAAAGAAGGGCCGCTTCGAGAGCCTGGTCGATCTGGTCTGCGCCGTCGATCTGCAGGCGCTGAACAAAAAGGTGCTTGAAAGCCTCATCCAGGCCGGAGCGATGGATTCGCTGGCGGGTACCAGGGCGCAAAAATTCGCCGCTATCGAGGAGGCGATCAACTACGCCCAGCGTATCAACCACAGCGCCGCCACCGGCCAGTTCTCCTTTTTCGACGGCGGCGCGGAGAAGGACGATGCGAGTGAGAGCCTCCAGCCATCCCTTCCCCTGGTTGCCGACTGGGCCGAGGGCGACGCCCTCAACCGCGAAAAGGCGATGCTCGGTTTTTTTCTCACCGGCCACCCCCTCGACCGCTTCCGCGAGGACATCCGGTCGCTCGCTACCGTCCCCCTCGACCAGGCGGGGGAGTGCAAGGACAACAGCAAAGTCCGCCTCTGCGGGCTGATCAGCGAGCTCAAGACCCTCCTCGACCGGAAAAAGCGGCCCATGGCTTTTTTCAAGATCGAGGATTTCACGGGCACCATCGAGGGGCTGACCTTCGCCGAGGCGTATGACAAGAACCGCGGCGCCATCCAGGTGGATCAGATCGTCATGGCCCTCGGCCGGATCAGCACGCGCGAGGGCGACGCGCCCAAGCTCATCGTCGAGGAGGTGATCCCCCTCGAGGAGGCGCGCAAACGCTTCACCCGCAGCCTTTTTCTCTCCATCGACCCGCACACGACCGATGCGGAGCTGCTGGCCGGGCTCAAACAGACTCTAAGCGAATTTGCCGGCACCATACCCCTCTATCTTCGCATCAAGGGGACGGATGACGGCGACTATTTCCTGCGCTCCCGCTCGATCACGGTCACCCCGAGCCTGGCGCTGCTCGACCGTCTGCGCGCGCAGGTCGGCCGGGAAAACGTCTGGGTGGGAGGCTGAGATGAGCCCTGCCAAAAAGATCAGCGATGCGGAGATCTGCCGGCGTATGGCCCAGCTCGTACGCGGCGAAACGGTGGGCCTCGGAGAGGCGGAATGGCGGGCTTTTTGCGTGCGCATGGAGCGCGCCGCGGCCGCTCCGGCCGCGCTCGCGGAGGGAGAGGGGCTGCTCATCCACATCGACGGCGCCGCCCGCGGCAACCCCGGCCCATCCGCCATCGGTGTGGTCATCGCGGGACCCGATGGTAAAACCATGCGCGAACACGGCGCCCGCATCGGCGAAACCACCAACAACGTGGCCGAATATCGCGCCCTGCTCTGCAGCCTCGAGCTGGCACTGGAGATGGGCGCTGAACATCTCTCCGTGCACAGCGACAGCGAACTGCTGGTCAAACAGATGAACGGCCTTTATCGCGTCAAGAACGAGCAGCTCCTGCCGCTCTATCTGCAAGCCCGTGATCTCTGCCAGAGCTTTTCCTCCGTGGCGATCACCCATGTTCCGCGCAGCCGGAACCGGCGCGCCGACCAGCTCGCCAATCTGGCGCTCGATACCCCTGTCCCGAAAGCATGAGCGGCACTGCCGCCGCACCTGCCCCCGGCAGCCCATTCACTTGGGCATTACCCTCATCCCTATCCATGACTGTTCAACTGGCTGGACCTGAAGAATGGAATTCAAAAAACTGAAAGCAAGACTGGAACTGGAGGACGGCTCGGTCTATCACGGCTTCTCCTTCGGCGCGCACCACCCGACAGCCGGCGAAGTGGTCTTTAACACCAGCATGGTCGGCTATCCGGAGACCCTCACCGATCCCTCCTATCACGGCCAGATCCTGGTCCTGACCTATCCCCTCATCGGCAACTATGGTGTGCCCGGAAACGAGCTGGTCGATGGCATCGAACACAATTTCGAATCGGACCGGATCCATGTGCAGGGCATGATCGTCTCGGAACATTCCGCCGAGTACAGCCACTGGAACGCCCGGCGGAGCCTGGCGGAGTGGCTGACGCAGAACGGCATTCCCGCCCTGTACGGCATCGATACCCGCGCCCTGACCAAACGGCTGCGCGACGAGGGCACCATGCTCGGCCGCATCGTCCTGTTCGCCGGCGAGCAGACTTTTTACGATCCCAACAAGATCAATCTGGTCGCCGAGGTGAGCCGGCGCGAGCCGGTCGAGTACGGCCAGGGTGACAGGAAAGTCATTCTGGTGGACTGCGGCGCCAAGAACAATATTCTGCGCGGCCTGCTCCATCTCGGTCTGCGCGTGCGCTGCGTGCCCTGGAACTATGATTTCAGCGGCGAAGAGTATGACGGCGTGATGATCTCCAACGGCCCGGGCGATCCCAAGATGTGCATCGAGACCATCCAGATCATCCGCAAGGTGATGGAGCGCGGCCGTCCGATCTTCGGGATCTGCATGGGCAACCAGATCCTCGCCCTGGCCGCGGGCGCCGATACCTACAAACTCAAGTTTGGCCACCGCAGCCAGAACCAGCCCTGCGTCGAGGTGGGGACCAGGCGGTGCTACATCACCTCGCAGAACCATGGTTTCGCCGTCGACGGGCGCACCCTGCCCGCCGGCTGGGAGCCCTGGTTTGTCAATGCCAATGACGGCACCAACGAGGGGATCCGGCATGTCTCCCGGCCCTTCATGAGCGTGCAGTTCCACCCCGAGGCGGCGCCCGGTCCGGTAGATACGATGCTGCTGTTCGATGAATTTAGCAGGATGCTCTAATGGCTGAAAAAGTGATAATTCTGGGGAGCTCCGCCCTCAAGATCGGCGAAGCGGGCGAATTCGATTATTCGGGGAGCCAGGCGATCAAGGCCCTCAAGGAAGAGGGCATCAGGACGATCCTGGTCAATCCCAACATCGCCACTATCCAGACCTCCGAACACCTGGCCGATGAGGTCTACTTTCTGCCGGTGACCCCCTACTTCGTCGAGCAGGTGATCAAAAAGGAAAAGCCGGACGGCATCCTGCTCGGCTTCGGCGGTCAGACCGCGCTCAACTGCGGTGTCGAGCTCGAGCGCGAAGGGATCCTGCGCCGCTATGGCGTGGCTGTGCTCGGCACCTCGGTCGAGGCGATCATGAACACCGAGGACCGCGATCTCTTCACCGCCAAGCTGCGCCAGATCGATGTCAAGGTGCCGCGCAGCCATGCGGTCACTTCGGTCGCGGAGGCGGAGCGCGTGGCCGGGGAGATCGGCTATCCGGTGATGATCCGCATCGCCTACGCCCTCGGCGGCCTCGGCTCCGGCATCTGCCGCAGCGTCGAGGAGGTGCGCGAGCGGGCGCAAAAGGCTTTCAGCTACACCCGCCAGATCCTGGTCGAGGAGTACCTGCTCGGCTGGAAAGAGATCGAATTCGAGATCGTCCGCGACCAGTACGACAACTGCCTCTCGGTCTGCAACATGGAAAATTTTGATCCCATGGGCATCCACACCGGCGAGAGCATCGTTGTCGCCCCGAGCCAGACCCTCACCAGCAGCGAATACCACAAGCTGCGCGCGATTGCCATCCGCACCGTGCGTCATCTCGGCATCGTCGGCGAATGCAATATCCAGTATGCCCTCGACCCCTTTTCCGAGGATTACCGGGTCATCGAAATCAACGCACGGCTTTCGCGCAGTTCGGCTCTCGCCTCCAAGGCGACCGGCTATCCCCTGGCCGCGGTGGCGGCCAAGCTGGCTCTCGGCCACAGCCTCATCGATCTGCCAAACTCGGTCACGCGCGTCACCAAGGCGAGCTTTGAGCCCGCGATCGACTATGTGGTGGTCAAGATCCCGCGCTGGGATCTGAAAAAATTCCACCAGGTCTCGAAAAAGATCGGCTCCTCGATGAAATCGGTGGGCGAGATCATGGCCATCGGCCGCAAGTTCGAGGAGGCCCTGCAGAAGGGGCTGCGCATGCTCGAGATCGGTTTCGACGGCGTGGTGCTCAACCGGCCCTTCGAGATCGGCGATCTGCGCGAGGAACTCGCCGAGCCGACCGACCTGCGCATCTTCGCCATCCCCGAGGCCATGGAACAGGGGATGAGCATCGACGAGATCCACGATCTCACCCACATCGACCGCTGGTTCCTCTACAAGATCGCCAACATCGTCGCCATGAAAAAACGGCTCAGCGAGGTGGGCGAACAGCGCTGTCCGGGCGACATCATGCTCGAGGCCAAGCAGCTCGGGCTCTCGGACACCCAGATCGGCCGCGCTCTCGGCCAGAGCGAGGAGGAGGTGCGGGCGCTGCGCAAGGCCTACGGCCTGGCCCCCGTCGTCAAGCAGATCGACACCCTCGCCGCCGAATACCCGGCCCAGACCAACTATCTCTATCTGACCTACAACGGCCAGGAAGATGATGTCACCTTTAACGCCCGCAACGCCGTGATGGTGCTGGGCAGCGGGGCTTACCGCATCGGCAGCTCGGTCGAATTCGACTGGTGCTGTGTCAACTCGGTGATGACCCTCAAACAGCTCAACTACCAGACCATCATGGTCAACTACAATCCCGAGACCGTCAGCACCGACTATGACGTCTGCGACAAACTCTACTTCGACGAACTCAGCTTCGAGGCGGTCAGCGATATCTATGAGAAAGAGAAGCCGCTCGGGATCATCCTTTCGATGGGCGGGCAGATCCCGAACAATCTCGCCCTGCGCCTGCACAACGCGGGAATAAGGGTGCTCGGCACTTCGGCCCTGAGCATCGACAGCGCCGAGGACCGGCACAAATTCTCCCGGCTGCTCGACCAGCTCAACATCGATCAACCCGCCTGGGCCGAGCTCACCTCCTACGAGCGGGCGATCGCTTTTGCCGCCGAGGTGGGCTATCCGGTGCTGGTGCGCCCCTCCTACGTGCTGAGCGGAGCGGCGATGAGCGTCGCCTCCACCGACGCTGAACTGGAAAAATTTCTCACCAAGGCGACCGACATCTCCTCCGACCATCCGGTGGTGATCTCGAAATTTATCGAGAATGCCAAGGAGATCGAGATCGACGCCGTCGGCAACGAGGGTGAGCTGCTGGTCTACGCCATCAGCGAGCACGTCGAAAACGCCGGCGTCCATTCCGGCGATGCCACCATCGTGCTGCCGCCGCAGCGGACCTTTCTCGAGACCACGCGCCGGGTCAAAAAGATCGCGCGCCGCATCGCCGCGGCCCTCAAGATCAACGGCCCCTTCAACATCCAGTTCGTCGCCAAGGACAACGAGGTCAAGGTGATCGAGTGCAACCTGCGCGCCTCGCGCAGCTTTCCCTTCGTCTCCAAGATCTTTGATATCAATTTCATCGATATGGCGACGCGGGTGATCATGGGGCACCATCCTCCGAAAATCGACCGCTCCGCTTTCGACCTCGAATATGTCGGAGTCAAGGCCCCGCAGTTCTCCTATACCCGGCTCAGCGGCGCCGATCCGACCGTGGGGGTGGAGATGGCCTCCACCGGTGAGGTCGCCTGCCTGGGCGATGATTTCGACGAGGCCTTTCTGCTTGCGCTCCTTTCGGTCGGCTACCGGCTGCCGATCCGCAATGTGCTGCTTTCGACCGGACCGATCGAGACCAAAGTGGAGTTCCTCGCCGCCACCCGCAAACTGCAGGAGATGGGTATCCAGTTCTACGCCACCGGCGGCACCGCCCGCTTCATGGCGGAGAACGGCATCCCCGCCAAAAAGCTCCAATGGGCCCTCTCGGGGAAGAAGGCCCGCCTGATCGGATAAATCAACGGGCGCAAGATCGACCTGGTGATCAAAATCCCCAAGGACCAACAGGAGGAGGAGCTGACCAACGACTATATGATCCGCCGGGCGGCGGTCGATTTCGCCATTCCGCTCTTCACCAACATGCAGCTGGCGCGGCGCTTCGTCGAAGCCCTGAGCCGCAAGTCCCTCAAGGAGCTGCAGATCAAGAGCTGGCGTGAGTATCTGCAGTAGCTGTGACGGCCGGCCCGATCAGCCAAAAAATCGCTTGTGCTTGTGCTTATTTTTCGATAAAATCCTGTAGTAAGGATGTCGTAACAGGAGTACGCCATGAATGGGATGAAGTTTTGGATGGTGATCCTGCTCACCGGCCTCGCCGTGTGCAGCCTGTGGGCGGCTGATGAGCCGCAGGGACAGCGTACCCTCGCCGTGCTCGATTTTGAGAACAACAGCCTCAAGGACAAGGCGGAGATGGAGCCCCTCTGCAAGGGACTCTCCGACATGTTCGTCACCGAGTTGAGCAAGGTGCGGCAGTTTCAGCTCGTCGAGCGCGCCAATCTGCAAAAGATTCTCGAGGAGATGAGCCTGGGGCAGTCCGGCGTGCTCGAGGAATCGGCCGCCCAGGAGGTGGGTAAAATGCTCGGGGCGCAGAATCTGGTCCTCGGCTCTTTCATGCTGATGTTCGACGGCAAACTGCGCATTGATGCACGCCTGGTCGAGGTCGAGACCGGCAAGACCCTGATGGCCGAGGAGGCGACCGGTTCTCCCAACGATCTCGGCAAGCTGGTCACCCGGCTGGTCACCCGGAACATCGAGAGCATGAATGTCGAGCTGACGGGCGAGGAGAAAAAGGCCCTCCGTCAGACCGACAACCGTTCCTTTGACGCCGCGCTCCTCTTCGCCCGCGGCCTGGATTTTGAGGAGAAGGGCGATCTGGCGAATGCGCGCAAGTGCTACATCCAGGCGCTCAAGCACAATCCCAAGTTCCGCCGCGCCCGCTTCCGGCTCGAGGCCATCAAGGGCGCCAACTAGTTCTCCAGCCCGATTTGAACGCAGTGAGAGGCAACCATGGTCAAACATCCTGTTCGTTTCGGCGGTTCTCTTTTTATCCTCTTTTTCGCCCTTTTTTACGGCTGCGCCCCGGCCCAGCAGAACCTCGGCCATGAACTGATCGAACGCGGGGAATATGCCAAGGCGGTGCGCCCCCTCAAAATGGCGATCGCGCAGGATTACACCGATGTCCAGTCCATCCGCGACATGGGCATCGCCATGTATCATGCCGGCAAGATCAAACTCGCCCGTGGTTTTCTCCGCCTCGCCCTCAGCCGCGCCCCCAAGGACATGCCGGCCCTCTACTACCTCGGCATGGTCTATGAGACCGAGGGGCAGATCGATCAGGCCCTTCAGCACTACGTCCGCTACAACCAGCTCAACCCCTCCCGCAAAATGCGCCGCACCGTCGAAGGCCGCATGCAGGTCCTGGTCCGCCAGCAGATGGCGGCTCAGATCAAGGAGCTGCTGGCGCAGGAGGAGGCGCTCGAGGCCGCGCCGGCGCCGGAAAATTCAATCGCTGTGCTCTATTTCGCCAATCTCTCCGGCAACCCCGACTATATCCCGCTGCAAAAGGGGCTGGCGGAGATGCTGATCACCGATCTCGCCCAGGTCAGGAGCCTGCAGGTGGTGGAGCGCGCGCGCATGCAGATGCTGCTGGATGAAATGGGTCTGGGTATGACCGGTCTGATCAAGGAGGAGACCGCGCCGCGGATGGGCAAGTTGCTCAAGGCCGGCCGCCTGGTGCAGGGCGCTTTCTCGGGAACAGAAGCCAGTACGCTCAGGATCGATGCCCTGCTGGCCACGGTGGGTGTGGAAACTCCCGCCGAGGCGGGAAAAATATCGGGCTCGCTCGCGGAATTTTATCAGCTGCAGAAAGATCTGGTCTTCAACCTCATCGACGTCATGGGGCTGCGCCTCTCGCGCGGAGAGCGGGAAGCGATCCAGCGCATCCCGACCAAAAATCTGACCGCCTTTATGGCCTGGTGCCGTGGACTTGATGAAGAAGACCGCGGAAACTGGCAGGGTGCGCAGGAGCAGTTCCGGGCTGCGGTCAGCGCCGATGCCGCTTTCCAGCCCGCCATCGATGCCCTTGAGCGCAGCGCGGCTTTCGCCTCCTTTTCGCCCAGGCCGCCGATGGCCCCGCCCTCGCTTCTGGCCGAGGTGGGCGGAAGGAGCGAGACGACGGCCGGCGCGCCTCCGTCCACCGGCGTCAGCATTCCGGCCCCAACGGCGAGCGCCGGCGAGTTGATCACCGTCGACCTGCTCAGCCGCACCGCTGCGCAGATCACTCCGGGCTTCGTCCCCGGCGTGGAATCGCGCAAACCCACGACCGAATCGTCCACCATCAATATCGGCACCGGCATCCCGATGGAAGTGCGCATTCAGTTGCCTGTCAAACCATAACCAGCAGCCACGATCAGCAGCAAGGAAAGCCCTATGAGCCCGCATCGCAAAGCAACAGCTTACCTCCTCCTCTTCGCCCTGATCGGCGCGGCCTGCCCGGCCCTGTTCGCCCAGCCGTCCATGCTGCAGCGCGCCCGGGAGGGGACCGCATCGGCTTCCGCTGTCCTGAATCTCTGGAAAGTAGAGGATGAACAGGTCCGGCAGATCGCCATTCCGCTCACCTTTCTCTATCCGGTCAACGAGCAGCTGCAGCTGACCATCGGGGCCGGACCCGCCTTCAGCGCCTTCGAGGGATCAGGGGAGGCGGCCCTGAACGGATTTTCCGATACCCGCTTCGGCGGCAGCTATCTTTTTAAAAATGAGCGGCTGCTCGCCACCTTCGGGATCAACCTGCCCAGCGGCAAGCACGCCCTCAACAGCGAAGAGCTGAGTGTGGCCAATATCCTCGCCCTGCACGCTTTCGATTTCACCATGCCCATCCTCGGTCAGGGGCTCGATCTCAGCGCGGGGATGGTCTCCGCCTTTCCGCTCGGCAGCATGGTGGCCGGCCTGGGGGCGGGATTCCTCATGCGTGGGGCTTTTGAGCCTTTTGAAAACGGCGGCGTCAAATATGACCCGGGCGAGGAGATCACCCTGTCGGCGGCGGTGGATCTGCCGCTGGCGCGCCGCAAAAAGGTGATGATCGACGCCAATTATACCCTCTACACCGCGGATAAAGTGGAGGGCACCAAACTCTTCCAGGCCGGAAACCGCATCACCCTGCAGGCGATGGCCTGGTTCCCCGGAGAGAGCGCCGGACTGCTCCTGATGGCCCGTGACCGCATCCGCGCCGCCAACAAGATCGTCAGCGATGAGGATCTCATCCCGGAGCGGCAGAACAGCAACGGCAATGAGCTCGAATTGCTCGCCATGGTGACACTGCCCCGCAGCGCCTATACCACTCTGCGCGGCGTGGTCGAGGGCAAGATCTACAGCAACAATGCCTACGATATCGGCGGAGCCACGATCGGCGGCATCGGCGCCGGCCTGAGCAAAACCTTCACCCCCCATCTCTCCTTCGAGCTGGATGGGCGTTTCTACTTCGGTTCGATGGAAACCGGCGTCGATGCGGTCGGCCTCACCGGCCTGCGCGCGACGGGCGGCTTTAAATTCCGTCTATGACAAGGTTCAGGAGTCCTTTTATGTTCAGGAGATTCAGAGCAAATAGCGGCGCCGCTGCCCTCACTCTCTGCCTGGCCCTGGCGCTGGCCGGGTGCGGAGAGCAGCCCGGCCAGCCCGGACTGGAAAACGCCATCCGCCTCAACCTCCGGTTTCTGCCGCCCGGGGAGCGCTCCCCCTTTCCCGGGACGGGAGAGCAGACCGGAGTGCTGGCCAAATCAGCGCGTCTGGTCGAGGATCAGGTGCTGCTGCTCCACTGCGACGACGAGAGCCTCACGGTCGCGACCGACGCCAGCTCCTACCACAACGATTTCTCGCTCTACAGCGTCGAGTACAACGATTCGGAGAACGCCGCTCTTAAAAAAGCCCTCTATTTCAACGGCGACAACTCGTACGCCCTCAGCATGGCCTATGAAAGCAAGGCGGCTGTGCTCAACGGCACGCACGGTTTTTCGCTCTCCTTCCGCATGCAGATGAACAGCGCCGGCATAATGGGGGAGAAGCGCATCTTCGACCGGCACGACCCCGCCGGCGGATACACCATTGGAGTCATCACTTCACCCCTCTCCTACACACCCAGGCTCTTTTTCAGGATCAAGCAGGACAGCGTCGAGACCACCCTGACGAGCAAGTCGGTTCTGACGCCGGGCACCTGGTTCAAGGTCACGGCCAACTATGACCAGAACCGGCTCGCGATCTTTTTCAACGACAAGGTCGACACGACTCTGGCTCACAGAGGCCTGGTTTCGCCTTCCACCCGTCCTACAGTCCTCGGCGCCGGCTGGAACGGCGACATCATCAGTTACGCCTTTGAGGGCCTTTTGGACGAAATCTCGCTGACCACCACGGTGGACTATTACGATTTTGACCAGATCCGGGTGGCCGTCGTCGACATCTCCGACTATGACAACGTGAGCGACTTTTACCGCAATAAAGGGATGGAGATGGCCGACTCGCTCTACCATATGGAGATGCACAGCTCGGGCGCACCCACCTGGGAGGATTATGGCCAGGTTTTCAGAAGTATCGGGCTGGAGGTGGTCTACAACCAGAATCTGGGGCTGGACAAGGGCTTCGCCACGGGTACGATCCGCGGCGTCGATGGCGGGAACCTGATCTTTGTCGGCGCGATCCAGGAGGGCCAGGTGCAATACAGCGGCGGCGGTTTTGTCTGGACCACCGGAGAGGCCATGACCGATGTCGTGATCGAGCTCGAAAAGTATGAGGGGGAATATGCTGCGAGGGCAACAACAGCGGCCGAGTGAGGCGGCAGCCTCTGAAAGCAGCAGACTTCTTCGGGCCGGCGGTGACGCCGGCCTTTTTTTATGGTTCAGACGGGTATGCGCAGCCGCTGCCGTACTATCTCCGCGACGTCCAGCGCCGCATCACCCCGCAGCAGCACCCCGGTCTGCCCGTCCGCCTCTCCCTTTTTGATGTTTTCATCCTCCCGTACCTCGCCCCACCCGGTCAGGGTGATGCCCATCACCTGCAGGAGGAGTTCCTGCATCGCCTGGATGCGCCGGCGCTCCATGTTCGCAGCCGCGCGGTTGATGACCAGCCGGGGCTGATAGGCGTCCAACCCCTCCCGGATCACTGCGCAGAGGTGGGGCTGCGCCTCGCTGTACCCCGAGATGAACGCGGGCAGGGTGCGGATCTCATCCGGCTGCGTGATATCGCCGCACCTGCTGAGACGGCTGAAGAGCTCAGGCCAGTGACGGGAGGGGTACTGGATTTTGCGGAAAAAACCGGTGCGGATGAACTGGTAGCATTCCAGGAGCGACGCGTTGGGGAGGCGGGCGACCACGATGGGCAAGTCCGCCGCGAGAAAAAGGTCGAGGTGCGGATAACTGGGCCCCTGGCCGCAGTCAATCACAATATACTCCGCGTTCAGTCTGTGCAGATGGAGGAGGATTTTTTGCTTGGCGGCCAGTGAGAGCCGGGCGTGGCTGCGCACCGAGGGTGAGCCGGTGATGAGAAAGAGATGCCTGTTGTCGACGGGGCGCGGCAGGATATTGATATCGGCGTTGCGCTTTTGCAGAAAATGGTGCAGGAGCTGGTCGCTGACCGGGAGGCGGACGCGGCCGTAGAACCCCTCAGCGGCGAGATCGCTGTCCAAAAGAATGGTCCTGTGGCCCGAACGGGAGAGCGTCAGCGCGAGGAGCCAGCTGAGTGCGGTTTTGCCGCAGCCCCGGCAGCCCGAACCGACGGAAATCACGCGGGCGGCTGGCTG
>Ga0116144_10004938_pt1 | contig 12361 bp, 12 predicted proteins | sample AD_UKC035_MetaG_FD_89746 | JGI IMG/M metagenome (GOLD analysis project Ga0116144, IMG submission 89746) | Active sludge microbial communities of municipal wastewater-treating anaerobic digesters from USA - AD_UKC035_MetaG | ecosystem: Engineered > Bioreactor > Anaerobic > Digestate | place: USA... | reverse complement strand
TTTATTATTGCCGTCCCATGGCCAGATATTTCTGGCGGCGGCGTTTGACAAGGCGCTCGGAATCCCATGGGCTGAGTTCCAGCAGTCCTTTTTCGATTTGGGCTCCTACCATTGAAACCGCTTCGGTGCGGGCGCGGTGCGCGCCGCCCAGAGGTTCGGGGATGATGCCGTCGATCAGTTTCAATCCGTAGAGATCTTGCGCGGTGAGTTTCAGCGCAGTTGCCGCTTCTTCTGCTTGTTGGGCGGAGCGCCACAGGATGGAGGCGCAGCCTTCGGGCGAGATCACCGAATAGATCGAGTGTTCGAGCATGTACACGCGGTCGGCGGTGGCAATGGCAATTGCGCCGCCCGATCCGCCTTCACCGATAATAACCGAGATGATCGGGGTGCGAACGCGCAGGCAGGAATCAATTGACTGGGCAATAGCTTCGGCTTGGCCGCGTGCCTCGGCATCGACGCCCGGATAAGCGCCGGCAGTATCGACCAGAGAGATGACAGGGAGTTGGAATTGGCTGGCCATGTCCATCAAGCGGATCGCTTTGCGATATCCTTCGGGGCGGGCCATGCCGAAATTGTGACGGATGCGGCTTTCGGTGTCGTTGCCTTTTTCCTGTCCCATGATCACGCAGGAGCGTCCATTGAATCGTCCCAAGCCGCCGATCAGAGCTTTGTCTTCACCAAAGAAGCGGTCGCCTGCGAGCGGTGTGAAATCGGTAATCAGGTTTTTGATGTAATCGTTGAAATGCGGACGTTCCTGATGGCGGGCAACCTGAACTTTTTGCGCAGGGGTGAGCTTGGCGTAAGTGGTGGCCTTGAGTTTTTCGGCCTTGCTTTCCAGACGGGAAATTTCGTCAGCGATGTTGACGTCTTTGCCGCTCGACATGTTTCGCAGCTCGGCAATTTTACCCTCTAATTCAGCGATCGGTTTTTCAAATTCCAATGCAACCATTTTTGTTTTTCCTTGTTAGTTATGTGCTGCGCACCATAGCAAATCAGGCAGGACGTTACAAATGCGACCTGCCTGATTTCAATAATATCTGTTTATAAGTTGCGTCCCAAATTACGCTTCTTTGGACAGAGGATGAGCTTCCTCGACCGTTTTCTTCAGCTTTTTGCCGATGATGTGTGTGTAGATCTGGGTGGTGGCAATATCGGCGTGACCCAACATTTTTTGAACAGCGCGGAGGTCGGCTCCGTTGCTCAGCAGATGGGTTGCGAACGCGTGACGCAGGATGTGCGGAGATACGCGGTCTTCGTCGATTTTTGCGGCGCGGGCCAAATCTTTGAGAAGCTGGGCAAAACGTTGACGGGTCAGGTGACCGCTGTCAGACGTGCGGGATGGGTACAACCATTTGGCTTGACGTGCGGCATCTTCGCCACCGACAAATTGGCTGCGGACATCCATATATTCGCCAAGAGCTTTTTGAGCCGAGTCGCTCAATGGAACCATACGTTCACGTCCACCTTTGCCTTCAACCATAATGAACTGGTTGCCTTCGGCAATGGCAGAGAGCGGCAGACCGACGAGTTCGGAAACGCGCAAGCCGGTTGCATAAAGCAATTCGAGCAAGCAGACGAGACGAACGCTTTCAGCACCGCCTTGTTCACCTGCAACCTTGATGAGCGTATCGACTTCGCCTTCGCTCAGGGTTTTTGGCAGGGTGCGGGTTTGTTTCGGACTTTCGATCGTCGAGGTCGGATCGTCAGTGCGCTTGTTCTCGGATACGAGGTAGCGGTAGAACTGACGCAGAGCCGAAAGGCGACGGGCAACCGTGCGTACGGCGATCTGGTTTTTGTTTTGACCTTTGATGTGAATCTTGTTGCTGAGATCTGCGAGGTACGCTTTCAGATCGTCAGTTGTTGCAACGTCGATTTCTTTGCTGCGCGAATTACGCAGGTACAAGCTGACATCCGCCAGATCACGCCAGTAAGCATGACGGGTGTTCAAAGCCGCACCACGTTCGGTGGTGAGCATATCTAAAAACGAATCTACCGTCTTTGAAAGAACGGGTTTCGGCATTGCCGGACGACCTGGACGAGCCATTTCTCTTTTCTCCTTTAATTCTCCAGTACTCGCCCCAGAACTTCACGTCCCAAGGCTTTTGTTTGAACACTCAACCCCGCAGAATTGAAAATCGCCAAAATTCCGTACATTGCTGCCGGATGGATTTTTTCCAGCGGTGCACTGTCGAGGTATTTCAAGCTTTCAATAACCTCCTGAACAGACGGCTTCTTATTGGCGGTCTTTTTCAGGCTACTCAGAATGTCATCAGAAGGCATTACATAATTGCCAGACTCTGTCAAGTTAAAAATATTGTCATAAATACCGTCGCCAAAGGCCTGTTTATCGTCGGCTCCTGTCAAATATGATGTGACTGCAAGGATTTCTGCCATTTTCTTATTTTGGGCCGCTTTTTCAGGGGCCATAAAATGGTTAAATAAAATATTTTCTCCTGTGGATTCTTTTTCATTGTCTGTTTCAGTGGCTGCTTTTTCATCAGGAAAAGCCTGTTTTGCGAGATCTATCGGCAAGGGTTGATTCGCGAGGGCTAAAAGCCGCAGAATCCCTAGACTTTCACCAGAGGGGAGGGCGGTCCAGTCAGACAGTGGGAGTGGGTACTCTCCGGCGTATAGGGGAATCAGAATATCGGTGTTTCCGGTCAGGTTTTGGGCCTCTTTTAGCAGGCTGGCTGAGGGCGGGATTGATAAATTTATATATTGGTTTAGAAAATCACTATATTCCTTTGATTTTGAATTGTTTTTATCATCCGTAAGTGTGGCCAGATAGGAGCTGAGGTCCGGTTTTTTGGTATTCATACCATCAAACCCGCGGCGAATGCTTTCGGCCAGCAGATGGAGGTGCAAATCCGGCGATTGCGGCCCTTTTTCCAGCAGCAGAGCCAATGGCAGGTTGCCAAGCTGTCTGATCTGGCCGTTTTCTTTCAACAAGGTGTTTAAGAGTCCTGCCGATCCCAGACTCATCACCGTCATCGGGTCCAGAGCATTCAGCGATTCGATGCTGTCGGGCGTCTTGCTTTCTGCTGCGGTGTTATAGATTCGGGCGGCGTTGATAAAACGCAGCGATTCATCGTCTCCTGCGGCGGGGCTAAGGAGTCCTTTGCAGAACAGGTCGATTTTGGAGAAAAGATCGTCTGGCCCCGCATCCCCAAGCGGCAGGGCCTTGAGTTCCAGACAGGCAACGCCGGTTTCTCCTTTCGCCAACATTGCGACAATGGCCGCTTTGGCAGCGTTGGCCGGAGGAGAGGCTTGATCGTTCCTTTTGTAGAGGTCGATGGTTTTTTGCAGTTCACCCCATGCAAGCAGCTTTGTGAGACGCAAGCCAAATAACTCTCCGTTTGCGCTTTCATCGTCCTCTTGCGGTTTCAGGGTCGAGAGCAAGGATATGGAGATTTGACGAACTGTCGGGCTGTCGGATATTGTATCCATCTGGCTGAATATATTCTTGAGGTCTCCTGCTGAGAGGTCTTGCCAGAGCGGGAGAGCCGAAATTTCATCGGGCAGGGGCTGTAATGTAATTGTGTCGAGGTTGGCGTCTGCCGGGGTTTCAGTCTGGATGTTGGGGGCGGCTTTCGACATGGAATCGTCGTCTGCGCTGTTTCCCTGAACCGGTTTGATCTTGCTGGGGAGAATATGCGTTGGCTGGATCGGCGGACGTTCCCGCTCTATTGGGGGTTCCTGTACCTGTGTGGCGGCGGGCGCGGGGCTTGATGGTTCAAGCGTTTCCTCCTCTGCTTGTGCGGAGGGGGTATAGGTTGTCAAACACAAAACCAGTGTCAGGAGCCCCAGAAGTCTTGTCATCGTTATTGTCCGGCCGGTGTGATGTCTTGGGTGACTGTCTTCTGGGGGATGGAGATATCTGCCACACCCAGATAGATTCCTCCGCCTACGGCCAGAAAAATAATGATCGCCAGCAATGCTCCCAAAAATTTCATGGTGTGATGTCCTTTTGTCCGATTTGCTCGAATTGTTCTATATAATGCGGAAATGCCCTTTATGAATAGGGGTTTTTCATCTATTTAAAGCAATTATGATCGAAATTGAGCATTGCAAAGACGAAGTTAAGCAGCTTTTGAAGAAACCCATCGTTCTGGTGGGGATGATGGGCGTCGGCAAAACGACGGTCGGACGGTTGCTGGCCAGTCGTCTGGGGTGGGCGTTTTATGACTCGGACGATGAAATTGTCCGCTCGGTCGGCAAGTCCATTTCCGACATTTTTTCCGAAGACGGGGAGCCTGCGTTCCGCGATTTGGAACGTACCACCATCAAACATCTTTTAGCCAACGGGCCATGTGTGATTTCGTCCGGCGGCGGCGGGATTACGATCCCCGAAACGGCGCAGGCCATCCTTGAAAAGGGGCTTTGTGTCTGGATTGATGCGCCGGTCGATATTTTGGTCAAGCGGACGGTCGGGTCGGATCGCCCGTTGCTCAAGCATGGGGACCCCGACGAGGTGTTGAGAATGTTGCTCGACAAGCGGCGTGGAGCGTACGAGCAAGCTCATATTCACTGCCTTGATACCGGACTGACCCCTGACGAAATGGTAGACCGGATATTGCTCCAGATTCGCGAGCATTTGTTTATTACGTCTCCTGAAAAAGAAAACGAAGAGTATTTGCCGGAAGCGATGTGCCTGACCGTCTCTTTGTCCGAGCGCAGCTATCCGATTTTTGTCGGGTCGGGCATTCTGAAGCATCCGGATTTGTGGCTATCGGGTGAGCTTCATGGCCGCAATGCTTTTATCCTGACCGATTACAATGTCCGTCCGTTGATTACGGACCAGTTGGCGGATCAATTGAAGCCGATGATGAAGTCCGTTTCGGTAATGGAGCTTCATCCGGGAGAGCAAACGAAGTCGTTCGAACGGTATCAGGCTGTGATCGAATGGATGATCGAGAACGGCGTTAAACGCGACTCAGTTGTTATTGCGGTTGGTGGCGGTGTGATCGGTGATCTGGCCGGATTTGCCGCCTCAACCATTCTGCGCGGAATTGATTTTATCCAGATTCCAACGACACTGTTGTCAATGGTTGACAGTTCGGTTGGCGGAAAGACGGGAATCAACACCAAAACTGCAAAAAATCTGGTCGGCACATTTTATCAGCCCAAATGCGTTGTGGTTGATCTTGAAAGTTTGCTGACTTTGCCGCGACGCGAATGGCTGGCGGGGTATGCCGAGATCGTCAAATACGGATTGTTGGCCGATGAAGGGTTTTTCGAATGGCTGGAAGATCATGGCATTTTGATGCTGGATGGCGATGAAGGCTCGATCATGCGGGCTATTGAGACGTCATGCCACATGAAGGCCGATATTGTTCACAAGGACGAGAGGGAAGAAAACGGTTTGCGCGCGCTTCTCAATCTCGGTCATACCTTTGCCCATGCGCTGGAATCCGCCGCCGGATATGACGGCACGTTGTTGCACGGCGAGGCCGTTTCCATCGGCATGGTTCTGGCCGCGCGGTTGTCGCAACGTCTCGGTTACATCACGCTCGAAGATGTAAACCGTATTTATATGCATCTCAGCAAAGTCGGATTGATGACTGAAATCCGTCATGTGAAGTTTAAAACTCCCGTTACCTCTGACCAGATGATTGAGTCTATGCGCAAGGACAAAAAAGCAGGTGTCGGGGGATTGAAATTTGTCATTCTGAAGAAAATCGGCGAGGCTGAGCTGGAAGGCGGAATCGCTGAATCACTTATCAAAGAAATTCTAGAGGAGTCTTTGAAGTAAGCCATGACCACAGGTCTTTTGATTTCCATTTTTGTTATCTTGCTATTGTTGATTTTATCGGCGTTTTTTTCGGGTTCGGAAACGGCTTTAACAGCAGCCTCAACCGCGCGGATGCATGCGGCGGAAAAAGACGGCGACAAGAAGGCCGCTTTGGTGAATAAAATTCTTTCCAACAAAGAGCGAATGATCGGGGGGTTACTGCTCGGGAACAATGTCGTCAACATTACTGCATCATCTTTGGCGGCGGGAACATTGATTTCCCTGTTTGGAGAGAGCGGGGTGTTTTATGCCTCGCTCGGAATGACCATTCTTGTCGTTATTTTTTCGGAAGTCCTACCCAAAACTTACGCTCTTCATCACGCAGACAGTATGGCGCGGATTGTTTCGCCGATTGTTTATGTCGTGGTTGTTGTCTGTGCGCCGATTACGGCGGTGGTTACCAAGATTGTGCGTATGTCGTTTGGTGTATTCGGCGTGGATGTTTCCAAGGTGCAGGCGGGGTCCCACCTTGAGATGTTGCGCGGTGTGATTGATATGCACACCGGACCGGAGGAAGAAGTTCAAAAACAGCGCGCGATGTTGCGTTCGGTTCTGGATCTGGCCGAAGTGTCGGTCGACGAGGTGATGATCCACCGCAAGAATGTTGTGATGCTTGATCTTGATGATCCGACCGATGTGTTGGTCGATGAAATTATGAAATGTCCGTATTCGCGCATTCCACTTTACCGCGAGTCAGCTGACAATATCGTCGGGGTTATTCACACCAAATGGCTGATGCGCGAATTGCGCGCGGTAAATGGTGACGTCTCGCAAATCAATCTGGAGCAGATTGCGAGTGATCCATGGTTTATTCCCGATACCACCATTCTTTACGGCCAGTTGCAGGCATTCCGCGACCGCGGAGAACATTTTGCCTTTATTGTTGATGAATATGGGTCATTCGAAGGAATTGTTACGCTTGAAGATATTCTGGAAGAAATCGTTGGCGAGATTTCTGATGAACATGACATGCGTATTACCGGTGTGCGAAAACAAACCAACGGAACTTATCTGGTCAATGGCGATGTCACGATCCGTGATTTGCACCGCGAGCTGGATTGGGAATTGCCTGACGAGGATTATACGACGGTTGCAGGTTTGCTGTTATACGAGACGCGGCAAATTCCGGCAATCGGACAGATGTTCAAATTCCATGATTTCACATTCGAAGTGACACGGCGTCACCGCAACCAGATCACGCAGGTGCGGATTACGCCTCCGGCACCGGAGTCCGGCGAAGCCAGTCCGCAATAATGCCGATTTGATCGTCCGGATATAGGGATGGGACATGGCCGCAATCGGGAATAGTTACGAGTTCCATCGGTGCGCCAGTTTTTGTTTCTTTCATTTTTTGGGCCGTCGGTTCGGGGAAGAGTGTTGATATCCCCCCACGGATCGACAAAACGGGCTGGCGCGTGTTTTTCCAGTGTTCCCACATATCAAAATGTCCAAATGGTTTTGATTTGAAAACTTCGGCAATGTTTCCGTCCATATTGCGGGCGTATTTTCCCTCTGCGTTTTTCTTGTAATAAACGCCTGCGAAATGGAGCCACTTGTCTTCGGTCATGTTTCCGCGCGAGTAGGGTGAATTCAGCGCCATTTTGAGAAGGGCGGACACTTGTTCCAAGCTGTCATACGTCCCGTTGTAGGTAATATACTGGCCGATGAAATCCAGATCGGCTTGAGGAACCTCGGGGCCGATATCGACGGCGATCATTTTGCTGATCGGCGAGTTTGGTTGGGAGCAGATGATCATTCCGAGCAATCCGCCCATCGACACCCCCAGCCAGTCGCAAGAGGCGGGGGCCGTGCAACCGATATTGGAGAGCAGGGCGTTCAGGTCGGTCAGATATTGGTCGAAAGAGTAATCTTGCGGATCGTCGTAATAGGCACTTTCGCCGCGGCCTGCTATGTCAATGGCTACGACACGATACCCTTCGCGTTCGGAGAGGCGTTCGCCGACATATTTGAAATCTTTCGAGTTGCCGGTGAGCCCATGAACACACACCAGTGTGCGCGGATTTTTTTCGCCCCAGATTTTGACGTGAAGTTTGTAATTTTTTCCCGATTTTGTTTTTGTATCGATAAAGGTCGTTTTCATGACCTGTATCATACAGAATTTTATGGGCAGGCGATATGGCCTTGTAGCTAAGCCGGAAGAGGGGTTTCCGTTACAATTGCTCTCAATGAACGGTCGTCCACCCTATACCCATCAAAAGCTTTGTGGTGAATGTAGGTGCTTCTGGCGTTGCCGTTGAAGAATTGGGTCAGGCAGTCGGGCCTGTCGCCGCTGATGATAAATGTATCAATTCCTGCACTGGCCGCGATGCGTGCCGCCTCCAGTTTTGTCTCCATCCCGCCTTTTGAATGGTCGCCGTTCGGGCCGGTTGCTGACAGTATTATTTCTTTGGTGACCTTGGTAATAAACGGAATGCGGAGAGCAGAAAAATCTTTAGAAGGATCGGCGGTGTAGAAGCCGTCAACATCGGAAATCAGAATTAATGTGTCTGCGTTATCGGCAATGGCCGCGTGTGCGGAGAGTCTGTCATTATCGCCGAACTGGATTTCCGCTGTGGCAACGGTGTCATTTTCGTTGATAATCGGGACGGCTCCGAGTTCGCGCAACATGGCTAGTGTGGCCACCAGCTCCTTGCGGCCGTTCTCATTGTTCATATTGTTTTTGGTCACAAGAATTTGAGCTGTCTCTAGGTGATGCTGGCGACGAAATTCGCTTTCATAAAGGCGTTGAAGTTTTGGCTGCCCCATAGCTGCGTAGGCTTGTTTTTCCGCTATGGTTTGAGGTGCGGGGCGGTTTCCCATCACCCGCTCGATTGCGATGGCACCGGAGCTGGTGATGGCAAATTCGCGATTCAGCGCTGGAAGAGAGGCAATAAATCCCCTAACCCAGTCCATATTGACTTTATTTTCCTTGGTGCAGGCAATTTTGTTAGAGCCGATTTTGGCCATAAAACGGCGGGTGGCCGTAATTCGTTCAAGAAGATCCGGTTGGGTCAAATGTTCCTGTTGTATCGCCATCGTGTTCTCGTTCGTCTTTCGACTCTTTAATTTTTTCTACCAGTTTGAAGAGAAGGGGGCGGACGCCTTCTCCGGTTACGCCCGAGATCAGGCACGGTCGTTCGCCAAGCTCTTCTTCAAACTGATCGGCAATCTTTAACATAACTTCTTTATCGATGGAATCTATTTTATTCAAGGCCACAATTTCTGGCTTTTCATCGAGGCCTGCGCCGTATTCTGCCAATTCATTGCGGATGATATGGTAGCTTTCTAAAGGGTCTTCTGAAGTAATGTCGATAAGGTGCAGTAAAACAGCTGTTCTTTCGACATGGCCCAGAAAGCGTGTGCCGAGGCCGTGGCCTTCACTGGCGCCTTCGATCAAGCCGGGAATGTCGGCCAAAACAAAGTCATAGTTTTCGATCTTTACCACGCCCAGATTGGGGTGGAGGGTGGTGAAGGGGTAATCGGCGATTTTGGGTTTGGCGGCGGAGGACGCCGCGAGGAACGTCGATTTTCCTGCGTTGGGCAGGCCGACAATCCCCGCATCGGCAATGAGTTTGAGGCGGAGCCAGACATACATTTCCTGACCGTCCCAGCCCGGGGTGAATTTGCGCGGGGCCTGATTGGTGGGGGATTTGTAGTGGGCATTCCCGAATCCGCCGTCGCCACCACGCAGGAAGGTTTTGCGCTGTCCTGCTTCGGTGAAATCCATCAGGATTGTTTCTTTGTCTTCGTCGAGGATTTCGGTTCCCACCGGAACGCGAACGATCAAATCCTGCCCCTTGGCGCCGGAGCGGTTGCGTCCCATGCCGTGGTGGCCTTTTTCGGCTTTGAAATGCTGGGTGTAGCGGAAGTCGATGAGGGTGTTGAGGTCTTTGACGCACTCGACGATGATGTCGCCGCCCTTGCCGCCGTTGCCGCCGTCGGGTCCGCCAAATTCAATGAATTTCTCGCGGTGGAACGAGCAGCAGCCCGCGCCGCCGTCGCCACTCTTCAGATAGATTTTTGCTTCATCGAGAAATTTCATTTTTGTTCTGTTTGTTTATATCTAAATAAAAACCCGTCGGTGGGCGGGCTTTTGAAATCTTTTGTAAGATAACTTATTCCGCCGCCCTTATTCAGCTGCAAGTGGTTGCGCGTCGTTAGACGGGACAACGTGTACAACTGGACGGTCGTTATCGTCACGGGTGAAGAGAACTTGTCCATCCACCAGCGCGAAGAGGGTATGGTCTTTGCCCATACCGACGTTCTTGCCTTGTTTGTATTTCGTGCCGCGTTGACGGATGATGATGTTGCCCGGTACGACGCTTTCGCCGCCGAAGCATTTTACGCCCAAACGGCGACCAGCTGTGTCGCGACCGTTTCTAGAGCTACCGCCAGCTTTCTTGTGTGCCATGATATAATTCCTTTCGTTTGCTTACAGCCTGCCAATTAAGCGGCTTTGATGTCCGTGATTTTGATGGTGGTCAAAAGTTGCTTGTGGCCGTTTTTACGACGATAATTCTGACGGCGGCGTTTTTTGAAGATGATGACCTTCTCGCCACGGCCTTGTTCCAGAATTTCGGCGGTCACTTTGGCACCTGCAACAACAGGAGCGCCGACGGTCGTTTTGTCTCCGTCAGAGACCATCAGAACGTCGGTGATGTCGATTTTCGCGCCAACTTCGGCGTCGATTTTTTCGACTTGTAAAAAGGTGTCCTTGGCAACTTTATATTGCTTTCCACCTGTGCGGATTACTGCAAACATGATTTTACCTTTGCTTCTTTCGTCAATGACCCCTCGTTAGGGAGGCCCTTTTGGTTAATTCGCCGCTTATAAACGATTTATTTACTGAATGTCAAGAATACTGTTGGCTGGAGCAATCTGGAGTATCCCGCCTTGGCTGATTTTTTCTCGTCACCTATTGATTTACGTAAAAAAGCATCTCCCGTCATTTCCATTTACGGGGATGTGGGGCATAGCCTGACCCGCATGATCTGGGAGCTTATCCCCGGTTATGACGTCACAATTTCCAACCCGGCAACACCCGAAGCCCTTTATGAAGAGGCGTATGACAGCGCCATGGTTTTCGTGGTTGTAGGCTCTGCGACGGATGAAAACCTCGAAATTGCTAATAAACTAAGCTCGATCAATGGGGTTGTGGCCGATATTATTGCGATTACGCCGGAACCCGATATCCGCAAGCGTCTTCATATTCTGGCGGCCAAGTTTGATGCTATTTACAATCTGGACATTCTTTCCACGCAGGATTTTGTCCAAATCTTCCATCACAAGCTCAAAAAAGGGATTATGAGGCTTCATGCAAGGCTTCAGGAAGACGAATATACCGCCTTTCTAGGGTTTTTGTCGGTCTCTGCCGATGCCTTTATTGTGTTTGACCAGCAAAAACGCATTTTTTACGTCAGTGAACATTATTTAAGGCTTTACCCCCGCAGTCGCGAGATCTTCGTGCGCGGAACGCCCGTTCAGCGCGTGTTCGATTCGATTTCCAGAGAAATGGGGGTCGGACAACATGATCCTCGCTATCAGGCGGCGCTCCAGTTCTGGAGCACCCTGAAGGGGCAGTTCGAGTTTATGCTTGATAGCGGTACTCATTTGCGGATGACGGCAGTGGAACTTCCCCACAAACAGGGGACAATCGTTTCCACGACGAATATCACGACCTATAAAAATCAGGAATTCGCTCTGGAAAAGCAACAGCAGGAGTTGGAGCGCGCTCTGGCGGCTGAGCAGGAAGCTGGCCTGCTGCAAAAGCAGTTTATTAGTATGGTCAGTCACGAATTCCGCACGCCTCTGGCAATTATTGACGGGAACGCCCAGCTTATCCAGCGTATGAAGTGTTCCATGCCCGAGGAAGAGATGACAAAGCGTCTTAAAACTATCCGTGCGGCGGTTTCCCGCACTGTCAATATGATGGAGGCGGTCCTTTCTTCCAACTTGCTCAAAACCGGTAAGCTGGATCTGAACAGGGAGGATTTTGATTTTGCCAATCTTGTGACCGAGCTTTGTGAAGAGCAAAGAAATCTGGCGCGGGGGCATAATATTCAGACGGAGATTTCGATGACTTCTCCAGTGGTGAATATGGATAAAAAGTTCATTACCATTATTTTGACCAACCTGTTGTCGAATGCCGTGAAGTTTACCGATAGCGAGAACGGGGTGGTGCAGGTCACCGTTTCCAATACTTCCCGCGAACTGATCGTCAAGGTCAAGGATAACGGGATCGGCATACCGGAAGATGAAATCGACAATATTTTCATGAAATTCTATCGGGCCACAACGTCAAGCGGCATTGCCGGCTCCGGTGTTGGGCTGTCTCTGGTCAAGGAATTGACCCATTTGCACAAGGGGCGAATTTCCGTCAAAAGCAAGCTCGGAGAGGGGGCCCTCTTTACCTTGAATATTCCCCAAGACTTCCCTCTTGAGCAGGGCGCGGCAAACCGATAGACTCATGGTGTTGACAGAGTCGGAGAGGCCCATATGCCGAATGCAAAGAAAATTCTGGTTGTTGAAGATGAACGCGAGTTGTGCAGCATCCTGTATGACGATTTGTCG
>Ga0116144_10004932_pt1 | contig 12369 bp, 10 predicted proteins | sample AD_UKC035_MetaG_FD_89746 | JGI IMG/M metagenome (GOLD analysis project Ga0116144, IMG submission 89746) | Active sludge microbial communities of municipal wastewater-treating anaerobic digesters from USA - AD_UKC035_MetaG | ecosystem: Engineered > Bioreactor > Anaerobic > Digestate | place: USA... | reverse complement strand
TTTCCTGTTTCAGATAAAGAGTAAGAGTTTTCATATCATTGTCCATCTTAGAATATCAGTTTTCTTATCGTCACTGCGTATGTATGCTTTAATCATTTTTTCGCGGCCTTCCCTGTCAGTTACTTTTGAAGATATGCAATAATAGCTGCTCTTGAATGAAATTGCATTTCTGTTTCTTGTATAAGCTTCCCTGTTGATACTCATGATATCTCTTTCAGCAAGAGGCTTCCCTTCCCTTTCAGCCAGTATTCTCTCCACATTTGCCGATGTAAAACCCATTGCATTTAATATTTCAGGACTGCACCTGTTTACATTAATTTTACCATCTGAAATGATACTTACAAAGTTTACCAGACCTTTTTTTTCTTCCTCATCTTCATCCTTGCCATAAAATATTTCTTCAGTACAATCTCTCACGAGCAAAATCTCTTCCGCGGTATAAAACTTCCTGTTGGGGGGAGTGTAAGGCAGTCCTTCAGTCCTGTAATGGAAGGACTCCGCTCCGTTTTGCCTTGGAATGTCATCTTCGTCAATCCAGTCAAGCATAGAATCTCTCAGGGTCTCGGGATAGCCGGTAACAGCGAAGAAAACATTGTAAATATTTTGCAGAACGCCATTTATTTCTCCTTTTTCTTCTCCGAAAATCCTGTTAGGATTAATCTTGCCATTTTCATCCTCTACCGTTACATGAAGATTCATTCCTTCGGCCTCATAGATTTTTTCCTTCGGCCAGATCCTGTCAGCAGAGATAGAGGATGTTTCAAGAGACTGTTGAATTGCTATTATTTCCTTTCCTATTTCTATGCCAATTTCTGCAAGGGAATCCATATTTTGAAATCTTGAAGATGCACTCAGAACGTCAATGTAGCCCCTTGTCCTGTTTTGAAAAAATAAAACCATGGTTGACATGGCAAGTACTACTACCAAAACAAAAACCAGAACTATACCTCTATTTTTTTTTGATATCTTTTTCATTTGCCGGCAGTTTTACGGGATAAAAATATTTATCTCCATCATAGTTTATCTCAAGAGCCAATGCAACGGGTTTTTCCTTTTCATCCATGCTGTAATTCCATTCTTCTCCGTCATAAAACATAAAATCAATGCTTTCGCAGCGCTCCAGCACCGGAACCGTGAAAACGTATCCGGTCAAGAGATTTTTCTGCTGCCTTATCAAAAACTCCCCGCTCTCCTTTGATTCAACAAAATATTTCAAGTAAGCCGGATAGGACATGTCGCCTTCCAGATATTTAAAAGCGAGCTCTTTTTGCTCAAATGAAAAATCAGGTTCTTTTTCAACTATTAAACCTTTTGCTTCTTCATAAAAATTATTCAGAAATCTCATAAATATCTCTGAAGATTTCATCTTTTTCTGAAGTTCACCTGTAAGGCTGCCTACAGAAAAAAAGGTCATGTAAATGAGTGAAAAAACAAAAAAAGCTATGACAGTTGATATCAGTATTTCAATTAAAGTAAAACCCTTTTTCTGATTCAAGGTTATTCTCCGCCGGTCTCTGTTTTCACAAAAGGTATTAATATCTCAAAATCATCTTTCCCGCTCTTTATCTCAAGCCTGTAAGGGACAAAAGAAACATCGTATTCCGTATCCGTTATAATTATGTCGGAAAGGGATATTTCCCACTCGTATTCTTCAAAAGGCTGGGGAAATATACCGCTGCCTTCTTCGAGCTTTTCATTTTCAATCCTGAGCTCCTCTATTTTCCATCGGGCAAGCAATCCTTTTGTCTTATTTTCGTTTAACAGCCTTATATGCCTTACCGACATAATGAAACCGTCCAGGCATACCATGGCCGCTATGGCAAATATTGCCAGGGCTATCATCACTTCCAGTAAAGTGAAGCCTTTTCTACATGGGATATTGTTCATCAAAGTCAAAAGCTCCTTCAAGAATTTCGACAGATGAGAAATAAGGGTTGAGGAAAAGGGTATAATACTTATTGGCAGAGGGGTCCAGCAATACAAGCAAGCCGAATTCTTTTGTCCCATCGGGCTTGACAGCATATCTTAACCTGCCATTTAAAGCCGTTTCCTGTGTATTTTTACCGCTGATGAAAACCAGGTCTGTTTTTATGTACTCTTTTTCAGGAATCTCCTGGAAACCGGTTGCTTCCCCTGACAGCTCTTCTTCTGCAAGGTAGCTGTCTGTATCCAAATCCACCGTGAAAAAAAATGTCCTGTTTTTTTTGACAGCTTCTTTTTGTGTTTTCTCTATTTCATCGGCTATCTTGAAAAGCTTTTCATTTTCATGTACGGGAATAACAGCCTTTGCGGCAGGAAATGCAAGATAAAAAAAAAGCCTATGATTATTATAACCATCATAAGTTCAATAAATGTATAACCGCTTTTATACCTGGGAACTTGATATGTCTGCATCGGGTCCTTCCCCCCCTTCTTTACCGTCTCTTCCCATGGAAATTATCTCATAATCCTCTCCTGCCCTTCCGGGACTTAAATAGAGATAGCCGTTGCTCCACGGGTCCAACGGCAGAACATTTTTCTCAAGATACCCGCCTTCTCTCCACTTTGCAGGAATTCTTCCTACAGAAGGTTTTTCTATCAGGGCCTGCAAACCCTGCTCTGTACTCGGATAGAAGCCGTTATCCAGATAGAAAAGTCTAAGCGTCTGTTCGAAATTTCTTATCTGAATCTTGGCGGCCGTTACCCTTGCTTCGTCAATCCTGCCGAAAAACTTTGGCATGACGGTCATCGCAAGAATGCCCAGTATGACAATTACTGCCATCAATTCTATAAAAGTAAACCCTTTCTTGATATTTATATTTTTTAACATTTTGGACAGACCCCCGTTAATCTGTTGTTCCTTATGCTTAAAACTGCTTTCTCTTAATTATCTTATTGACTGGCTAATCTGGAAAATAGGGAGCAATACGGCAAGCACTATGATTCCCACAAAACCTCCCATGAAAAGAATCATTGCAGGTTCAAGAAAATTAACAAATCTTGTCGAACTCTGTGTCACCTCTTCCTCGTATATATCTGCAATTTTTCCGAACATTTCAGAAAGAGTGCCGCTCCTTTCGCCTGCGCTCACGAGCTGCGTAACAAGATAAGGAAAATTTCTGCTGTTCTTAAAAGCAACTGAAAGGGCCCCGCCTTTCGACAGGAAACCGATTATTTCCCTTATCTCTCTTTTCAATGTCGGACTTGTCAGAACCTGCCCTGAAATTTTAAGGGATTCTATGATTTCAACTCCTCCGGCAATAAGAATTGATATAGTGCTCGAAAAAACGGAAATTTCTTTTTTCAGGATTATGTTATTCAAAAAAGGAATTCTCATCCTGAAGAAATCAATAATCTGTCCTTCTTTGTAATTAATTAAAAAATTTTTCAGCACATAGTATAAAACCCCTGCTGCTACAATCATGTAAAACCAGGATGTTTTGAAAAAAGCGCTTAATTTCATCAACACCATTGTAGGACCGGGAAGCGTCATGTCTATCTCAGAAAAAATCTTGGTTATAGTCGGAGTTACAAATGTCAGGATAAATATGAAAACTGCCACGGAAACGGCCAGCATGAAAAAAGGATAACTCATTATACTCATGATTTTGCTTTTGAAGGCCTGCCGTTTTTCAAGAAAATCGGCAACTCTCATAAGTATTTTGTCAAGAGTTCCTGTTTCCTCTCCTGCCCTCACAAGAGAAATTATCATGGGTGAAAAAATAGAAGGATGTTCCTTCAAAGCTTCTGAGAAAACTTTTCCTTCCCTTATATTTCTCTGAATTTCACTGAAAATTTTTTTCAGGCCGGCATTTTTCATCTGAACCGTAACGCCTGTCAGACACTCATCGAGAGGCAGATTCGATGCCACAAAAGTTGCAAGTTCCCTTATTGCGATAACAATATCCCTCTCTCTGATTTTTCCTGAAAAAACCAGCGGACGGGAAGAAACAATTTCCAAAATGTCAATTACGTAGACACCCTGGTCCTTCAGTGCCTTTCTTGCAATATTTTTATCTTCTCCTTCTGTTTTGCCCGAAACCTTCCTGCCTTTCTTGTCAAGGCCAGTGTATGAATAAGTAGTCATATTTTCAAACTTCTTGAGTAACCCTGAGAACCTCTGCTATAGTTGTAATGCCTTTTTTAATTTTTTTGGCTCCGTCCATTCTGAGAGTCACCAATCCTTTCCGGAGAGCCGTTTTCTTTATTTCCACCGATGATGCCCTTCTGAGAATCATGTTTCTTATCTCGTCTTCTATAACCAGAAGTTCAGATATGCATGTCCTGCCGTAAAATCCTTCCTTAAAGCATAAAGAACAGCCTTTACCTTCTTTATATGTACCATCCTGAAGGTCTTTCTCTGTTAGGGATACCTGAGACAGTTCATCAATAGACGGCGATATTTTTTCCGCACATTCCCTGCAGTTAATCCTTATAAGTCTCTGCGCCATGACTCCCACAAGGGACGAAGCTATCAGATAGGGCTCCACCCCCATGTCGGCAAGCCTTACCACCGCACTTGTGGAATCATTCGTATGGAGAGTGCTGAAAACAAGATGGCCCGTAAGGGAAGCCTGTATTGCCATGTCTGCTGTTTCTCTATCCCTTATTTCCCCGAGCATTATTATGTTTGGGTCGTGCCTTAATATTGACCTTAGGCCGTTGGCAAAAGAAAGTCCTACCTTTGAATTAACCTGTATCTGGTTTATTCCATCCAGGTTGTATTCTACGGGATCCTCAAGAGTTATGATATTTATTCCCGGGTTGTTTATCTTCGAAAGAGCAGCATATAACGTTGTCGTCTTACCGCTGCCCGTAGGGCCTGTGAGAAGAATTATACCGTGGTCAAGATGTATTAACTTGTTGAATTTCTCGTAATTTTCATCAAGGAATCCGAGTTCTGCCAGTCCGAATAGGAAAGAACTCCTGTCAAGAAGCCTCATTACCACCGACTCGCCGAAAAAAGTGGGAATTATTGAAACCCTGATGTCAATTTTTTTTCCGTCTGTCTTTATCGAAGCTCTTCCGTCCTGTGGAATTCTTTTCTCCGCTATATCCAGATTGGAAATTATTTTAATCCTTGTAACAATGGCGGGATGGTATTTTCGCGGCAGAATGAAAATATCATGCAGCAGTCCGTCTATCCTGTACCTTATCTTAAGTTCTGATTCTCCACAGTGAATATGGATATCGCTCGCCCTCATGGAAATAGCCCTGTACATAATCTGGTTGACAAGTCTTATTATTGGGGCTTTATTCGCAAGGTCGAGAAGGTTCATGCCATCTGTATCCAGGTCATCCTCAAGATGTATTGCGTTATCGGAACCCAGGTCATCTATTACCTTTTTGGACGAACTCGGATGGTAATAATATTTTTCAAGGCACCTGTTTATGGTTTCGGTGGAAGAAAGAGCTATTTTCAGTTCTTTATTCAGTTTTGACCTTAATTCGCCTATATCTATTTTCAATAAATCATCAGTAACAACAATTATCTCTTTCTCTTCGTTTTTTAAAAAGAGCAGGCAGTTGTTTTTCAGAAAAGAAAACGGGAATAAAGAAAGAAGCTCCGGGTCAACTAATTCTTCCGGATTTTCTATCCACAAAATGGAATTGTTGTCCATCATGTTACTTTTTGTTTTCTCCGATTATTTTCTGCTTTTCAGCGGTTAATTCTATGGCTTTCTCGAATGTGGTCATGATTCGGGGAGTGATGAAAATCAGGAGATTTGTCTTTACGGAAGTCCTTTCGTCCTTTCTGAAAAGCCTGCCCAAAAGGGGAATATCACCAAGGAAAGGCACTTTCTGAGTGGATTTGCCTTTGTCTTCTCCTACAAGCCCTCCAAGAACAATAGTCTCGTTATTGGGCACTATAAGGTTTGTCTCAGCCGACCTCTTGGCTGTCGTAGGCTGTCCGTCAATAGAACCTGTGATTTTTGTAACCTCCTGCGATATCTTCAGGCGGACATATTTATCCTGGCTTATCTGAGGCGTAATTTTAAGCATTATTCCCACATCTTTATAATCATAGCTTCTTATCGTGTCGCTCGTAGAACCTGAAGTATCCTGTATAAACCTTGTTTCTTTAAGGTAAGGTATATTCTCGCTTACGTTGATGGAAGCCTCATAATTATCCGTGGTCATTATCTGCGGTGTAGAAAGAATGTTAAAATAAGCATCTTTCTCGAACATGCGCAATATGGCGCCTCTCGAAAGATTTTGATGGAGAAGCCCTACTTCGAGAAATCCGGATGCAGATGCAGTGTTCCTCAATGTTCCCAATCCTTCTCCAACAAGGCTGGCCGTGTATTCTCCGTCTTTCACAGTATTTGCAAGAGTCAGCTCAACGCCTATTTCTTTTGCCTTGTCAAAACTAACTTCCACAATCATTGCTTCAATCAAAACCTGGTTGGTAAGAACGTCAAGTTCCTTGATTATTTTTTCTATATTGGGCAGGTCCGTATGCTCGGCATGTATGATTAACGAATTGGTTGCTTTTGCTGAAACTATGGAAGGCTGCATTGGCGGTACTTCCCCTCTCCTGACGATAGTCCTCGGTTTTGACAAGACCTGCGTAAGGACTTTTGCCACCTCCTCGGCATCTGCGTTCTGAAGCCTGTAAATGGACATCTCTTCCTTGCCCGGAGTGCTGGGCACATCTATTTTTGATATAATGTCCTGCAGCTTTGCTATGTTTTCTCCGATATCGGAAATAATAAGACTGTTTGTCCTGCCGTCGACAGTAATCTGTCCGCCTCTCGATATGTATGGAGTCAGAACCTGTGATATTGTATCGGGAGGATAGTATTTCAGGGGTATTATCTGTATGATAAAATCTTCAAGTTTATCGGGAGGAACATCTCCTATATTTACATCTTTTGCCCTTGTCTTTCCGTCAGTCAGGGGAATAATAAAAGAAACTCCTTCTTTCCTGACAGATGTAAAACCGTAAAGATTGAGGATTGACTTGAAAATATTCTCAATTTCTCCGGCAGGAACCGCTTTGTATGAATAGACTGTTATATTTCCCCTGACATTCGGGTCTATAACATAGTTTTCCTGCGTGTATTCTCCAACAAGTTTTATAAAAGTCCTTATGTCTACATTGTTGAAATTAAGGATAAAATCCTTTGATAATCCCAAACCTGCAATCAGGAAAAAAAATAAAAACAACAACACTACTGTTTTTTTCATTTGAACATCTCTTTATGCCTTGACCTATTCCAGTGTCCAGGCAGGATTTTCTGTAGGTAAAGGAATATTCTCCCCGGAACTGCTTTGTATCGTCCTGTGCTTCTTCATGAAACTGTCTATTGCATTCTGAAGCTCTTTTTTTACACCCTCGTCCTGTTCTGTTTTCAGTTTCTCCATAAATTTCGTAAGAGTATCATAACTGCTGTCCATTTGAGAGACAATGCGGATGGCATTTTTTCTCAGCTCTGGATTAGGGTCGTCAAGATACTTTAATACGGAAGGGTCTACTCCAAACATACCGGTCAGACTTCCAGTTTCACCTTCTTTCGTTCCGGTTCCACCTCTTTTTATATACCATTCAATTGCATCTATAATAGTCTTCCTGACTTCAAGGTTGGTCTCATGTTTCAGCCTGACAAGCATTGTTCTTAAAGCCAGAAGTTCGTTAATATCTCCCAATTCTTCGCTGTTGTCAGTGGAAGAGGTGGTTGTAGAAGTTCCTGAAAAGCTTCTTGTCGCATATATCTTTGTGGCATAATTCCTTATCAGAGGTTCGGGGTCAGTGAGCATCCTTAACAAGGTAACATCCGTTCCCATGATCATGTCCAATCCTGCAGATGCCAGGTCCCTTACTTCAGGGTCAGGGTCGGCAAGAAGCACGTAAAGGTCGGGAATGTAGATTATAGGCCCCACGCTTCCAGTTGTATCCGAAGAAGTGGATGATGATGAGGAAGTGGATGTTGTACTGCTTGAAAAAATGCGGTTTCTTGCCCCGCCCGTATCTGTATTGCTTGTACTTGTTGAAGACGAAGTGACAGAAAGGCCTTTTGCAAGGGATTGAATTGCCTGTTTCCTGATATTTGGGTCAGGATGCCTCAGCATGCCTCCAATTATATAGGCGCTTAACAGGTCATTAACCGCAGCAGTTCTTGAATTTGTTGTTGTATTGGTATTACTACTACTGCCGGTAGTGGTACTTCCGAAACCTCCACTTCTTGACCTTGTTGATGAAGTCTGGGCACTCACAAGGCATGGCGCCATTAAAAACCCCGAAAATGTAAAGCTCAGAATAAGAACCAGTTTTTTATTTTTCATTTTTGCCCCCCTTCTCCTGCCATGACAATTATAAACTACCTAAGTATATCGTCTACAATATCTAAGTCAGCAGAATAAAAATTGCTCACTTGTCATGCAGCCTTTCTTTCAATTATATTATACCTTTTTATATCTCTGCATGTAAGAACTAAAATTTTTCAAGTATTCCGGGCTTGACTTCATACTTGGTTTTTTCGACATCCGACTTGCTTATATCTTCGGCTTCCTTATATGTAGTAACTATATACGGCGTCAAAAAGAGAAGCAATTCACTCGAAGTTTTTCTGTATTCAGGTTTCTTGAAAAGATATCCAAGAATAGGAATTTTTCTTAAAAAAGGTATACCTGATTCCTGCGTTTCGTCCCTTTGTTGAATCATCCCCCCTATAACAAGAGTCTGCCCGTCAAAAAGAGTTACATTCTGCGTAGTCTCTCTTGTTGAAATAATAGGCTGCTCCGTTTCGTATCTTAAGCCGGCAGCTATGGCACTCAACTGTTTTATTTCAATAAGCCTCGAATCGTATATATTAAGAGTCAGAAAAACTGTCCTGTTCCTCTGTATAATGGGAGTAACTTCGAATTCCGTTCCGACTTCTTCCTCATATACTGTTACCGTTTGGCTCGTTCCGGTTCTTGCGCCCGTTTGAGGATTGTACGTTTCAGTGTATTCCGGAATTATGTACGGATAATTCTGAACAACCCTTATAACGGCAGTTGTTCCGTTAAGAGTCATTATCTTGGGTGACTGAAGGAGCTTGACATTGCCTGTAGTAGCAAGCGCAGTGAGAAGCAGGTTTATTTCCTTGTTTGTAACTCCGAAACCGAATCCCGTGGGCAGGGTTGCGGTATCTCCGGGAGTAAAACCCAGGTCGGTCCCGAACCTCGGCCCAGTAATCGTAGTATCTATTTTCTCGATCATTCTGGAAGCAACAAGCCAGTCGATACCGAAAAGACTTTCGCCAGAAGTAGCTATCTCAACTATCTTTGCTTCAAGCAGAACCTGGGAAACCGGAGTATCAAGCGCTGAAATGACTTCCTGTATCTGATTCTGAAGTGCTGGATTTTTTGCATCAACTATAATGGAATTTGTGCGAGGGTCGTTCACAATTGTTTCCATTTTGAAGGTTTCTCTCAATGATTTTGCAATCGAAGATGCGTCTCCATAAAATATATGAAAAGCTTTCCTGCTTTTTTCCTTTATGCTTTTTCCCCTGCTTTCATATTCAGCCTCAGTCATTATTTTTACTACACGCTCTTCTTCAATATATTTAAGACCGTTAGCCTCGCATATCAGGTTAAGGACTTTCTGAAGAGGCATATCTTTTACATTGATAGTCACCCGGCCTGATATACCCTTACTTAAAATAATGTTTGCACCCGTAAGGTCGTATAATAATTTAAGTGTCTGTTCAAGGTCTGAATCTGTCAGATTCAAGGTAATGGGAGTGGTGCCTACTTCCCCCAGTATGGGTTTTTCAAGTTCAGCTTTTTTTTCAATGATACTGTCCAACTGCAAACGGGCTTTATTCGATAATCTGATTGTTTCTGTAAACTCGCTCTTGTCGTATGCCGTCTTTGCCATATTAACAGTTGACAAGACATCCAGCATTTCAAATTTCGGGACGGAATGCTTCGTTTCCATTTCCTGCAAATACGCGTACGTGTCAAGAAGAACCTTCTGGGAGGCCGATGCAAGCTGCTCAAATTCTCCCTCGGTAACAACTTCCACATCCCTGATTGGATGTGTTCCGGGAACAAATTTATCTTTGGCACCGAGCTTTCCAAGCCTGCCCTCGGAAACACGCAGGTACCTTCTTATCTGATTTGCCCTATAGGTGGGATCAATACCCTGAATTTTCTTGAAAACATTGATGGCTCCAGTATAGTTTTTGGCGTAATAATTATTAACGCCCTCCATATACAAACTGTCAAGTTCTGATTTATCCTCAGGAGAAGCGTTAATAACAGTTCCAAATAAAGCACTCAGAGTCAGCACCATCAAAATAAGGGTTATTAAGCGTTTCATTTTCCTCCTCATATTATTTTACTTCCTGTTATGCAAAAAAGCAAGTTGCAAAAGTTTTTCTGACTGTCCTGTCAGTCAATCTTTATTTCGTATGTAACGCCGTCTCTTGAAAGATAAAGCTTGTTCTTATCCCTTCTTAATATTCTGAATCCTTCAACGATATCGCCAATTGTAACCCTGTAGGTTTTCTGTTTACCTTCAATGAAAAGGTATTCAACCCCCTCGAAAAGCATTCTTCCCCTATAAATCAAATCGCACCGCATTTCGGGAAGTATGAGAGGAGTAATTTCCGGAGCAGTTACCTTTTCAAGCGGTTTAGCCTTAAGAGGTGCTGACACAGCAACATTTACAGGGGCAACAGAAGGAGTCTGAGGCTTTGATATGGAAGCTACCTTTTCTGGATGCATGGACTTTTCTTCCTTCAATATACTGACCATTTTAGGAGCTCTCAATATGGAAACAATCTCAGGTTTCGAAGCAAGGACTATACTGGTAGGTGTCGGCCTTTCAAGCACCTCCATTGTAAGCCGTCCGGGCGAAAATGGATCGCGTTTGCCCTCAATGTCAATTTTTTCTTTTGCAAAAACCGTTTTCTTCATATCAGAATCTGTTTTTTCCATCTGTTCTTCATTATATTGGCCTTCCTCCGAAACCTGCCGTCCGGAGTAAGGTTCTTCACCGACAATAGACCTCAACCTTGCTGAAGCATCCTTAAGTCCCCTGTAAAAAAGAAACATTTCCGCAAGCCATATCAAGAGAAGCAAAAGGGATACAAGCTTGAAAGCATTTTTCCTGAGAAAAGGCACAAGCAGGAAAGGTTCTCTATGATGTTCAACAACCTGAGTTGTTCTTATTGCTTTGGTTGGCAGAACTGCTGGTATTTTCTTTTTATTTACATCCGACGCAAACTTTTTAAGAAAACGGACTGATTCTTTTACCTGCAAAGAAGAGGATGCATCAATCCGTATTGATTCCTTTTGAAGAGCTGCAAGATGGGTTTTTATGTTAACTGCCTCTTCTTTGGTGACAGGGACAGTTTTTTGTTTAACGGAAGGTATCTGCTCAATTTTCTCGACAGACTTCACTTTTGGCTTACCGGCAGAAATCAAGCTTTTTTTTCTAAGTGACTGCTTTTGTCTCAAGAGTGAAGCCAGTAAATCTTTTCTATCTCTTTCCCTTTGGATTAGAAGCCCCGCTGTCAATATTCTTTCCTGTTTGCCCGCTTCAGCCTGTTTTCTGCTTTTTGACAGTGCTTCTTTTCCCTTCAGGGCGGCATCTTTCTGCTGCTGAAGTTTCTCCTGCCTCAGTTTCTCTTCTTCGGCCTTTCGCTCCTCCGCCTGCCGCTTCTGTTCCGCCTTGAGACGCAGCGATTCGTCGCGCCTGGCCTGCCTCGATTCCTTTTCCTTCAGGACGGCATCTTTCTGTTGCTGAAGTTTCTCCTGCCTCAGTTTCTCTTCTTCGGCCTTTCGCGCCTCTGCCTGCCGCTTCTGTTCCACCTTGAGACGCAGTGCTTGGTCGCGCCTGGCCTGCCTCGATTCCTTTTCCTTCAAGGCGGCATCTTTCTGTTGCTGAAGTTTCTCCTGCCTCAGTTTCTCTTCTTCGGCCTTTCGCTCCTCCGCCTGCCGCTTCTGTTCCACCTTGAGACGCAGTGCTTGGTCGCGCCTGGCCTGCCTCGATTCCTTAATCTTTAGGCGTTCTTCCGGTATTTCTGCCTTCCCGCTAACTTTTTCTTCCCTTAGCTGCCTTGCTGCAAGTATCTTCTCAGCTTTGCTCGCAGCCTTTTCCAGAAACTTCTGCTGGCTGGCAGCCTTCCGGTTTTTCTTAACTGAAGCTATAAAATTGCAGAGCTGCTCTTTCTTCTCCTTTCTGCATGCTTCAGAAATTCTTTCCTCTATTACCTTTTTATCCTTCAAGGCGGCATCTTTCTGCTGCTGAAGTTTCTCCTGCCTCAGTTTCTCTTCTTCGGCCTTTCGCGCCTCTGCCTGCCGCTTCTGTTCCGCCTTGAGACGCAGCGATTCGTCGCGCCTGGTCTGCCTCGATTCCTTTTCCTTCAGGGCGGCATCTTTCTGTTGCTGAAG
>Ga0116144_10004928_pt1 | contig 12380 bp, 8 predicted proteins | sample AD_UKC035_MetaG_FD_89746 | JGI IMG/M metagenome (GOLD analysis project Ga0116144, IMG submission 89746) | Active sludge microbial communities of municipal wastewater-treating anaerobic digesters from USA - AD_UKC035_MetaG | ecosystem: Engineered > Bioreactor > Anaerobic > Digestate | place: USA... | reverse complement strand
GCCGGGCATATCCGTCCACGACCGGCCTCCGTCCTCCGTAACGACAGCAGTTCCGTTTTGCCCTACTGCAACCCCCCGCTGCTCGTCCAGAAACACGGCAGAAAACAGATGCGGGTAGAATCCGCATCGCAGTATCTCCCAGTGCTGCCCCCGATCACCGGTAAACATTACTGTTCCCCAGTCACCAACGATCCATGCCTTATCCTGGTCAAGAACATAGATGTCGTAAAAGTTCATTGCGTAGATGCCCCGGTCGGTCAGGTCCGCCGGCATGACCTCAAACCAGTCCAGGGGATAGCGCTCCCAGCTAGCTCCGCCATTCTGAGAACTCAGGATCTCGCCCTCTTCGGTCGCCACGATGCCCACCTGGTCTGTCATGAATTCAATGTCGATAAGCGCAAGCCGATCATACCGTTCACCACTCGCCACCTTCGTCCAGTGCGCACCCTTATCTTTCGATTGCAGGATTAAACCATCGTTACCGACAATCCACCCGGTGTCTTCCCTGAACATAATCTTATTCAATGAGGTTCCTAAGCCTGAAGGAACCTGCTGCCAGGTTTTGCCTCCGTCTCCGCTCCGCAGGATCAGCCCCCGTTTCCCGACTGCCCACGTCCCCTGATCTCCTACCCAGATATTGAAAATAGCATCGCGCTTTTTCAGCACGTAGTTGCTGGCCTCTGAAGCACACCAGCCATGTGCCCCCAGCCCAAGAATGAGCACCAGAGAGAACATTCCGAAAATTATGCTTCCTCCCAGTGACTCGAAAAATACCTTTTGTACCGTGAAGAACCTTCTCATAATCGCTTTCCTTTATGCTCGCTGCTGCCATCCTCTCTAGCTGTGCGGCTGGCATTCGTTCAGCAATTCAACGATATCGAACACCCTTTTTTCGCCGGTGAATTCCTTCACCCCGTCGGTCAGCATCAGCAGGCAGTAAGGACAGGCCGTTGCGATGACATCAGCGCCGGTCCCCAAAGCCTCTTCTGCTCTCAGCGCATTTATTTTTTTCCCTTCTTCCTCTCCCCAGTAATTTCCGCCACCACCGCCGCAACAGAAGCTTTCTTTGCCCGTTCTCGGCATCGCCACGATTCTCTGCACACTGCTGCTCAACAGCTGTCGAGGCTCATCGATAATCCCGTTGTGACGCGCCAGATAGCAGGCGTCGTGGTACGTGGCAGTTATATTCTCTTTCCTGCAGCTGATTTTTCCTCCTTGGATTAAATTGTTGATAAATTGAGCATGGTGATGCACCTCATACACTCCTCCAAGTTGCGCGTAGTAGTGCTTGAAGGAATCGAAGCAGTGCGGACATATCGTAAGAATTTTTGTGACCCCCGCTTCGTTGAATTCATCGATATTCTGCTGGGCCAGCTCCGAGTACATGAAGTCATTGCCGATCTGCCGGCCCGGATCGCCGCAGCATCTGCCGTTTTCCAGGATTCCAAAAGAAACGCCGGCCCGGTTCAGGACCTGGACGGTCGCCCGCGCTACGCTCTGAACCCGTTCATCGTATTTTGCAAAGCAGCCAATCCAGAGCAAATATTCGGTTTCTCCGCTTTCGAATTCGGGCACCTCAAGGTCCTTCCGCCAATCCCCTTCTCCAAAGTCAGTTCCGAAAAACGGGTAATACCGCGCTTCCAGGCTGTTGATCGTTCGTTCCATTGTCTCGGGTACTTCAGCCTTTTCCATGCACAGGTACTGGCGCAGGCGAATAATCGACTCTGTCTGTTTGACATACGCCGGGCATACCTCCATGCAGAGCCCGCAGGTTGTGCAGCTGTAGATCGCTTTCGCGCCGACTTCATCCACAAGACTGGCGTCATCGTATTTCTCGGCCTCCAGATACTGTGCGATCGTGGTCACAACCGCTTTCGGTGAGAGTGCCTTCTGGCTTATCACCGCGGGACAGACTTCGTGGCATCTCCCGCACCACGTGCATGCGACCGAGTCCAGACGGTTATCCATCGGCAGATCCCGCACCTTGCTGCATCCGAGCACCGGCTCACTGTCTCCCTCCTCATCCGGCGCAAAATCCGTCAGCCTCAGCTTCAATCCCATGATTCCGCTGCGAAGAGATCCATTGAGCGGGGTCACGGCAATATGTTGTAAAAATGAATAGGGGATATACGCAACAATGGACACGCCGAGTATGCCATGCACCCACCAGAGATACTCATGGTATGCTTTCACGCCCGGCAGGTTCTGAAGCCATCCTCCGATCAGGTTTCCCATGAAGGCGCCGTGCTCCGGACCATTCACAGCTATTCGCAGGCCCTCCACCATGAAGCCGGTAACCAGGATCACCAGGATAACGCTTTCAACCGTGGTCACGCCCTTGCGAGCGCCGCCTTCCCTGAGTCGCCCGGGAGCCGCCAGTCTCCTGATTCCTAGCGCAAGCAGACCGGCAGTCGCCGCTGATCCCGCAGCATCGAGGCCAAATGCCATGAAATAAGCGTTGAACCTTCCCTGGAAGACCGGAAGTCCGAATATGACGTTGCAGAACACCAGAAACGAGCCGAGAAAGAGAATCGCCATGCCCCACATGACGACTGCGTGTGCTCCGCCGGCCAGGATCTTCCGGTACAGCCTGCTGTTGATCACCCCCTTCACCACCAGCGCTGACAGGTGGGCTCCCTGGAAATACGACCTGACACTCTGCACGACGTCCTTCAGCTTCAACCCGTCCAGCCGGAGCCGCTTCCATTGCCGATAGAATCCATATCCGCATACTAAAAGGGCGGGTACGAAAAGCAGGTCGATTAAAAAACCATAGTCGATGTTCCAGTACGGTATTCTGCTCACTGTGGAAGCACCTATGCTGTCTTTTGGTTCTTTAGTTCTATGAGCTTCTTGGTCAGCGCCGGAACCACTTCCTCATAGGGGCCGACGACGCCGTAGTCACACTCTCTGAAAATCGCAGCTTCACGGTCGTTGTTGATCGCCACGATTGTTTTACTTCCCGAGCACCCGGCCATGTGCTGGCTGGCTCCTGACACTGCGATGGCCACGTAGAGGCTTGGTGCGACGATCTTCCCGGTCAGACCGATATGCAGCGCCTTTGAGACCCAGCCATTATCCGCCGGCGGCCGGGATGAGCCTACAACCCCGCCCAAGGCATCAGCTAAATTCTTCAAGACTGTGTTAAACGGCTCCGGACCCCCGAGCCCTCGACCGCCGCACACGATGATGGAAGCATTTTCAACTTTGACTGCAGTTCCTTCTTCCTTAACCTCACTGACGGTTCTTGTCCTGAACTGTCCTGGATCGATCGGAACCTGCACCGGCTCGATTGTGCCCTGTCGGGAGCCGTCATACTCCAGGGGTGACAGGGCCTTGGCCCTGACGCAGCTGATCTGCGGCGCATTCCGGGTCGTAAAAACTCCGCGCGCTGCGCCGCCATACACGGATCGGGTCTGGGTTATTTGCTTTGTTTCTGCATTCATCTCCACATTAACGCAGTCGGTGCAGACGCCTGTGTCAAGCTTAAAGCCAAGACGAGTAGCCACATCCACATTCTTCTGGCTTACCAGAAGTACCCGTGGCAGATACGTCTTGACAACATGCTCGAGGATCTGACAGAGCGCATCTTCGCGATTGCCATCAGGTCCTCCATCAGAAACGCACAGCACCGTATCAGCTCCGTAAGCAATTGCTTGGGCCGCGGCGGACGATGCGTCTTTTCCCGCGATCAGACAAAGAACCTGCTCACCGATACTATCTGCGAGTTTTCGAGCGCCACCAAGCAATTCCTTCCCCTCTGATGAAAGGGTATCTTTGCTGGCTTCGCTATAGATCAGTATGTTTTTATACTCAGACATCCTTGTCTCCTCATTCAAATCATGCCCGAATCCATCAACACCGTTGCCAGGCTTTCTCCTGCCTCTGCGGGCGTTGTCCCTTGAACCATCACGCCTTTACCCGCGCGTGACTCCGCCTTGCTCAGCGCCACGAACTCGGTACGAATCAGCTCGCCTGCGGAAATACCGAGATCACCTGCAGTCCAGACCGGGAGCACCGCTTTCCGGCTTGCCATGACCGCCTTGACCGGAGCTATCCGGAGATTTCCGATTTCACTGTCGGCAGTGATCACCGCGGGAGCGCTGGCTTCGATAGTTTCATAGCCGTCAGACATTCTCCGTTCGACCTGTATGGTACCGCTGTGAAAAGCAACTGACCGGGCAACCGTTATGCACGGAAGGTCCAGCAGTGCCGCAATGCCTATTCCTACCTGCCCGGCGTTCGTATCAGAAGCCTGCCGGCCGCAGAGGATAAGATCATACGCTCCGATCTTCTTTATGGCAGCGGCCAGCACCGAGGCCGTCGCGTAGCTGTCAAACAGGTCGAAGCTTTCATCCTGAAGCAGAATAACCTGATCGGCTCCGCACGCCAGAGCCTTCTGCAGCACAGGTTTTGAGAGCTTCCTGCCCATGCTGATCACGATGATCTCAAATTGCTGCTCATCCTTGAGCCTAAGCGCAGCCTCCAGTGCATTTGCGTCATACGGACTGATCACCGGAGGCGACCCTGCCGGCGCCAGAGCTCTTTTGCCGGCAGGATCAATCTGAAACGTCGAAGTAGGCGCCTCAGGGTCGATAACTTGTTTCACGCAAACAATTGCCTTTGGCATTTCTATTCCCTCATCTTCTTTGCTGTTGAGGTTTTCGTTCCTCTTGACCTCATCGAATGTCTTACCCCTTCTGATACTCATCCAGGTTAACAACCCGCGTAGGATTAGCCAGGTTCTTCGGGTCGAGAGCTCTTTTGATTTCGGCCTGTAATCTCAGCAACGGGGAACCCTCCGGCAGCAAAGAACCTGACTTCCAGTCATTGCCGGTCAAAGGAAACATTCCGGTTATGGCGCCCGCTTTTTTCAGACTCGCAAAATACTCAGGAAGAATAGTGTGCATGACCAGCTCTTCATACTCATCCGATTTTTCCCCGATGTAATCGACTTCAGTCCACGCCACACGGCCGAAATCTGACGGCCAGGCTTTCGCATCCTGGCCAAAGTCCTGGAATGGCGGCGTGTGCGTGTCTCGCATCGCGATCTCTTCAGGAAAGCTTCTGAGCAGGTCATCGAGGCTTTCAGTAATTGTACCCACCAGTCCGGTTCTTCCTACCCGCATGAATCTATGGCGATGGGTGTCTCGTACCAAGTTGATCGGAAAACCTCTTTTCAACCATTCTGTTTTCTCGGGTGGAAATGCTTCCGCCTCATACTCCTGAGCAATCTGCTCCAACACCTTTTTCTCATACGCGATCTGCTTCTCTGAGGCGTATGCCCACAGGCTCACCAGAACCAGGTGGCCTTCCTTTCTCAATCTCACCCAGAACGGATCGTTGTACATCTGCTCCCAGAATTCATCCCGCGTCCGCGCGGTCCAGGCGACAAAATCAAACACGGTAAATTTCATGACCGCGCCGCCAATCTCCGCTTTCGCCATTTCCTGCATGGCGTCAATGCACTGCTGCAGCGTCGGGAAGTTGTAGTAGAAATTCTGGAAGGCGTTTTCTGGCAGGTGCACAACCTTTTCCGGCTGCACCCCTTCGGTGGAAAGCTCGGCCGGCCCGGGCCACGGATTCAGGTGAACCGCTATCTTCGTCACCACTCCCATCGTTCCCAGGTGCCCGGCAAAGCCCCTGAGCAATCCTCTCATATCCGGACCGGGTCCTTCTCCCCAGAACCACCCCGCTCCCGGAAGGGCCAACGATCCGGTCCTCAGGATGTCACCATTCGGCAGGACCTGCTCGAGACCCATGATGCTCCGTCCCATGCCGGTCCGCCAGGAGGTCCAGTGGATTCCCTGGAACATGTTTCCCCCAAGGCACGACGCTTGGCTTCCTGCCCCGGGAACACCAACAAAGAACCCTCGCTTCATCGCCAGCGATTGAACCTGTGCAATCGTTGCCGTCGGTTCTATAATCGCAATGCGTTTCTTCTCATCAATTTCGATCCGATCCATTCTCTTCGGATGGATAAATACCCAGTAGGGCTTCCGCGCCGCGGCCGTGGTCAGCATCATACCCGAGGCCGTCACTGAGTAGGGAAACTCCAGCCGGTTGGCCAGCCTGATTATCTGCTGAATGTCTTCGGTATTCTCAGGCAATACGATGAACTCCACCCGATGATGCCTCTCTTCGCTCTCAAAAGCCAGCGGCTCGCGCCAGAACGTTTCAATGGCCGCAGGATCGTCCGTAACATACTGTTCGCCGACGATGCTGACCAGTTCCTCATATATTTTCTGATGCTTTTCGTCTCCTAATGGCATAGCCTTCTCCTTCTTACATGGCCTCTTGTACCAGGTCGACAATATCGTATACCTTCATCGGTATACCAGCTCGTTCGATGGCGTCCTTGAAGTTGCGCTCGCACCACGGGCACGCAGTCACAATGGCCTCTGCCCCTACAGCACGCGCCTCCGCAATCCGCTCGTCCGCGGTCCACGATGAAAATTCCGGATATGCATCCCGCACGCCACCGCCGGCGCCGCAGCACCAGGCATACTCTTTTATCCGGTACATCTCAATCAGGTTAATGCCCGGTATGGCCTTGATGATCTCCCGCGGTTCGTCATAGAGGCCCTTAACCGCCGTCCCCGGTATATAGTAGCCCGGCGCCTGCGAAAGTCTTCTTCCCAGGTGACACGGGTCGTGGTAGGTGACATCCATCGGGATCTCTTTTTTCAATTTTATCGATCCTTCTTTGATGAGCTGCAGAAGTATCTCAACCATATGAAGCACCTCGACCTTACCCCCCAGGTCCGGATAATGGCGCTTCATGATGTAATAGCCATCAGAACATGCGGTGACGACCTTCTTGGCGCCTACCCGCTTCCACTCTTCAATATTGCTTTCAGCATACTTTGTAAACTCTCCGCGGTACCCCATATCGAAGACCCGGGCACCGCAGCAAAGTTCCTCAGCGCCGCCAATCCCTACATCCATCCCTGCCCCTTTGAGTATGCTCACCGCATTCCTGGGGATGGACCAGAGCGCTTCGTCGAAGGAAAGTTGGCACCCGGCATGAAAAACGACGTCTGCGGGGCTCTCCGCCAGCTTTTTGACGTCAAGCCCTTCCGCCCATTTTCCCCGGTCGGCTTTCTCCTTGAACACCGTGTTATCGTTTTCCCGCAGGCTTTCCAGGATCGGCATGTGCTGCGGCAGGGTGTACCCTTCTTCCACCAGCCTGTTCCTGAAATCCATGTGGGCGCGCAGCACTTCCATATGCTGGACGCGCTTGCAGGAAGCGTCGCATGCGCCGCAGGTATCACACATGAATATGTAATCAAGCAGCTTCGGCGAATCATCTAAATCGAGCCTGCCCTGCAATACTGCATAAATGATGTCATTGCGACCCTGACTCGAAAAAGCATCAAAAACATTGTAGGCATTCGTGGGGCAGGACTTGGAAAAACGCGGCTCTTTCACCTCCCAGGAGTCGATGTACTTGCAAAACGAACACCGGGCGCACTGCCGCACCGTCTTGAACTGGTCGTAATAATAGTCATAATACCAACTATCTTTAGGAAATCGATCCGGACCGACTTTTGCTGTCATCTGTCACTCTCCTTTAGAAGCACAATTTGCCAGGGTTCATGATGTGATTGGGGTCGAATACATCCTTAACCACCTTCAGAACCTCTGCATATTTTCCCGTGCGCCGGTACATCATATCCGCCCATGGGCCATAGAGACTTGAAAAAAACGCTCCCTGACTGATGAGCTTTTCACTTGCATCGAGGAACAGGCTCTTCATTCGTTCCCGATCCTTGCCGTTGCCGCCGCACCAGTTAAACGAGTAATGGCAATAGATCGCATTGCCCCGGTAGACCGGCTGAAAATACCTACCGATATCGCCAGTGGGGAAAGCATGATCTGCCGCAATGCTGTCGACTGCCGCGGTGAATTCCGCTATCCGCTCGATAGGAGCCATAAAGAAGAGATCGGTGCAGGCACCCGAGTACCGGTATTTCCAGTAGGTGCTCTTGCTCCACGGCTTTCTTAGAATTGGAAGCAGCTTCCTTCTCAACCCGGGAGCACCAGCCAGGGTCTCCCGTACGTCGAAGTCATATTCCTTTCCTATCTCGCGCAGGGCTTCTTCTTCATACGCGATTTTCTCCTCCGGAAATCTGGCCGGAGCAGACGAGCAAAAAATCAGCGTCCAGGGTGGCAATTCATCCCTGAGCGCTGCTATGTCCTTGTCATCATCAGCAATAATCGTGGCAAAATTCAGAGCATCCAGAACCAGGCATTCGTTTCCCATCATCCGCCACTGGATCTTCCGAATCGGTGAAGCCACGTCTTCGAGTTTATTGAATGGAATGAAAAGCAGCTTATCCATTGCCGGCGTGTGCACAACCTTGAGGTTTGATTCAGTTATGATCCCGAAGGTTCCCTGGGCGCCCACAAACAGCCTGGTGCTGGGGATAAAAAACTCTTGAGCAGCGCCCATCTTGAAGCCTTTGTAACCGGCGGTGCCGGTGTAGAAAATCTCCCCGCTGCTCAACACGATTTCAACATTGACCATCGTCTCATAATGTTCATCCTTCGGTATGAGCATCGGCTCCCGCTCCATCGCGCTCGTCAGCACCGATTTCTTCGGGTGTGAGCACAGCGGCAACTGCATCATCAAGCCGTGCCGCGCGAGCTCATCCTGCACCTGTTCGGTAGTGACACCGGGCTCCACCTTGACAAGTCGCGCCCTGTCGTCAATTTCCAGAATCCGGTTCATTTCCGTGAGGTCTATAATCATCCCTCCTTGCGCCGGTATTCCCGCCCCGTAAAAGCTCACCCGTGAGGACCGCGGGGTAACTGCGATCTTGTGTTCATTGGCGTACTGAACAACCTTCACGACCTCTTCTTTCGTTCTCGCCTTGACGACCATTCGGGGTTGCCGCGGTTTCACAAAGCTGTCATCCGCTGCATACGCTGCCAGGATCTCCGGATCATCAAAGACATTTTTGTCGCCGATGAGACCTTTAAGGTCTCTCACTTCTCGTTCCGTTGACATCCTGTCACTCACTTTCTCTCCGGGTTCTTCCCGGAGGCAACAATCACGATTTAATCGTATCGCGCAGGGCCTTTATCTTCTCTAATCGATTGGTTCTCTTTCGAGAAATAATGCGCATTGACCTCGGCACGTCGGCGAGAAGCGACGCTGACTGATCAGCTGCGTCCTGGTAGAGGTCCAGCAGCCTCTTTTCGACCGCTATCGCCTTGTCAAGGCACGCTTCACAGCTCAGATCCGCCGGAGTTGTTTCGTCGGTTTCATACTTTTCCGCGTTCAGATCGAAGCCGAAACATCCTTCAATCGCGTCCGTAATAACGGAGTAGTATGAACGATCCAACTCCTGGATATATCCCTTGATTTCTTTGATACTGGATGCCAGCACACCAGTGGCATCGGACTGCGGAAACCGTTCGCTGATCTGGCTGTACATATCGATCAGTTTCCGTTCGTGGTCTTTTATGAAGCTCAGTGTTTCTGACGTGGTACGCAGCTGCATACTAATTCTCCTTATATCCACCGATGAATGCAGACCTTGCTTTCGGTAAAGAACCTAATAGCTTCCTTGCCCTGAGTGTGAAGCACGCCGTAGAAGGATCCTTCCATGCCGCTGAATGGATAGAATGCCATGGGCGCTACGACTCCGATGTTGATGCCGATATCGCCGCATTCAACTTCATACTGAAATTGACGAGCGTATTTGCCATTCGAGGTGAAAATCGAGTCGCCGTTGTGGAAGGGATTTTTATTGCAGATTTCGATCGCTTGCTCCAGCGTTTTCACCTGGATTACACCCATGGTCGGGCCAAAGATCTCCTCGGTGACACACTTCATGTCTTCATGGACTTGATCAAAAATGGTGGCCCCTAAAAAGCAGTCTTCGGGATGACCGCCGCGGATATTTCCCGGCTTTCTGCCGTCGAGCCTCAATCTGACGCCTTCTTGCAGAGCGCGTTCGATATGACCCAGCACTCCCTGCTTCTTTGATGCATCCCGCATCGGACCCATCTGGACTGATTCGTCAAGTCCGCTGCCGACGACAATGCCTTTTGCCATCTCGACGGCCTGGTTCACGAAGTCTTCGTAGAACGCTTTGTCCTCTCCCACAATAATCAGGGTTTGTCCCGCCAGACAGCGCTGACCCGTATTCCCGAAAAAGGAGGTCATGCATGCCGCCAGCGTTCCCCGCACATTGCAGTCAGGCATGACCACAATGAAGTTCGCTGCGCCTCCCTGGGCAATCACTCTTTTTCCGTATTTTCCGCACACAGGGTAAATGACGTCCCGGGCCGTCGGCGTGGATCCGACAAAGGTTATTCCCTTGATATCCTTGTGTTCCAGCAGACCATTCACGACAGTCCGGCCGCCGTTGACCACGTTCCATACGCCCGGAGGGAACCCCGCCTCCTCTGCAAGCTCAGCAACCCGCATCTGCGTAAGAGGAACCTCGCTCGACGGCTTGATGACAATGGTATTGCCGGTGGCAACCGCATACGGAGCTGACCAGAGAGGGATCATAAACGGAAAGTTGTAGGGGCCGATAATGCCGAATACGCCCAGGGGGACCCGCATGAGGTACTCATCAATTCCAGCCGCTATATCTTCAGAGCTATCACCCATCATCAGTGTGGGAATCCCGCAAGCGACCTCTACGTTCTCGATACCCCTCCGGGTTTCCCCTCGCGACTCGTCGATACATTTGCCATGTTCCTGCGTCTGTATCCGGCTCAGTTCTTCGAAGTTTTCTTCTAACAAATTGCGTAACCGATAAAGATACCTCGCCCTCGCTACCGGGGGAGTTCTTCTCCAGTCATGGTAGGCTTCCTTGGCAGCTACAATGGCTTCATCAATGTCCTCTCGTGTGGATGTACGTACATGCGCTATCGTCTTGCACGTAACCGGATTGACAACGTCTACTTGTTCTCCACGCGCTTCTACCCATTCGCCGTTAACATAGTTTTTTACCATCGGCATGTTCTTGATTGGTTCTTCGAGTATAGCCACTTTCGTTTCTCCTATAGCAATGAATTACATGAACCAGCGAACAAAGTTCGGGACAAACCTTCTCACGTTTCGGCCTAGCTCTGATTCCGAGTCTCTGATGCGACATCCACGTGCGCCGTACTAGCACACCATTTGGCTTCAGGAACTATACCAGCTACGCTTTTCTGAACATGTCCAAGTGGTTCGGGCCTGTATAAACACCATAATAAAGAAAGCGCCCGGCAGGCCTCTCATGCCATCTCCCAGCGCAGCGATGTGCGGCATGAGAGGTCAGGCGCTTTGTCTTCTTAGGAAAGTGATCCACTATAGCCATGGTCCCACTCTGGTGAACTTTCTGCTCCATCGCCCATCTACCTACGTGGAGCAATCACTTCTCGTGATAAATCTTTATCCTTAGCGGTCGCTCTGCTCACAAGTTTGTTCGTTTATCGACACGTGATCCCATGTTGAGCGTAAACATGCCCAAACTAGAATCCTTGCCATCATTCTCCGTTGCACTCCTGATTATCACTTCTTCGGTCTGTGCTGGATTAAATGACACCAACTTACAATTGCTCAGCCCGACCCTGCGGGATATCACTGCCGGTGCATTACTGAGAATATGATCGTTCTTGACGACCTTCTGAGCGTAAGTTGCCGAGAGCAGTCGGTCCTCAAAAGTAATTGCCTTGTTGAGTTCGGACGGATCGAAAAACTCGGAATTGCTCTTGCGGGCCAGGTACCTGCCTGTCTCAAGAATGTCCTGAATCACCATCACCCGGGCAGCATGAGCATCCTGCTCCTTGATGCACTCCAGCAGCATGGTGTGGTGCTCCCGCACCATCCTGTAAAAATCAGCGTCAAGATTGAGACTTATCTTTATCGATCGCAGCATGCTTTCCAGAAAGTCCAAAAGCAAAATGAGAATCGAGTTGCGGCTTATCCTGCTCAGGTAGCAGTGAAACCCTATGCCGCTTTCAACTTCATCATACGCAGTCGATTGAGTCTCGACCAGATTGTGCAGATTGCGAATGTCTTCTTCGGTTCTCTGCCATGCCGCTATCTGCACTACATCAGGCTCGATAAAGTACCTGAGCATGGTTATGTCTTTTATGGAAACGTTGGACAGGTGACAGAAGTTCAGAATGCTGCTGATGGTGGTGCTCATGTTCACTTCAGCAACGAAAGCGCCGCCGTTGGAACCTTTGCGCGACTCTAACAGACCCATGGATTCCAGACTGCTGAGCGCCTCTCGCATAGTAGCCTTGCTGACGCCATACTGCTCGATCAGCTCCTTCTCCTTGCCTACCTTATCTCCCGGCTTCAGGTTGCCGGAAAGTATGGCGTCGCGGATCGTCTCGATGATCGTGTGGGCTACCTTCTCCTT
>Ga0116144_10004923_pt1 | contig 12390 bp, 10 predicted proteins | sample AD_UKC035_MetaG_FD_89746 | JGI IMG/M metagenome (GOLD analysis project Ga0116144, IMG submission 89746) | Active sludge microbial communities of municipal wastewater-treating anaerobic digesters from USA - AD_UKC035_MetaG | ecosystem: Engineered > Bioreactor > Anaerobic > Digestate | place: USA... | reverse complement strand
GCCTGGTGCTCACCAACGCGATCTACTTCAACGCGGCCTGGACCGAACCCTTTGAAGAAGGCCAAACTGTAGATGCTCCGTTCTATTTGCTGGACGGCAGCCAGGTCACTGCGCCGATGATGCACCAGACCACGCAGTACGGCTATGCAGAGGGCGCGGGCTATCAGGCCATGGAACTCCCCTATGACGGGCAGCAACTTTCTATGGTCATCCTCAAACCTGACGCCGACAGCTTCGCCGCCTTCGAGCAGGGCTTGAATGGGACGCAGGTAAAGGCCATCCTGGAGCAGATGCGCTATCAGCAAGTCGCGCTGGCAATGCCGCGCTTTGAGATGGAGTCCGAGTTCAGCCTGGTTGAAACGCTAAGTGCGTTGGGGATGCCGGACGCTTTCAGCGGTGAGGCCGATTTCTCCGGGATGGATGGCGCGCGCAATCTCGTCATCAGCGACGTGATTCACAAAGCCTTCGTCAGCGTGGATGAGGCGGGCACAGAAGCGGCGGCGGCAACGGCGGTGGTGATGAGATTGACCTCAATGCCCGCAGACCCCGTCGAAGTCACCCTCGATCACCCGTTCCTGTTCTTCATCCGCGACCTCGAAACCGGCGCGATCCTCTTTGTCGGACGGGTGCTGAATCCAACTTTGTAATCCAATCGCCTGGCTCTCCTGAAAAAAGAAGGGCTAACCACAAAGGACACGAAGGATACGAAGAAAATTCAGGCAAGGCTTAAAATTATTCACTTCAAACCTCAGTCGTGTCGCTTTTGTTAATTCGTGCCTTAGAATCCTTTGTGTACTCTGTGTCCTTAGTGGTTTTTTCAGTGGAGTCAATCCTGGCTTTTTACGAAAAACCGGTTTTAGCGATGACGGCCACGGTGGTCATCGTGGCCGTCTGCTTTTTCCTGCTGTACCGGTACAAGAAACCCTGGATCTATTATTATGCTGCTGCGGCAACGGTGATAGCGGCGATAGCCTACGCCTGGCCGGAGGCTTGAGTGTCTCTGGGAATAGTTTCACTGCAACGCTACTTTCTCGCCCTTTCCAAATTCAGCGCCAGCAACCGTTCCAATAGTCACCTGCGAATGAAGTCGCAGGCTGCTACCGAAAACCCGTTAAAACGGGTTGAAAATCCGCCCGGCTGCGGTGTGTCGAGTGCGTTTTTAACGCACTTTGTATAGCAGCCGATGATTTCAATCATCGGTGCGTGGGGCGGCTTCTTTCCAAATTCAACGCCAGCAGCCGTTCCAGAATTGCGTCGTCGCTCAGGTCGTGAGGCCAGCCGTAGGCGTCGAAGACGGCGTTGTCCAGCTTGGCGTGGGTCAGGGCTAACCAGGTGGGACGCTGGTTGTAGAGGGCGGTCAGGGTGCGTTTTTTTAAGTCCGCCGCCGGGAGAGCGCTCGGATTGAGCCAACGGTCGCGCTTCTCGACCAGTTCGCGGGCGGCCTGGGCGATGGCGGCGACGCGGGGATCATCGGGCGGTTCTTGGCCGGGCGGCCAGGGAAGGGGGAAGGTCTCGAAGGTGGTGGTAGGCGTGTAACGCGGGCGATCTTCCAGAGCCGTGCCTTGTCGCAACGCCCATAGTTCGTGGGGCTTGGAGTGTAGCACGCCAAAGAAATAGTCATCAGCGCGGGCGAAAACAGACAATTGGTGATCTGGAATGGATTTCTTATCCAGCCAGACAAAAAGGCGATGTTTAGAAACCGTCGGAGTCACGAAGAAACGGGGGAGTGTTTCTATGGCTTGACGCATATCTGGCGCCGGTCTACGGTGAAGCCACCAATATTCCTGTTCCTTGGCGTTTCTAACTTTCTCTCTCTCAGGTTTTACCACACTTTTGACATACTCAAACGGCGCTTCATACAATGAAGCTTCCTCAAGGGGTGTATCACAGCCAAAGTCAATAATCCACATCCCTCTTGCGCCACGTAAGATGTCATAGGCGTTGAAGTACGGACGCACCACATCTGAGTTGGGGCGTCCATTGGGATTCAAGGGCATTGTCAACATCTGCGCGGCGGTTTCCACATCAATGTCGAAAGGCCCGCCTTTCTCGTCGCTACGGAAGCAAATATGAGCATTTTCGGGCAATGGTCGCGCCATCGTCAAATCCGCCGCTGCCGTCAAATCCGGGTTGATGTGGCTTACGCCGCGCCCGTCCAGTTCTCGCTGCGTTTCTGCTCCGGCGTCGAAACCCACCATTGAAACGTGAACGTTCGCCCCATCCAGCACCCACTCCCGGTCGGATTGCGCCCAAAAGATGTCGCCCGTTTCCTTGATGCGCTCCAGGACTTTGCGGTTAGCCCCGCCGCGAATCGCTTGCGTTGCCAGCAATCCCGCCCGCTTGATCTTTCCGCTTTCCACCAAGGCCCGCGCCTTCTCAAACCAGTAACACACCAGATCGGCAAAGGCCGGCACGCGCCCGGCGTAGAGCGCAAACAACGCCTCTACATAAGCGTCGCCCAATTCCTTGCGTATCTTATTCCCACCCAAAAACGGCGGATTGCCCACAATCACATCCGCCGCCGGCCATTCGGGTTCAATCGGCTGCCCGTCCGCATCGTAGGCCAGAATCGCGTCCATCCGCCGGATGTTGTCCAGGGGCTTCAAAATCGGCTCGGCGGGGAAGCCGAAGCCGTTTTCGCGCAGCCATTGGATGTACCCGATCCAGATCGTCACCTGCGCCAGTTCGTGGGCGTAGGGGTTGACCTCGATGCCGTGCAGTTGCTCCGGCGTCACGCTAGGGAAGAATTGCCCCACACCCAACCGCCCGGCCAGAGTGATGACCTCTTTTTCCAGGTCGAGCAGCAGGTGCAAGGCCACGTAGAGGAAGTTGCCGCTGCCGCAGGCCGGGTCCAACACCTGGATGGTGGCAATCTCGCGGGCAAAGCCGGTCAGCAGATCGGCCAGCTCTCGCTGCCGGGCGTTGCGGGTGCGCGGGGCTTCGGCGGCGTCCCGTTGGTGCGCCAAACTCACTGCCTGCGCCTGCACCTCCGTCCAGCGCCGCCGCAGGGGGGCCATCAAGACCGGCTCCACCATCAGCAGGATGTCCTCTTTGCTGGTGTAGTGCGCGCCCAACTGGGAACGTTTGCCGGGATCGAGGCTGCGCTCAAAGAGCGTGCCGAAAATGGAGGGTTCGACGCTGGACCAATCCAGGCGGCTCACCTGGGCCAGCGTGCGCATCCCGGCGCTGTCCAGTTCCAGGGCGTGGATGTCATCGAACAGCCGCCCGTTAAAATGTTTGATTTCCACAGTGCCAAACCAGCCGCCGGCGCGCATCACATCGAACAACTGTTGGAGCTGCTGCTTGAAAGCCGCCGACTTTCCCTGGGTGTGCGCCACCAGATCGGAGAACAAGGCTCTGGGCAAGAGGCCGCTATCCTCGGCAAACAGGCAAAACAGCAGGCGGATCAGGAAGTGGGCAATGGCCTGGGGTTCTTCGCCGTACTTGCGCAGTTGATCGGCCAGCCGGGCAAATTCCGCCGCCGCGTCGCGAGTTACCTGTTCCGGCGTCTGCGGGGCCTTGAGGGCGTCGGGGTCGAAAAAGGCGCAGCGCAGGAGCGCCAGCTTCGCCGGGTCAAGCAAGTCGTTCAGCGTCAGGGGGATGATCTGTTTGACCGTGTTGGTGAAGTTGGTGTGAATGACGATGCTTTGCAGGTCGGAGACGATCAACAAGGGGGGATTTTCCAGGGCTTCGCGATACAAAAGCAACTGTTCGTAGGCTTTGTCCAGGTCGGCGTGCTTGCCTTTGTACTCCCAGGCAAAGTAGCCTTTCTTCCACACGTCGGCCCAGCCCTGCCCGCCGCTGTGCTTCGCGGCGCCGGCTTCAAAAGTGAAGCGCTCGCCGGTCGGGTCGTCTTCCGCCGGGGTGGGGTGCTCCAGCAGCGCGCACAGATCAATGAAGTGCTCCTGCGCGGCCGAACGCTCTTTCAGGTCAATGGCCTGCCATTTGTTGACGAAGGCTTGGGGGGTGAGGGTCAATGCTGTTCCTCCGGGAAGTGCGAATTACGAATTACGAATTGCGAATTACGAATTACGAATTACGAATTACGAATTACGAATTGCGAATTACGAATTGCGAATTGCGAATTGCGAATTACGAATTTTGCGTTGCGGTTTTTGTTTGCGATCCTTGTTGCCAGGATTATATACTAAAAATGGACATTAAGTAACATTTTATAGGACACGGAACAACACGGATGAACACGGATTTTTATAGACAGCTATATCTTTTCTGTGTTTTTCTGTGTTCTTCCGTGTCCCGAAATGGCGCTATGCCATGGCTCCCTACGGATTCCACGGATTCACAGATACCAGGTTTGACATCCAGGCGCAAAAGGACTACATGTAAAGTATTCGCCGTTCGCGTTCCGATGGTTGAAATCATCGGCTGCTATGAAAAGTGCGTTGGAAACGCACTCAATTCACCGCCAGGGGGCTGATTTTCAACCCGTTTCAACGGGTTTTCGGTAACAGCCTGCGAATTCATTCGCAGGTGATTGTGGCGGCGCAGACTTTGTGACACCAACGCTGCCGCAGGCCATCGAGACCCAGAACCGTTCACAAAGGAAGGAAATGCTATGACCGAAGAATGGCAAGCCCCTGACCGTTACTCTTGGCGAAAGACCCTCTTTCTCCATCTCGCTCCTGGAATTCCCTTCACCCTCGCGGGTTTCTTCGCAGCCTGGCTGGTGAGTCGCGCCGGCGGCTCAACGTACCTGGCCCTGCTCCTCTGTATTCCGCTGTTAGCGGTCTGCGAGGTCGGAGTTCTCATCGCTGAACGAAAACGGCTCAACTGGACTTGGAAATCCCTCATGGTTCCTCGCGGCAGCGACCGCGTTTCAATCCTGGACATCCTACTGAGCGTCGCGACGCTCTACGTCATCGCACAGGTGGCTGCCGCCCTTGCCGCTCCCTCTCGCACGGCCATTCTGCGCGTTATGGCCGCCTGGCTGCCGCCCTGGGCCATTTTCAATAGCCTCCCGGCGGGCATTGCGTCTTCCACGCTTTGGCTGGGCCTGTTCCTATCGGGCCTCGTCGCTCCGATTGTTGAGGAACTGTACTTTCGTGCCTTTCTTATGCCCAGGATTCCGGTCTCCGGGCGCTGGGCGCCCGCCGTCAACGCGGCTCTCTTCGCCATCTATCACTTCTACACTCCCTGGAACTGTCTCGTGTTCTTCCTGGCTTTTCTCCCTCTGGCCACCTACGTGCGATTCAGGGGCAACGTATTGCCAACCATCCTCACGCACTGCCTCTTCAATTCTGTTGGAGTTATCCTTGTACTGGCCGGACTGCCGCTGCCATTCAATTGAGTATGGAATTCATACTGCTTAGACCTGACCAGATCATAGCAATGATGGATTATCCGCCTCTGCACAGCCCTGAGGCTCTGGCTATCTATTTTCAGAAGTTTTGTGCAGGCGAGCAAGATATATCTCCCGTACCCGTTATCAAAAAGGAGCTTGTCCTGAATTACTTCAGGCTACAAAGAGACCGGTTCGCTTCATACAGTGAAATACTGCAAAGATTCCTGGATGAGCATCCCGCCGTAGCGTATTTTATGCTGGATGGCGGTCACAGGTGTGCTGCCGCTATGCTGTCTGGAAAAATGATCCCTTGCATCTCTATCACTGACGACAACGTCTTCATAGAAATTAATACTTCGGAAAGCCCAATCAGGCTTCATGGAGACTTTTCTACTTTGACCGAGGACATGGTCAGTATAGACCAGGAGATCAAGATGTTGGAGGAACACTTTTTCGAGAACAAGAGATTCTGGACTGTTGAAGAAAAAGTCAAAGCCATGATTGAAAATGGAGATATACCCGAAGCCATGGTGTCAGTGATAAAGAGGGGGTCATAAGTCAATGGAAACCAGTGAAGCAAAGACTCTCGTCGGATGCTGCGGGTTGTATTGTGGACTGTGTAACAAGTACCAGTCGAAAGCGCCCAGTCGGTGTATCGGTTGTCAATTGGGCGAGCAACACTCGTGGTGCAGCATTTGGAATTGTTGTGTAAAGAAGCATGGATTTAAGACTTGTACAGAATGTGAAGAGATATTTAATTGCCCCATCTTCCTGAAAAGAAAAGTGGCGGAGTGGGTTCCGGCTGCCGGCAATTTACGGCAGATGAAGGCGTTGGGTTTGGAGAGCTGGTTAGGAGAACAAGTAGAGAGACAGGCATTGCTGGAGGAATTGCTCCAGAACTACAATGAAGGCCGCTCAATGAGCTTTTATTGTAAGGCCTGCGCCAGACTATCGCCTGACTTGATCAACCAGGCCATCGAAGCCGCCAAAGAATGCCTCGCAGGTGAAAAGACCGCTGAGTCTGATGTGAAATTGCGGGCGAGGGTGCTAAGGACGGTCATGGAGAGGCTGGCCTTAGAAGCCGATATTGACTTGCAAAAAGCGTAGTCATCAAAAGGCGCGGGATCATCCGATCCCGCGCCTTTGATAACCGGTACTTTGGCTGGAAGTTACTTGACCGCCAACCGTTCGATCAAGGCTGGCAAGTCCGTTGCGCCCTGGTCAACGGTGGACTGGCCGCTCGCGGCCCTCGGCTCAAAGACGCCACTCTGGTTCTGGCAATGCTATTGACCGTAACTTTTTTTATGGTACAATGCAAACGATTGCAAAGATAGAAAAATGCCGATGAGTAAGAAACCCATACAAACCCTGGCAGATATTGCCCGATTAGCCAACGTCTCCCGTTCGACGGTTTCGCGCGCCCTGAACGATAGCCCGCTTCTTAACCAGGAGACAAAAGAGCGCATTCAGGCCATCGCGCGGGAGCAGCATTTCCGCACGAACGCCCCGGCCCGCAACCTCCGTTTGCGCCAGAGTCACACGATAGCCTTTGTTGTCCCCACCTATTACCCGGAATTTTTCTCCGGGGAAGATTTGTTTGGACTGGAAATGTTGAGCGGCATCGGGAATGGGCTGCACGCGCTAGGGTACGATCTGCTCGTCGTCCACGTCGCCCCGCGCGACACCGCGTGGGCGCACGCCTACCTGGATAGCGGGCGCGTGGACGGGTTCATCATTATGGCCTCAAATCGCCGGCAGGCGCACCTTCAATCCCTGGTGGAGATGGACGCGCCCTTCATTGCCTGGGGCGTGCCGGTGCCAGACTTTACCTACTGCTCGGTCACGGGAGACAATGTCACGGGCGGCCGGCTGGCAACCCAGCACTTGCTTGGTCGTGGGCGGCAGCGGATTGCGTTCCTGGGCGGGCCGGCGGATGAATTGACGGTACACTATCGGCTGAAGGGCTACGAAAATGCTTTGCAAACTGCCGGGCGCAGCGTGGATCCCACTCTGCTGGCGTATGGCGATTATACGCACGCTTCTGGCATTGCCGCCATGATGCGCCTGATGGATCAATCTCCTGACCTGGACGCCGTCTTCGTGACCGGCGACCTGATGGCGATTGGGGCCATCCACGCTATCCGGGAGCGCGGCATACGGGTGCCAGAGGATATCGCCGTCGTCGGGTATGACGATTTGTCCGTCGCCTTCTACAACAACCTCCCCCTCACCACGGTACGGCAGAATTTCCCTTTGGTGGGCAAATTGCTGGCGCAAAATCTGATCCAGTACCTCCAGACCGGGGTGGTCACCAACGTGACGACGCCGGTGGAGTTGGTGATTCGTCAATCGGCTTAGGCGAGATTTGTCGTTTTTTTAGACCTTCTTGCAAACGATTGCAAGAAAGAAAACTATTATGGGAGCGCTTCAATGGGGTAACTGCTTTTCACGGATTTTTTAACTCTAAACTTTTAACTTGTCATTTATGACTATTCTCAAAGGAATCACCCATTAACCTGCGGTTCACCAGCGGTCGGATGAAAATTTTCAACGCAGAGACGCAGAGACGCAGAGATTTTGCTATTCGCTATTCGCTATTCGCTATTCGCTATTTGCAATTCGCTATTTTCAGAGGAGAAAGAAGATGGAAAGTCAAACCAAGAACAAGCAGACACGGGAACAGATTGAACGTATGGCCGTCCGGGCTTTTAACGGCCTGGGGCTGGCCGATGGGGAGGAGGCCGTCACCGAACTGAAAGAGGGCTGGTTCAATGCCTCGTACAGCGTCCGGCTGGCCGATGGGCGGGAGGTCATCCTCAAGATCGCCCCGCCGCAGGGCGCGGAAGTCCTGCTGTATGAGAAGAATATTATGGCGACCGAGGTCGCGGCCATGCGTCTGGTCCGGCAAAATCCGGCCATTCCCGTGCCCGAAATCTACTTTTTAGACACCGCCCGCGATCTGTGCGACGCGGACTATTTCTTTATGGAGAAGATCGGCGGGGACAATCTTCATCATGTGCGGGCGTCTCTGTCCGCCGAAGCCCGCGAATCCGTTGATCGGCACATCGGCGCGATCGTCCGGGAAATCAACACCTTCCCCGGCGGCTACTTCGGCCTGGAGGGGAACCCGGACTTGCGCGGCGTTACCTGGAAAGAAGCCTTTATCAAGCTCGTGGAATCGGCGCTGACGGACATCGCCCGCAAAAACGCGGAGTTCGACTTCACCTTCGATGAAATCCGCGCCGTTGTGCAGAAGCACGCGCCCGCGCTGGACGAAATCACCACGCCGTGTCTGGTCCATTGGGACGCCTGGGATCCCAATTTCTTCGTGAAAGACGGTCGGATTGCCGGCATCATTGACTTCGAGCGGGCGATGTGGGCCGAGCCGCTGATGGAGGCGCAGTTCAGGGCGCTCTCCTTCGGCCAGGGCGTCACGCACGCGATGCGCGGTTATGGCAAAACCACCTTCACCTTTGCGGAAGAGCAGCGTTGTTCCCTTTACACCCTGCACCTCGGCCTGATTATGAATACGGAATGTTATTATCGCCATTACGATACCGATGACATCTTCAATGCCTCCAAGGCCATCATCGGCGGGGCTATGCAGTGGCTAACAACGCATTGAGCGCCTCCAGGGTTGAACGCCTGAGCACGGAGAAAATCGGGAAACTGCTGCTGGAAATGTCTTCGCAGACCACGTTTTCACTGCTGGTCTACGCCGCGTACAGCATCATCAACACCTACTTTCTCTCCGTGGGCATCAACTCGCTGGCGGCCGCCGGCGCTTCGATCATCTCGCCGGTGCTGATCGCGCTCGGCGGCGTCGCCACCATTGTTGGGGTCGGCGGCGCCTCGTTGGTTTCCAGGGCGCTCGGTGAGAACAATGTCGAGAAGGCATCGCGGACCGTGGCCAACACCTTTCTGATCTTCTGGACGGTGGCGGTGACGATCACGGTTTTCGGAACGCTGTTGATTAAGCCGATTGTCGTCCTGCTTGGGGCCACCGAGACTATCGCGCCCTACGCCATCACCTATGGCCGCATCATCTTCCTGGGCGCGATCACCAGCACCGGCTATTCCACGATCATCCGGGCGGATGGCAACATCCGCTTCTCGACCGCCATCTGGGTCATCCCGGTGGTTGCCAATACCGTGCTGGCCTGGCTCTTCATCATGGTGCTGCGCACCGGGGTGGGCGGAGCCGCCTGGGCGACCGTCATCGGGCAGGCCATCTCCGCCGGGATGAGCGTCTACTTCTTCTTTTTCAGGAAGCACCGCTCCTACCGGATCAAGGTCGCCTATTTCAAGCCGGACAAGTCCATCATCGGCGAAGTGCTGATGATCGGGCTGCCCTCGTTTCTCAAGAGCCTCAGCGCCAGCCTCGTGGTCATCGTCACCAACAACCTGCTCCGGCTGCTGGGCGGCGACAGCGCCCTGGGCGTCTTTGCCATCGTCAACCGCCTCTACGCCTCGCTGAGTATGCCTCAGACCGGGATCGTGCAGGGGATGCAGCCGTTGGTGGGCTACAACTTCGGGCAGAAGCGCTTCGACCGGGTCCGCAAGACGCTCACGCTGTCCCTCGGCGCGACGGTCGGCTACGGGCTGCTCGTTGGCGGCGTCTGTCTGCTGATTCCGGCCACCCTCATCACCGTGCTTTCCCAGGAAAGTGCCATTATCACCGAAGGGCCAATCGCCTTGCGCTGGCTGGCGCTCTCCTATCCCTTGAGCGGGGTGGCGATGTTGGTGGCGGCGTATTTTCAATCGGTGGGCAAGGCGCCGGAAGCCCTGGGGTTGACCCTCGGCGGCATTCTGCTGGTCAAATTGCCGGTGCTGCTGCTGGCCTCCCGCTGGTTCGCCTTGACCGGCATTTGGGCTTCGGAGGCCGTGTCGGAGCTGATCCTTTGCGTTGTTGCTTGGGTGATGTTGCGCAATCACCAGGGGAAGGTGCAGGGGGAATGGGTGGGTGAGCAAGCCAGTTCGTAGCAACCGCTTTAGCGGTCTCTGGGACGGCTGAAGCCGTTACTACGAACCGTCCCAACCAAAGAGGGGGGATGGCAAGCCGGCAGCTTGCCATCCCCAACTACATCAGGCGCTGACCACGGTGAACGACAGAGGCGGTAGGGCCAGGGACAGCGTGTTGCCGTCCATCTGAACGCCGGCGACCGGGTGGGGAACGACGGCGTCGGGATGTTCGTAGGTGTTCGTCGCCTTGACGTCCGGCCCGGTAAGCTGCGTCACGCCGGCGATCTGGCGCGGCGCCGCGCTCTGCCAGACGATGTTGGTGGACACCGTCTCGGTTTGGCTGCGGTTGACCAGGAAGATCGCGGTCTTTTGGGTTTCGGGGTCAAAGCTGGCGGACACGTCGAGCGCGGGGACTGCGCCGTATTGGGGGGTCTCCACCGGCGGCGCTTTGACGAACACGTCCAGCGCATTGCCCCGCGCCAGATTGCTGACCTGCTGGAAGACGTAGAACGAAGGCTGCTTGAGCAGGGCGTCGCGGCGGGTGTGCAGCCACGAAATCACGTTGACGATCTGCGCCACACAGGCGATCTTCAACACATGACTCTTGCGCAGGAAGACGTTGAGCCACTGCGCCACGACCAGGGCGTCTTCGAGATTGTAGATTTCCTCGGCCAGATGCGGCGCTTCGGTCCAGTTGCCTTGCAGGGGATCGCCCTTGTACCAGACCTGCCACTCGTCCCACGAGAGGTAGACATCGTGCGTGCTGCGGCGTTTCGCCTTGACGTAACGCAGCGTCCCTTCCAACGTGTCCACAAAGCGCTCAAACGTCACCGCGCTCGCCAGATAACTGGCCGTGTCATTGGCGCGATTCCCGGCGTAATAGTGCATCGAGTGATAGTCCATCGCTTCCCAGGCGATTTCGAGCACGGTGCGATCCCAGTCCGGGTAGGTGGGCATCCCGTCGCTGGACGAGCCGCACAGGACGGTTTTGATGGTGGGATCGAGCCACTTCATCATCTTGGCGGCTTCCAGCGCCTTGTTGCCGTAGGCGACCGCGTCCAGGTGGCCGATCTGCCAGGGGCCGTCCATCTCGTTGCCCACGCACCAGTAGCGGACGTTGTGCGGGGTGGGGTAGCCGTGGCTGGCGCGCAAATCCGACCAATACGTGCCGCCCGGTGTGTTGCAGTAATCCACGAGGTTGGCGGCGGACTGGATGTCGCCCGTGCCCATGTTGACGCCCAGCATCGGCGCGGCGTCAATGGCGGCGCAGAATTCCACAAACTCGTTGGTGCCGAACTGGTTGGTCTCCAACGATTGCCAGGCCAGCTCGCGCCGGCGCGGGCGTTGCTCTTTCGGGCCGACGCCGTCGAGCCAGTTGTAGCCGCTCAGGAAGTTGCCCCCCGGATAGCGGATGACCGTGTACGCCTGCTCGCGCAGCGCCGCGATCACATCGGTGCGCAGACCGCGCGCGTCGGCGTGGGGCGACGCCGGGTCGTAAATCCCCTCGTAGATACAACGTCCCATGTGCTCCGCGAATCCGCCAAACAGCAGCGGGGAAATCGGGGCAAGCGTGCGTTCGGTGTCTAAAAAGACTTGGGCTTTTAATGTGGACATATCAGCTCCTTGAAAATAGGGATTAGGAATTGGGGATTAGGGATTAGGGGGAATTTTCCAATCTCCAATCCCCCAATCCCTGCTCCCTAATCTTTAGTTTCCATTATACAGTATTTATTGTCCGGCCATCCCTGCTGTGGTAATGCCGGCGATGATCTTGCGCTGGAAGACGGCGTAGAAGACCAGGACGGGCATCGTGGCGACGAAGGCGCCGGCGAAGGCCCGTCGTTTACATATTCTTATCCTGAGGATACCGGAACCCCACTTTTACACAGTTTTCGGTATACTACCCAGATCGGGGCATATAAAAGCGCGGGGGCGTACGCCCCCGCGCTTTTAGAACCTATCCGAAAATTATAGCGGCGTTGTGCCGCTGCGCCGGGTCTTGTGGCTAAAGCCGCTTTCAGGAAGGTATTTTTTCGTGGGCGGGCTACGCCCGCCCACGAAAAAATACCCTTCAAACCGCGCCTTTAGGCGCAAATCGTGGGCCAAAACGAATTTTCGGATAGATT
>Ga0116144_10004920_pt1 | contig 12395 bp, 8 predicted proteins | sample AD_UKC035_MetaG_FD_89746 | JGI IMG/M metagenome (GOLD analysis project Ga0116144, IMG submission 89746) | Active sludge microbial communities of municipal wastewater-treating anaerobic digesters from USA - AD_UKC035_MetaG | ecosystem: Engineered > Bioreactor > Anaerobic > Digestate | place: USA... | reverse complement strand
GAGGCAGGTGCCCCCACCTGAAGATTGACGCTCGCCACAACACCGCCGAAGGGCGCGGTGAGCACATTGTCGCTCAGCGCAGCGCGGACTTCGGCCAGGTTGAGCTGCGCCTGTTCGATTTGTAACTCGGTCAGGCGCACTTGATCCGGGTCGGCGCCCTCCTGAAGCTGGGCCAGCGCCGCTTGCGCCTGCCGGTAGGACAGGTAGGCCGCCTGCCACTGGCTTTGCGCTTGCTGCACTTGATAGTCGGCCTTGACCTGGGTAATCCCCACATTACCTTCCGCTTCGAGGTAGGCGACAGTCATCCCCGCGCCGTAGGCTTCCGGCAGGCCGTACTTCTTGAGGACATCCTGATAATTCAGATAGGCGTCTTTCACGTCATCCCGCACTTCCTGGGCGAGACGCACGCTATACGCCCGCTGCGCCTCGGACACGTCCTGGCTGAGGCCGGCCACCGTCAAGGATTGCGCCGCATCCTGGATTGCCAGCTCGGCCAGGGCCAGGTCATCGGCGGATACCGGTTGCGTCAGTGCTTGCAGGCTCAGGCGGGCGCGTTCCAGCGCAAGTTCGGATTGGCGCACCGCAAATTCCAGCGCGGTTGTGTCCAATTCCGCCAATGTCTGCCCCGGGACCACCCGGTCGCTCACCTTAACGGCAACGGCTGTGACCATGCCGGGGGTGCTGAAACGCAGGTCAATGCGGCGATTGACGGCTACCGCGCCGCTGGATGCGATATTCAATTCGAGGTCGCGCTGAACAACTTGCGCCGTGCGCAAGATGTCCTGGTTCCGCAATTGGGTCTGTTGCCGGTCACGCCACCACAGCCCTCCGGCGGCAATCAATGTCGCCAGAATTGCCACCAGCAGCCAAGCAAAAATTTTCTTAAACCCTCGCTTCTTCCGTTTTGCAGAAGAGTATTCCTGTTTTACCTTCATCTATTCCTCAATGGATTGAACCAACTCAAAAGGAACCGGCTGCGCTACAGCTCTAAACGACTAGGGCCTTTCCAGATCGCTGAAGAGAGTGCGCTCCTCAGTAACCAAGGCCACCACGTCGCCCGGTTCCAGGCCGGCAAGCACTTCAGTGTGGGTGTCGCTCCGCTCCCCCAGGAGCACCACCACCCGCACCGGCGCGCCATTTTCCAGGCGATAGCAGTAGATGACGCCTTCGCGCAAGTCGGTGCGAATGGCCCAGTTGGGGACCAGAATCACAGCGGGACGGCGGCTGGCGGCCACCACTACGTTCGCCGTCATCCCATCGCGGACGGCGACGCCGGCGGTGTCGGTAATGCGGACGCGCGCGCGGTAGGAGATGATGCCGCCAACATTGGTGGGGGCAGGAGCCAGGTTTTCCACCTGCCCGCGCAGGGGAGTTCCCGCGTAGGCATCCAAGGTGATGGTAGCCACCTGCCCCAGAGCCATTCGCCCAATATCCATCTCATCCACCATGACATCCACAAAAAAGGCACTGTCATCTATCAACACCACCGCCGCGCCCTGCAACGGGGCCGAGACGCCCGCCTGAACATTCACGGCGCTTACCAGGCCGTCCCCAGGCGCGATCAACACCGCATCGGCCAGATTACGGCGCGCCTGCTCCAGATTAAGTTCAGCCTGCGTGACCTGCAATTCAGCCTGGGCAAGTTGTGTCGCATTGGGGCCTTGTTCCTGCTTTTTGAGTGCGTACTGCGCCTGTTGATAGCGATAGTAGGCCGCCAGCCATTGATCATCGGCCTGCTTGACGATCAAATTGGCATTGATGCGGGCGATGCGTTCTTGCTCGACCAGGTTCTCATATTTGGCATAAGCTTTGCCCACGTCGCCGCCTTTATCCTGGACACTCTGATAATCCTTGAAGGCGTTCTCACGCGCGCGCTGCGCATCTACAATGAGAGCATCCGCATCGGCTTTGGCAGTGATCTTGCCCAGGCGCAGCGCTTCCAGGGTTTGCGCGGCGCTCTGGGCTGTCAGCCGGGCCAATTCCAGGTCGGTCGCATCTGCCGGGCGGGTCAAGATTGTGAGGTTAAGTTGCGCTTGTTCCACGGCGATTTCGGCGTTCTGCACCGCCCGTTCCAATTCCGCCGTGTCGAGTCGGGCCAGGACCTGGCCGGCCTTGACACGCTCATTTTCCGCCACGGCGACAATCGCAACCGTCCCGGCGCGACGGAAGAATACATTCACCTTGTCGTTCACCGCCAGATTGCCGCTGGCCGCCACTGTGATCTCCAGATCGCCGCGCGTTACTTCTGCCATACGCAAAATCTCAGCAACCGGCTGTAGGGTCGCCTGCCGGTCGCGCCACCACCAAAACGCGGAAATGGCACCGCCAAGAATTGCGATGACAACAAACCAGGAAAATATTTTTTTCATCTTGCCGTCTCGCTCCTCGATTTACATACTTATTCTACCACAAACTCCTGCCTATCCGGGTCTTTTGTCAAAGCCCTGTAGGGCTATCGCATTTGGAGAGCTTTGTTCCGCTGCGCTGCCTGTTGTGCCGCTAAAGCGGCGTTTTTAGAAGTTACGCTTTGATGTATAATCTCAGTATGATGAAAGTTTGGATTGGTAATAACGGCTTTTACGGAAATCTGAGGGGATGCCCCTCAGACCCCTATCTCAATCTGTCCAAAGTGTGATAATGATGAACGAGAATAATCATCGCGGCCCCTACGATCTTGATCTGGACAAAATCCTGATTGTGGATGATTTGCCCCTCAACCGGCGATTAATGATGTTGATGTTTCACGACACCGAGTTCACCATCAGCGAAGCTGCGGACGGCGAAGAAGCTATAGCTAAATCCCAGGCCGAGTTACCTTTCCTGGTGATCACCGATGTGCAGATGCCGGTGATGGATGGCTATGGCCTATGTGAAGCCATCAAACAATCCCCCAAAACCGCAAACATCGCCGTCATTTATGTCACGGCGCATCATCGCAGCACGGAATATCTCGCCAAAGGTCTGAATCTGGGCGGCGACGATTACATCTACCGGCCTTTCCAGCGCGAAGAATTGTTGGCGCGCACCCGCGCCATCGCCCGCCTCAAACGCGCCGAAGTCGAAGCCTGGCGTCAGGCGCAGGTGGCCGAGCGCCGCAATCAAGATTTGACTCTATTGTATCAGGTCGGCAATGCCCTGACCTCCACGTTAGACACACAACAGGTACTCCACAAGACGACGCAATTGGTGCAACAATTCTTAGGGGCCGAAATCGCCTCTCTGTGGCTGTTGGACGAAAGCGGGCAGCAACTCATCTTGACGGCCTCGTCAGAGGAAGGCAGCGAGAGATTGACTGGATACACACTTCCGGTAGATCAGGGGATCGCCGGCCATGTGGCGCGCACCGGCGAACCATACTTCTCTGCCGACGTAGAGGAAGATGAAAAACATCACCCCACATTTGATGACGCCAGCCCTTACCGCCCCCGGTCCATTCTGTGCGTGCCCCTGCGCGTCGCGGGACGTGTCACCGGCGTCATTCAAGCGTTGCACCAGCAACCACAGTGTTTTTCCATCAGCGACCTCCAGCTTTTTGAATCCGTCACCAGTTCGGTCAGTATTGCGGTAGAAAACGCTCGCCTCTTCGAGGAAGTCCGGATCTTCAACCAGCAACTCGAGCGCATGGTCATTGAGCGCACCCGCCAGTTAGAACAAGAAAAAGAACGCACCTGGGGTATCCTCGCCAATATGGCCGACGCTCTGGTGGTGATAGACCACAATCAGAACATCCTGATCGCCAATGTGGTCGCCGAAGATCTGTTGAACTTTCGCCTGGCCGATATGATTGGGCGCCCCATCCCGCCGGATTTCCTGGACAATACGCTCTGGCGTTCCCTGGATGCGATGGCGCGCAGCCCGGAACAGCGCTCCAGTGCGGCAGTAGACCTTCCCAATCCCGTGCGTCCTGAAGAAATCCTATCCATCCAGTCACGCTCCTCTAAAATCCTGGGAGAATCCGGGCAACGCGACACGGTCGTCGTGCTGCGGGATATTACAGCCCTCAAGGAAGTAGAACGGATGAAGGCGCAGTTCATGGCCGGCGTCACGCACGAGTTAAAAACGCCATTGGCAGTGATTCGCACGCACGCCAACAACTTAACTACCTACTACCGCCGCCTTCCGGATCGCAAACGCAAAGAATTGATCGCCGCCATCGAAAAACAGGCCCACATTCTGGAGCGCCTCGTCGGAGAAATCCTCGATGTGGCGCGCCTTGACGCCGGCAGCACCCTCCAAAAACAGCGACTTGATGTGGGACAAATCGTGGATCAAGTCATAACCGAACTACGGCCCCTGGTGGAACAAAAACGCCTGAACTTACGGTGGAAAAAACCGCCCAAACCCCTGTTCGTCAGCGCCGACTTAAACCGATTGGAACGTGTCGTCCGCAATCTCGTGGATAACGCCATCAAATACACCCCCGCCGGCGTCATCGAGGTCGAAGTGCGCACCGTGTTGGCGGATGGCCGGCCCCAAATCCACCTTCAGGTGATAGATACCGGCATTGGAATTCCTGCCGAACAACTCTCGCGCATTTTTGAAAGGTTTTATCGAGTGGACCCGGCGCACACGATCCCTGGCGCCGGTCTGGGACTCGCCATCGTCAAGGAAATCGTGGAGGCCCACGGCGGCGAAATACAGGTCAGCAGCACACCAGGAAAGGGCAGTACTTTTGAGGTCATCTTACCGGGAATCGTAACATAACCGGCCTGGCGCGCAACAGCCACCAAGAGCCGGTCAATGGGGAATGCATGGCTTTCGACTTTTGACTAAAACTTATTCTCAAGGAGGTAATTCATGGGTGAAATTATCCTGGTAGTGGACGATAACCCCGATCTGGTGGACGGAGTCAAACTCACCCTGGAAATGGAAGGATTCCAGGTTTTGACGGCGCTGTCAGGGCAGGAAGCCCTGGACATCCTACAGCGCATCACCCCAGACTTGATCTTGGCTGATATTATGATGCCCAACCTGGACGGTTACGAACTGTACGTGCGGGTCCACAATGATGAACGCTGGCTGCACGTTCCGTTCATCTTCCTCACGGCGAAAACCAGCAAAGAGGACATCCGTAAGGGCAAGGAGATGGGCGCCGACGATTACATCACCAAGCCGTTCGATCCGCAGGACCTGGTTGCCGTCGTGCGCGGAAAGTTAAAACGTATTGCCGAACTGACCGGACGATATGCGCCGGGGAGCCTGCGGGGAATGGTACGGGCGTTCTGGCGGGGCAAATTTGGCCCATTCCCGTTCCCCCTGCTCGCGCTCTTCCTGCTGGCGCTGATCATTGGGGCGACCATGTGGCTGACACGCACCCTAGGCGGGGGGCCGCTCGTCACACCGCCGGCAGAGGAAGAAACGTTGCGGTCGGATGTGGGGGGGATGGTAACCGTCTCCGGAGGGCGCTTTATCCTCGGCTCGGATGTGCCCGGCGCGACGCCGCGCCAGGAAGTCAACCTACCGACCTTCAAAATGGACAAATACGAGGTGACCTATGCCCAGTATCAAGTATTCGTCGCCGAAACGGGCCGCGCCGCGCCGTGGGGCACGTACCCGACGGAACGCGCCGCGCACCCGGTTGGCTCTGTTGCCTGGGAGGATGCGCGCGCCTACTGCGAATGGGCCGGCAAGCGGCTGCCGACCAGCGCAGAATGGGAAAAGGCCGCGCGCGGCGCGGAAGGCTTCATCTATCCCTGGGGGAATACGTGGAAAGAGGGTCTGGCAAACACCAAAGAAGCGGCCATAAACACCACCCAAGCCGTTGGCAGCTACCCCGACGGTGCCAGTCCTTATGGCGCGTTGGACATGGCCGGCAATGTGTGGGAGTGGGTAGATGATTGGGCGGAACCGGAACAGTCGCGCAAAATCATCCGGGGCGGCGCATGGAATGCCATCGCCGACTGGACGCAAGCCTATAAGACCAACGCGGTGCGCCCTACAGAGACCCGCGACTACATCGGCTTCCGCTGCGCGCGGTAAAATCATTGGGAGAAGCAAACCGGCGAGCTTAGTCAGCTCGCCGGTTTTTTTATCAGCAGATTTTTAGACTGGCGCGTTCAATCTGTGAGAAAACAGCGTAGTCTCTACAGTTTGGTGAGAGTGCGCCGGAGGTAGGGGAGCAGCGCGTGCGCCTTCCCGGCGCCCACCGCCACACACGCCATCGGTGCGTCAGCGACGTAAACCGGCACGCCTGTCTCCTGCGTCAACATCTGATCCAGGTTGCGCAATAACGCCCCGCCGCCGATCATTGTCATACCCCGATCAATAATGTCCGACGCCAGTTCTGGCGGCGTGCGCTCCAACACCGACTTGACCATATTGATGACCAACGCCAACGGTTCTTCCAATGCCTCGGCAATATCATCTGACGTGATCTCAACACTGCGCGGCAAACCCGTCACCTGGTCGCGGCCCTGGACTTCCATCACAATGGGATCTTCGACGGGCATCGCTGTGCCGATACGAATCTTGGCCTCTTCCGCTGTGGGCAAACCAAGCATCAAGTTGTACTTGCGACGCACGTAGGCCGCAATCGCCTCGTCCATCCGCACGCCCCCCACGCGCACGGCCAGTGAGGTGACCACGCCGTAGACCGACAGCACGGCCGCCTGACTGGCGCCGCCGCCCAAATCAACAATCATATGACCGCCCGGCGTATGAATGGGCAATCCCGCCCCGATGGCGCCCGCCAACGGCTCCGGGATGAGATAGGCGCGACTGGCGCCGGCATCCTGGGCCGCCTGACGTACCGCGCGGCGTTCCACCTGCGTTGCCCCAAACGGCACAGTCAACACCACGCGTGGCTTAAAGAGCCGGAGCTTACCCACCGACCGGTTGATAAAATGTGAAAGCATATCGCGCGTCACGCGATAGTCCGCAATCACGCCTGCCCGCAACGGACGCCGCACCTGAATCGTTTCCGGCGCGCGCCCCATCATCGCGCGCGCCTCCTCTCCCACGGCAACCACCTCGCCGTTATCAATCTGTTGGGCCACAACCGACGGCTCTTGCAGCACAATGCCGCGCCCTCGCACATAAACCAACACGTTTACCGTGCCTAAATCAATTCCTAGCTCTTCTAACAACGCCATATCAGGTGTTTTCTCCCTGGAAAATACTCTTGCCGAATTGATAATACACGAAATAGACATTTTGTCCAATAACCGCGCCGCAAATTGCCCTTGGCCCTAACCTGAGTATACTATGCAAGACAATTCGTCAGAAATTTTAACCTTTTTGTAACAACATTTTACGGTCACATCGTATATAGTTGGATTGATATGAGAAGTAGCACTGGTGGGCTGATTAAGTTTTAACCTTGCAATGATTATGGGGAGGATATGTGACGTTCCAGTCAAACGAAGATAAAACACGGCGCTGGCCGCTGCTCAATAAAAACCAATCCCTTCAATCCCATTGGTGGGCACTGCTGGAAAACACGCCGGACTTGATCGCGGAGTTTGATCGCGACATGCGGCTCCTGATGTGCAACACCGCCTATCGCCATGTCGTTCAGGGCCTTTGCGGATGTGATCCTGAAGCGGGAATGACATTGGAAAGCATGACCACACCGCTCCTTTACGTCACGATCCGGGAAGATTTTGTCCAGGTGTTGGCCGGCGAACGTTTCTGCAAAGAATATGCCTACCCCGGCGTCAATGGCGAGTCCTCTCAGATGTATGAGATTTCCTATAGCCCGGTTCTCAAAGATGGTGAAGTAGTCGGCGTATCGCAGTTGGCGCGCAACATCACCCCCTACAAACACGCCGAGGAAGCCCTCAAGGAAAGTGAGTTGCGTTTCCGCAATTTGTTTGAGAACACTCCGGATGCAGTCTTTGTGGAAAGCCTCGCCGGCAATGTACTGGACGTGAATCCGGCGGCCTGCCTCCTTCACGGGATGCCCGCGGAAACACTCATCGGCAAAAACATTCTGGAGTTGGTGCCGCCAATCCACCGGGATGGAATCCGACACAATTTTCCCGATATGGTCATCGGCAAATTGCGTTTGTTGGAAAGCTACAGCTTGGCCGCCAACGGACAGGCCATACCGGTCGAAATCAGCGTCAGCCACATTGAATACCGGGGAGAACCGGCCCTGCTGCTCCAGATGCGCGACATTTCAGCCCGTAAGAAAGCAGAAGCCATTCAGGCTCGCCGCGCCCAAGAATTATCCATGCTGAACCGCGCAATTCAGGCTTTGAATTCTACCCTGGATCAAGATCAAATTTTAAGCATCGTGTTGGAAGAAGTGCGACGCCTGCTCAATGTATTTGCGAGTTCGATCTGGCTCATAGATGAAACAACCAACGAACTCGTATGCCGGCAGGCGACCGGACCGCAAAGCCAAATGGTGTTGGGTTGGCGTTTGCAAAGCGGACAGGGCGTGGCTGGCTGGGTGGCCCAAACAGGGCAAAGTCTGCTGATTCCCGACACAATGAGCGACAAACGGCATTTCCGAGGAGTGGCGCAGCGCATCCAACAGGATTTGCGCTCGTTGATTACGGTGCCTTTAAAAGCCAAGCAGAAAGTGATCGGCGTGCTGCAAGTAGTAGATCAGCAAGTGAACCGCTTTGGGAGTAGTGATTTGACGCTGCTGGAGCCACTGGGGATTGCCGCCGCCATTGCCATCGAAAATGCGCGCCTGGTGGAAAACCTGGAAAAAGAAGTGGCAGAGCGCACTGCGGAAATCGCAGCCGAGCGGGACAAAAGCGAAGCCATCCTGCACAGCGTCGGCGACGCCATCGCTATGGTGAACACGGCATTGCAAGTCCATTACATCAACCCGGCTTTTGAGAAACTCACCGGCTATACCGTTGCCGAGACCTGGAATCAACCCCTTGACACACTGCTTGGAGATGTGGGCGAACCAGTCCGGCAAGGAATCCTGAACGGCTCGAAAAATGGCGCGAGCTGGCAGGGCGAAGTCACCATCCGCCGCAAAGATGGCCGCACGTGCGAGGTGGCGCTAACTTCCGCCCCCATCCGCGACGCTGACGGGGTTCTGCTTGGTTATGTCGTCAGTCACCAGGACATCAGCCGGTTCAAAGAGCTGGACGAAGCGCGGCGCCAATTCATCAGGAATGTCTCCCATCAGTTCCGCACGCCCGTGGCAACCCTCAAAGCGCAAGCCCACGTGATGCAGTACACCCCACAGTCAGAACAGAACCAGCGCTACATCGCCATGATGCAGGAACAGATCGTCACGTTAACCAAATTGATTGAGGACATCATCGCCATGACGGTGTTGGACAGCGGTGAAATCGTGCGTACCTGGGAACGGGTTTCACTGGCTGAGTTAATGTTCACAATGCTGGATCGCTATAGCCAGAACGCAGAGAAAACCGGCGTGACGTTCGCCATGGGCGAGGAAGCGCCCCCCACACTGTGTGTTCAGGGCGATCGGGGACGCCTCCTGGAAGCCCTCGGCAAAATCGTGGATAACGCCCTGAAATTTACCCCGGCCGACGGCCGCATCACGCTGCACGCCGGGATCGCCTGGCGGGATGAACGCGATTGGGCCACGCTGAAGGTTCAGGACACCGGGCCGGGCATCCCTGCCGACGAACAAGACAGGGTGTTTGAACGCTTCTTCCAGGGGCGTCTGGCAGAATCAGGACACATGCCGGGCACGGGCCTGGGGTTGAGCTTCGCCTGGGAGGTGCTGCGGGCGCACGGTGGTCACATCACCTTGGAAAGCCCTGAAGGCAAAGGTCTCGCAGTCACCCTCTGGCTACCTCTGGCGCCAGAAAGTTGACAAAACCAGGATGTCAAGTAAAATGTCACCCATCTGATAGGAAGAAAGTCATGTTAATTCAACAACACTTTATCAATTTCGCCAAGAAGCCGGACCGCTAGGTCCGGGTTTTTTGGTTGATTCAATCCACAAACCGGCCCTGGCGTTCACCGAACCAGGGCCGGTTTTTCTTGGAGGCAAAAAAAATGAGGGAAACGCAGTCCCATACCATCATCAAGAAAAACAAGTGCAGCAAGCCGGACGTATCGTCTGGATAGCTGTGTTTGTCTGAAAACCCAGAGCCAGCTCCCAGGCGCAAGACCGGAAGCTGGCTCTTTTCGTCAGTCTAACGCGCGCAGGGGAAATGGATTTCAGGAAACCATCAATCAGAAGGGGGAAAGGAAGAAATGCCATTAGACAATTTTCGGATCATTGAATCCACCCTGCGCGAGGGGGAACAATTCGTGGGGGCGAGCTTCACCACGGCGCAGAAGGCGGAGATTGCGCGATTGTTGGATGCGTTCGGTGTGGAATGTATCGAGCTGACCTCGCCGCTGGCGTCGCCGCAGAGCCTCGCGGACGCCAAAGCCATCGTCGCCCTGGGACTGAAGGCGCGCATCCTCACCCACGTCCGCTGCCGCATCGAGGACGCCAAAGTCGCCATTGACACGGGAGTGGATGGCGTGGACGTGGTCATCGGCACGTCGTCGCTGCTGCGCCAGTTCAGCCACGGCAAGGAGATGGACGAGATCATTGACACCGCGCGAGAAGTCGTGTCGTTCGTGCGCGATCAGGGCGTGGCCGTGCGCTTCAGCACGGAGGACTCGTTCCGCAGCGCGCGCGAGGACTTGTTCCGCGTCTACGAAGCCGTGGACGCCATCGGCGTGAACCGCGTGGGCATTGCCGACACGGTAGGCGTGGCGACGCCGCGCCAGGTGTACGAGCTGGTCAAGGAGCTGCGCGGGCGCGTTAAGTGCGACATCGAGTTCCACGGGCACAACGACTCCGGTTGCGCCATCGCCAACGCCTTCGAGGCGCTGGACGCGGGCGCGACGCATGTGGACACGACGGTGCTCGGCATCGGGGAACGCAACGGCATCACGCCGCTCGGCGGGCTGATCGCGCGGGTCTACGCCAGCAACCCGGCGCTCGTCCACAAGTACGATCTGCCGCTGTTGCGCAAAATTGATGGCGCCGTGGCGCAGATGGTCGGCGTGGATATTCCCTTCAACAACTACATCACCGGCATCACCGCCTTCACGCATAAGGCCGGCATCCACGCCAAGGCTATCCTCAACAACCCGGAGACCTACGAAATCCTCAACCCACAGGACTTCGGGATGACGCGCTACATCAGTATCGCCCACCGGCTCACCGGCTGGAACGCCATCAAGAACCGCGCCGAACAACTCGGCCTCACCCTGAGCGACGAGAAAATCAAAGCCATCACCGAACACATCAAGGCGATGGCCGACGAGCGCCAAATCTCGCTGGACGACGTAGACGGCCTGCTCCGCTGGGTCAACAACGGGCACGCCTTGCCGGAAAGCGCCGCCGTTACAACGTAGTATCACAAGAAAAGAGTAATGAGAAATGAGTCAACAGTAATGAGTGTGACCACTCAGTCCTCAGTCCTCAGTCCTCATTACTCATTTCCCATTACCCATTATTTAACCCAAGAAAAGGAGTCTATCTAACTATGTTTGCCGAATGTCCCGAATGTGCTGCTGAAATCGAATTGGCCCCGGACGCCATCGTTGGCGAAATCGTCGTGTGCCCCGACTGCGGAATGGAGCTGGAGGTCGTCAACCTTGATCCTCCGGCGGTGGACGCGGCCCCGGAAGAAGAAGAAGACTGGGGAGAATAGGGGGATAGTAGACGGTAGACAGTAGACGGTAGACAGGCCGTCTACCGTCTACCGTCTACCCCAAAGGAGAACCTACTATGACTAAAGTCGGCTTACTCTGCTCCCGCATCCGCGTGGAGGAAAAACTGCTAATTGAAGAATTACAACGGCGCGGCGTGCCCTTCGATATTCTGGACGACCGCACAATGACCTTTGACATCCAAAACAACGGTTGGCACTACGACGTAGTGCTGGAGCGCTGCATCAACCACTCGCGCGCCCTGTTTGCGCTGCTGCTGTTCCAGGATTGGGGCATCCCTACCGTCAACACCTACGAAGTCGCCGAGAACTGCGGCAATAAGCTGCTCACGACCAGCGCGCTCGTGCGAGCCGGCGTCCCCACCCCGCATACGGTGGTCGCCTTCACGCCGGAGTCGGCCCTGGAAGCCATCGAGCGGATGGGCTACCCGGTGGTGCTCAAACCCGGCGTCGGCTCGTGGGGGCGGCTGCTCTCCAAAATCAACGACCGCGACGCCGCCGAGACAGTGTTGGAACACAAGGAAGTCCTCGGTTCCTACCACCACTCGATTTACTACATCCAGGAATACGTCCACAAACCGAACCGCGACATCCGCGCCTTCGTCGTCGGCGACGAGACCATCGGCGCCATCTACCGCACGTCGGAGCACTGGATCACCAACACGGCGCGCGGCGGCAAGGCCACCAAGTGCGAAGTCACGCCCGAACTCAACGACCTGTGCCTCAAAGCGGCGGCGGCGGTCGGCGGCGGCGTGGTCGCGCTGGACATCTTTGAAG
>Ga0116144_10004916_pt1 | contig 12400 bp, 7 predicted proteins | sample AD_UKC035_MetaG_FD_89746 | JGI IMG/M metagenome (GOLD analysis project Ga0116144, IMG submission 89746) | Active sludge microbial communities of municipal wastewater-treating anaerobic digesters from USA - AD_UKC035_MetaG | ecosystem: Engineered > Bioreactor > Anaerobic > Digestate | place: USA... | reverse complement strand
GGGGGTCAACCATTGTTCAATGCCGGGAGTGCCGGCAAATGCGCCCAAAAAGCGGGTGCCAATTTCTGGCTGACCTGCCTGCCAGCACAGGTAAGCTACATTCAAAAACCCCAGTGCATAAGTGGCATAATCGATCCCTGTTGAAGTGAAATAGACTCCCAGCGCGGCGCGAGCTTCATCCATTCGCCCCTGTCGCTGCAGAATATCCGCCTGATTAATATAGGTCAAGGCAAGATTGAGCAGATCCTGATTGCGGCTAAAAATTTCCCGACATTGTACCAGCAGTTCCAGCGCCCGGTCGTAATTCTTGGCCAGCCGCTCAAGTTCCGACAGCAGGATGGTTGCAACGCCGATGAAAGGCACGATGCCAAGTTCAATCTGAATGGCCAGATTTTCTTGCAAGTATATCCGTGCTGCATCCAGATCGCCGCGCTGCATTTTTGCCATGCCCATGGCATTGGTGGCTCCACCGATGCCCGGACGGTCATCCGCCGTGCGGAAAATCTCCAGAGCCTCTTGCGCCATTTGCTCTGCCACATCCAGGTCATTATCCATCCGGCGTAAAAAACTCAGCGCCACCAGCGTGCCCGCCGCGCCGATGCGATGGCCGATGGCATGGCACAGCGTCAGATTTTCTTCAAATGCGTGCTGAGCCGTTACAAAATCCCCCGCTCCATTTGCATTGGTTCCTTTGGCTGCCAGGGCACGTAGCAGCCCCAATGGGTCATTGAGCTCTCTAAAAATGGCAATCGATTCATCGATTCGGCCCAACCCCAATAATGCATAGGCTTGCTCCCCGCGCACACCCAGGCTTTCAGCCAGTAGCAGGGCGGTTTCAAAATTGGATTTTACCAAGTCCCGATTGCCCTGTTCCACCGCGGCCAGACTGGCCCGATTAAGCGCCTTCAACCGTAGCGCGTTGGATAGGGGCGCATTTGGGTATCCCAGAAATTTATTAAACCACTCATTACACTCTGTCCACAGACCCCGGATCCCCCAGTAGGGCGGCAGGGTGCAGGCAATCCGCAGCCCGGCGCTGATGTCGGGGCCGCTCTCCTCTGCCAGACTCCATTCCATGGCTGCCCGCAGGTTGTCGTTCTCCCGATCCAAGCGTTTCAATACCTCCAATTGCTGGGCACCCCATAATCCCCCTTCCAGTTGCTCTGCTATGTTCAGGAAGTACTGCAGGTGCCGGTCCCGGCAGGCTGTGCTTTCCCCGGATTCGAGCAACCGGTCGCGTGTGTACTGGCGGATGGTCTCCAGCATTCGGTAGCGGGTTTCACCACTGCGCAGTTCGGTCAGTACCAGTGATTTGTTGACTAATCCGGTCAGTAGGTCCAGAACCTCCCAATCGGTCAGTTTCCGCCCATTGATACTGCCTGAACAGATTGTTTCAGCGCCATCCAATGTCCAACCGCCGGAAAACACCGCTAGTCGCCGGAATAACACTCGCTCGGCTTCATTGAGCAGATCGTAAGACCAGTCAATCAATGCGCGCAGTGTCTGCTGGCGCGGTAATGCCGTTCGGCTGCCTCCCGTCAACAACCGGAAGCGGTCATCCAACCGGGCGGCAATTTGTTCCACACTGAGAACTTTTACCCGGGCCGCGGCCAGTTCAATGGCCAAGGGAATGCCGTCCAACCGCTGGCAGATTTGTGCCACCGCAGGTCCATTATTCGGCGTTAATTCAAATTCGGGTTGGGCCGAGGCAGCCCGCTCAACGAACAATCGAACGGCTTCACAGTTGGAGAATTGCTCCCAAGCGGGTAAATGGTATGGATCAGGGGTTTCCAGTGAAGGCACCCGGAAGATATTTTCCCCAGTCAACCCCAAGGCCTCGCGGGAGGATACCAATAAATGCAATTGCGGATTGGCTTCCAACAAAGCATCAGCCAATGTTGCACAAGCGTCAATCACGTGCTCGCAATTATCCAGGATGAGCAGCAAGTTTTTACCGTACAGATAATCGTTTAACACCTGCAACAGGGGGCGGTCTTCAGATTCCCGCAGCCCAAAGGTTAAAGCCGTGGATCGGATTACCTGGGCTGGTTCCGTCACTGGGGACAATTCCACCAACCAGGCGCCATCAGTGAAATGATCCAGCATCTCGGTGGCAGCCTGGATGGACAACCGGGTCTTGCCGGTTCCACCTGGGCCGATCAAAGTCACCAGTCGCTGTCCAGACAGACGGTTTTGCAATTCCTTCAATTCCCGCGCCCGCCCCACAAATGAGGTGAGCTGGGTGGGTAGGTTGTGTCGAAAAGCCTCTAGTGTCCGCAGCGCGGGAAAGTCATCCCGTAAACCCTGGGCGGTAAGTTGGTAAATGTGATCGGGACGGGCCAGATCCTTCAGGCGGCGTTCACCCAGATCTAATAAGCCGACCCCGGCGGGGAGCTGATCCTTCACCTGTTCAAATGCCACTTGGGAAACCAACACCTGCCCGCCATGTCCGGCAGCCAGCAGGCGGGCCACGCGGTTGAGAGTTTGTCCAAAGTAGTCACCGTCCCGGTTTTCAGCGGTGCCGCTATGAACAGCCATGCGTACCCGTAATTCCAATGAGCCGCAGAGTTTGGCTGTCAGTTCGCGCTGCGCTTCCAGGGCTGCCTGAATGGCTGCCAGGGGGGTCGGGAAAATAACACAGAAGGCGTCTCCAATGGTTTTGAAAACCTGCCCATCATGGCTGGCAATAACCGCCCGCAGCCGCTCATCATGGCAGGCCAGGGCTACCTGCATTTCATCCGGCTGGGCTTCCCACAGGCGTGTGGAGCCTTCGATGTCGGTGAAAAGAAAAGCAAGCTGGATGGAATTGGTTGGCATGGGATTATTTTATCAGGCAATTGAGGGTTGGGATACCCGTTCGTTCAGGAAAGATCCTTGACGGCAATTTTATCTCGTACGGTTTCACTCGATTCAACATCCGTCAACGCCAGCAGGACATCACCGGCTTCCAAGACCGTACCACCGCTGGGCAACACAAATTCATTTCCCCGGGCGATTAGCATAATCAGGAATTGCTGCGGTAATCCCAGCTCTACAATGGATTTCCCGACCACGGCCGAGTCTGCCGGAATGGAGTACTCCTTCAACTCGCTGCTGAGCCCTTCCATACGGGTATATTCCAAGGGATAGATCCGTTTGGTTTCCAGTGGTGCATCAACTTTGAGCCAGCGGGCCACTTGGGGGATCAGGGTTCCTTGGAACAAGGTGGAGGTCAGCACGACGAAAAAAACGACATTGAACATCAATTCGGACTGCTCCAACCCGGCCAGCAGGGGGTAGGTCGCCAGGATGATGGGAACCGCACCACGTAGTCCGACCCAGGAGATAAAAACTTTTTCCCGGGTTTTTAGCTTGCTGGGCAGTAAAGACAGAAAGACACCAATTGGTCGGGCAACAAACATCAGGCCAATGGCAATCAATAAACCCACGCCCATGATCGGTATCAGCCGGGAAGGAAAAACCAGCAAGCCCAGTGTCAGAAACATGGTGATCTGCATCAACCAGGCCAGACCATCATGAAAACGCATCACACTTTTACGATGGATGAAGTCGCCCCGGCGGAGCATAATCCCCGCCAGGTAGACTGCCAGGAATCCATTGCCTCCAATGATATTGGTCATCCCAAAGGTGAGAAAGACCAATGCCGTGGTGAACACCGGATAAAGCCCATCATAGCCCAACCGGATCCGATTCAGCAGAAAAAGCATCCCGTAGCCTGCCGCCAGTCCCAATCCGGCTCCCACCAGCATTTGGAGGATAAATGATCCCAGCAGGTCCCCGGTTGAGAATTCGGGCTGGGTCAGGATTTGGATCAATCCAGTGGTGAGGAAAATGGCCATGGGATCATTGCTGCCGGACTCAAACTCCAGCAGGGGTTTGAGCTGTCCTTTGAGATTGATGCCCTTGGCGCGCAGCACCGAAAAAACGGCCGCGGCGTCGGTCGATGAAATCACTGCTCCTAGCAGCAGCCCTTCCACGAGGGTAAGCTTGAGCAACTGGCTGGCGATCAAACCAACCAACAGGGCTGTCAGTAAGACTCCCAGGGTGGAAAGCAGCAGGCCCTCCTTGACAATGGGCCGGACGCTGCGCCATTCGGTATCCAATCCCCCTGAGAACAGGATCAACACCAGAGCCACCACCCCAATCGATTGGGCTATTTGTGGGTTGTCGAAATAAATTCCTCCAATACCATCAGAGCCGGCCAGCATTCCCAAGGCAAGGAAAATGAGTAACACCGGCACCCCGAACCGATCCGATATGCGGCTGGCCAGGACACTGACCACCAGCAGTCCGGCTGCGCCAACGATGATCAAATCAGTCATCGTCGCGCCCCTTTTTAATAATGACAGGTATGGACATCATCACGGGTAAATAGTTGTTCCAGGGCTTTCTCGTGATGGCGCAGCGGACCGCGCACTTGAAACGTAATGGTCATCTCACCACCGGAGCGGGTCAACCGGTGGGTTTTAACACGCAGCTTGTTCTGGGTAAACAGGTGTTCCAGTTCGATCACTTTTTCTGGTGCCAGCGCACAAATGATTTCATACGTACGTTCTTCCCAAAGATCGTCCAAGCGATGTTCGAAAATGGGCAGTACCCACAATACGATCAGTGCCAGTACCGTTGTCGCCCCCCCCAGCGCATAAAGGCCCCCGCCCAGGCCAACCCCCAACGCTGCCGTCAGCCAGATGGCGGCAGCCGTGGTTAACCCGATGACACGTCCCCCATCACGCAAAATCACGCCCGCACCCAAAAAGCCTACCCCGGTTACAATGCTTGCTGCAATACGAGTCGGATCCTTATCTCCAGCTAAGCGTGTTGACAAAATGGTGAATAATGTTGCCCCCACACAAATAAAAATCAGGGTTCGGAATCCCGCTGCCTTGTCGCGATACTCGCGTTCAACCCCGATCAGTCCTCCCACCAGGACAGCCAACAATATTTTTAACAAGTCTTCGGGTTGCAAATACATTTTTCGCTCCGGAGAGAAGTTTGGTTCCATTGTAACAAAAACTTGAGGAACTGTGGTTAAATAGAAGCATGCCAAAAGAGGCTCGTTCTCTGCGGGTGGAGGCGGTTGTGCTGCGACACACGGACTGGGGCGAAGCGGATCGCCTGCTGATCCTTTTTACGCGTGAAGCGGGCAAGCTGCGGGCTGTTGCCAAGGGGGCCCGCAAGCTTCGTTCCCGCAAGGCCGGGCACCTGGAACCATTCACGCGGGTGACACTGCTGCTGGCGCGCGGTCGTGACACTTGGATTGTCACCCAGGCAGATACCGTGGATGCCCATCTCCCCATTGGCCAAGATCTGACCCGCATTGGCTATGCCGCTTACGTGATTGAACTTCTCGACCGCTTTACCTATGAAGAAGGTGAGAATCGCTCACTTTACCTCCTGCTTATCGATACCCTGTCCCGCATTGCCAGTCTACCGGATCCTTTCCTGGCAGTACGTTACTATGATATCCGTCTCCTCGACCTCACCGGTTTTCGCCCGGAATTATTTCATTGTGTAGACTGTGGTGACGTGGTAAAACCCCAGGATCAATTTTTTTCAGCGATGCAGGGTGGCGTGCTCTGTCCCCGCTGCGGTAGCATCCCGGGCACACAAGCCTGGCCAATTTCAATGACTGCTCTGAAATACCTGCGTCATCTGCAACGCTCCAGCTACAGTGACGCCCTCCGCGCCGAACCATCCGAGCCGGTCCGCCGGGAGATGGAAAGCCTGCTCCAGCAATATCTCACCTATTTGCTGGAACGGCGGTTGAACACACCGCAGTTTTTGCGGGAAGTACGTCGGACTGACCTGTTGGCATCTTAAACCTTGCCCTATGACGCTTTGGTTATGTTTGGGGTACCGATCAGCACCAATCACTGACGCAATTTGCATTCTAATAATCCCCAGAGGCTGACAAGCCATGCCGCCGGGCCAGACTGGCTGGATTGATTTGGATTTCAAGCGCCAGGTCTGAACAGTGGATGTGATTTGATCCAGCCCTGAGGCTTGGAAGAACCAAACTATTACCGAACTGCTGGCTTATCGTTGGCTTGTCTGGAAATTCGTCCTTGGAAGGCTTCTTTTTCAGGATAAAACGACAATCCAGGACCTGATTGCTGTTAGCAGATTGACTATCGGACTGAAACGACTGAATATGAGAGCGGGCAATTAAAGATCAGGATGTTCGCGAATCTGTGTTGCCAGAAACATGGCCCCAATATAGGCAGCTAATGAAATAACCATCAGGGTCGGGTATCCGACTGCACCAACAATCAGTCCACTGGTCATGGTCAAAAGCACAACCAGCCCTCCCACGGTCTGGGTAAATCCAATCATCAACGACCGCTCTTCGACTGGAACAATATTGAGCATCAGGCTGGGGGAAGCCACGCCCACTGCCGCCACCCGGATGCCGACCATTGCAAATACGGGGGTCAGCAACCAGGCGGCAGTGAGTCCCGCGATGGCCAGCGGCTTGGCCAGCAAAACCACCCCGACCATGATGGCCCCACCCAACACTCCGGCTGCTGCGCCAATTGTCAGCACCTTTTGGTTCCCCACTCGTCGTGATAACCAGCCAAACAACAGGTTTGCCAGTAAATTGGCCACCATTTGGACTGCCAGGTAAACGCCCACCCATTGGAGCGGTGCATCCAGCTCCCGGTTGACAAAAACAGTATAAAAGGGGACCGCTGCCACACCGATAAACAGCAGGGCCTGGGTCAGCAGATGTCGCCGGTAGTTTGGACTGGAACGCACAATTCCCACGGCAATGCGCAATTGCTGTTGAAATGGCCGGGAGGGTCTGGGATTGGCATCCGGCATTTCCTTGATTTGGTTGAACAGCATCAAGGAGACTGACGCAAACAAGCAGAATCCAATGGCCAGCAGACCGTAGTTGCTGGGGAATGCGATCGGGGTGGCTGGATCAAGCAGCCAGCGAACCAGGCCGCTGGCGGTGATGCCCAACAGCCCCCCCAGTCCCAGCCGCCAAGCAAACAATTCGCCGCGGCGGGCGGGCGGGACAGTCTTGCTCACCACTTCCAAAAACGGCAACCCGCCAATTCCCGAGGCCAGTGAAGCAATGCTGTAGGCGGCAATCAAGGAAATTAAAATCCAAGCCGGATCACGCACCAGATTAACCACTGCCGCCAGTAAAATCCAACAGGCGATGCGAATGAAGGACATGCCCCGATAGACCGCAATTTTCAATGGGCGGCTCTGCACATAACCGGACACAAAGAACGGTGGCAGATACCATCCGGCACTGCTGATGGGGCCAAACAATCCCAGAATGAACGCCGAAGCCCCCAACTGATTTGCCAACGATGTAACCACCAACGTGGGATCAAACAAGGTCTCGGCAAATACGAATAAAACACCATTAATGGCGCCCAGGAAAAAATTTCGCTTCATTACCTGGGGCGGCTGTGATTCAAAAGGAACAGCTGTGGGCGGATTCGGGCTCAATTATAGTCTCCTGCAGATGGGAAATCGCGTCAATCCTATCAGGGCGGGCATTGAAAGTCAAGAATAACCAAATAATAAACCCAAACCCATCAGGCCCTGAACCCCGAAAGCCCAAAACCTTGAATCCCCGAAAACCGGACAACCGGAAAACCCTGGATCCCTAAAGCCAGAAAGCCACCCAACCCGAAAACCAGAAAGTTGGAATCTTGGGATGTCCGAGCCCTCAGATGGTTGACGGTCTCAAAACCCCCAAAAATTGGGAGATTGACTGCGAAACACCAATTATCCGGTTTATAATCTCTAAATCCGTTTGAAAGGAGTTTAGTCATGTTCCATAATCACCAGACCTCGCTGGATCGAATTGAGCAGCATTTTCGAGTCTTTCATCCTTTCTATGCCGATGGCTGGCAGGAACTGCCGCTGACCGAACGCTTGGCAGCGCAGCATATTCCCGGCGCCAGCATGGCAATAATCGAAGGGGGTGAGATCATTTGGGCTGGGGCCTATGGTGTCCGATGTCAGGGCGATCCCGATCTGATCACACCGGAGACCTGTTTCCAGGCGGCTTCCATCAGTAAACCTATTGCTGCACTCACTGCCCTCAGTCTGGTGGCCGAAGGCAGATTGACGCTTGATGCCAATGTGCAGGATTTCCTGATCTCCTGGCGAATTCCGGCCAAAGCCGGCTGGCAGCCCCGGGTTACCTTGCGTCAACTGCTGTCGCACTCCGGCGGCGTCACCGTGCACGGCTTTTTGGGGTACCCTGAGCGCGCGACGGTTCCCAGCCTGCGGCAGATTTTAAATGGCGAACCTCCCGTCAATTCTCCGGCCATTCAAGTGGATACACTCCCTGGCTTACATTTTCGCTATTCGGGGGGTGGGTATATGATTGTACAACAGCTGATTGAGGATCTCACCGGGCAACCCTTCTGGCAGGCCGCCTGGCAACGTGTCCTTGAACCCGCCGGGATGATGCACTCAACCTACCTGGATCCACTGCCTGTTGATTGGCATGCCCGCGCAGCTGTCGGTCACCGCAATAATGGTGATCCTTTGAGCGGCAACTGGCATCGTTATCCTGAAAGCGCGGCTGCGGGTCTTTGGACCACACCCACCGACCTTGCCCGTCTGATTGTCTTGCTGGAAGCCACGCTACGTGGCGAAATTGGACGTTTGATTCACCCTGATCTATTGATCGAAATGCTCACGCCACAGATCGCACTCCGCGGCCTTGGTCTGGACGGAGACGAAGGGCTGGGCTTTTTCCTGACTGGAGAGCCGGATGATCTTTATTATGGCCATGGCGGTTCAAATGAGGGGTATCGCAATCAGATAATTGTCCGCAAAGGCCGTGGTCAGGCCGCGATCGTCATGACCAATTCTGACAGCGGTGACGCCCTGACCGACGAATGGATTAATAATGTAGCCTTGGAATTTGGCTGGGACAGCTTTGTGGATGTGCCCTTCCTCCCCATGGCCGCCCCTCCGGCCAGCTCTGCATTGCTTGAGTTTGTGGGCGATTACACTGCTGGTGGCTGGCATTTTCAGATTCGCCACAGCGACACCGGTCTGACGCTGGACATTCCCGGTCAGCCGACATTGGTATTATGTCCGCGCGATGTGGATCGTTTTTATCTCTCCCAACTTAATGCTTCCTTGCAATTCCAGCGCGAGAACGGATGCATCACCGCCCTGGCGTTCCGGCAAAACGGTGAAGATCTGATCGCCGAACGAACCGGATCGATGAACTTGTAAAGCCGATCGGCGGTAATCATCAGGTCCTTCTCATCCCCCCTCTTTATTGTTGGAGCAAGCGCATAAAGATTGAGCCTGAAGCTGCGGAATGGTCTCCTTTGGGATGATTTACACAGGAAGATGGTTTACTGCAATAATGCACCCCGGAACCAAACCGGCGGCCTAAGAATTACAGTGAGATTAACGTTCAGGTTTCCTGCAGCTACAAACGCGGGAAGCTGGTTTTGCCGAAAGTTCTGGCTCCAGTCACAGGCTCTCAACTTGCATATCGTGGCTGCCGGGAACACTGGCCTCTCCAGACTCAATTGCCCTTCACGCTCAATTTGAAGTACAATCCATGGAGTTGAGACCACTTAAGGATTGCTTTGCATGGCTTCATTATCCCTTGTTTCTCCCGCCATTTTTCCCCCCCTGGATCCTGGTTTTCGTCCGGCCAGCCTGGCCAACCGGCATTTCCGCCGCCGCGTTGGCGCAGCGGGTCTGCCGGTGGTGTTGGGTTTGGAGCGTGAGGATGGGCGCATATCGCGATATGCAACCAGCATCTTCTCCGCCGAACACCCCGATGCACAGGAAAACCTGCCTTATATTGAGCGTCTGGTGAAATTCCTGCTCTGGCAGCGGGGTGGGTTCCGCTTGTATGTCGGCGGACCAGCTGAATTGGCAGTCCAGCTGTCCGCCATATATGCCCTCCGCGGCCCGCGCCATTTTGACGCGGATTTCATGGGCAACCAGGTCTATCAGCGTCCATTCGAAGTGGTGGCTGTCAATCCAGATGAAGTTCCGCCGGCAAGCGAGCAAGGGCGAGCCATTGGCCGTCACCTGAACGGCTGTCGCATTGGTTTTGACTTGGGCGCTTCAGATCGCAAAGTCAGCGCCGTGCAGGAAGGTCGGGTGATTTATAGTGAAGAAGTCATCTGGGAACCCAAGATCCATGCGGATCCAGCTTATCATTATCACGAAGTGCTGGCGGCCATCCAGTCGGCAGCAGCGCGTCTGCCTCGGGTGGATGCCATTGGCGGCAGTTCAGCGGGTATTTATATCGATAATCGGCCAATGGTGGCTTCGCTTTTCCGTGCCGTGCCACCTGAACAGTATGATCAGATCCGCACCCTGTTTGTACGTCTCTCGGATGAAGTTGGGGTGCCAATTCAGGTGATCAACGATGGTGATGTGACCGCCCTGGCGGGGGCAATGTCGCTGGAGGAAAACGGCATCCTGGGAATTGCAATGGGCTCAAGCGAAGCAGCCGGTTATGTGAATGCTGATGGGCACATTCTGGGCTGGTTGAATGAACTTTCTTTTGCCCCAGTGGATTATGCCCCCAATGCCCCGGCCGAGGAATGGTCCGGTGATTCAGGCTGCGGTTCGCAGTATTTCTCACAGCAATGCGTCTTCCGACTTGCACCGCAGGCTGGTATCTGTATTCCCAGCGGGATAACTGATGCCGAGAAACTCCAGGCTGTTCAGGCATTGCTTGAGTCTGGGCACTCCGGTGCCCGGCAGATCTGGCAAAGCATGGGAGTCTATTTGGGATATGCCCTGGCCCACTATGCTGATTTTTACACAATGCGCCATGTGCTGATCTTGGGCCGGTGCACCTCTGGCAGTGGGGGCGAGATCATTCTCCAGACAGCCCGGCAAGTCTTGGCAACTGAATTTCCGGATCTTGATGGAGCTTTCCAAATTCAGTTGCCCGATGAGAAGAGCCGCCGCGTGGGGCAGTCCATTGCCGCGGCCAGTCTGCCGGAAATCCAATCCTAGGAGTCTAGCATGCAATTTCATTTGGATACTGCTGATCTTTATATTCCCGATGGCCAGCCAACCAACGCTGCATTGGCGCGCACAACCCATCTGGCCATAGCCGCCCATCAGGATGATATTGAGATCATGGCTGCGGCACCTATTCTGGAATGCTTCCAGCGCGCCGACCGCTGGTTTACCGGCGTTGTTGTCACAGATGGCCGTGGCTCTCCGCGCGCCGGTCTTTACGCACAATACGATAATGAAGAAATGCGTGCGGTGCGCTTCAAAGAGCAGCGCAAAGCGGCTTATGTAGGTGAATATGCCGCCCAAGTTATCCTGGATTACCCCTCTTCTGCGGTGAAATCCGGCAATGATGACCGCCCGGTGGACGATTTGGCGCTCCTGCTGCGGACCTGTCAGCCACAGGTGGTTTACACTCATAACCTCGCAGACAAGCATGATACCCATGTGGGCGTCGCTCTCAAAGCGATTGCCGCACTGCGTCGGCTTCCACTTGCCGAGCGTCCGCTACAGGTCTATGGCTGTGAGGTGTGGCGCGGTCTGGATTGGATGCTGGATGAAGAAAAGATGGCTTTTAATCTTTCCGACCAGGAAAACCTTCAATCAGCCCTGCTGGGAGTCTTTGATTCACAAATCAGCGGTGGCAAGCGCTATGATCTATCCACCCTGGCCCGCCGCCGCGCCAATGCCACCTATTTTGCATCCCACGGGGTGGATACGGCAACCGGGCTCGCCTTTGCCATGGATCTCACCCCCTTGATTGCAGATCCCTTGCTTGATCCAGGCAAATTTATCCAGGATGCCATCCAACGCTTTCAAACTGATGTCGCTGTCCGCATTTCTCGTTTGCTTCAATAGAAAGTTGCCACCCAATGAGCCTCTATACGGAAATTTTTGAACAACCTGAAGTATTGACCCGCCTGTTGATCACTCAGCGTGACACGGTACAGGCCATTGCCCGTGATCTGCGTCACCGCGAGACGGATTATGTTTTTTTGGCTGCTCGGGGAACCTCGGATAATGCCGGACGTTATGCCAATTATCTCGGGGGCGCGGCCAATCACCTGCCCGTGGCACTGGCAACCCCCTCGTTGTTTACGTTCTACCATCAACCCCCGCGCCTCAGCCGTGCGCTGGTGCTGGGGATCTCACAATCCGGCCAATCCCCTGATATCGTGGGTGTCCTGGAAGATGGCCACCGTCAGGGCTGCCCCACGCTGGCGATTACAAATTGCCCTGATTCGCCGCTGGCCAAAACCGCGGATTATGTTTTGGAGATTCGTGCCGGCTCTGAGCGGGCTGTGGCGGCAACCAAAACCTACACGGCAGAATTATTGGCCCTGGCGATGCTTTCAGCAGCCTTTGCCGAAGATGAGTCCGCCTGGGATGACCTGAACCAGGTACCGGCCTGGGT